>Ga0115101_1017498_pt1 | contig 10138 bp, 11 predicted proteins | sample MBTome_4_FD_89645 | JGI IMG/M metagenome (GOLD analysis project Ga0115101, IMG submission 89645) | Marine eukaryotic communities from Pacific Ocean to study complex ecological interactions - MBTS_20Mar14_M1_3um Metatranscriptome... | ecosystem: Environmental > Aquatic > Marine > Oceanic | place... | reverse complement strand
TTACAAGCTGCTAAAATGATTGGTGCTGGAGCTGCAAGTATTTCGTTAATTGGAGCCGGAGTAGGTATTGGTACAGTATTCGCTGCGTTAATTCTTGCCTATGCACGAAACCCTTCTTTACAAGGACAGTTATTCACTTATGCTATGATGGGATTTGCTTTATCTGAAGCAACAGCATTATTTGGATTAATGATGGCTTTCATTATTTTATTCACGTAAGTTTTTGTTTATACTTGAATAGATCTTTTCTATTTAAGTATAATCCAAAAGTAATACTAAATTCGTAAATAAAACATAAAGGAAATGCTAAACAGATCTGACTGAAAACATCTGGAGGTGACAATAAAGCACCAAGAATAAAGCATAAAATGACATTCCAAGTTCTGTTGTTTTTTAAAAGATTTGCAGAAATTATTTTTGTTTTTAATAAGACTGAAAATATTAAAGGTATCTGAAAACAGATTGAAAGGTTTGAGAAAACGCGTGTTATAAAAATAATATATTCATAAATTTTACCTTGAAAATTTAGATTAAATAGTTCTGTATTTAAGTTAAACCCATAATTAAAGAAAAAATTCCAGATAAGCGGAATAAAAAAGTTATATGAGACAATGGTACTAACTATAAATAGACATAATGACATTAGTGTAATATTAAAAATAAACTTTTGTTCATATTTGTAAGTCCCAGGAATGATAAAATAATATATTTGATACATTATAAAAGGAACAGTTATACATAAGCTAAAGTATAACACCATAATGACAGATGAAAAAAAAACTTCCGACAAATCAGTATATATTAAAGACCCTATCTGACTAGTAGATATACTACTTAAAGGTTTTATTATATAGTATAAAAACTCCCCTAAAAAGTAATACATTACACATAAAACTAATGTGAAAGTTAAGAGAATATAAATTCCTCGGTATTTTAATTCCTGGCAATAGTTAATTATTTTATAGTTTATAGGCATAATAAAATCTTTTGGATGAATGACTGAGCGGTTTAAAGTGCCAGTCTTGAAAACTGGTGTATTGAATAAATACCGTGGGTTCAAATCCCACTTCATCCTTACTAATAAACACGACTTTTATTTTTATATGATCCAATTGAATACTAAACTTTTCATAAATGATAATTCAGGTGTAAAAAAGGTAAAGTGTATTAAAATTACCGGAGGGTCTTTTGTGGGTTCTTTAGGTAGTAAGATTACAGTAGCCGTACACAAGGTAGCGCCGAATAGAAAGATTAAAGCAGGGGATGTAACTTCTTCGTTAGTGATAGGTTTAAAAAAGAACCTCCAAAGAAAAGATGGCAGCTCTTTAAATTTTTTCAGAAACACAGCTATTCTTTTAAATAGTAAAAATTTGCCTGTTGCAACACGTATTTTTGGACCTATTCCTCGAGAACTAAGGCAAGAAAAAAATATGAAAGTTGTATCGATAGCGCAGGGAATAATTTAGATATATACAAATGCCCTTATTAAAAAAAAAAATTTCATCAAGCTTATTAGGAAAAGAACATTTATTTCATTTTAAAAATCATCTTGGATCCCGCCAAATTTTCCGTAATCGGGAGATGGACGAGTATTTGTATGGTTTTGATCATTTGTCTAACAGCGTTTTTGATGTTGCTAAAATGACACCTATTTTACAACGTGCTTTAAATTTTTTAGGTCGCATTCACAAGGCTAATCAACAAGTCTTGTTTGTTGGTACGAACGTAAAGTCACGTAAATTAATAAAACTTATAGCTCAAAAGACAAACCAGCCTTACGTTCAACGTCGTTGGATAAAAGGTTTATTAACAAACTGGGAAAATATATGTTCCTCGATAAAATTTTATCCGCTTTTTTTACGGAAGTTAGATTTATCAAAAAAAAATAAGTATAAATTAGAGCAGACTTTTGAAGGGGTTTCTTCTTTAAAAAGTTTACCTTCGGCTATCTTTTTGATAGATTTGAGAGTAAATCAAGAAGTTTTGGTTGAAGCAAAAAAACTAAATATTCCGATTATTGCTATTGTTGATAATAATTCGAATTTTGTGCATGAAATAGATTACCCTATTTTCTCAAACACAGAATCAGTATTATCACTTTTCTTTATTATTTCTTTAGTTATAGATATTTTTAATAAAAAATAATAACTAACGAATTTTTTCGGCGGGTATAACTCAGTTGGTTAGAGTGTCAGATTGTGGTTTTGAAGGTCACGGGTTCAAGTCCCGTTATTCGCCTTATTGGAATTTGAATTTAAGGCCGCTATAAAGTAAATTATCTTTATTCTGTTTTTTTTCTTTTGAGTTTATGTTTATATTTATACCAATAATTTCTGTAATCGTATCATATTGATTTTCTAACTCAAAGAAAAAATTACAATCTTCGATACCTAAGTTAATATCGTTGGAAGGTCGTCTATTTTTATAGCGTAACTTGCTATGTTCCGCTAATTGAGGTACTATTATATGTACAAGTTTTTCTAAGAAGTTGTTTTTATTTTTGTTACGCAACGTAACTTTACAACCGATTATTTTCCCTTCTCGTAATTTGAAATTTGCAATAGATTTATGGGCTTTTGTAAATGTTGGTTGTTGTTGTGTTAATAATTTTGATACTAACATAGGTATTAATATTTTATTTAAATTAACATTAGCTTCTTTTACTCCTACATTTAAAACAATTTTGTTTAAGGTAGGCCCTTCAAAAACATTTTTATAGTTTGTTTTTAAAAGAATATCAGTTTTTAAGTCTTTTTCAAAATAACTCTTAATAGTTGTTGTTGTCATAGCGAATTGATTATCTTTTATATTAAAAAAAAAGTACATTTTAAAATGAGTTTAAGTTCAATTGAATATTTTCCAATATTAATTTTTTTACTAATAAGTACAGTCCTTTCATCGATCATTTTTGGGTTATCTTACGTAGTAGCTACACAAAAACCAGATTATGAAAAGCTTTCAGCTTATGAGTGTGGTTTTGATCCTTTTGATGATGCTCGAGGTAAATTTGATATACGCTTCTATCTTGTATCGATTTTATTTATTATTTTCGATCTTGAAGTTTCATTTTTATTTCCTTGGGCCTTAACACTAAATAAAATAACTTTATTCGGGTTTTGGTCAATGGTTTTATTTTTGATCATTTTAACTATCGGTTTTATTTATGAGTGGAAAAAAGGTGCTTTAGAATGGGAGTAATATATTTATTCCTACATAAAAATTTAAGATTTATTGTTTATGTTTGATTCTTCGATATTGTTATTACTAATTGGTTTACCTCTTTTTGGTATTCTAGTTTTATTTTTTATACCTGATACTAAACCTGATTTACAAAAAAATATAGGTTTAATCACTTCGTTGTTAACTTTTTTACTTTCTTTAAAACTTTGGCTTCAATTTGATCTGTCTACTCCGAAGTATCAATTTATAGACAAGTTTTTTTCTGTACCTTATTCTAATATGCATGTTTACGTTGGTGTCGATGGGATCTCTTTATTTTTTTTATTATTAACTACTTTTTTGATACCTGTTTGTTTATTAGCGAGTTGGGATAGTATAAAGATAAACATTCGAGAATATAGTATAGCATTTTTATTTCTAGAAGCTGTGTTAATTTGTGTTTTTACTGTGTTAGACGTATTGTTTTTTTATATTTTTTTTGAAGCTGTCCTAATTCCAATGTTTTTAATTATCGGTATTTGGGGTTCACGGGAACGTAAAATTCGGGCGGCGTATCAATTCTTTGTATATACATTAATTGGTTCAGTCTTAATGCTTTTAGCTATTATGTATATATATTTTCAAACAGGTACGACAGATGTACAAGTTTTAACTACTGTTGCATTTGATTATAATGTGCAAATTATTCTTTGGCTAGCTTTTTTGCATCTCTTGCAGTCAAGATACCGATGGTACCAGCTCACATATGGCTTCCAGAAGCTCATAGTGAAGCGCCAACAGCAGGTTCAGTTATTTTAGCTGGAGTATTACTTAAAATGGGTGGTTATGGTTTTTTAAGGTTTTCTATTCCAATGTTTCCTGATGCGAGCATCTATTTTACCCCACTAGTTTATACTTTGAGCGTAATTGCTGTTATTTATACTTCTTTAACGACATTACGTCAAGTGGATATGAAACGGATTATTGCATACTCTTCTGTTGCACATATGGGTTTCGTTACCATAGGCATGTTTAGTTTAAATATTCAAGGTATTGAGGGGAGTATGCTTTTAATGCTTAGTCATGGTATTGTCTCTAGTGCTTTATTTCTTTGCGTCGGGGTTATTTACGATCGGCATAAAACGCGTATTATTAAATATTATAGTGGTTTGACTGTGAAAATGCCTTTATTTTCTATGATTTTTTTATTTTTTATTTTGGCAAATATGGGTTTCCCGGGGACAAGTAGTTTTGTTAGTGAATTTCTTGTTTTAGTTGGGGCATTTAAAAGTAATGTTTTCGTTACAACATTAGCAGCTACGGGGGTGATTTGGGGCGCAGGTTATTCTATTTGGTTATATAATCGTGTTGCATTTGGTAACATTAGAACTAGTCATATTACTGCTTTTCATGATTTAGATCGACGAGAATTTATGGTATTTTTACCTTGTATCATTTTAGTTTTTGTTATGGGAATTTATCCTGAAATTTTTTTAAACGCTATGCATGTTTCTATTACTCATTTAATAGAACAAGTTCAATAAAAAACAAAGAAATAGTCTTAAATCAATGGATTTTTTAATTTTTTTCGATAATGATTTCAAGGTAGTTATGCCGGAACTTTACCTTTTTTTTGCTATTCTGATTTTATTATCTTATGGAGTAGTATATAGTACCTCAAGAATATTTAATTACCCTATTCTTCAAGTTAATGTTGGGTGGTTAACTGTTTTAACTTTAATTGTAAGTTTATTTTTACTTCTTTCTACACCGCTGACTAATGTTTCGGTTTTTAATGATTTATTAATAATCGATCCTTTCAGTAACTTTATTAAGATTTTAATTGTAGCGAGCTCGTTGTGTTGTATTTTAATGTCAAACAGCTATTTAGAATATAAAAGAATTAATTCTTTTGAGTATTTCATTTTAATCCTTTTTGCTATTTTAGGGATGCTTTGCTTAGTATCTTCTAATGATCTTTTAGCCTTATATATGTCGATAGAATTAATGAGTTTATCTTTTTATATTTTAGCAGCATATAAAAGAAATTCAGAATTTTCGGGAGAAGCAGGTTTGAAATATTTTATTTTAGGTGCTTTTTCTTCGGGTTTATTATTATTTGGTATGTCATTAGTTTATGGTTTTACAGGTTTAACCAATTTTGAAGAATTGTCTAAAGTTCTAACAGGGATTCATAGTTTATCTGATACTGTAGCTTATAATGGTATCTTATTAGGTATTTTATTTATTTCTGTTTCTTTATTATTTAAAGTTGCTGCGGCACCTTTTCACATGTGGTCACCAGATGTTTATGAGGGTGCGCCGACTCCTGTTACAGCTTTTTTTTCTATTGTTCCTAAGATCGCAGTCCTTGCTTTATTTTTGCGTTTGTTTTATTCTACATTTTATGATTTTATTGGCTTTTGGCAACCAATTTTTTTGTATTGTGGTATTTTATCTATGCTCGTCGGGTCAATAGGTGCTCTTTACCAAAAAAAGTTAAAGCGTCTTATGGCATACAGTGGTATTGCTAATGTAGGTTATATGTTAGCTGGAATTGGTGCGGGGACAGTAGAAAGTGTTCATGCTTTTATTTTTTTCCTCGTTATCTATGTTGTTATGAATATTGGCTTTTTCAGTTTTATTCTTGGGTCGTTTAGAGAAAAAGATTCAACGCTAAATATTCAATTAGCAGATTTGGTAAATTTAGGTAAGACTAATCCGGCGTTAGGTTTTACTATAACTTTTATTTTATTTTCTATGGTTGGTATACCTCCGTTTGCAGGTTTTTTTTGGTAAATTCTATTTATTTGCGGCGATGATCCAATCAGAATTGTACGCCGTAGCAATTATTGGTATTCTTTCGAGTGTTGTTGCAGCTTTTTATTATGTGCGTATAGTTAAGATAATGTTTTTTGAAGTGTCTCCTAATTATACTTCATATAAGCGAATGGATCTTTTAAATTCTTTAATTTTAGCAAGTTCATTATTTTTTTTGATCTTTTTATTCGCATATCCACATCCTTTATTAGCCTGTATCCATAAAATATCTTTAGGCTTTATATTATAATAATTTATATTTAACTTAATTTTTTCAATTGTATATGGGCCCACCCTAAACCTTTTCGCCTTAGATACGTGAAACGTATACAAAATCTACATACTATATTTTTGGGAATTAGATTTGGAATTAAGTTAAATTTTTTATAAAAATACAATTAAGAAATGATTAATGAGAAATCTCTCTAATTTTTGTTTAATACATATTAACTCAACCCAAAACAATACTATATTAACTGCAACGGATTTAAAAGGTAATCTTATAGATTATAAAACTTTAGGTACGACTCTAAAAAGTAAAAGGGGTAAACGTTCGGTCCCACAAGGTGCATTACTTTCAGGGGAAGGTTTAGGTACTACTTTAGTAAATAAAGGATACTCCTCAGGCCAGCTCCGAGTTAAGGGTTTTGGTAATGGTAGGGAAAATGCTATTCAAGGTTTGTCGGCTTCGGGCTTTCAAATTTTAGAAATTTTAGATATAACTAAAATACCACATAATGGTTGCCGTCCTCGTAAAGCAAGGCGTCTTTAATAATTACAAGGAAACAGGGGCTCGAACCCTGGACCTTCGGTTTTGGAGACCGACGCTCTACCAATTGAGCTATTTCCTTTATTCTTTTATGTTTTTCTTTTAACGTCCGGAGGAGTGGCTGAGTGGTTAAAGGCGATAGACTGTAAATCTATTGTTAATTCTTCGTAGGTTCAAATCCTGCCTCCTTCAACATTTAATTTTGATAATTTATGGGCTCATAACTCAGTTGGTTAGAGTGTACGCTTGATAAGCGTAAGGTCAATGGTTCAAGTCCATTTGGGCCTAATTTATATAATTTTAAGAGATATTGCGAATTTTTTAGAAGTTGGTATTTATTCAGTTTATATATTATTAGTTCTTGACAAAAAAGTATAAAAATAGATATGGCTGTACCAAAAAAGAAAATATCGGTTTCAAGAAAAAAAATTAGACTTAATTCTTTAATCTCAAAATCAAAGAATTATACTCAATGTAAAAAATGTTTTAATTTCTCTCTCTTACATCGAAAATGTTCGTGCGAAAGTTCTTTTCATTCTACGAATCTAAAAAATAAATATATAATTTAAAAAAATTTATGACAAAGTTATTAAAACGATCACATTTTGAAGTAGTGAACTCACATGCTGTAGAATATCCTACACCTATTAACCTAAATAATTTCTGGAATTTCGGTGCTTTAGCAGGTATCTGTTTAGGTGTCCAGATTTTAACAGGGGTATTTTTAGCAATGCATTATACTCCACATGTAGATTATGCTTTTCTAAGCGTAGAGCATATTATGCGAGATGTTAATTATGGTTGGCTTTTACGTTATATGCATGCAAATGGAGCATCAATGTTTTTATTATCCGCTTATATTCATATGGGACGGGGATTATATTATGGTTCTTATAAAACACCTCGAGGTTTCGTGTGGGGTATCGGTGTTGTTATCTTTCTTCTGATGATGGGTACAGGTTTTATAGGTTATGTTTTACCTTGGGGGCAAATGAGTTTCTGGGGTGCTACTGTAATTACTAATTTAGTATCTGCCGTTCCTGTAATTGGTGTTTCTATTGTTGAGTGGTTGTGGGGAGGCTTTTCTGTTGATAATGCAACGTTAAATCGATTTTTCAGTTTACATTACTTGTTACCTTTTGCAATTGCTGCTGGGGTTCTATTACACATAGCAGAACTACACCGAGAAGGTTCTAATAATCCTTTGGGTATACATTCAAAAGATGTTGACAAAGTAACATTTTATCCTTATTTTTATGTTAAAGATTTTATGTTTTTTTTGGGCTTTCATTATGTTTTTCTCTTATTTCGTATTTTTAAACCCTAATATTTTAGGACATCCTGATAATTATATTGAAGCTAACCCTATGGTTACACCGGCGCACATTGTTCCCGAATGGTACTTTTTACCATTTTACGCTATTTTACGTTCTATTCCTGATAAATTAGGTGGGGTTGTCGCAATGGTAGGAGCAATTTTAATTAATTTAGCTTTACCAGTATTAAATACATCAAATATTCGAAGTTCTTTTTTTAGACCGCTTCATAAAATTGTATTTTGGTTATTTATTGCAAACTTTTTATTGTTAGGTTGGCTTGGCCAGATGCCAGTTGAGGATCCGTATATTTTAATTGGTCAGCTTTGTACTTTATTATATTTTGCGTACTATTTAGTAGTATTGCCAGGTCTAGGTTTATTAGAGCGTATGTTGATGAGTCATTATATTTCAAAAAATTCAGGTTAATTATGTATGTTTTATGAAAGGCCTTGTGTAGTTTAGTTTAATTTTTACTTTAAAAAATAGTATGTTATTAAATAAAAAAAGAAAATTTCATGTTAAAATTTCTAAGTCTTTTTATTCCGGTAAGTTTTTGCGATGCTCCGGAAGCTTGGCAGATGTACTTCCAAGAAGCAGCATCACCTGCAATGGAAGGTATTATTAATTTGCATAACGACGTTATGGCGATCCTTACGTTTGTAGCTGTTTTTGTTATGTGGATGATGGGTCGTACTATGTGGTTATTTGATTCTTCTCGAAATAAAGTAGCTTCAAAAGTTGTTCATGGCACAACGATCGAATTAGTTTGGACAATTGTTCCTAGTCTTATTTTAGTGACAATTGCTGTTCCTTCTTTCGCCTTACTATATTCAATGGATGAAGTTATTGATCCAGCAATCACTTTAAAAGTGATTGGGCATCAATGGTATTGGTCGTATGAATATTCTGATTATAATACATCAGAAGAAGATACTATTCAATTTGATAGTTACATGATCGCGGAAGATGATCTTGAATTAGGTCAATTACGGCTTTTAGAGGTGGACAACCGCGTTATTTTACCTATTAATACACATGTACGGGTTTTGATAACGTCTACTGATGTTATTCATGCTTGGGCGATTCCATCGTTAGGTGTTAAATGTGATGCTTATCCAGGACGTTTAAATCAAATAAATACTTTTATTAAACGAGAAGGTATTTTTCATGGTCAGTGTAGTGAATTATGTGGTGTTAATCACGGTTTCATGCCTATCGTGGTTGAAGCCGTTTCATTAAAAGATTACGTTTCTTGGGTTTCAGCACAATTAGAAGGTTAAATCTGTAAAAAAATTAAAGAGTTTTTAGTATGAACTTTTTAACTTAAGGTTATATATTAAGATATAACCTTTTCTATTTAAATAAAAAAAATTGTAAAACTTATGAATTTCGTTTCTAGTACAACAACTTTTTTTCATCGATGGTTATTTTCAACAAACCACAAAGATATTGGTACATTATATTTAATCTTTGGAGCTTTTTCTGGTATTTTAGGAACTGTTTTTTCGGTGATAATGCGTATGATTCTTTCTCAACCAGGGAATCAAATTATCGCAGGTAATTGGCAATTATACAACGTTTTAGTAACAGCACACGCACTGTTAATGATTTTTTTCATGGTAATGCCTACTATGATTGGTGGTTATGGTAATTGGTTTATTCCTATAATGATTGGTGCACCTGATATGGCTTATCCTCGAATGAATAATATCAGTTTTTGGTTATTACCTCCGTCATTAATTTTGTTATTATCTTCTGCTTTTGTTGAAGTTGGTGTAGGTACGGGTTGGACAGTATACCCACCGTTATCAAGTATTATCGCTCATTCTGGACCAGCCGTTGATTTAGGTATTTTCAGTTTACATTTAGCAGGTGCTTCATCTATTATGGGTGCAAACAATTTTATTACTACTATTATAAACATGCGAGGTCCTGGTATGACTTGGCATCGATTACCTTTATTCGTTTGGTCAGTATTCATTACTGCGATTTTACTTTTATTATCTTTACCCGTTTTAGCTGGAGCTATAACTATGCTTTTAACAGATCGAAATTTTAACACTACTTTTTT
>Ga0115101_1765004_pt1 | contig 10210 bp, 19 predicted proteins | sample MBTome_4_FD_89645 | JGI IMG/M metagenome (GOLD analysis project Ga0115101, IMG submission 89645) | Marine eukaryotic communities from Pacific Ocean to study complex ecological interactions - MBTS_20Mar14_M1_3um Metatranscriptome... | ecosystem: Environmental > Aquatic > Marine > Oceanic | place... | reverse complement strand
GTGGAGGTAGATCTAGGAGTAGCACAAGTTCCAGACCGAGTGCCTGGAAGTGCACGAACTCAAACACCTGCAGAAGGAGGGCATGGAGGGGAAGTTCAAAGAGATGCTAACCAAGAGCCAGAAGATACGCACTCATTTTCTCGCGGCCGCGGAGGAGACTGGCGAGGAGTTGCCCATCCAGGAGGTGACCGAAAAGTTCTTCGTGGACTTAAACGAGTTCAAAGAGAAACTGCTGCCACTCATCGTGTAACTGGGTAACGAGGCTATCGAACGCGAACACTGGGATGACATTGAGCGCATCACAGGCGTCACTCTCAAACAGACCGAAGCATCTCCTGCCAAACCAGGTGCAGTGGTTGAAGAAATGCAAATCTAACTCAAAAACATCCAAGACATCAATGTTGAACAAAACAAACACGAGTTAGAGGAGATCTCCACCAAGGCGTTCAAGCAACACCGCATCAAAAAGGACATGGAGAAGATCGAAGTACAGATTAAGGACCGTGAACTATCAATCGTGCCTTAGGGTACGTAATTCCTGATAAAGGAGGTAGATTCAGTGGTGCAGGACCTGGACGACAAGGTGCAAGCGTTGCAGAACATGAAGAACTCGCCAGACATCAACCAGAAGTTGAAGCATGACTGTGCGCTTCTGGGTGCCAAAATTGAACGCTTTTCACGGGTGCTCAACCTCTGGGTGCGCGTCCAGAGTTCGTGGATCTACTTGGAACCTATTTTCGGCAACGAGGACATCAAGGAACAGCTGCGTTCTGAAGCTACCAAATTCGAACAGTAGAATAAACAGTGGATAGAGCGGATGCGTGAGTCCAACGCGGATAAAAAGGTTTCTACGCACATTGACGCCGAAAATCTCGAGGAGGTTTTCACAGCGGGCAACAGCACACTTGACGAGATTTCGAAGGGCATGAACGTGTAGTTGAACAAAAAACGCTAGCACTTCGCCCGCTTCTTCTTCCTGTCTGACGCCAACTTGATCGAGGTCATCGCACGCACCAAAACACCGGAACTCATCCAGGATTAAGTTACACGACTCTTTGAAAACATCGAATCGTTCAAGTTCAATGAAGGCAAAATCGTGGGCTTCAATTCTCATTTTGACGAGTATGTTAAGCTCAACAAATTCATTGTTGTTGATGATGGCGAATTCAAGGGCTCGGTTGAGAAGTGGCTAAAAGAATTTGAAATCCGCATGAAGAAGAGTCTCAAAGAAATCAATCTGGAGTGCCACAACGATCTGATCAAAAAGTTGGCTCCTTAGCGTCAGTGGCTAAACTCCTGGCCTGCCATGAACTGTATTATAGTTGAAATTTAGAAATGGAGTTCCGAATGCGAAAATGCAATTGCCAAAATCCCCACTGACAAACTGAGTTTTAAAAATTATTAAGATGCTCAAATGGAAGATATCGAAAATTTCACTGACTTTTCTCGTTCACAACTGGAGGTAGCCGAACGTGCCAAAGTGAACACGATCCTCACACTTAAACTTGGCTTCAAAGACGTTGTACAATTCATCTAGGACAGCAAAATTAATGAGACCGACAACTTCTAGTGGAAGTCGCAACTGAGGTAGTAGTAGGACATGAGCAAAGACACCAACATCAAAGTAACGCTTCTGGACTTCACGCTTAACTAAGACTTTGACTAGCAGGGAACAAATACACGCCTGGTTCTCACACCAGCCACCAACCGCTGCTTTAGGACACTGATGGCCGCCAAGTGTCTTAACTTTGCAAACTCACTGGAAGGCCCACCTGGTGTAGGCAAAACTGAAACAGTTAAAGACCTTGCTCGTACACTCGGATTCCAATGTTTAATATTCAATTCCACTAATTATATGACTGAGGATACAATCGGTAAAATATTCAGAGGAGTAGCAGGTACTGGAGCATGGGCTTGTTTCGATGAATTCGACAGATTCACAATAGAGACGATGTCTGTAGTATCTATGATGATGTTCGAGCTGATCGAGTCAATCCGCGGTAAGAAGTCTTCGATTGTTTTCTAAGGTTCAGAGGGTACACGAGTGTTGGACTCAATGTGCGTCACTCTCACCATGCGTTCACAGTCCTCGCGACTTGACATCCTGCCTGACAACCTACGCTACCAGATACGCCAGTGCACGCTTAAGTGCCCTGACTACTACATGATCGCACGCTCGCTCTTTTACACCAAAGGGTTTACCGATGCAGAGGCACTAGCTAACAAACTGGTCGGCGTGCTGGACTATTCCAGGCGTATTCTGTCTGAAAACAGACAGAATGAGTTTGGTTTGCGCATCATGCTCACCGTGGTCAACTGGACCTAGGACCTCAAAACTAATCTGAACTTGAACGAAAACACAGCTTGCCACAAAGCACTTTACGATTGCATACTGCCGCGCCTCACTTCCATTGACACGACTGGGTTCAAGGACATCCTCAAGGACACGTTCCAAGGTGAAGCAGTGCCAGACTCAAGGATGCATGATATAGAGGCAGCACTCAATGAGGTCATGGCGGCATACAAATTTATCGCTACTGACAAAATACTGGATAAAATCTACCAGATGCATGAGATCCACTGCAACCATCGTTCTTTGATCCTTTTAGGCACAGCTGGCATCGGCAAGTCAAGTATCCTGCGCATGTAGCGCGATGTGCTCGGACACGGTAGCAATCAAACCCCACTCAATGTGGACGTGAACTAAATCAACCCTAAGTCAGTCGACGGCCAGTAAGTGCAAGGCTACTGGGAGGAGCACTCTGAAACCTAGCAGTATGGCATCGTGCCCAAAATCTGCAAACTATTCCTGCAATCCAACTCCAAGACAACCCTCAAGTGGATCGTGGCCGATGGACCGCTGGACTCCTCCTGGACCGCAGACTTCAACTCAGTGCTAGATGACAACATGAAACTGACTCTCTTTTCAGGTGAGTACATCAAACTCAACTCCAATTTGAAGATGATATTCGAAACAGACCTGCTCGACAACTGCTCGCCGGACTTGGTTTCCAGGAGCGGTGTGGTACTCTTGGATAACAAGACTTAGACATTTAGCAATGTCTGTGCATAATATATTGAGGATTTAAAGTTGTTTTTAGGGGATAGAAGCAACTTCAGACTTGATGAAGATAAAGTGAAAGGTATCACAGATTGTGTAATGTAGGTAATCCTCCCTTTGACTTACTGGAAAGAGAAGTTCTAAGGTTCAGTCATCGATACAAACCGGTATGTGATGGCTGCTCACTTCTTCAGGTTGCTCAAAATGCTTTGAGCGAAAAGTGGGAGCAAATGAAAGACATGGACGCCAAAGTGCCGATTGACAAAAATAAACTGGATACCGAACTACGCTTGATAATCCTGATGGCACTGGTGTAGAGTTATGGGGCTGAATTTGACCTTGAGCAAAGGCAGATTATGACGGGAGTGGTGAATGACATAGTGAGGTCCAAAGCCAACGTGAATGAAAAGTAGAAGTTGGGGATTGAAGAAGATTGGGTATTCGATGACAAAATTTGTTCCAAAATGGCAAGTCTGGATGATTATTTCGCGCAGTAACTGGACATAGCGGAAATGAAAATGCAAAATATTGATAAAAGGGTTTAAACACAATCCTAAGAAACAGTTTGTCATCATGATATTTAAGTTCAAAATAAAGAAACATCTATTGTTAATTAATAAATTGATCTTATATTTAACCATGATCAAAACTTATTAATCATGGGTTCTCAAGGTGTAGGCAAGACAAAAATAATAAAAAATGAAGCCAGACAGTTAACTTTGGGCAAGGATAAAACATCTTACACTTACATTGATTGCTATGCACACATGAAGGCATCTCAAATGCAATTCAGGATTGAAAACAAACTAAACCAAAGAATCCGGCCGCGTACCTACGGTCCGTCCGATGCGAACTGGGTTGTGATCTAATTAGATGACATCCATATGCCAAAGTCGGATGAGTACAATGTCAAACCTACGGTGGAGTTACTGCGCCAGCTGCTGGACTACGGCGGCTGGTACGACACCAAAGTCAACGAACTCACCTTCAAATTCTTTTCCAACATGACCATGCTCGCATCCTGCAATGCTACCCGCACGGGATTGTCATTGCGGCAGTCACGTCACTTCCACTATTTGAGGATTAATCCTCTCGAGAAGGATGCGTTGAATAAGTTGTAGCAGACGCAGATCCAGTGTATTTTCAAGGAGAGGGGGTAGAATTCGGAAGTGTAGGCTCTGAGGGGGAATGTAGTAGACGCAGTAGGTAAGATTGTGGAGGAAATGCGCAATTTCATCAAGCCTAAGCCAAACACGCCCCACTAATCCTTCACTAACCGTGAAGTGTGGACCATCATCGACTGTTTGGGGATGAGCAACAAGGGCTCAGTCTATGACGACACCTCACTGTGCAAACTCTGGGTGCATGAGACATGTAGGGTTATCAGAGACAAATTGGCACAAGAAGATATCAACACTTTTGAAAAATTGGTGTCTGAAAACCTAAACAAATTCTTCCAAAAGGACATGAGCAATATCAAGAAAGATGAATAGTTAATGTTTGGTAGCTTTATGAAAAAAACGGATGATGATAGTCAAGATTAGACTGAGCTATATGACTTAGACAAACTACGCAAGTTTTGTGTTGATAAATTAGATAATTACAATGAAAATCACACGGAATGTGCGATGGATATAGTACTGTTTGACTAAGCACTCGCTAAAATTTGTACAATATGCCGCATCTTGGGCTTGCAGGCCGGACATGGCATTCTAACCGGCCCGCAAGGACTAGGCAAGAATTCACTATTGGAACTTTCATCATACCTTTTGGGCCACATCATTACCGAAGTCACAGTGCCCAATGGCCCAGACTAGTCTGAACGGTGGTAGGGACTGTTGCAACACCTAGTGTTCACTGCAGGCACCGGTAGTCCAATGATGGTCAAATTGAATTTAAATGAATTGCATTCAAGTATAGTGCTAGACAACGTTTCTAATCTCATTGCTAATTAAGAAATTAATGGGCTCTTTGAAAAACTTCCAATCAGAATCGTAGATTCACCTTTGAACCATGCTCTGAGCAAAGAAGAGATTTAGAATAAGATGCAGGAGACACTGAACAACCGCAACATGCTACACGGTGAAATATGGGAGAAGTTCAAACACAACACAAGGGAAAACTTGCACTTTATGATCGTGGAGTGGGAAGATGAACGGTTCCACAAACTGGTTCGTGACTAACCGCAAATTGAAGCTAACTCAACCATAGTCGCATGGCAGCAGTGGCCCGAACAGTCGTTTAACGATATTGCGGAGGTCAAACTCAAAAAGAGTGATTTAGACAAAATAAAGCAAAAGGTTGTGGTCAAAATATGTAAAAGTATCCATTTCAGTACATGTGATTTGTCAGTGCGAGTTTGTCGTGAAACAAGATTCAGGTCATGCATCACTGCACGTAATTAACTGGACCTCATCAGCTACTAAATAACTTATCTAAAGAGTATGCGCGATATGGTTGAGTCTAACTTGGAGATGTAGGAAAATGGCGTCAAAAACCTCGAAAAGGTGGAGTAAGAGGTAGTGCAACTGGAGCAGAAGAATGCCGAACTCACGCCTCAACTCGAGCAGAACCGCAGTCAAGTCAACTCTGAGAAGGACAAGATAGACCAAGCCACGGAAGAGTTGCAGGTCAAGGAAAACAAAGTCAACGAGAAGAAGCAGTCGGTGGACAGACAGACTAATGATATCGAAAATGACAAACAAAACATAGAACTTGAATTGCAGAAGGTGGAGCCCATTGTGAAAGACACCTTAGCTAAAATACGCAAGATAGAAGACCGTGTCTTTGCAGATGTATTCAACCAGAACACTGCCAACCAAAAAATGGTGGACTTGATGGAACAATTCCTAGAGATCTAAAAGATCAAAAACCCAAGGATCACTTAAGAGGTCGAAACTAAAGTCGAGCGCGGGGTCAAAGTAAACGTAAGGTCGATCCACAGAACTGTAAAGAACCTAGCCAAACAAGTGAAATTCAAAGATGAGATGCTTGAGTTCAACTTCCCGGACCTGAAGTAGCACAGTGAGACTTTGACTACGGTGACACCCAAGTTCAAGGAGATGTTGAAGGATGACATCGCACGCATCAGTCCAGCACTGCTCGCCATCTAGGACTTCATGCAAGCATGCATCACGTTCTAGGAGGTGGACTTTGAGCTCGAAAAGGCACGGAAGTCCGCCAAGGAGAAGGAGGATGACCTGTACACCTTGAATGAAGAGTTAGAGGAACTGCAGAAGCTGTAGGAGAAGCACAATGAGAACGTGGAGGTGCTCAAGGAGTCGGTGGAGCAGAAGGAGGCCAAAATGAAGGAGTTAGAGCACTAGCTGGAACTCTACTCGAACCGGTTGGAACGTGCATCCCACCTTACCGAGGGACTCAAGCAGGACAAGATCAACTGGATTGCATATTCCAAAACTTACGAACAGCGCAAGAAGAACATCGAAGGCGACACTCTCATTTAGTGTGCAGTCATGGCCTACCTCTCGCCGTTCAACAAGGTGTACCGCGACGTCGAACTCTCGTCCTGGGTGCAAATCCTCAAAGCCAACAACTTGGAAACATCCGCCAGCCTCGGGCTCAGTAACATGCTGTCCGACTCCACCATCATCAATGGCTGGAACCGCTCCGAGTTGCCAGGTGATGAATTTTCTCTCGACAATGCAGTCATTATGCTCAAAAGTGATCGTTAAACTCTGGCCATTGATCCTAACATGCAGGCGTCTAACTTCTTACGCAAGAAAATAGAAATAGTGGACAACAAAAAACCTGTGCGTCTTTCCTCCAGTTGCCTGAATTAGGAGCAAGAAGTGAAGAATGTGAAGATGGCTCTAAAGCTGGGCAATTGCGTTTGCATGGAGAATTTTACGGAACCAATCAATCCATTAATCAAATCTCTAGTGCTCAACCGCACTTACACGCGCGGTAATACGGTTTGCGTGTCGGTCGAAGGCGAAGAAGTGGAGGTGCACAAGGAATTCCAGTTGTACCTCGTCAACCCTAACCCAAGGCCAGTCTACTCACTGGCGATCTGGCTCAACCTGCGCTTGATCAACTTTTCCGCAACCACTTTAGGATTGTATGAACTGCTGCGCAACAAGTGCATTGAGTTCAGTGGTGAAAAGAAAGTCTACGACCATTAGGTGAATTAAGATAAGGATGTCACGGAGCAGGTGCTTATCAAACAAAAACTGGAGCTGCAAATCTTACAAGAGCTTTCCAATAAGTCAGTTGAGTTGCTAGATAACCAAGAATTACTCAATAGTCTTGAAGAATCAGAGAAATCACAGGCCTCAATACGCAAATCAGAACAATCGGCCAAGGTAACTAAAAAACGTTAAGATGAACTGAAGAAAATATTTGACAAAGTTTCAGAGAAAGTTGCACACTTATTTTTCGTGCTCGACAAGTTGTGGTTGTTAAATCCACTGTAGGTGTATTCATTGGACTGGTAACGCGAATTGTTCGTCAGTAATGTTAAAAAACTGAACAAGGAGAAAGACAAAATCGAGTCAGAGTTCAAAGAGTCTCTTTAGGAAAGCGTGAGTGTGTCTATGTTTGAAAAAGACCGCCTGGTGCTGTCACTACTCATCTGCCTGAAGATGATGGAGTTAGACAAGTTCATCGAGCCAGCACTGGCCCATTTGCTCATCACGGGCGGGACCAAGACCGAATACTAAACCACCTAACCCGAGGCCGCACAGAGTACCAGTTGGTGCTCCAAAACAACCTGGGCCAGTTTAGAGGAAGTGTCCAACTCACTCGACTGTTTGGCTGGCTACAACCAGAAGTTTGCGCTCAGTATTAACACTTAAGATGAAATATTTGAAGATCCAAAGTGCATCTTTAGGACATTCCCGGGCATTTCCGACCTGCAGGACAAAAAGGAGAAGAAGTAGATTAAAGAATTGCGCGAAATGCTGAGCAAGCTGTTAATCATCCGCATCTGCAAGCCAGAGTAATTCCGCTCTTCGGCGCAAGTGGTTGTGCAAAAGTTCTTTGACCACGGTGGCGAATCAAGCAAAGTGTCAGAACACATGCCTTTCAACCTCAAGAGCATTTACGGACTATCCAAGCCTCACTTCCCGGTAGTATTTATCATGGGTCAAGGCACTGATCCAATGAGTGAATTTGTTAAGTTTTCAAAAGAATATAATAATTTGTCCGACGAAAATGTTGTCAAGAAATCGTTAGGCGTTGACCAAACCAAAACCTGTGAAAATGCACTGATCAAAGCACGCGAGAAAGGCCAGTGGATAATCTTCCAAAACTGCCACCTCTCCAAACCATTCATGCAGACATTCGAAACGCGCATTGCAGAGACCATCTCGCTAGTCAAGGCCAACGAGAACAAGAAGAAAAAGAAGGAGGAGGAAGAGGAAGACGAGGAGGAGGAACAGAAGATACGCATCGACCCCAAATTCAGGATGTGGGCCACCACCCGCCCTGATGCTAATTTCCCTTCCTTCATCGCCATGAACTCTATTAAGGTTGCTTGTGAAACACCAATGTCACTCAAATCGCACTTGGTCAAGAACTACAATCTAATTGAAAAGAATTAGTTCAATGACTATGATGACGAGAAAATGGTCTGGATTAAAAAGATGATGTACGGGGTAGCGGTCATGCATTCTGCTTTCTTCCATCGCTCTCAATAGAATCCATTAGGTTTCAATAAGGATTACAAATTTTCTAATTCAGACTTTGAAATGAGCAAGGAACTGTTGAGAGTACTCGTGACTTGTTCATCCGAGGCACCCATGCAGATGTTCAGTAAGATCCTTGCTGAAATTATTTAAGGTGGGAAAATGAGCGACGAAAGGGACGAAATTCTAACTGAAGACCTAGTCACGGACTAAATTAACATAAACTACATAAGGGAAAATGATTTCCAAATCTGCGGGGTTTAGAGTTTGCCTGAAAACTTGTACTCGCTGGAAGACTGGCGCAACCATCTCCTTACTTTGGAAACCATGCACGAGAATGCACATTTAGTGGGACTGGACAACCAGTGTGACAAACTGCTCAACACCACAAATTCGCAAAACTTTATCTCGCAGTTCCACTTGCTCGAACCAGCCCTGGCCGCCAAGGAAGATCAGATGGACAACGCGGAGTATAATGCGAACAAGTAGCTGCACCAGCTGCCCGAGGACTTCATCATTGCCGATCTCGCCAAACTGAAACCCATCCACCGCGACAATTCTCTCAATTTCATCCTGCATCTGGACGTGCAACGCTACAACAGCCTGCTAGCTATCGTCAAGTCCGAACTGGGTGCACTCAAGCGAGCAATCCTAGGCCTGCAGGTGTAAGACTACGAAGTCGAGCAGACGTGCAATACAGTGCTGCTCAACCGCATTCCAGAGCACTGGGAGGAACGGACTGGCATCAAAAGCAGTGCAGACACGCTCAGCTCCATGTTCACCGACTTGATGAAGCGCCTCAATGCAATCAAACGCTGGATCTACGAACAGCAACCAATCGTGTTTTGGCTGCCTATGTTTGCAAACCCGCGCGCGTTCCTTTCTGCACTGCTACAGAACTATGCACGCCAAACCAACACTCTGGTTGACAACTACGAAATACGCTTCACATTCACCGATTCTGAACCTTCAGACCGTGCAGCCAAGGGAGAGTGGCTGTCTGGCTTAGTGATTGAACATGCCAAACTTAATGCAACTTCATTCGAAATCGAGGACTGTGAAAATGGCATGTACACCAACCCTATGCCCTACATTCAAGCTACGCCTACCATTAAGTCACTCCCTAGAGATATGAATTCTTAACTTTGTCCACTCTACAAAGCACACAACCGGTTCGGCAAACTACAGCCATCTGGTCAGACTAGTAATTTTATAGAATATGTTTCTTTGCAGTTGCCTAAAGACGGCAGATTAACTGCAGGTTAGTATGCACGTAAAGGAAGTGCATTGTTCCTTGACTCGGTACAAATGAACCGATAGCAGTGAATATTTAGTATGAAAAAAGTATGATCAATAATAGATTCAATAACTAAATATTAAAATTAAAATGTATCAATTAAGACGAATCAATTGGTTAAATTTGTTATACCAGGAATAAAATATATTAAGTTATTTTAGATTTTTAAGTGTAAATAAAAATGTAATCGATATAAATTAATGTCGG
>Ga0115101_1093081_pt1 | contig 10220 bp, 4 predicted proteins | sample MBTome_4_FD_89645 | JGI IMG/M metagenome (GOLD analysis project Ga0115101, IMG submission 89645) | Marine eukaryotic communities from Pacific Ocean to study complex ecological interactions - MBTS_20Mar14_M1_3um Metatranscriptome... | ecosystem: Environmental > Aquatic > Marine > Oceanic | place... | reverse complement strand
GGCGACAAGAAGATCCAGGTCATCAAAGAGGTCCGCGCCATCACTGGCCTGGGTCTCAAAGAGGCCAAGGAAATCGTCGACAGCGCCCCCAAAGCCGTCAAGGAAGGGGTGTCGAAGGACGAAGCCGAAGAGATGCAGAAGCAGCTTGAGGCTGCTGGCGCATCGGTCGAGCTCGCCTGAGCCGACTTCGGGGTGCCCCTCGGGGTCACTCCACCAAGGCCGCGGACGCCTCGCCTCACCCTGCTTGGGTGGCGAGGCGTCGGCGGCTGAGGCGCGTCACGACAGATTGGCGCCCCCGGCGCAGGATGCTCCGTTCGCAGCTAGCGGGCGAATTCCTGGCAAAGAGGGCGCCGTAGGTCTTCCCAGGCGTCAGCGGCATCCCTAACCTTTGGGGTCGCCAAGGGCCCTGGAGCCATACCATCGGCCAACGGTCGGTGGTCATGCCCGTCCATTGGCTTCCCCCTGACCGTCGCCCTCCGCCGCCTCCTGGCGGTGCCCCTAGCCACGATCCGCCTGCCATCACGGCCTGCCGGATCCCCAGTCCTGCTGGTGTGCCCCGCGTCGCGTGGGGTGTATTGGCGCCGGTCGACTCCATTCGGAGCCGGCTTCCGTTCGGCCCCGCAGCGTTCCCCCCGACTCCGCGGCCCGTCCGGTCTTCCCCCTGATCAGCGTCTCCCCACCCGAGCCACGCTCGTTCTCCGTGCCCGTTCGTACGTCAGGCATCTGACCACGCCCTCCGCGTCGATGTCTCGTTCGCTCAGCACTCGCTACCGCTCATGATCGCTAACCGCAACGGCCGTATGGTCGAGCAGTCCGCCGAGGTTCGTAACTTCGGCAACGTGTCCGAGATTGTCCCGCTGCCCAATCTCGTCGAGATCCAGACGAAGGCCTACGAGGCCTTCCTGGCTCCCGGGGTTGCCTCCGGCGCTCGAGACGCCATGGGCCTCGAGGCCCTGCTTCGGGAGATCTTCCCGATCTACTCGTACGACAAGACGATGTGCCTTGAGTACGTCGGCTACGAGTTGGGCAGGCCGCGATACGACATCGACGAGTGCCGCAAACTTCGGATGACCTACGGTTATCCCTTCAAGGTTCGCCTCCGGCTGGTCAAGCCGGAGCCCGTGGAGGAAGAGGTTTACCTCGGCGAGCTTCCAATCATGCTCGGCGGCGGTGAGTTCATCGTGAACGGCTCGGAGCGGGTCATCGTGAGCCAGCTCCACCGGTCGCCCGGCGTGGACTTCTTGATCGACGCGGCGTCGACGGATCGCCTCCTGCACTCGTGCTGGATCATTCCCGAGCGTGGCTCGTGGGTTGAGCTGAACGTCACGAAGAAGGAGGCGCTCAGCGTCCGCATTGACCAGAGCGGCAAGTTCAGCGCGGTCACCTTCCTGCGTGCGCTCGACGAGAATCTCGGCTCGGACCAGGCGCTCCTGCGCCAGTTCTATGCCACCAAGGTCGTCAAGAAGACGAAGTCGCAGACCGCGAATGCGTTTGCGAAGAAGATCACCGACCGCATCGCGGTGGGGGACATCGTCGTCCTGAAGACCGGTGAGGTCCTCGTGCCGTCCGGCATGCCGATCCCCGAGACGGCCGCCATCGAGATCGCTGGTGGCGACCTTGCCGAGGTTGAGGTGGTCGACGCCGACCCCCAGGACATCGACATGCTCATCATCAACTCGCTCCACGAGGAGCCGGGTGTGAAGAGCCACGAGGAGGCCCTGATCAAGATCTACGGGCGCCTGCGCCCGGGCAACCCGCCCCAGATCGAGAAGGCGCGCGAGCTCTTCCACGAGAAGTTCTTCGACGTCCAGCGCTACCGCCTCGGACGGGTCGGACGCTTCCGCCTCAACCGGAAGTTCGACCAAGGCATCGGCGAGGACGTTCAGGTCCTCAAGCCCGAGGACATCGTCAACTCGGTCAAGTACATCCTCGACCTCCGCGGGGGCCGCGGTGAGATCGACGACATCGACAACCTCGGCAACCGCCGCGTGCGCTCGATCGCCGAGCTGGCGGGCGAGGAGTTCCGCAAGGGGCTCCTGAAGCTCCGCCGCACCGCGCAGGAGCGGATGAACCTCGAGAACCCCGAGACGGTTTCGCCGAGGACGCTGATCAACTCGAAGACCTTCTCGAGTGCGGTCGACTACTTCTTCGGTCGTTCCGAGCTCAGCCAGGTCGTCGACCAGGCCAACCCCCTCAGCCAGCTGACGCACGAGCGTCGACTCTCGGCGCTTGGGCCGGGCGGCCTCAACCGGAAGCGGGCCGGCTTCGATGTCCGTGACGTGCACCTGTCGCACTACGGTCGCCTCTGCCCGATTGAGACGCCCGAGGGCGCCAACATTGGCCTGATCTCCTCGCTCGCGATGTACGCGGCGCTGGACGACTACGGCTTCCTCACCACGCCCTTCCGCAAGGTCGTGGATGGTGTCCTCACCGAGGATGTCGAGTTCCTCCGCGCGGACGAGGAGACCGGCATGGTCATGGCGCCCATCGACGTCGAGCTCGACTCGAAGAACAAGATCCTCTCGAAGCGCGTCCTCGCGCGTCGGGACGGGGACAACGTCGAGGTGCCGCCCAACGAGGTCGACTACGTCGACGTCTCGCCGAAGCAGATCATCGGCGTCTCAGCGGCTCTGATTCCGTTCCTCGAGCACGATGACGCCAACCGGGCGCTCATGGGCTCGAACATGCAGCGCCAGGCGGTGCCGCTCCTCATCCCTGAGGTCCCGGTCGTCGGTACTGGCATGGAGAAGGCCGTCGCGGCCAACTCGAACATGCCCATCTTCGCCAAGCGAGCGGGCACGGTCGAGTACGTGGACAGCCGCGTGATCATCGTCGGGGACGACGAGTATCACCAGCAGAAGTTCCGCGGCATGAACGAGCGCACCACCCAGAACCACCGCGCGGTGGTCAAGGTGGGGGACGAGGTCGAGGCCGGTCAACTGCTGGCCGACGGCGCCTCGACCCAGGGCGGCGAGCTCGCTCTCGGCAAGAACCTCATGGTCGCGTTCATGACCTGGGATGGCTTCAACTACGAGGACGCCATCCTCGTCTCCGAGCGTCTGGTCAAGGATGACGTCTTCACCTCGATCCACATCGAGGAGTACGACGTCGAGATCCGCGAGACCAAGCTCGGCAAGGAGGAGTTCACTCGCGACATCCCGAACGTTGGCGAGAAGGCCCTGTCGAATCTCGACGAGGGCGGAATCGTCCGCATCGGGACCTTCGTGGAGGCCGGCGACGTGCTGGTCGGCAAGGTGGCTCCGAAGAGCAAGAGCGAGCTGACCCCCGAGGAGAAGCTCCTGCACGCGATCTTCGGTAAGGCTGGCGTCGACGTTAAGAACGCCTCGCTCACGATGCCCCCGGGCACCCGCGGCGTCGTGATCGATGCGCACAAGTTCTCGCGCCGGGTCAACCTCACCGACGCGGAGCGCACCAAGGCGCTCTCGGTGATCCGTGACGCGGAGAAGGAGTTCCTTCGCGCGCTTCGGACTTACACCCAGCAGCTGCTGAAGGACGTTCAAGGGAAGCTTGGCGTCATCGTGGACGATGACCTCACGGGCAAGCCCTTCGAGCTGGACGACACGTCCACCTACGACGAGCTGCGTCGCGTGAAGATCCTTTGCCTCGCTGCCTCCGAGGAGCACGACGACCGCGCCAAGCGTGACGCCGCCCTCCAGTTGATCCATGACTTCCAGGTCAAGATCGACAACAAGGAGGCGGAGAAGAACAAGATCGTCAACCGCCTGAGCCGAGGGGACGAGCTGCCCACGGGCGTGCTCGAGATGGTCAAGGTCTACGTCGCCACCAAGCGGAACCTCTCCGTGGGCGACAAGATGGCCGGCCGCCACGGCAACAAGGGTGTGATCAGCAAGATCTGCCCCCGTGAGGACATGCCGTACCTCGAAGACGGCACTCCGGTGGACATCGTCCTGAACCCGCTCGGCGTGCCGTCGCGGATGAACGTCGGTCAGATCCTCGAGACCCACCTCGGCATGGCTGCGGCGGAGCTCGGTGTTCGCTGTGCTTGCCCGGCCTTCGACGGCGCCTCCGAGGCCGAGATCGAAGAGATGCTCACGACCGCGAACATGCCGACCTCTGGCAAGTTCACGCTCTTCGACGGTCGCACCGGCGAGCGCTTCGAGCAGGACGTCACCGTCGGGATCATGTACATGCTCAAGCTGCACCACCTCGTCGACGAGAAGGTCCACGCGCGAGCCACGGGTCCCTACAGCCTGATCACCCAGCAGCCGCTCGGCGGCAAGGCCCGTTTCGGCGGCCAGCGCTTCGGAGAGATGGAGGTCTGGGCGCTCGAGGCGTACGGCGCCGCGGCGATCCTGCAGGAGCAGCTCACCGTCAAGTCGGACGACGTGGACGGCCGGACCAAGATCTACGAGTCGATGGTCAAGGGCCTCAACATCCTCGAGCCCGGCACGCCGGTCTCCTTCGAGGTGCTCACCAACGAGATCCGCGGCCTGGGGCTCAACATGGAGCTCCACAAGAAGGCCATCCTCTGATCACTGCGCGCTGCGGGGGAGGGCTTTCACGCTCCCCCCGTGGCGCACCACTGCGCGCAAACACACCCACACCTGGGACGCCCCTTCGGCGTTCTGGACCCCCCGAGGGCGGCTCCGGCCACCCCGGACCTTCTGGAGACTCGACCCATGACGCTGGCAGACGCCAAGTACAACCGGATCAACGACTACGGCAGCGTGACCATCGCGCTCGCATCACCGGAGGACATCCGGTCCTGGTCGTACGGAGAGGTCAAGAAGCCCGAGACCATCAACTACCGCACCTACCGGCCCGAGCGTGACGGGCTGTTCTGCGAGCGCATCTTCGGTCCGGAGAAGGACTGGGAGTGCTCCTGCGGTAAGTACAAGGGCATCAAGCACAAGGGCATCGTGTGCGACAAGTGCGGCGTGATGGTCACCCACAGCCGCGTGCGTCGGAAGCGGATGGGCCACATCAACCTGGCCGCGCCGACCGCCCATATCTGGTTCTTCAAGGCCATGCCGAGCCGCCTCGGCAACCTGCTCGGCTGCAAGGTCTCGAACCTCGAGCGGGTCATCTACTTCCAGGACTACATGGTCGTGGATCCCGGTGACACGCCCATGGAGCAGTTCCAGCTCCTGACCGAGGAGGAGTTCCGCGCTGCGCGCGCCAAGTACGGCGCCGAGTTCGACGCCGACATGGGGGCCGAGGCCGTCAAGAAGATCCTCCGGACCCTCGACCTCGGCATGGTTTCCGAGGAGCTCCGTGAGGAGCTGAAGGCCACGCGCTCCAAGCAGCGCATGAAGGACATCACCAAGCGCCTCGGCACCGTCGAGATGCTGCGCGACTCTGGCAACAACCCGGAGTGGATGGTCCTCGACGTGATCCCGGTCATCCCGCCGGACCTGCGGCCGCTCGTCCTTCTGGACTCCGGCAACTTCGCCACGAGTGACCTGAACGACCTGTACCGGCGCCTGATCAACCGGAACAACCGACTCAAGAAGCTCCTCGATCTCAACGCTCCCGAGGTCATCATCCGCAACGAGAAGCGGATGCTGCAGCAGGCCGTGGACGCGCTGTTTGACAACGGCCGCTGCCGCCGCCCGGTGCTCGGCTCCTCGAACCGCCCGCTCAAGTCCCTCACGGACATGATCAAGGGCAAGCAGGGTCGCTTCCGCGAGAACCTCCTCGGTAAGCGCGTGGACTACTCCGCGCGTTCCGTGATCGTCGTCGGCCCGGAGCTCCGCCTCACACAGTGCGGGCTCCCGAAGAAGGTGGCCCTGGAGCTCTTCCAGCCCTTCATCATCCGGCGTCTCAAGGAGCTCGGCCAGGCCGACACCATCAAGTCGGCCAAGCGCATGCTTGAGCGCCGCGACGACGACGTGTGGGACATCCTGGAGGAGGTCATCCGCGACCACCCCGTGCTGCTCAACCGCGCGCCGACGCTGCACCGCATGGGCATCCAGGCCTTCGAGCCGAAGCTGATCGAGGGCAACGCGATCCGCCTGCACCCGCTCGTCTGCGGCGGCTTCAACGCCGACTTCGACGGGGACCAGATGGCCGTCCACCTGCCGCTCTCGTACGAGGCGCAGATCGAGGCCTCGACCCTGATGCTGGCGAGCAACAACGTCTTCTCGCCCGCCAACGGCTCGCCCATCATCTCGCCGTCCCAGGACATGGTCCTCGGGATCTTCTACCTGATGATGAACCCGCCGAGCATCCCCGAGACGCTCCCGACGTTCGGCTCCACATCAGAGTTGTTCCTCGCGTACGGCCACGGTCACGCCCGGACCCACAAGGCGGTCCGCCTGCGCTTTGCCGAAGGCAGCAGCGTCAAGTTTGGCAGCGATCAGGACCCCGTCGAGGTGGGCGAGCACGGCCGCGTCGCGGTGCTCGATGAGGATGGCGCGCCTACGGGCAAGACGGAGTTCGCGATGACCACCATCGGTCGCGTGATCTTCAACGACATGCTCCCCGAGGGGATGCCGTTCTATAACTACCAACTCAACAAGAAGGGGATCCAGGCGCTGATCAGCGACTGCCATCACCTGCTTGGCCGCGATGCAACGCTGCGTCTCCTCGACGACCTCAAGAACATTGGGTTCAAGTCTTCGACGCGCGCTGGGCTCTCGTTCGGCAAGGACGACGTCCGGATCCCGGACTCCAAGCAGGCCATGCTTGCGGAGTCCGAGGCGGAGATCGATCGGATCGAGCTGAGCTACAACAAGGGTGAGATCACCGACGGTGAGCGCTACCTGAAGATCATCGACCTGTGGACCGAGGCTCGGGAGAAGGTGGGGGCGGTGCTCATGCAGCTCCTCTCCGTCGACTTCGATACGGAGTCCGGCTACGTCAACCCGATCTTCTGCATGGTGACCTCCGGCGCTCGTGGCTCGGTGGACCAGATTCGTCAGCTGGGCGGCATGCGCGGCCTGATGGCCAAGCCGTCGGGCAAGATCATCGAGACGCCCATCAAGGCCAACTTCCGCGAAGGCCTGAAGGTGCTCGAGTACTTCTCGTCGACCCACGGCGCCCGGAAGGGACTGGCGGACACCGCGCTCAAGACCGCGGACGCTGGCTACCTGACGCGTAAGCTGACGGACGTCGCTCAGAACGTCGTGATCACGCAGGACGACTGCGGGACCATGGGCAGCGTCACCAAGTCGGTGGTCTTCAAGGGCGACCGTGTCGCGGTGACCCTGGCCGATGGAATCCGCGGCCGGATTGCTCGTGACACGATCATTGACCCCATCACCGAGGAGATCCTCGTGCGTGAGCACGAGCCGATCACCGAGGACATCGCCGCGGCCATCGAGGCCCACGGTTACGAGAAGATCCGAGTCCGCAGCCCGCTGACATGTGAGGCGCCGCTCGGCGTCTGCGCACGCTGCTACGGCATGGACCTCGCGCGGAACCAGCTGGTGGAGCGTGGCCTCGCGGTCGGCATCATCGCGGCTCAGTCGATTGGCGAGCCGGGAACCCAGCTCACCATGCGGACCTTCCACATTGGTGGTACGGCCTCGCGTTCCATCGAGGACAGCGAGATCAAGCTCAAGCGCGCCGGCAAGGTCCAGTACCAGAACCTGCGGGCCGTCTCGAACAAGGACGGTGAAACCATCGTGCTGAACCGGAACGGTGAGATCCTGCTCCTCGACGAGAAGGACCGCGAGATCGACCGCTACGCGATCCCGACCGGAGCGACCATCCTCATCGAGGAGGGGAAGGGCGCGGAAGCGGGCGCTTCCCTTTGTAACTGGGACCCTCACCACGTTCCGATCATCACCGAGTTCGACGGCAAGGTCCGGTACGAGGATCTCGTGGAGGGCAAGACGCTCAAGATCGAGCGTGACGCCCGCCGCAAGGCCGCCCGCCGCCAGGTGATCGAGCACAAGGGTGACCTCCACCCGCAGCTCGTGATCGAGAACGCCAAGGGCGAGCCCCTGGCCGTGTATCCGATCCCGGAGAAGGCGTACATCGAGATCGACGACGGCCAGAAGATCGGCCGCGGCGAGCTCCTCGCCAAGTCCTCGCGTGAGGCGACGGGTACCCAGGACATCACCGGTGGTCTGCCCAGGGTGACGGAGCTCTTCGAGGCCAGGCGCCCGAAGGACCCCGCCATCATGAGCGAGATCGACGGCGTCGTGGAGCTCGGCGATCGCAAGCGTGGCAAGCGCACGGTCATCGTTCGCGCCCTCGGTGCGAACGGCGAGGTCATCGAGGAGCACGAGCACTCCGTGCCCCAGGGCAAGCACCTTCGCGTCCACAAGGGCGACGAAGTGCGCGCCGGTGAGCCGCTGGTCGATGGTCCGCTCTACCCTGAGGACATCCTCCGCATCAACGGTGAGGAGAACGTCCAGGAGTACCTCCTCGGTGAGGTCCAGAACGTCTATCGCTCGCAGTCGGTGACCATCGACGACAAGCACATCGAGACCATCCTCTCGCAGATGATGCGGAAGGTTCAGGTCAACGAGCCGGGCGACTCCGAGTTCCTGCCGGGGGCCGTGGTCGACAAGTACCGCTTCCGCCGTGAGAACGAGCGTCTGCGCAAGGATCGCCGCAAGCCGGCGACGGGACAGACGCTCCTGCTCGGCATCACGAAGGCCTCGCTCTCGTCAGACTCCTTCATCTCGGCGGCCTCCTTCCAGGAGACCACGAAAGTGCTCACCGAGGCGGCCATCGGAGGCAAGCGCGACACCCTGGTTGGCCTCAAGGAGAACGTGATCCTCGGGCACATGGTCCCGACGGGCACCGGCTTCCGCGACCACTACCGGACCCGCGTGAAGAAGAACATCGACTTCGGCGAGATCGGAACCGGCACCGGTGCCGTCTCCTTCGGGAGCGCCGGGATGGACGACGCCATGGACGAAATGCTCTCCGTGGACGCCGCCGCCGCAGCGCTCGGGGTGGACCCGGCGATGCTCTCAGGTGAGGTCGCGACCCCCGTCGCTCCGGAGGCTCCCGCAGCCCCGGTCGCCGCGGAGTCCCCCGCGATCGAAGAAGAAGGCGGTGAGGCCGCAGCCGCGCAGGCCTGATCGCGCCCCCCGTTCCAAGCCATTGCTGGCCGGTCATCCCGGTGGGGGATGGCTGGGACCGGTCGGGCCTTGACCCTCAAAATCTCCCCCGTACACTGTTGCGCCGATCTGCCGACTGGATCGGACGCTCCTATCGGCGCTGACGCCGAGCCCCCCTAAGGTCGGCACATCAACCACACCACGCGATGCCCACGATCAACCAGCTCATCCGAAAGGGACGCAAGACGCCGATCAAGCGCTCCAAGTCCCCGGTCCTCGACTCCTGCCCGCACAAGCGGGGGGTCTGCCTTCAGGTGAAGACCCAAACGCCCAAGAAGCCGAACTCCGCGCTCCGAAAGATCGCGCGTGTCCGCCTCTCGAACGGCAAGGAGATCACCGCCTACATCCCCGGTGAGGGCCACAACCTTCAGGAGCACTCCGTCGTGCTCGTCCGTGGCGGCCGCGTCCGCGACCTCCCCGGTGTCCGTTATCACATCCTCCGCGGCACCCTCGACACCTCCGGTGTCGATGGCCGCTCCCAGAGCCGTTCCAAGTACGGGTCGAAGAAGCCCAAGAAGTGATGTCATCCCGGAGCTGACGGCGCCATCGCCAGAGGCCGTGCTCATCGCGTCACGGCCGGGCAACACCCGCTCGCTCCGACCTCCTTCCATCGATCCAGAGAACAGAGACCACCATGCCCCGTAACTTCAAGTCGACGGCTCACTTCGTGAAGCCGGACCCCAAGCTCGGCTCGCTGCTTGCCTCCAAGATCATCAACCAGGTGATGCAAGACGGCAAGAAGAGCACCGCTCAGTCCATCCTCTATAACGCCCTCGAGGTGGCGCTGAAGAAGCTCCCCGACGTCGAAGGCGAATCCTCGGAGGAGAAGCAGGTCGCGATCCTCACGCAGGCCGTCGAGAACGCCAAGCCGGGCGTCGAGGTCCGCTCCAAGCGTGTCGGTGGTGCCAACTACCAGGTGCCGCGCGAGGTCAAGAAGGCCCGGCAGCAGTCGCTGGCCATCCGCTGGCTGGTGGACAACTCCCGCAAGAAGAAGGGCAAGCCCATGCACCTTCGCCTCGCGGAAGAGCTCGTGGACGCCCACAACGGCACCGGCGCGTCGGTGACGTGGAAGGAGAACATCCACAAGATGGCCGAGGCCAACAAGGCCTACGCTCACTTCGCCCGCTGATCCAACTAGCGGCTCCCGAAAGGGCCGGG
>Ga0115101_1029767_pt1 | contig 10285 bp, 18 predicted proteins | sample MBTome_4_FD_89645 | JGI IMG/M metagenome (GOLD analysis project Ga0115101, IMG submission 89645) | Marine eukaryotic communities from Pacific Ocean to study complex ecological interactions - MBTS_20Mar14_M1_3um Metatranscriptome... | ecosystem: Environmental > Aquatic > Marine > Oceanic | place... | reverse complement strand
TTTTTGGAGAAATATTGTGTCTTTAGGCTTATTAGGTAATAAAATTGGCATGACTCAAATTTTTGATGAATCGGGTAATATTATCCCGGTAACAATTTTAAAAATTGGTCCGTGCGTTATTACACAAATTAAAACAGTTTTAACTGATGGTTATAATGCTATTCAAGTAGGTTATGGAGCAGTTCCAAGTAAATATTTAACACAACCGGAATTAGGCCATTTACAAAAATCAAATATTCAACCTTTAAAATATTTAAAAGAGTTTCGAGTTAACAATCCTGAAGAATTTACAGTTGGTCAAATTTTAAATGTTGAATCATTTACAACAGGTCAACTTATTAATATAACAGGTAAAAGTACTGGTAAAGGATTTTCTGGTCTTCAAAAACGTTGGAATTTTACACGTGGTCCAATGACACATGGTTCAAAAAACCATAGAGCCCCAGGTTCTATCGGTATGGGTACAGACCCAGGTCGTGTTCTACCAGGAAAAAAAATGTCGGGTCAATTAGGAAATAAAATTACACACATCAAGAAATTGAAAATTATTCAAGTAAATGGTGATGAGAATATTTTAGTAGTAAAGGGTTCGGTACCAGGAAAACCGGGAAATTTATTAAGTATTGCTCCATCAGAATAATTCAATTTTTATAAGCAAAGAAAGGATTATAGGTAACATATAAAATATGACTGTTCAAAAATTTATTAAATATAATTCATTAGATATAAATGGACAAGTCTTAAATGACGAACATAAATTGGAATTGAATGTACTTGAAAAATCTGGAAATTATTTAATCCATAAAGATGTTTTAAGACAGACAAGTTCACAAAAACAAGGAACGGTTTCAACGAAAACGAGAAGTGAAGTTCGTGGTGGTGGCCGTAAACCTTGGCAACAAAAAGGTACTGGTCGAGCCCGTGCAGGTTCAAACCGTTCACCATTATGGAAAGGTGGTGGTGTTATTTTTGGTCCTAAACCTAGAAAGCCGGTTCAAAAATTAAACAAAAAAGAACGTAAATTAGCATTACAGACTTTACTATACAATAAACGAAATAATATTTCTGTAATTGATAATTTAGAAGAAGCAGTAGATTCACCTAAAACAAAATCATTTTTTAATATTTGTCAAAAATGTGGCATCGAATTAAATCAGAAAGTTTTGGTGATTGTTTCTAAAAAAACAACACCATTAAAACTGTCTATTCGAAATATAAAAAATGTAGAATTAATTTCAGCTTCAAATTTAAATACACTGAGTATTTTAAAAGCGAAACAAATTTTATTAACACCATTAGCAGTAAATGAGATAAAGGAGATTTATTGTGGTTGATTCGTCATATTTTAATCTTAGTAGTAATGATATTATTAAATATCCAATCATCACTGATAAAGCTACAAGACTTTTAGAAAATAATCAATATAGTTTCATTGTAAACCCATCCTCTGATAAAATTACAATTAAAGCAGCGATTGAATATTTATTTGATGTAAAAGTGACTAAAATTAATACTTGCCAACTTCCTAAAAAGAAGAAACGAGTAGGTAAATATATTGGTTGGAAATCACAATATAAAAAAGCAATTGTAACTTTAGCGGATGGCGATACAATAAACTTATTTGCAGAAAATTAATAACTATAGAATCAAAAAAGAATCAAGTTTATGAGTATTCGTCTTTATAAATCATACACACCAGGTACACGTAATCGGGCATTATCAACTTTTTCAGAAATTACAAAAAGTACACCCGAAAAAAGTTTAATTCGGAAAAACCATCGTAATAAGGGACGTAATAATAGAGGTGTTATTACAATCCGTCATCGAGGTGGTGGTCATAAAAGAAGATATCGACTAATAGATTTTCAGCGTAATAAGCATGACATTGAAGCGACTGTGGCATCTATTGAATATGATCCAAATCGAAATGCTCGTATAGCATTAGTTAATTATGCAGATGGAGAAAAACGTTATATTTTACATGCAAATGATGTAAAAGTTGGTGACAAACTTCTTTCTGGATCTGGATCTCCGTTAAACGTTGGAAACACTTTACCACTAGAAGAAATTCCATTAGGAACAGCAATTCATAATATTGAATTAATTCCTAACCGAGGTGGTCAAATTGTACGATCAGCAGGAACATCTGCAAAAATTCTAGCGAAGGAAGGGGATTATGTAACTTTACGATTACCATCTAAAGAAATTCGTTTAATCCGTAAAGAATGTTTTGCAACAATTGGTGAAGTTAGTAATAATGAAGCATTCTTAGTACAAAGTGGAAAAGCAGGTCGAACACGATGGCTTGGAAAACGTCCAACAGTCCGTGGTTCGGTTATGAACCCTTGTGATCACCCACACGGTGGTGGTGAAGGTCGAGCACCTATTGGTCGTAGTCGTCCTTTAACTCCTTGGGGTAAACCTGCTTTAGGAATAAAAACACGAAAAAACAAAAAAGCTAGTAACGCTTATATTCTTCGTCGTCGTTCATAATTAAAAATTTAAAATATATAAATTAATCAAAGTATAGTCAAGATGCCAAGATCATTAAAAAAAGGACCTTTTATTGCATATCATTTATTGAAAAAAATCGACAAAATGAATGCAGAGGGTAAAAAAAATACGATTACTACTTGGTCTCGTAGTTCAACTATATTACCAAGTATGGTAGGACATACAATTGCAGTTTATAATGGGAAACAACATGTTCCGATTTTTATTTCTGATCAATTAGTAGGTCATAAATTAGGAGAATTTGTTTCTACTCGAACATTTAAAACACATATTAAAACCGATAGAAAAACAAAACGTTAAGGAAAATTTTCTATGGTACAAAAGATTGTAGATCCAAATTTTAGCATTAAAACTTTTAATGTTAAATGTGATAATAAATTATCACCACTTGCAAAAATAATTCTAAAAAGTTTTAAATTTAAACTTTATTATTATGTAATTGATGATCTCTTATATCTTTTAAAATCGAATCCTAATGAGCGTGATTATCTTTTACAAATATTAAATGCAAGTGTTATTTTTCTTCAAAATAATTTGTATGTAAACTTTTTTGATATCTACATATATGACATTAGCATAAATGAAGCATCAAAATTTAACAGATTTGTAAATGAGCAATCCGAATCATTTAAAGTTTCAAATACTATAACTATTAAATTAGCTTATCAAGTTAAACCAGTTACAAAAAAACTTGAAACGACTTGGTAACAAAATTTAAAGAATTGAATTGATCATTATCTGTGACTCAAAATCAGTTACTGTATATTTTATTTCTTAAAGTTACTAATTAAAATTTTAATTTTGTAATAATAAGCAAGAAATTAAAATATAAGTAGAAAAGAAAAATTAAAGAGAATAGTTTATGTCTAACGTTCAATCAGTGAAAGCTGTAGCAAAATACATTAGAATGTCTCCACATAAAGTACGACGAGTTTTAGATCAAATTCGGGGACGTTCTTACCAGGAAGCATTAATGATATTAGAATTTTTACCATATGATGCTGGTGGACCAGTTTGGCAAATTGTTCATTCTGTTGCCGCAAATGCAAAAAATAATTATGATTTAGATAAAAAAAAATTAATTATTTCTGAAGTTTATGCCAATGAAGGACCCAAATTAAAACGAATTCGTCCACGCGCACAAGGTCGTGCATTTAAGATTTTAAAACCAACTTGTCATATTACAATCGTTGTAGAAGAAACAAGTTAATACTAATTTAATTAAAAGGATTATTTCGGTGGGACAAAAAACACATCCATTAGGATTTCGCTTAGGTATTACACAAGAACACAGATCTGCCTGGTATGCTAATTTTAATCAATATGCTAATTTATTAGAAGAAGATGATCAAATTCGAACATATCTTAATAAATTATCAAAATCAGCTAGTATTTCAAATATTAAAATTAATAGAAATGGATTAGGTGACCAAATTCAATTAAATATTGAAACAGGAAGACCTGGTGCACTAGTTGGTGAAAATGGGTTAGGGATTGAAAATTTATTAAAAAATATTAAAAAAATTTTACCCGATAACCGACAAATCACAATTAATATTGTTGAAGTTGAAAAAGTTAACTTAAATGCGTCTTTAATTGGAGACTTAGTTGTTAAACAATTAGAAGAACGTGTAGCATTCCGAAGAGCAATTCGTGAAGCGCTTCAAGCAGCACAAGAAGATAATGCTAGTGGAATCAAAATCCAAGTTTCAGGAAGATTAAATGGGGCCGAGATTGCTCGAAGTGAATGGATTCGAGAAGGTCGAGTGCCTTTACAAACTTTACGAGCAGATATTGATTACGCTACTAAAGAAGCAAATACTATTTATGGCGTATTAGGTGTTAAAGTTTGGTTATTTAAAAACGAAATTTTAGCAAAATAGACACAAAAATATATAGATTTTATAAATTTCATTTATTATGTTAAGTCCAAAACGAACAAAATATAGAAAATATCACCGTGGACGTATGCGCGAAAAGGCTACACGAGGAAATGAAGTTTCATTTGGTGAATACGGTTTACAGGCTTTAGAACCTACCTGGATTACTTCTCGTCAAATTGAAGCCGCACGTCGTACGATTACTCGTTATACAAAAAGGGGTGCTTCATTATGGATTCGAATTTTTCCAGATAAAACTGTAACTGCTCGTGCTGCTGAATCGCGTATGGGTTCAGGTAAAGGTGCTGTAGATTATTGGGTAGCTGTTGTTAAACCTGGTACTATGCTATTTGAAATTGCATCAGTTCCAGAAGAAGTAGCTCGTGCTGCGTTCAATTTAGCTGCTTACAAACTACCAATAAAAACAAAATTTATTATTAGAACAAATATTAAATAAATTATGAGTTTACCTCAATTTAGTGATATTAAAGGACTTTCAAATATTGAAATTTCTGATGCAATTATTAAAACAGAAAAAGAGTTATTTAATTTAAAATTTAAAAAAAGCTACTCGCCAACCTTTTAAATCACATGAAATTAAATTTACTAAACGTCAATTAGCTCAATTGAAAACAGTCTTAACTTTAAGACTAAATGCGTTAGAACAAAAAAATACTAATGCTATTGCTGACTTAATTCAAAAAGAAAATTATTTGACTGGAAATTTTTAAACAAATCTGAATTCATGTATAAAAAAGATAAGGAGTTTTAATGCCAGTAAAAGAAAAAGTTGGAATTGTTGTAAGTAATAAAATGGAAAAAACAATTGTTGTACAAGTTGAAAGTCGTTTTCCTCATCCGATTTACTCAAAAACAATTGTAAAAACAAAAAAATATTTAGCCCATGATGAATCTGGTGAATGTAATATTGGTGATCAAGTTTTAGTTCAAGAAACTCGTCCTTTAAGTAAACGGAAACGTTGGAAATTAGCCAAGATTATTTCAAAATCATCTTTAATTAGTTAAAATTAAATCTTTATGATCTATCCACAAACCATGTTAACAGTAGCCGATAATACCGGTGCTCGAAAAATTATGTGTATTCGAGTTTTAGGTGGAAATCGAAAATATGCAAAAATTGGTGATACAATTATCGGTGTAGTTAAAGAAGCAATTCCAAATATGCCTATTAAGAGATCCGATATTGTCCGAGCTATTATTGTACGAACTTCAAAATCTATTCGTCGTCAAGATGGTATGTACATTCGTTTTGATGATAATGCAGCAGTTATTGTTAATTTAGATAACAATCCTCGTGGCACACGAGTTTTCGGACCTGTTGCACGTGAAATTCGTGATAAAAACTTTTCTAAAATTGTTTCCTTAGCACCGGAGGTTTTATAGATGGCAAAACGACAAAAACTACATGTTAAAATCGGTGATAATGTAAAAGTTATATCAGGTTTTGATAAAAATAAAACTGGTGAAGTAGTAAAAATTTATCGTAACACAGGAAAAATTCTTGTAAAAGGTATTAATTTTAAATTTAAACATATTAAACCTAATACAGATAATGAAGTAGGAGAAATTAAACAAATTGAAGCTCCTATCCATCATTCAAATGTAAAATTAAATGTAACAGAGTCGTAATATTATGCGTAATTCAAATTCATTAGAAGAAGTCGCTGAAATTCACAGCTTACTTGAAGATATTAAAAAAGAATATACTCAAGGAATACGCGGCGTTTTGAAAAAAAATGATCCTGATCTTTTTAGAAACGTTCATACAATCCCAAAATTAGAAAAAATTCAAATTAATCGTGGATTAGGCTTAGCTGCTCAAAACACAAATATCTTGAAAAAAAGTATTCAAGAATTTACTTCGATCACAGGCCAAAAACCTCTAATTACAAGATCTAAAAAAGCAATTGCTGGTTTCAAAATTCGAGAAGATATGGAATTAGGTTTAACTGTAACCTTACGAGGTGAAAAAATGTATGCGTTTTTAACAAAACTAATATTTTTTACCTTTGCACAAATTCGTGATTTCCGTGGCTTATCAGTACGAAGTTTTGATAAAGCTGGGAATTATACATTAGGGTTAAAAGAACAATTAATTTTCCCAGAGATTAATTATGAAGATGTTGATCAAGCACAAGGTTTTAGTATCAGTTTAGTTTTTTCTGCATCACATCCAAAAACACGGTCACAAACATTTGATCGAGTTTTAAATGGTATGATTCTTTTAAAATTCTTACGTTTTCCTTTAAATGATTGTGGGTATTATGAAAAATATGCATCTTTAGCTGAAGTTAATCAAGCTTGGGATAAGAAAAAGCATTTACGTCGTAAACGATGGTCTCAAGAATAAATTAAACAGTGAAAAAGAAATAAGGAGAGAACTGTGGTAACAGATACAATTTCAGATATGTTAACACGTATTAGAAATGCAAATATGGTTAAGCATCAAATTGTGCAAATTCCTACTACTAAAATATCAAAGGCAATTGCTACAATTTTGAAAGAAGAAGGATTCATTGAAAACTTTGAAATTTATACTGAAGAAGCTCGATCATATATCTTGATTTCTTTAAAATATAAAGGTAAATCACGTGAACCTGTTATTTGTGAAATAAAGCGAGTAAGTAAGCCAGGTTTACGAGTTTATGCAAATTCAAAAGAACTACCAAAGGTTTTAGATGATTTAGGAATTGCCATTATGTCGACTTCAAGAGGAGTAATGACAAATCTAAATGCAAAGGAACAGGGAATTGGTGGTGAAGTTTTATGTTATATTTGGTAATCGGAGTAAGTTAAAAATATGTCACGAATAGGAAAATTACCAATTAAAGTACCTTCAGATGTTGATATTACTTGTAATGGACTAGAAATTACTGTAAAAGGTAAATTTGGGACCTTACATAATACACTTCCTGATTCATTAGGACTAGAACATAATGATAGTACTTTAATTGTGAGTCTAAAAACCCAAACGCGTACTGGTCGTGCTTTACACGGTTTATACCGTACTTTAGTTAATAATATGGTTGTTGGAGTTTCAGAACAATTCCAATTAAACTTACGGTTAAATGGTGTAGGTTATCGAGCAAGTGTTCAAGGTAAATCAATTGTTCTAAACTTAGGGTATAGTCATCCTGTTGACTTAGAAATTCCTGAAGGTATTACAGTTGACGTTAAACAAAATGTAAATATTAATTTAAAATCTTGTGACAAAGACCAATTAGGTTTATTTGGTGCAACCATTAGATCGTGGCGTCCACCAGAACCATATAAAGGTAAAGGGATTATTTATGAGGGAGAGATTGTAAAACGTAAAGCTGGTAAATCTGGTAAATAATCAAAGCTTTTGTTTTAACAATGTTTTAAAACGATTAACCTTAACAATAAATCAAATTATGAAATTATCAAAAAGAGTTTTATTAAAACTCAAAAATAAGAATAAAAAATTAAAACCTCAAAAGTTTAAACGGTTAAAACGTGAAAGTTTACGAGGTTTAGTAAAAGGAACATCTGAGCGTCCACGTTTATCAGTGTACCGATCAAACGAAAATATTTATGCTCAAATTATTGATGATACAACATCACAAACGCTTGTTTCTTGCTCGACTTTAGATCGAGATATTCTATTAGATAGTAATAATGGAAGAACATGTGATGCATCAAGACTAATGGGACAAAAGTTAGCAGAGCTTAGCTTAAAAAAGAATATTACAAAAATTGTATTTGATCGAGGACCTTATTTTTACCATGGACGAATTAAAGCATTAGCTGACGGTGCACGAGCAGGTGGTCTTCAATTCTAATAACCAATCTGAAAATTAAAACTATAAGTTTAATAAATTTTATGAGTACCGATTTAAAACAAGTTAATAAGTTAAAAAAAAATTCACGCCGAACTGATAATAGAAATGATCAAAAATTTGTTGAACGCTTAATTAAAATTAGCCGTGTATCAAAAGTAACGAAAGGTGGGAAGAAATTAAGTTTCCGAGCGATTGTTGTTATTGGTGATGAAAATGGACAAGTAGGAGTTGGTGTAGCGAAAGCCGATGATGTTGTTAACGCTTTTAAAAAAGCTAAAATGGATGGTCGAAAAAATTTAATTAAAATTCCAATTACAAAATCATTAAGTATTCCGCATCGAGTTAATGGTAATTTTGGAGCTTGTAAAATTATTATGCGTCCTTCAATTGAAGGTTCTGGTGTAATTGCAGGTGGATCAATTCGAACTGTATTAGAAGTTGCAGGAATTAAAAATGTTATTGCAAAACAATTAGGTTCAGATAATTTACTAAATAATGCTCGAGCTGCTATTTGTGCATTAGATAACTTAACTACAAAATCACAAGTTGCAAAAAAACGTGACCTTAATTTAAATTAAGATTAGCTATTGAATACTTAAATATTAAAGTATGATTAAACAAAATAATGATAAAAATATTCTTTTAAATCGTCTTTTATTAAGTTTAGGAATATTAGTTTTTATTCGAATTGGTACTTTTTTACCAGTTCCTGGAATAAATCATAGTCATTTAGCTTTTTATCTTGAACGTCATTCAATGACAAAAAGTTTAGTAAGTACATTTGCAGGAAATGATACATTTGTAATTGGAATATTTACTTTAAATATATTTCCTTATATTAATGCATCCATTGTAATGCAATTATTAATTAGTCTATTCCCAAGTCTTTCGAAATTACAAAAAGAAGGGGGAGGTGAAGGAAGACGAACAATAAATAAATTAACTCGATTAATAACTTTAGGATTTTCACTAATTCAAAGTTTTAGTATTGCTTTTTATCTAAAAAGAGCTTTATTTGATTGGGATATATATTTAGCAGCTCAAATTATGATTTGGTTAACTACTGGAGCAATGATCGTCCTTTGGTTAAGTGAGATTGTTACTGAGTATGGATTAGGAAATGGAGCTTCCTTATTAATTTATACTAATATTGTTTCAAATTTACCAAATTTTGGTAAAAATTTATTTGTAAAAGCAACGGAAGATGTTTCTTTAGTATCTTGGTTCCTTATTGCACTTTTATTTTTTGTTGCAATCTATGGAATTGTATTATTACAGGAAGGGACACGACTCGTTCCTTTAATTTCTTCTAAACAATTAACAAAAACAACGGAATCATTTTCAACCTCATCATTACTTGAGAATAATTATATTCCATTAAGGTTTAATCAAGCTGGTGTAATGCCTATTATTTTAACAACAGCTGTTTTAGTAATCCCTAATTATATCAATAATGCAGGACTATTACCATTTATTACATTACCTATTTTTCTGAAATCATCAAAAATTATTTATTGGGTTAGCTACTTTACGTTGATTTTACTTTTTAGTTCATTTTATTCAACAATTGTTTTAAACCCAAAAGATATTGCAAATGATTTACAAAAAATGGCAGTTTCAATTCCTGGAGTACGGCCTGGTATCGAAACAACCTTTTATTTAAAAAAGGTTATGAAGAGGGTAACATATTTAGGTGCTATTATGTTGTCAATCCTAGCGACTTTACCAAATTTAATTGAAACAATTATACCAGGGTCAAGTTTTAATGGTTTAGGAACAACATCATTATTAATTTTAGTTGGGGTAATCCTTGAATTATCTAGAGAAATTCGAAGTATTATTCTTTCAAATATTTATAATGATATGTTCGACTAAATAAATAAAAATATTAATTAATTATTTAAAAAATAAAATGAAAGTTCGTCCTTCAGTAAAAAAATGTGTGATAAATGTCGTGTCATTAAACGACATGGTAAAATTATGGTAATTTGTGATAATCCAAAACATAAACAACGTCAAGGTTAATAATTTTAAGGAGTTAACAAAGTGGTAAGATTAGTAGGGGTT
>Ga0115101_1504750_pt1 | contig 10296 bp, 11 predicted proteins | sample MBTome_4_FD_89645 | JGI IMG/M metagenome (GOLD analysis project Ga0115101, IMG submission 89645) | Marine eukaryotic communities from Pacific Ocean to study complex ecological interactions - MBTS_20Mar14_M1_3um Metatranscriptome... | ecosystem: Environmental > Aquatic > Marine > Oceanic | place... | reverse complement strand
TCACGCAAATATGCCGATTGTTGTAGAAGCAGTTCCTATTAATAAATACATTGTTTGATTATCTGAAAAGGTATAATAACTTTTTTAAATAGTTTTTTTTTTAGTTTATAGTCCAATTAGTTCCTTTTTCTTTTAATTTTTTAATACAATTTATATGTCTATAAAACATAGCAATTAATTTAGTTGGTAAAATATTTCGCTTACGTCGAAAATATCGATAGTTCAAGTCTATCATTGCTATATGTTCTTAAATTTTTTTTATTTTAATTTATTTTGATGATTTTACAATCTGCTAAATTAATCGGTGCTGGTTTATCTACTATCGCATTAGCTGGTGTTGGAGCTGGTATTGGTACTGTATTCTCTGCTTTAATTACAAGTGTTGCTCGTAACCCTCATTTAACTAAACAGTTATTCGGATACGCTATTTTAGGTTTCGCCTTAACAGAAGCAATTGCTTTATTTGCATTAATGATGAGTTTTTTAATTTTATTCACTTTTTAATTAATAGTTTCCTTTTTGTTTTTCTGAGCTTTTTAAGCTAGTTTTTGGTTCAAGCCCAATAAACTTTATTTAAAGTTAACAATTTATTCAATGATGAACAATAATCAACAAAAAATACTAAATTTAATTAAAAATGCTTTAAGACAGCGTCAATATACAATAATGGTTAAAAGTTCAAAAGCAAACTTAACATTTTTTCGTTTTTTATTACTTAATAATTTTATTCTTGGAATCGAACGTAAAAATGTGCATATTGTTGTTTTTTTGAAATATAACATTAATTTTGATACATCTTTTAAAGATTATTCTGTGGTTAAAAAAAACTTTATATCAACTTTTACCAGTAAAACTAAGTCTCAAAAAACTAAAAATTTTATTAAAATTTTGAGCGCAAAGAATAATAATCGAGTGATAGCAAAGTTTAGATAATTGGGTGAGTGGTTTAAATCGTTTGTTTTGAAAACAAATATAACAATAGTTATCGTAAGTTCAAATCTTACATTATCTGTAAATTTTAAGATGGCACAAAAAATAAATACTAATAGCGTTCGTTTAAAGAAACGAATGAATTGACATACATTTTTGAATGTTCAGGATTTTTCCAAATATGCAAATTTCTTTTTTTTTAATTATCAAAATGAATACCTAATGCAAAAAATATTCAAAAAGATAAATTATTTTACTAATAATATTTTACTTGTACGAGATTCCAAAAGTACGCGAACTTACTCTCAATTGGTGTACGCAAATGACGCTCAATCAAGTATTGATATTAAGCAGACTTCAAGAAAATATTTTTTGTTACAACAACAAAAAATGTTTGGTAATTTAAATATTGTTAATAAACAAAACCTTATTTCTGTTAGTAATTTTAATATTTCTAGAAAAAACGTCAAGCGCTTTACACTTTTATCTCCTACAATAATAACATCATTTATAACTGATCAACTACAAAAATCAATAAAATTAAAAAACAAAAGTTTCAGTATTAGTTTAAATGTTGGTATTTTGAAGTTAATTAATACATTTCTGCAATTTTTTAAAAATAACATTACAGGAATTAAAATTATATGCGCGGGAAATTGAAAAAAAACAAAAGCTGGACGTAAACAAAAATTACGTCTAATTTTTGGTAAAATGCAAAAACCCACAATAAATAATTTTATAGTTTTTAACCAATCTGTTCAAACAACAAAATATGGTTGTTTAGGTATTAAAGTTTGAATTTCTCATAAACTTTAACTTGTTTTTGGTTTAATTGGATAAAACGATCGCCTTCTAAGCGATAAAAATTGGTTCAAATCCAATAAAACAATATTTAGTGTTAAAATCCTAGATTAATTTTTTAAATTAAATGATGTTATTAAATTTAATACTGTTACCCTTATTCGCCGCTGTTTTTCTTTCTTTTATTGACAGAACAAATATTGCTTTTATTCGTAATTTTTCGTTATTCTGATCTCTTATTATTCTCAATATTTGCTTTAGTTTTCTCTTCTTTTTCGATCCAACTGTTTCAACATTTCAATTTTTAGAAAAATATTCTTGATTTGAATCAATTAATGTTAATCTAATCTTTGGAATTGACGGACTAGCTTTAATAATGATTCAATTAACGGCTTTTCTATTACCGACTTGTATAATGCTTTGTTGAAATAAATCTTTAAAATATTTTGCAAAAGAATATATAATTGCATTCTTTTTTTTAGAGTCCATCTTATTTGGTGTATTTACCACATTGGATATTATGGTATTTTATTTACTTTTTGAAGCTGTTTTGATTCCAATGTTTCTGATTATTGGTTTTTATGGATCTCGTGAGAGACGAATTCGATCAGCTTATATGCTATTTTTATATACATTAGTAAGTTCACTTTTTATGTTTTTAAGCATCTTATTCATCTTTTTTAAATTTGGTACTACTGACTATTTAATACTAAAAACAGTTAGCTTTGATCCTTTCTCTGAAAAATTATGTTGGTTTGCTTTTTTCTTATCTTTTGCAGTAAAAATGCCTGTTGTCCCTTTTCATATTTGATTACCTGAAGCACACTGTGAAGCACCTACAAGTGGTAGCGTAATTTTAGCGGGTATCTTGTTAAAGTTAGGTGGTTTTGGTTTCTTGCGATACTCACTCGGTCTTTTTGCTGATGCCTCCGCTTTTTTTGCTCCTTTCGTTTTTATTATTTCAATATTAGGTATTGTATACGCGTCGCTTACAACAATCCAACAAATTGATTTAAAAAAAATTATCGCCTATTCCTCGGTTGGTCATATGGGGGTAGTTACTATTGGTATATTTTCATCTGTAACTCAAAGTATTTTAGGTAGTGTTTTACTAATGGTTAGTCATGGTATTGTTTCTGGTGCTCTTTTTCTTTGTATTGGTATTTTATATGAAAGACACCATACACGTATTATTAAATATTATTCAGGATTATTAACAACAATGCCAATTTATTCAGTATTTTTTACTTTATTTACAATGGCTAACATTGGTTTACCTGGTACCTCAAGTTTTATCGGAGAATTTTTAATAATACTAGGGTGTTTAGTATTAAACAGTTGAGCTGCTATTTTTTGTGCAAGTGGTATGGTTTTGGGTGGAGGATATAGTCTTTGACTTTTAAATCGTATTCTTTTTGGAAACATCAAAAACTTTTCAATAAGTGAATTTTCTGATATTACTAGGATAGAATTCTATTATCTGTTTCCATACGCTTGTTTAACCATTCTTTTAGGATTATTTCCTGAAATTATCGCTTATTATATATATATTGTATAAATTTCCCTGTGTGTATAAATTAATGGTAGATTTACAGTCTTCCAAACTGTCTGTATGAGTTCGAATCTCATTACACACTATACTATTTTTTTTAATGGATGAAGCGCAACAACCTTTTAACTTCCATGATTTTTATTTTAATAATTTTATTACTTTATGTTATATTTTTTGAACCCTCAATTAGTTATTGTATGGATTGTAAATATGTTCAAGATAACATGGGTCAGATACAATTACATCCTAAAACGGGTGAACCTCTTCAAAATTGTTCTAAAACTGATTTCGTTGTAGCAATGGAAACCATAGAAAAGATCGCAAAGGACACTTTTACAAATACTAATAGCAATCACACCAGTGTACCAAACGTAAATTCTTCGACTTCCCCTGATAATTGCTCAAATTGTAAATAGTTTTTTTTAATAAGGAATTTAAATGCTGGTGAAATTGGTATACACGTTTGATTTAGGATCAGATGCCTTTAAGGCGTAAAGGTTCAACTCCTTTGCATTTAATAAAGAAAATTATTTTTTTTTGCAGATTATGTAGCATAATTGGTAATGCGTTAAATTGCAAATTTATAGATTATTGGTTCAAATCCAATCATAATCTTACGACTTTCTATTTCAGTGCATTAACTAACTACTTTTTTACAAAAAATATTATTAGTCTTTAAAATGAGTGAATAGTTCAATAGGTTAGAATCTTAGTTTGTCAAACTAAATGTTGCAAGTTCAAATCTTGTTTCACTCGTATATACATTTTTAGTGTTTTAATATCCAAATGGTTGCTTTTTTTAATTATCGATGTTTGATATCTACTTCGTTGTTTTTATCCTATTTTTTTCCGCTGGTTGTCTTATTGAGTTTTTTGTTTTCAATGAGGAAATTTTACTTAGCTTATGTTTTTTATCTTTTATATTTTTTGCATTTAATACAATGTCTGATTCCATTTATGACAATTTTACTAGTGCTGCAAGTAAATTAGAGTCTGATTTATTAGTATCGTACAACTCTTTAAAACAGTCTTTTACAGCAAAGTTTGAACATTTTTTCCAAATGCGCGGTTTAAATTTAAAATTCAAAATTTTATTAACTTCAATTAAATCTTATCTTTCAATTTCTCAAACTAATTCAGCTTTAAAGCTGTCTAGTAGTTTTTTTTCTACTGCTTTTTCAAAATTAAACGAATTAGTTTTATTTGAAAATAAATTATTTTTATCTTTTCAACAAAATTGTGTTACAACATTATTATATCCTTTAATTTTCCAGACAGCAAATACAAATGCTTACTTGACTAATTCACTTTTTAGTTCAGTAAAAATGACATCGTCAACAGCAACGTCAAAAGCTTTAAAATTTTTTTCTTTGTAATTTAAATGATAATTTAAATACTAAATTTAAAATTATTAATATTTAATGAAAAGATTTAATTTTTTAGATGTATCTTTGTTTACTACTATTACCTTTTATGAGTTTTATCTCATGTGCACTTTTTGGTCGCTTTATTGGGACAAAAGGTTCTTGTTTTCTTTCTACAACCGCTATTTTTCTTAGCTTTTGTCTATCTGTATTTTGTTCTTATGAAATCGTTATTTGTGGGTCTATTTGTAATGTATATATGGCATCATGACTTAATTGTGAATTACTTCGTATCAAATGAGGTTTCTTATTTGATGGTCTTACAATGATTATGCTGTGTGTTGTTACAGGAATTTCCTCATTGGTTCATTTATACTCAACAGAATATTTAAATGGTGATCCTCACCACTCTCGTTTTATGTCTTATTTATCTTTATTTACAGCTTTTATGCTTGTTTTAGTAAGTGCTGATAACTTTGTTGTTATGTTTTTTGGTTGAGAAGGTATTGGACTTGCGTCCTTCTTATTAATTAGCTTTTGACATACTCGTATACAAGCAAGTAAATCAGCTATTAAAGCAATGCTTGTTAACCGAGTTGGAGATGTTGGTTTAGCTTTAGCAATTTGTATTTCATTTTTAACCTTTAAGACTGTTGATTACGCAACAACATTTGCGCTATCACCTCTTGTACTGGATAAAACACTTAGTTTTTTAGGTTTTGAATTTAATGTATTAACAATAATTGCCTTTCTTTTATTTTGAGGTGTTATGGGAAAATCCGCTCAATGTGGTTTACATATTTGGTTACCCGATGCAATGGAAGGGCCAACACCAGTAAGCGCATTAATTCACGCTGCTACACTTGTTGTTGCCGGAGTTTTTTTAATCATACGATGTTCTATTCTATTTGAATATAGTGATACTACATTAACTATAGTTTCTATTATGGGTGCACTGACCGCGTTCTTTGCAGCATCGGTTGGTCTTTTTCAAAATGACTTGAAGCGCGTTATCGCCTATTCCACGTGTAGTCAATTAGGTTATATGATTTTTATAACTGGATTATCACATTATTCAGTTTCATTATTCCATGTCGCAAATCATGCAGTTTTTAAAGCTCTTCTATTTCTAAGCGCCGGATGTGTTATTCATGGATTATCCGATGAACAGGACTTAAGACGAATGGGTGGATTATTACATATATTACCGGTGTCTTATATAATGATTTTAATTGGTTCTCTTGCACTAATTGGTACACCTTTTTTAACGGGATTTTATTCAAAAGATTGTATTTTAGAACTTGCTGTCGCAAAACACACAACGGTAGGTAACTGATGTTATTTTCTTGGTTGTTCCGCTGCTTTTTGTACAGCTTTTTATTCTTTTCGCTTAATTTTCTTAACATTTATTAACCCCGTAAATACCTTTAAAAAGTATATAGAAAGCGCTCATGAAGCGCCAATTAGAATGCTATTTCCTTTGATTGTTCTTGGTATAGGTTCAATAGTTTATGGATTTTTATCACGCGATTTGGTAATAGGTTTAGGGTCTTTGTTTTTCAACACAATTTTTATTAATTATTATAATTTTAATCTAATAGATTCTGAATTTTTACCAAGTGTAATTAAAAATATACCTTTAATATTCACAATACTAGGGTCAATATGTTCACTTTTTTTAATTAACTGTTTATTTATAGATAAATCTGTTGTATTTGAGCAAAAATTAAAAGCGCCCTCACGTTTACTTTATATTTTTTTAAATAAGAAATGGCATTTTGATCATTTAGTAAATGAACTTATTATTATGAATGTTATGAACTTTGGTTATTCTTCTAGCTTTCAAGCAATTGACAAAGGTCTTATTGAACAAATTGGTCCAACTGGATTTACAAATTCTGTATCCAAAACATCCGCAAACTTTGTCGGTTACAACTCAGGATTTTTATTTAATGCAATATTCTTTTTTCTTTCTTTTGCTTTTTTAGGTTTTATTACTTTTATTATTAGTTTCTGAGGCTTTAATACAGTTTTAAGTTTACAATTTTTATTGCTTTTATTTTCCTTTTTTTTATTACTATTAGTTAGGTAATATTAAACCTTCATATAGTTATTGTTGCTGGTGGAATGGTAGACACGATTGATTTAAAATCGATTGCTTTCGGGCGTAAAGGTTCAATTCCTTTGTAACAAATTTCTACGGTATACCGTAAGGTGGTTTTTAATTACTTTGTATACCGCTATTTATTTAACACTTTCTCATACATTTTTGTATGAAAAAAACGAAATTCACCATTTTATCCGTGCGTTTTTGCACAAAAAAATGATATTCGCCATTTTTTCCTAAAGTGTCTATCACTCGATTACTACAAGAACCTTTTTTTGATGTTACCAATTTTAAAAACTTAAAAAAATCATAAAAATATACGATTACTTTCTTCACTACCCTCAACAATCACTATTAAAAATAGTGTTATTAATTTAACGTCCGAAAACGAACTTGCATAACTAACCGTATTAGAATTAAAAGATATTTGTAAAAAACAAAACCGAAAACTAAAATCGAATATTCGTAAAAAAGAAATTATACGAGTAATTATTGCTATGGCAAGTGCCAAAAAAGCCATCCAAGAGCAACGCAATAATAATCCAGATTTACCTTTCCCACTAAAACTTGATACAAGAAATAGAATTAATATTTCGGTATGGTTTAATAAAAATGCAAATCAAAATCAACGTTTAAACCGTACTTTGGGCACAAAACGATTTAAAGCATTAGTAACTTTTTATTGTAAGCTGACCGATCAAACGGAAAGTGATGTCATCGTACAAACTACCGATGGTGAGTAATTTTTGAATGATCTTTTAGCGCTCCGTGTAGCCGCTTCTGTAAACTCTGATTTAGAATGTATTATTTATAATCATTATCTAAGTAGTAAAGCAGACGCTGCTATTAACAGAATTTTAACAAGAACGGGTACACAAAATATAGATGAATTAATTGAAAAATTTAATAAACCCACGCGTTTATCATGACCCCAATTTAATGTACCCTTTGCCTACTACATACTTTATAATAAAGAATCTAATATTGTTAGGGCGGGAGCCGTTGGTATTCGTAATGATAGTTTATCGGACAAGTCATTAGATAATCGACTCAACGGCCATCGTGATAGTTTTATTGGTTATAAACTTTTGACAGTCTTTGTATTTAATGACTCTGAAAATGTAAAATTTTTTGACGATGCAATGAAAAAGGCTTTAAAAGCAAAATATAGTGTCGGTAATTCAAAAACAGGTTTGGAACATTATCAATGCAAGGATTCAAACACTGGTGACATCGTGGTTAAGATGGCTAATAATATGTTTGAAATTTTGGATTTTGAAAAAAATCATTTTTGTCATATTATGGAGTTTTCTCTGGTTGACGATTATAATAAGGCGTCGCAACACAATATTTCCAGTACGCTAAGTGTCCCAGCTTCTTTCGAAGATGACTAATTAGGCTTTAGTATCTACAAATTAAATTTCTTATTTAACGTAATGTTCTTTTTTCTTTCTTTTGCTTTTTTAAACATTACTACTTTTGTTTTTAGTTTTTAAGATTTTAACACAGTTTTAAGTTTATAATTTTTATTACTTTTATTCTCCGTTAAATAAAAAGAACTAAAATTTTAGTGACTTCTATATAGCTTAATGGTAAAGCAGTTGACTTTTAATCAATTGATTCTTGGTTCGAGTCCAAGTGTAGAAAGTTATAAATTTTTTTTGATATTTTCATATTTCGTATGTTCGAATTATACTACCGAGATATTTACAAAACTTTTGGGACTTTGCATTTTTGTACCCCATAAAAGAAAAAAATCTATGATAATTCTTGATGGGTTCGGTGTTGTCTTAATTATATTCTTATTTCTGCTCTTTTTCGTTTCCTTGATGTTCCAAATTAATTATAATAACCAATTGTTTTCTATTAGTAAAAGTCTTGCTGTTTTCGTACAAAAAGAATTTCCACAAATTCCTTTTGAAACTAAAGATAATACAACCGTTTTTTTTATGGATAGCACTTTTTTTTCTTCAATCGAGTGTGCTCCAAATTCTTCTCCTCGCCATTTTTATATAGTATTTCCTTCTATGTCACTTAAAAGATTTAGAGTCCAACGTATTTTATTTTTTTTTTCAGTAATTTTTTGAGTATTAAAGTTGCAAAGACTCTTGACTCTAATAACGAGCGAAAATCAAGCATAAAAAAACAATATGGTCAATTTTTTACTAATCGCGCTGAATATATTCTACAGGGACTAACAATCCCTAAAAATGCTAATGTCATTGAACCGTTCGCCGGTAATGGAGATTTAATTATATGAGCATCCAAGTTTAAACCTAAAACAACCCAATGCTTTGACCTATTTCCAAGAAAAGATTGAGTTATTAAGCGTAATACGTTGTCGGATGTCCCATGTTATAAAGATTGTTTTGTCATTACTAATCCACCTTTTTTAGCAAAAGGAAAAATGAATGATAAGTCATTGTGTAACAAATATGGCACAGATGACCTTTATAAGTGTTTTTTAATAACCTTAATAATTAATGAATGTTCAGGTGGTATTCTTATATTACCCGCTAACATATGATTTTCAATGACGGACGCAACAATTAAATTGAGAAAAGAATTTTTACAAAAATATATGATTTCTAAAATTAATATTTTTGAAGAGGCAGTTTTTGATAACGTGGCAATAACCGTATGCGCTTTTCAGTTTAAAAAAAAACAGAAAAAGGTAAAACAGATGAGTAAAGTCGTTATATATCCACAACAAAAAATAAATACTCATGATTTTACTAAATATTTTGCGTTGCCAAAAATTTTAATAGAAGAAAATAAAGAAATTCAAGTACGTCGAGGAATTACAAGTTCCGCTATGCAGGAAACAAAAATATTGATTAATTGCGTAGACAACGTTAATGAAAAAATAGGTGCAAAAATAATTACAAGTGAAATCTCACCAAAAAAGTCATCAAGACATAATTTTATTGCCTATGTTAACCGTTCTTTATCAATCAAAGAACAACAAATTATTGTTTCTCTTTTCAATAAAAAATTAATGGATATTCGAATACAATATGGCTCATTAATTTTGCCCTATTTTCTAGGTTTTGGGCGTAAAAGATTACCTTTTATATGAGCTTATAATTTATTGAGTAACCTAATAGAACCAATTAATCTAGAAAATCAACAATCAAATTTTCCTCGTTAACTTAGGCACTAGTATTGATTATTTAGATATCGTTATACATTCAATATAAAGACCAGTACTTTGTTCTTTTTTCTACTTTTTGTTTATAGTTTAACTGGTCAAAACAATCGAATATAAATCGATAATATTTGGTTCGAACCCAAACGAAGAGAATAAAACTTTTCTTGGGACTTTACATTTTTGTATCCCATATAAGAGAAAAAATCTTGATAAGCTCCGTATTGTCTTAATTTTATTCTTATTTCTGCTCTTTTTTGTTTCCTTGATGTATCAAATTAATTATAATAACCAATTGTTTTCTATTGGTAAAAGTCTTGCGGTTTTCATACAAAAAGAATTTCCAAAGGTTCCTTTTGAAACTAAAGATAATACAACTGTTTTTTCCGTGGAT
>Ga0115101_1513410_pt1 | contig 10303 bp, 16 predicted proteins | sample MBTome_4_FD_89645 | JGI IMG/M metagenome (GOLD analysis project Ga0115101, IMG submission 89645) | Marine eukaryotic communities from Pacific Ocean to study complex ecological interactions - MBTS_20Mar14_M1_3um Metatranscriptome... | ecosystem: Environmental > Aquatic > Marine > Oceanic | place... | reverse complement strand
GCTAGGTAGACTCTAAGAGCATCCTGTCCAGACCTGGCAGTGAAATTCATGGAGTGCGTGTAGTAGGAACTAGTTGGGATGTAGAATTGCTCGCTGAAGTCCAAAGTTCCGGTGATGCTATGATGGTCAACGGTACGTGGAAGTGCAAGATACCTCTCGAAGCATCTGAGCTCCTCCTCGTCCAAAACAAATGGCTCTGCCTCTTGCTACTCTTTGACATGTGCCTATGTGTGGGCTGAACCACCGGAGTAATCAAGGATCTCAATTGGCACACCAGCTCCACGAGCACCGCCGTCATTTTGGTCAGCTAGACGGAGGAGTCTCACGCTAAGCTGAAGAAGGAGGTCGAAAGAGCTGAGTGTCTTCTCGGCTGTTGGATCCATATTTGTGACAGCTTCGTGAGTGTAAACGATGAGGTCGTACTCACCTGGTTGCATGTGCTCGATTACGAGACGGCTAGAACTGTCGTGTCTCTTTCCTTCAATGATTTGGCCGGTCACTACATTGTTGATAGCGACATTGGCGCCTGAGAGGAGGAAGTCACTTTGTAGCTCAATGAAAAGACCTGCATCATCATCTGCAGCAATCTCAAATGCCTCGCGGTAGATCTCAACAAAGAGTTCAGTCTGATCGACGTATGGTGGCACTCCCGCCTCAACATGGCGCCATCCGACAGCTGAAGGCTTGAAGATCGTGGTTGGGCCATGGGAGGAGTCAACGAGCAATTCACTCATTGAAACCTTGGACTTGCCCTCCTTTTAGCCAGTTTTTCTGAAGGTCTCTGCAAATGCTTGAGCTCTGTCAAGAGTCATAATTGCTGCCTCCAATTCCACAGATTGACAAGGAAGATGCATAAGAGCTGCATCAGACACAAATGCGAACTTGACATGGTACTCTCCAGCTTCTAACTCAGCGAAGATCATGCTATGGAAATCTTCACGTTTGGCTCTGAGGAGAGTCTTGTATGAATAAGTACCTTGATCCTGATTGAGCACCAACTCAAAGTCTAGATGACGATGAATAGGAGCTTGAATTCTGACGAGAGATGGCTCCATCAATCTGAATTCGATCTTGTGAGCCCTGTTGTGCCACAGATGGTCAATTCTATAGCTCTGCTTGTGATGGAAGTCTTTTTGCTGTGCGTCAGGTCCTTCAAGGAATCGGGGACTGTTGAAAGACTTGGGAAGCTCCTCAATTGGGCATCTGAATTGTGGGGAAGTGTCGGAAGCCATGTTGTCCGCGCCAGCTGTCTTCATCGTGACGAAGAGCTGGTAGTTGGCGCAAGAGGAGGACGATGACCCGCGGCGGTCTGGCACCTGTTGGAACAGCCAGATTCTGAAGTAAGTCCTTGCTCCGAGCTCGAAGACGCGCTGCATCTCGTTGTAAGACTTTTCACCACCAATGAGGCAGACGCTCTTACATGATGGGCCTTGGCTACCCTGGATCTGAGTATCTCTACCTTGGGCATCACCGCGGCTAGGGTCTAACCCACTGTTGGAACCTGATCCTCCATGATGAGTTCTTGGGGAATGGTCACTTGATCTGATATCATTAAGTTCGACATCGGATTCCAAGACCTCAATCATAACATCCAGAGTGTTACTCTCGATGAACTTTTGCTGCAAGCTGACAGTGATCACGCGGTCGTCATCTCTATCGGGAGAGTTGTTTGGACCAGCTGGCACGTAGTAATCTTAGTAGGTGAAGAAAGTCTGAGATGGATCAGCAATCGAGTACTCTTTGCCAATTGTCCTCTGAGAAGGATTCTTGTCACCGAGAAGTTGAATAAGATTGGTTTCTTTGAGGGTCTCGATGTTGCTGTTTGGCTTCATGAGCGTGTGGTGGTTGCAGTCGTTCATCTCGGTTCTGAATTCAGCTTCGATGAAAAGGGTGAGACATCCTTCAGTTTTCTTGTGCTCTTGGCCTTCCTCGGTGAAGTTGAGGGCACGGAAGAAGATGTAGAGGGGCTTCTCTACGTGATCTTGTTTGACCTCAAATGAGACAGCGGCGTACTCCAACTTAGCTGGTTGGCCTCCTGAGAGCTCCAAGTGCCTGTTCATGGAAGATTTGACGAACATCTTAGTTTCTGGGTCATAGATTCCAACCTCAAGATCGAATGAAGTTTCAGCATCTCCTGCGAGGAGCTCGTCGATCTCTGGTTGCTAAACGAGCAACTTGACTACACCGGTAGATCGTGGTTTGAATTTGATGATGTTGTCGCTCTGATGGTTGACCACAAAGAAGTCAGCGAAGTGGAGTTCACCGTCGGCAAACTCTTTGGTGTATTCAATACGATCGAAGTCATCTGGGTAGTCGACCCAGCCGCACTCTGAGTTGAAGACGGATGGCTCGAGGGATCCTTCGCTGAAGTATTGGGCTGCTGCGGTCGAATAACCGTGCTCACTGTAGCGACGCCTGGAGAGGAAAGCGTGGACAAGATTTGGGTCATAAATTTCAGCACTCATTTCTTTCTCGCAGTCAGGATAAGCGAAACTTGGGTTAGAGCAGAAGTCGCAGAAACGGCCCGCGTATCCAGTGTCACATTTACACTCGACTTCATTGACATGAGAAATGTAGTGAGATTTTGGTGAGCCATGAGCGTTGCAGACAGCATTAGTAAGGTGATGCTCATCAACGACGCAGGCTGTGTGCTCCTCCTCTTTGCCATCAGGTCCAGTAGTGGTCTCTTTGACGCTCTTGAAACCTGTCTGGCATTGGTAGCAATCGTGGCCGGTGTATGGGCTAGCGCAGATGCATTCATGGCCTGAATGGTATCCTTCTTTTGTGTCAAGCTTTGGTTGAGCCATGGGGTTGCATTTGGCAAGAATTTCATGGTGATCATGGTCCTCGTGGGCCTCAAAGCAGTAGCTGGTCTCAAGTTGCATTGGGTTGATGAGTTCGACGCCACCTTTGGTGTGCTCGGTCGAGCATTTAAGGTGGTAGCATTGGCGATCTCCTGGAGGAATGAGGGCTTTGGAGAAATCAAAATCAAGACGCATTGAAGAACCATCTTGATTACGAACGGAGTGAGGGTGAATTGTCTTGTGTGAGTCTTCGTTGTGGTACAACTGGCAGACATAGAATCTATCGGCCAAACCGTTGACAATATCATCAAGGACGACTCTCTGTGCAAAGTCGACCTCAATCACTTTCTTATCGGTTGGTTGAAGGTGCTCCAGGGTAAGAGGCCAGACGGCGAGGATATCGTACATGTTGTGATCATGTCTTCCGCTTTGACTTCTTACCACGTACTCGACCACCAAATCGAAGGAGAGGCAAGTTGGGAATTGCTTTGTTGGAAGGAAAAGTGCTTTCTAAACTCCAATCTCGAGACGATAGTGACCTGCTGGGATTGAAGGCACTTCAACGTAGGAGGCCATATCGGCTTCAGAGGAAATCATTTTGGGAGAAGATTCGTCTCCTTCAAGGGATGAAGTGCGTTCGAGTTTGACTACGCTTCCAGTTTCCTAATCATACAAGGCCATTGAGAGCTACACAGCGCTGAATGGGTAAGTGGCGATGATACTGAGAGCATTACCACCCTATCTAGTTGAAAGTCGATAATTCATGACAGCAAAATTAGAACTCTCCTCACCTTCGTGCTCATAGAGCCTAGTGTCATCGCTTCGGATAACAATTTGCTCTCTCTCGAATGTAGTTCTTGAGCCAAACTCCCATGATGGGACACGCTCCTCAGCTGTCTTAGAGAGTTCATCAGGAGTGCATTTGATTTAATCTTCAGCGGTGATAAGAGGCTCGACAATCATATGGATATCTATGTAAGGACAAGCGTCATCTTCTTCATCTTCTGCGGGTCTATGATATTTATATTCGAGATGAAGCACGAATGGTGCTTCTCTAGGAGCTTTGTCCACAGGCTAGTGGAGGATGGCTACCTCACTCTCGGAGTAAACGAATCCATCAGGGTCTGAATCGCGCCCACCGGCACTAGAGGAGATAATTTCTTCTGTATCATGGTCGAGCAGTCTGTACTTGATGGAAGCACCAGATTTACCTGCATCCACGAACAATCGGAAGACAGAGGTTACGGGAACCATAAACTCGTGAGAGCTTTGGTGTCGTCGATTGCTTCCCTCCTTAAGCATGTAACGTTGGGCCCAATTTACAGTACCATCTTCTTGCTGAAGAGCATCAGGCTTGTGGGATCCAGGAGTGCTGTTGAACAACACTGTTGGCATAACGTGGTCGAGGCCTCTGCAGCTGACGTCTGGCTCTTCAATGATCCATGATCTCAATTAACAATCAGGATATTCAAATAGAGGATCTGCGCACTTTCCGCACTCTTCAAGGCCGTCGTCAAGGAAGCCTGCGTTGCAAGTACAAACAGCTTGCTCACCTCTTTGTTCACATGTTCCGTGACCATTGCAAGTAACATTACCTCCATGTTCGACACATTTGCTAATTGGCCTACAATCTCCACTGTGAGGGTCTCTGGTGTGACCTTCTGCGCATCTACCACAATCTGGGCCATCATGAGGGAATCTACAGTGACAGATACCAGAGGCTTCATCACAAGAAGATGTTCCATGTGGATCACAAAGGCAATTGGTGGTGTTAACAATCAAATCAGAAGCCACAAGCTTCTAGTCTTCGATGCCACCGACTCCTGGAAGTGGTTTGAGTTAAAGTCGATGAGACCATCCTCTAGCAATAGTGCCAGCAGCAAATTGAAGCATGACAGTACTTGGGTCATCAGTGGATAACTCAACCAATGTTGAAGGAACAATATCTGGATGTGCCCTGGTTGAACCAGTCTCTTCAGCATGTTCAGGTATTAAGGCGGCGTAATTACCCGATTTCATAATTTGGTATGAATCCTTCATGGAACGATCGAATTCCAAATAAGCAACAATACGAGCTCTTGGATCATAGAATCCTCCTTCGATTCTCTCACCTTCCCATCGAACTCTCATGAGATGACTTGGCTCTCCAAGACCTGGAATACCGAGGGCAGCAACCTCTGATTCACCCTCATCCCTCTTTTCTGCTCTCACAGAAAGAGTAAATGAATGACAAATTTCCTGATTCTTCTCAACATGACCGCTGGCCTTGAGAAGATCATGGAGCAAGACAGATGATGCTGGAATCTTGAGACGCAAGACTGCACCTGAGAGGTTGATGTCATCTGCGAGATCTCCCTCCTGATCAAGGAGCTTCAGTCTTTGGATGAATTGGCCGCCCTTGTTTGTGTCAACTTGTTGGGAGCGTCCGATTTGCTTGAGCTCGCGATGCTTATCTTCGTAAAGAAGAGAGAAAGTGATTCTTCCAGTCAAGGCGTCTGACCTGGTTTCAACATCCAGATAGTATTCACTGTCCGGGTTGGCATTGGGCCATTCAATGATGGTATCATACTCAAGGCTCTACTCCTCCCTACCATCTCTCACTTTGTTGATAAAGTCACTTGGGAAGGCATATTCTCCTTCGTTCGAATAGTTGTCCTCATTGATAGAGAAAGTGCTTCTTGGCATTGGTTTTCCGTGGCAATGTAAGTTTTCGTTCACAAGGTCGGTCAAAGGCTTAAGCATGATTCTCAGGTGGAAAGTGGGGCATTGATTATCCTCGTTCAAGCTCTCATATTCAAGTTTGATTCTATAAGCTCTCTTCTCTGGCTCGAGTTTTTAGATCAATGTGGATTACATTCTACCTCCTGTTGTCCAGGCAATTGCTTCATGAGCTGAACTATTTTCATAAAGGAAGGCCTTGACCTAATTTTTAGGATCACTTGAGTGAATAGAAATTCTTAAAAGGCTTTCTTACTCTACAACAAGATCGAAAATGTCTGAGGGCTTCTATTGAACAAGAAGATTGTAGCCCTAGTCAAATCCAGTTTCTGAAATTGGTAGCTCATGTGGAAGATCGTCATGAGGACAATTTGAGAACAAGGTAGTATCACCTAATTCGTCACGTAATTTGTCATCAAGTTCTTGCTGTTAGGCCAACTTTTGCATTCCACCTCCAAGCATAAGAGCCATAACTGATGCACCTTGAATTGCTCTTGAATCACCTCTTTTGACCGAAGCAACAATATAAGAGTAATGTAAGGTAAAGCAACTGGTTGGAAGTAGTTTTGAACCCAATTATTCAGTCAAGTCTGTTCCTAATCCTTCGATTTGGTAAATACGTCTAGTACTTGTCAATGTCTGGATACCAACGGCATAAGTACCTGATTCTACGACAGTGAAGAGCTGGGATAATCCATCTTGAGGAGTGCTATAAAGGGCGGCCTATTTGAAAGTAGATGTCTCTCCATCATATTTAGAAAGACTAACAGCAACGACACCCATTATTCTTGGATCATATTGAACCGAGAAATCAAATAAGAATGGACCTTCACCATCATTCTTAAGATCAAGATAGGCGACATCAACAGTGTTTTCAGTCAATGGATAAGAAAGTCTACCCTCTCTATGTTCATCGAAGACAAGGTGCTCTGGAACATATTGACTGTCAAGGCAATCTTCATCAAGAGCTTTTTGTGAAGGCTTAGTAATTGGGGCGATCGAAAATGCAGTCATATAACCTTCACATCTTGGCATCACTCTGGATCCTCTTGTTCTATCTCTAGCTTATAACTTAATCATATACTGACCCTTGTCAAGGAATTCTCTAAATTAAACGATTCCACGATGATCAAAACTTCCTTCTTGTCTGAGGAAAGTTTCGTCTCCTCTGTTGAGCTCTTCGCTGGAGACCTTGGTAGTATATGTTCCCTTTACACGATTAAGCATTGCTTCAAGGATTAAGCCTTCTGGAACTTCTGCGTAAAATGTAATACGAGAAGGTTCTTCAAGATCAAATTTGATCGCAGTTCCTTCAAGAAGCTCGGTAATTTTATATTTTCCGTCAAGTCTTAAAGTTCCACCGCTTAAGTAGTGCAAGAAACCTGGTCCATTAAAGTTATCTGGTAAAGAAGGAAGACTGCAAAGTTCTACCTCCTCAATGATAACGTCAAAGTCACCGGCACCTCCAATATCAGTTTTTTCAAAGAGCACATCCAGGCCAAATTTGATCATTTCAGTGCCTGTAGCTTCTGATGTACTATCTTGGTCAGGATGAACAAGTAATCTATATTTACCTTTAGTCAAAGTAACTGGACCAAGATGATTGGCGTATTTACCAAGACTTGAACGAGCAATTTCTTCTTCTTCAGCACCTTCACGTTGGTAAATGGTGATGAAAAGGTCTTCTCGTCCAGAATACTCTGTAACTACGGCAAATATCTATGAGCTCTACTCATCAACATCAAAGTCGAGACCTTTCACAAAGTGGTCATCGGTATTTTCTCCCGTTTTGAATTTAGCTTGATAAACTTGTTCACTTTTTGGTACGAATGGCTGAAGAGAGGAAACTTTAAATGCTTCCATTACAGCTTTTGATCCTTGGATGAACGCGCTCTCTTTAAGGCCAGCTACCTTTGGTTTAACTCTCATAACTTCTTCAAAATTTTTTGGAACGTTTTCATAACCACTCTTTGAGATCTCAAAATGTTATGAAATCACAAGCTTGAGCTATGCTTTGGCTGAGGTACTTGCATCTCTGTTCTTCAATCTTACTCTATAGCCAGTATTTTCATGAATATCAGTTGAAATGAGTGACTCATAAGCAATTCCATCTTCCCATCCATCAAAATATCTAGTGCTTTTTGGCTTTTTCGTCTTTTGATGCGGAGAGTGTTTTGTTTTCTCTTCTTCTTCTTCATCATCGTCTTCATCTGGTTCACCCATGGATCCCAATCCTTATTTGGTCTCCAATTGACCAGCAACCTTGGGAATCTCATCAAGACTGATATCTAGTTGATCACCGAAGCCATCACTTTCAAGTACTTGAACATCGATTGTTGGACCGAAACCTTCTTCCTCTGAACCTGCGAGATGGAATTCAAATTCGACATGCTCTCTTGGGCCAAGAGAAATCTCGTTAACTAGATATGTCAGGGAACCGAAGTTGTCTCCTTTTGGTCCAAGGAGACCATAGTAGTTCAACGAAGCAGGACGTCTAGCTTAAACTGGGACAGTCTCGGCTGTTACGACGTAAAGCTAAAATTCGTAGAATTTAGCGAACAAATGCTTTGAGTCATGCTGAGCGGCTGGTAGTTTTACCATGATCTTAAGTGTATAGTCTCCTGGTTCCACTGAAGCATAAACTCTCTTGCTTCCTTTATATTGGGTTACATCGATGTTTGATCGTGCTCCATAATTATGACCTTTTGTCTCAGTTGCATCTCTGGACTCAACAATAAGTTCCATTTCATAAAAGTATGATTCGTAGAAAATTTCTAAAACCATTTGTCTTGGGGCTCCCTCCTACACGGTGAAATCTCTTTGAGTGACAACATGAGTTTCAGCAGCTGGGCCTGGTTCTCTTGTGGCACCGTAAACCAAAATTGTGCTTGAGTCAGCCAATTATTTAGCTTCATCATCTTGATCAGTCTCCTCTGAAAGAGTGTTAAAAATGGTGGCAAGCTTGCTGTCACTTTGTCTTGCGTGTTGGGCTATATCAGACTTCTTGTCTTCTTGATCCTAAAGCATGGCTTCAGCTTCAGAAAGTTTCATCATCGAGAGCATCAAATGAGCTGAAGGACAGTCAAAGTAGCTCGACATGGTGATGATTGAGTTGGTATAGTCCAAGTCAACAAAGTAAGTTTTTCCTTTAGTTACTGTTGTCATCAACAACTCTGTGTTTCCAATTTGGGTGCCAGCAACAAGGCAATCATCTTCAGTGCAAAGAGTAATAGCCATGTTGACACCGTGATTCTCCTTGGAAGAAACCTTGAGGATCATGTCTTCTTCCGGAACAATTTTCAAGCTCTGGCTAGAGTTTACTAAACTGAGAATTATCTAGTCATCGAAAATGAACTTTTGACCTGCTCTACCTTCGATAAATCTATTCTAGAAGAAATGTTCGGTCAAATAAAGCTTGTCTCCGCACATCACTCGTTCTTCATTCTGAAGAATTGGCACGGCCTAAAGCTCAAAAGTGAATGGCACTCTATCGAGTCCAGCATCCTCTCTAAGCCATTGTCTGACGCTGTTGTCTTGCTAGTCGAAGATAACTAGTTGATAGTCTCCACTTGTCAAAATTACATCTAATGAAATCTCATTTTTGCTAATTTATTCACTTTCTGCACAAGCATGATCGTATAGACAAGCGAGAGGATCGTAATTGAATTTCTCGGAAGTACCTGCATCAACTCTTCTGACTACGGCTTTGAGCTGGGCCGCTGAGGCAAAGTCGAAGCCTAATGTCATGTCGAAAAGATATGTGACCTACTCTTTTTCTGCTCCGACAATTGTGAACTTTTGATCAAATACTGTATTTAATTCTTAAGGAGACTCTCCATATGTTGGATAAGAGAACGAAGTTCGTGGGCAGTAAAGGCCACTTTCGCCCTTTTCCAAGGTTAGATCTGTGTTGTTAAGTTATTTAAAGTCACAATACTTGTGCATATCTTGGAGATCACGTTCTTTTGATTCATACAAGGTACCTTCTGGTGCATTGTCCCTATGTTCCCTGTAATTACGAACTCTTTTGGTCAGCATGTCCTTGTTGGCAATGACAAGCTCCTGCACAACAAATGGTTTACTGCAAGCAGAGGCTCCCATGTGAGCAGCGGATACTGTTTTGTCCTCAAAGCTACTGAGTCCGACATTTTTTTGAAAGAACTGATACTTGATGATGTAAGTTTTATTTGAAGACAATTCGATACTGTCTAGGTGTACTCCACGTTCATCATTATCCTCAGTGGAAGCATCGACTACCACTTGACCTCCCTTCTCTTCAATAACAGAGACCTTCATGCTCTAGTCTTGGCTATCCATACTTGCAGAACGAAGGGTTGCTCTCAACCTCAAGATGAGGTCATTTCCATTATCATTCCCTTTGGGAGAAAAACGCGTTTACACCTAATTTGTTACGGGCTTGTTCTCTTTTGGGAGTTGGTACGTATAGAATCTCTAAAAGGTATGAATATCTATAAGCCCAACTTCTTCATCTTCGGCATGTGTTACCATGACCTCTGTGGGCAACAAAGATACATCTTCGCATTATAGAGCTGATTATTAAGCATTAACCACTCCAAAAACTCAACTGGTCATCATGAGCACGCTTAAGCTCACGAGAACGGAGTAAAAAGTTTTTAATCGTAAATTACTTTGAAGGCTACAATTCGCCGCAGAACGAGACAAAGTCTTTCGACGGCATATATCCTGAGAATCCCCAGGTGTAGCCACTGCCATGGAATCTTTCGATGAATTCATTTGGCTAGGCATTAGTTTTTTCAAAT
>Ga0115101_1339211_pt1 | contig 10342 bp, 19 predicted proteins | sample MBTome_4_FD_89645 | JGI IMG/M metagenome (GOLD analysis project Ga0115101, IMG submission 89645) | Marine eukaryotic communities from Pacific Ocean to study complex ecological interactions - MBTS_20Mar14_M1_3um Metatranscriptome... | ecosystem: Environmental > Aquatic > Marine > Oceanic | place... | reverse complement strand
TTAAAATTAAATTTTTATGATCTATCCACAAACTATGTTAACAGTAGCCGATAATACCGGTGCTCGAAAAATTATGTGTATTCGAGTTTTAGGTGGAAATCGAAAATATGCAAAAATTGGTGATACAATTATTGGTGTCGTTAAAGAAGCGATTCCCAATATGCCTATTAAAAGATCGGATATTGTGAGAGCTATTGTCGTACGAACTTCGAAATCTATTCGTCGTCAAGATGGAATGTATATCCGTTTTGATGATAATGCCGCAGTTATTGTTAATTTAGATAATAATCCTCGTGGAACACGAGTTTTCGGACCTGTTGCACGTGAAATTCGTGATAAAAATTTCTCTAAAATTGTTTCATTAGCACCGGAGGTTTTATAAATGATAAAACGACAAAAAATGCATATTAAACTCGGTGATAATGTAAAAGTAATTTCAGGGTTTGATAAAAATAAAACAGGCGAAGTAACTAAAATTTACCGTAATACAGGAAAAATTCTTGTTAAAGGAATTAATTATAAATTTAAACATATTAAGCCTAATACAGATAATGAAGTAGGTGAAATCAAACAAATTGAAGCTCCTATTCATCATTCAAATGTAAAATTAAATGTAAAAGAGTCTTAAAACTATGCGTGATCCAAATTCATTAGAAGAAGTCGCTGAAATTCATAGCTTACTTACAGATATTAAAAAAGAATATACTGAAGGAATACGGGGTGTTTTAAGAAAAAACGATCCTGAGCTTTTTAGAAATGTGCATACAATCCCTAAATTAGAAAAAATCCAAATTAATCGTGGTTTAGGATTATCAGCGCAAAATACAAATATTTTGAAGAAAAGTATTCAAGAATTTACATCAATTACAGGCCAAAAACCTTTAATTACAAGATCAAAAAAAGCTATTGCTGGATTTAAAATTCGTGAAGATATGGAGTTAGGATTAACTGTAACTTTACGTGGTGAAAAAATGTATGCATTTTTAACAAAACTTATCTTCTTTACCTTTGCTCAAATTCGTGATTTCCGTGGTTTATCGGTTAGAAGTTTTGATAAAGCTGGAAACTATACATTAGGGTTAAAAGAACAATTAATTTTTCCGGAAATTGATTATGAAGATGTTGATCAAGCACAGGGTTTTAGTATCACGTTAGTTTTTTCAGCTTCAAACCCTAAAACTCGTTCACGGACATTTGATAGAGTTTTAAATGGAATGATTCTTTTAAAATTCTTACGATTCCCATTAAATGATTGTGGTTATTATGAGAAATATGCATCTTTAGCTGAAGTAAATCAAGCTTGGGATAAAAAGAAACATTTACGTCGTAAACGCTGGTCTCAAGAATAAATAAACCGTGAAAAAATAAGGAGAGAACTGTGGTAACAGATACAATTTCGGATATGCTAACGCGTATTAGAAATGCTAATATGGTTAAACATCAAATTGTACAAATCCCAAGTACAAAGATGTCAAACGCGATTGCAGAAATTTTAAAAGAGGAAGGTTTCATTGAAAACTATGAAAGTTACAGTGAAAACTCACAAGCATACTTATTAATTTCTTTAAAATATAAAGGAAAATTACGTGAACCTGTTATTTGTAAACTTGAACGTGTAAGTAAACCAGGTTTACGTGTTTATGCAAATTCAAAAGAGCTACCAAAAGTTTTAGATGATTTAGGAATTGCTATTATGTCAACGTCGAAAGGTGTTATGACAAATTTCAAAGCTAAAGATCTTGGTATTGGTGGTGAAGTTTTATGTTATATTTGGTAATCGGAGTAAGTAAATAATATGTCACGTATCGGAAAATTACCAATTAAGGTACCATCAGGTGTTGATATTACTTGTGATGGATTAGATGTTACAGTAAAAGGGAAATTTTGAACATTACAAAATAAAATTCCTGATTCATTAAGCATTGAACAGACTGATAGTACTTTAGTTGTGAATCTAGAAAACCAAACACGTAAAGGGCGCGAATTACATGGTTTACACCGTACATTAATTAACAATATGGTTATTGGTGTATCAGAACAATTCAAAGTAAATTTAACATTAAAAGGTGTTGGGTATCGAGCAGCTGTTCAAGGAAAATCAATTGTATTAAATTTAGGATATAGTCATCCTGTTGAAATGGAAATTCCTGAAGGATTGTCTATAGAAGTAAAAAAAAATATAGATATTGAACTTAAAGCTTGCGATAAAGAACAGTTAGGTTTATTTGCAGCGAAAATTCGTTCATGGCGTCCTCCTGAACCATATAAAGGTAAAGGTATTCTTTATGAAGGCGAAATTGTAAATCGTAAAGCAGGTAAATCTGGTAAAAAATAAATGTTTTTGTATTAAACATATTTTAAAACAATTAACCTTAATAATAAAGCAACTTATGAAATTATCAAAACGAGTTTTATTAAAACTCAAAAATAAAAATAAAAAATTAAAACCTCAAAAATTTAAGCGTTTAAAACGTGAAAGTTTACGAGGTTTAGTTAAAGGAACACAAGAACGTCCACGGTTATCAGTTTATCGATCAAACGAAAATATTTATGCACAAATCATTGATGATACAACTTCAAAAACTCTTGTTTCTTGTTCAACTTTAGACCGTGATATTTTACTTGATACTAAAAACGGACGAACATGTGAAGCTTCAAGATTGATGGGTCAAAAGTTAGCAGCACTTAGTTTAAAAAAGAATATTACAAAAATTGTATTTGATCGAGGCCCGTATCTTTACCACGGACGAGTTAAAGCATTAGCTGACGGTGCCCGAGCAGGTGGGCTTCAATTTTAATAACCAATCTGAAAATTAAAAACTAGAAGTTTAATAAATTTTATGAGTACCGATTTAAAACAAGTAAATAAGTTCAAAAAAAAATTCACGACGAAATGACGACAGAAATGATCAGAAATTTGTTGAGCGTTTAATAAAAATAAGCCGTGTTTCTAAAGTAACGAAAGGTGGTAAAAAACTAAGTTTTCGTGCCATTGTAGTTATTGGAGATGAAAATGGTCAGGTTGGAGTGGGTGTAGCCAAAGCTGATGATGTTGTCAACGCTTTTAAAAAAGCGAAAACAGATGGACGGAAAAATTTAATTAAAATCCCAATTACAAAATCATTAACTATTCCGCATCGCGTTACTGGAGATTTTGGGGCATGTAAAATTATAATGCGTCCATCTATTGAAGGTTCAGGTGTAATTGCAGGTGGTGCAGTTCGAACGGTTTTAGAAGTTGCCGGAATTAAAAATGTAATTGCAAAACAATTAGGATCTGATAATTTATTAAATAATGCTCGTGCTTCTATTTGTGCGTTAGATAATTTAACAACAAAATCACAAGTATCAAAAAAACGAGACCTTAATTTAAATTAAGATTAGCTACTTAATACTTAAATATTAAAGTATGATTAAACAAACTAATGATAAAAATATTCTTTTAAATCGTCTTTTATTGAGTTTAGGAATATTAATCTTTATTCGAGTTGGGACTTTTTTACCCGTCCCTGGAATAAATCATAATCATTTAGCTTTTTATCTTGAACGTCATTCAATGACAAAAAGTTTAGTAAGTACGTTTGCAGGAAACGATACTTTTGTAATTGGAATATTTACTCTCAATATATTTCCTTATATTAATGCCTCTATTTTGATGCAATTATTACTTAGTATATTCCCTAGTCTTTCAAAATTACAAAAAGAAGGGGGTGGGGAAGGACGTCGAACTATAAATAAATTAACACGGTTAATTACTTTAGGTTGGGCATTAATTCAAAGTTTTAGTATTGCTTTTTATTTAAAAAGAGCCTTATTTGACTGGGATATTTACTTAGCTGGTCAAATTATCGTGTGGCTAACAACAGGTGCAATGATTGTATTATGGTTAAGTGAAATTATTACAGAATACGGGCTTGGAAATGGAGCATCATTATTGATTTATACGAATATTGTTTCCAATTTACCGAATTTTGGTAAAAATATATTTCTCAAAGCGAGTGAAAATATTTCGGTTGTTTCATGGGGACTTATTAGCATCTTACTTTTTATTGCAATCTATGGAATTGTATTATTACAAGAAGGTACTCGGGTAGTTCCATTAATCTCGTCTAAGCAATTGACAAAAACAACTGAATCATTTTCAACATCTTCGTTACTTGAAAATAATTATATTCCATTACGCTTCAACCAAGCAGGTGTTATGCCCATCATTTTAACAACAGCTGTTTTGGTTATCCCAAATTATATAAGTAATATGGGCTTGTTGCCATTTCTTACGCTACCAGCGTTTCTTCAATCATCAAAGATTATTTATTGGATTAGCTATTTTGTTTTAATATTACTATTTAGTTCATTCTATTCAACAATTGTTTTAAATCCAAAAGATATCTCAAATGATTTACAAAAAATGGCTGTTTCAATTCCAGGAATACGACCAGGTGTTGAAACAACTTTTTATTTAAAAAAAGTAATGCAAAGAGTAACATATTTGGGCGCAATTATGTTATCAATTCTTGCTACGTTACCAAATTTAATCGAAGCTATATTACCCGGTTCGAGTATTAATGGCTTAGGAACTACATCATTACTAATTTTAGTCGGAGTAATTCTTGAATTATCAAGAGAAATTCGAAGTATTATTCTATCGAATATTTATAATGATATGTTTGAGTAAATAAAAAAATTAATTAATTATTGTAGAAATTAAAATGAAAGTTCGTCCTTCAGTAAAAAAAATGTGTGATAAATGTCGGGTAATTAAACGCCATGGAAAAATTATGGTAATTTGTGAAAATCCAAAACATAAACAACGTCAAGGTTAATAATTTTAAGGAGTTAACAAAGTGGTAAGATTAATAGGGGTAGATTTACCAAGGAATAAAAGAATTGCATATGCTTTAACTTATATTCATGGAATTGGTATTAATACTGCAAAACAAATTATTGCGTCAGCAAATATTAGTCCAGAAACTCGAACAAATGATTTAACAACAGAAGAAACAGTAGCATTACGTAAAGTTTTAGAAGAAAGTGATTTAAAACTTGAAGGTGATTTACGACGTTTCAATGGATTAAACATTAAACGATTAAATGAAATTAATTGTCATAGAGGAAAAAGACATCGAAATAGTTTACCGGTTCGTGGTCAACGTACGAGAACAAATGCTCGTTCACGTCGAGGTGCCAAAAAAACGGTAACAGGTAAGAAAAAATAATTTCGTTTTTTAAGAAAGTTATAATAATTTAAATTTTTACTTAATATGGCACAGAAAATTCGTAAAACAGCCTTTAAAAAAGATAAAAACAATTTAGTTACAGGTGTTGTTCATATTCAATCAACATTTAATAACACAATTGTAACAATTACAAATTTAGCCGGTGATACAATTTCATGGGCCTCTGCTGGAAGTTCTGGGTTTAAAGGGGCTCGAAAAGGGACCCCTTTTGCGGCCCAAACTGCTGCAGAAAAAGCTGCTTTGGAAGCACTTAGTACTGGGATGAAAAATGTTGAAATTTTAATTAAAGGACAAGGATCAGGTAGAGAAACAGCAATTCGAGCAATTGAAGGTGCTGGATTTGAAATTCTTTCAATTCACGATATTACACCTGTTCCTCATAATGGTTGTCGACCTCCAAAACGTCGAAGAGTTTAAAAATTTATATTTCTAAGAATCCTCGAATGAGTTTAAGCTATGACTCTGAATAATTTATATATTAAATGTTTGAAATCAGAGAAGATTGAATCTGGATCTATGTATGGACAGTTTTTAATCAATTCTTTACGTCCTGGTCAAGGTATAACAATTGGAAATCTTTTACGTCGTGTTCTCCTTAGTGATTTAGGGGGAACTACAATTACAGCGGTTCGTATTGCAGGAGTTCGTGATGAATTTTCTATCATTCCAGGGGTTCGTGAAGATATTCTGGAAATTTTATTAAATTTAAAAGGAATTGTTGTTAAAAGTTCGAGTACTGATGTATCTTTTGGCCGTTTAAAAGTGAAAGGTCCTGCTGTAATAACAGCAGATTCAATTCAATTACCCTCAAATATTGAAATTGTAAATCCAACTCATTATATAGCAACAATTTCAACATCAAATGTTCTTGAAATTGAATTTAAGTTTGAACATGGTACTGGTTATAAATTAGCTGGTCAAACATTTTGTGATAAATCAGAAGATTTTCTTCAAATTGACGCAATTTTTATGCCTATTCAAAAAGTCGATTTTAAAATCGAAAATGTATATGATAATTCAAATTCAATAACAGAGAGGCTATTCTTAGATATTTGGACAAATGGAAGTATTTCTCCGGAAGATGCAATTTCCTCAGCGTCGAAATTTATTATTGAATTATTTAATTCAATAATGGAAAACAAATTTACTCAAGATCTCGACATATTAGAAAATACCAATAATTTAACACCAATTAATCCGCATATCAATATAGCAATTGAAGAGTTGCAGTTATCAGTACGCGCTTATAATTGTTTAAAAAGAGCGCAGATAAATACTATTGGTGATTTATTAGAATACTCTCCGGAAAAATTACAAGAACTTAAAAACTTTGGTCGTAAATCGGCCGATGAAGTTTTCACTACTCTGAAAAATAAACTCGGAATAGTTTTAAAATAATTACTTATTTAATTAATAAATATTTTATGAATGAAACATTTATTCCAGCATCTGACTATACTCGAAAAAATGGTATGTAATTGATTGTAAAGGTAAACAATTAGGCCGAATTTCTTCTTCGATTGTTGGATTATTATCTGGAAAAATCAAGTCTTATTATCACCCTGCTTTTGACACAGGGGATTATGTTATTTTAATCAATGCGGAAGCACTTACTGTAGATCGACATATTGAACGTATTCATGTTTTTAATCCAGGTCGTCCTGGGTCATCATTAAAACGAATTGTTAATGGTCTTCCACAACAAATTATTGAAAAATGTATTTATGGAATGATGCCTAATGGGCTTGCAAAAAAACGTTTACCAAAACGATTAAAAATTTATCAAGGTTCTGAGCATCCTCATATAGCGCAAAACCCAATACACATAGATGATATTGAGAATTTTACTAATAATCTATAAAAATTTTTATGACTACAAAACTACAAAAAGATAATATTGGTCTTGGAAAACGTAAACGAGCGGTAGCACGTGTATTTTTGGTTCCCGGAGAAGGTAATCTTATTATTAACAAAGTTGCTGGTGATAAATATTTACAATATAATACAACATATATAAATCAAATTTGGGACCCATTAAAAAAATTAAATTTAGAAAATCAATTTGATATTGTAGTATTAGTTAAAGGGGGTGGATTAACTGGTCAAACTGAAGCTATTCAGTTAGGCGTTGCAAGATTAATTTGTAAAATGGATCCTCAGCACCGTACAATCTTAAAACCATTTGGCTTGTTAACACGAGATGCTCGTATTAAAGAACGTAAAAAATACGGTTTACGAAAAGCAAGAAAAGCTCCACAATACTCAAAACGTTAATATTATTTACACTATACATTTTATATTAAAAATATGCCAAAAGCTCATATACATCCTACATGGTTCGATAACGCAACGGTGTTTTGCGATGGGAAACCGTTATGTACTGTAGGTTCAACAAAAAAAGAATTACAAGCAGATATTTGGTTAGCAAATCATCCATTTTATAATACAACATCAGCACTTATTGATAGTGAAGGTCGTGTTGAACGATTTATGAAAAAATACGGCTTAAATTCAACAAACTAATAAACAATTATTTATCGATAATTTTTAAGATATATGCCAACTATTCAACAATTAGTTCGTTCAAGACGAATCCAAATTAAGAAAAAAACAAAATCTCCGGCACTAGTAAACTGCCCACAGCGACGAGGAGTTTGTACCCGTGTTTATACAACAACACCTAAAAAACCAAATTCAGCAATCCGTAAAGTTGCTCGTGTTCGTTTAACATCAGGATTTGAAGTAACCGCTTATATTCCAGGAATTGGACATAATTTACAAGAACACTCAGTTGTTTTAATTCGTGGTGGTCGTGTAAAAGATTTACCTGGTGTACGATACCATATTATTCGAGGTGCGTTAGATAGTGGTGGTGTAAAAGATCGAACACAAGGCCGTTCAAAATATGGTGTGAAGAAACCAAAATAAGATAAATAATTAAACCCCTTTTATTTATATATATATAGTAATGTAATTTAAAAAATTACATTACTACATTCAATTTTTAAAACTATATCTGATATTATGTCTCGTCGAAATATTTCAAAAAAACGATTTCCTGAAGCAGATTCTACATATAATAGCTACCTTGTAAGTTTATTAATTAGTCGAATTTTAAAATCGGGTAAAAAAAATCTAGCTCAAAACATCGTAAATGGTGCTTTTGACATTATTAAAGCAAAAACTAATGAAGATCCAGTAGTAGTTTTTGAAAGAGCAATTCGAAATGCTAGTCCAGTTGTTGAAGTGAAAGCCCGACGAATTGGGGGATCTACGTATCAAGTACCAATTGAAGTTAGTGGGTTCCGTGCTACTAATTTAGCTTTACGTTGGATTATTAGTTATGCTCACGATAGAGTAGGGCGTAGTATGTCAATTAAATTAGCCAGTGAAATCATTGACACAGCTAATGACATCGGTAATACTATTAAAAAGAAAGAAGAAACGCATAGAATGGCAGATGCAAATAAAGCTTTTGCTCATTTTAGATATTAACTTATAAATATCATTTCTCGCTAAAAGCTTTTCTCATTATATTAATTTATAAAAATTAAACTTTAAAGGAATTTACAAAATGGCACGCGAAAAATTTGAACGTACAAAACCGCATGTTAATATTGGTACAATTGGTCACGTAGATCATGGTAAAACAACATTAACAGCATCAATTACTGCTACATTATCATTAGATGGCTCAAATACAGCTAAAGCTTATGATGAAATTGATGGTGCTCCAGAAGAACGTGCACGTGGTATTACAATTAATACAGCACACGTAGAGTATCAAACTGAAGCACGTCACTACGCACACGTAGATTGTCCGGGTCACGCTGATTATGTAAAAAATATGATTACAGGTGCAGCACAAATGGATGGTGCTATTTTAGTAGTATCTGCTGCAGATGGTCCAATGCCACAAACACGTGAGCACATCTTATTATCTAAACAAGTTGGTGTTCCTGATATTGTTGTTTTCTTAAATAAACAAGATCAAGTTGATGATGATGAGTTATTAGAATTAGTAGAATTAGAAGTAAGAGAGTTATTATCTGCTTACGATTTCCCAGGAGATGATCTTCCAATCTGTACTGGTTCAGCTTTAAAAGCAATTGAAGCTATTTCTGCAAATCCAGAAACTAAACGTGGTGAAAACGAATGGGTTGATAAAATTTATGCGTTAATGGATTCGGTAGATAGCTATATCCCAACACCAGAACGTGATGTGGATAAAAAATTCTTAATGGCAATTGAGGATGTGTTCTCAATTACTGGTCGTGGTACCGTTGCAACAGGTCGTATTGAACGTGGTGTTGTAAAAGTTGGTGAGAGCGTTGAAATTGTTGGTATTGAAGATACTCAAACAACAACGATTACGGGTATCGAAATGTTCCAAAAAACATTAGATGAAGGTTTCGCTGGTGATAACGTAGGTATCTTATTACGTGGTGTAACACGTGAAGAGATTGAACGTGGTATGGTTTTAGCTGAACCGGGATCAATTACACCACATACAAATTTCGAATCAGAAGTATACGTTTTAACAAAAGATGAAGGTGGTCGTCATACACCATTCTTTACAGGTTATCGTCCACAATTCTACGTACGAACAACTGATGTAACAGGTACAATTACACAATTTACAGATATTGAAGGTCAGAGTGTTGAAATGGTAATGCCTGGTGACAATATTAAAATGACTGCAGAATTAATTTACCCAGTAGCTATTGAAAACGGTATGCGTTTTGCAATTCGTGAAGGTGGTCGAACTGTTGGTGCAGGTGTTGTTTCTAAAATTGTTAAATAATTAAAGAAATTTATGGAAATAAAAACGAATGAGAAAATTCGTGTACGATTAGAATCTTTTAACTCTGAATTGTTAACATCATCATGTAAAAAACTTATTGAATTAATTCAAACTCATGATGTAAATAAATTTAGTATGGTTTCACTACCAACGGATAAACGGATTTATTGTGTATTACGTTCACCGCACGTTGATAAAGATTCAAGAGAACATTTTGAAATTCGAATTCATAAACGAGTTTTAGACATTTCTTATGATCCGACTATAAACATTTTTGATATTTTAGCGAAATCTGATTTAC
>Ga0115101_1738249_pt1 | contig 10386 bp, 4 predicted proteins | sample MBTome_4_FD_89645 | JGI IMG/M metagenome (GOLD analysis project Ga0115101, IMG submission 89645) | Marine eukaryotic communities from Pacific Ocean to study complex ecological interactions - MBTS_20Mar14_M1_3um Metatranscriptome... | ecosystem: Environmental > Aquatic > Marine > Oceanic | place... | reverse complement strand
TATTACTAATATTTTAAAATACTATTCTGATTGTGTTTTAAAACAAAATAACAGTTCATTTTTTGTATCACATTATTAATTCAGAAAAAATTCACCTGTTTAAGATACTTTTGATTGTCCTAAAAGAATACTGTCTGTTAACGACTTTAAAATTAATTTAATAGAGCGAACAGCATCGTCATTACCTGGAATAGGGATATCAACTAAATCTGGATCACAGTTTGTATCTAAAATAGAAATAACAGGTATTCCTAGCTTTCGACATTCACGAATTGCAGTCATTTCACGTTTTTGATCAATAACAATTGCAACATCTGGTAAACTATTCATATCTTTAACACCATTTAAGTGTCGACGTAACTTATCTAATTCAGTTTTACGTAATGAAGCTTCCTTTTTTGGTAATAAACTAAAAACCTGATCTGCTTCTTGTTGTTCTAAGGTTTTTAATCTTGCAATTCGGCTTTTTAATGTTACCCAATTTGTTAACATTCCGCCTAACCAACGATGGTTAACATAAAACGAATTACATCTTTTTGCTTCTTGAACAATTAACGCACTTGCTTGACGTTTTGTCCCGATAAATAAAAATGTTTTTTTCTGTTCTGCAGCCGATTGTACATATGAATTTGCTTCTTTTAGCAATTGGGCAGATTGAACTAAGTCTAAAATATGAATATTATTTCGTTCAGTATAAATGTATGGAAACATTTTTGGATTCCAACGGTATGCTTTATGTCCAAAATGAACACCAGCATCTAATAATTGGGCTAAACTAATCTCAGCCATAAAATTTTTAACTCCTTAATTTAAATCAAGATACTTAATCTCTAATAATAAGATAACAAACTTTCTAAAGAATCGTCTAGGTTTTTAAAAATTTTTCGAATATTCTTTGTTTAACTTGGATTCTAATTTTTTACTTGAATAATAATTAAAACTATTTCGATAACTTTTTGACCCAATTCCAGACGGAATTAAATGTCCAATAATAATATTTTCTTTTAAACCACGTAACCAATCTAAACGACCTTCAATAGCAGCCTTTGTTAGGACTCGTGTTGTTTCTTGGAAACTTGCAGCGGATATAAAACTTGGATTATTTAATGCAGCTTTTGTTATACCTAATAATAAAGGAACGTAACATGCTCCTTGTTTATTTTGTGATATAACAACTTCGTTAATATATTTTATATGATATAAATCTATTACTTCGCGTGGTAATAATGGTGTTTGTCCCTCATGAGTAATTAATACTTTTGTGGTCATTTGTTTAATAATAACTTCTAAATGTTTATCAGCGATTGTTACACCTTGTGATTCATATACAGATTGGACAGAATTTAATATTAGTGCTTGAATTTTTTTAAAGCTACGATAACTTGCTTCATAATTGTCAGTTAAACGATATAAAAATAATTTAGCATTATTTCGACACACCATGTATTTTATTTGAGCATAATAAGAAAAATAAATTTTCAATAAACTATGAGGATTTATTTTTTCACTGTCTTTGATAGTTGTACCCATTTTTCTAAATTCAAATGTCGGATCAATGGTTGTCTTTCGAATTAAAAGACTTTTTTCTGATTTTTTGGTGTATGTTTACTAACTCGTTTCTTTTTTCGAGCCTCTAATAATTCTTCAATTCTCGGTAAACCTTGAACAATATCCCCTGTAATTTCTTTTTCAAAATTTAATAATCCAATTGTTTGTCCATCTTTGATAAATTCATCATTTTTACAAAAAACACTATTAACTTCTTGTTCAAAATAATCTTCGGTTATGGAGTGAATACCGATAGTTCTGAATGGATGTTCTAGTAATGCAACAGATGCTAATTCTAACCGTGAATCAGTATTTGTTTTAAAAGGATGAGTAACTAATTCTGAGCTTTTTACAAATAACATAAAAACATTATCTAATCGAACACGTTCAATATGAGGTAAAATTTCGCGACGTTTTGTTTTATAAATTTTATCCTTATGATCTATGTAACCATACCAAGGACGTCGATCTAATTTAGCTAATTTGGTTTTTTTGCTATTACTTTTTTTAATTAAGAATTCTCTTACAAAAATTGGGAGACCAGATGTATAGTATTTTCCACGTTTTTTTAATAACATACGTGGGAATTCGACTTTCTTACACAAATTCGAATATGAAAAATATGGTAAAACTTTATTTGTAATATCTGAATAATTTAAATAAATATTTCTTTCCCCATTTTTGTTCAATTTAACTGACTCTAGTTTTGATGGAATTAAACGATATTTAAGATCTGTATCATTAACAAAATCTTCATTTTTACAATTTGGGAAGAAATATGGTCGACCTTTTTGAACGGTTACAAAATTATTATTATCAATAATAATTTTTCCGGTTTGATTGATATTAACGCCATCAATTAAAAAATTGTCCTTTGTTTTATTTTTTATTTTCTCTTTTTCTATCACAATACAATCATTATTTGAAATTAGAAAAACTTGTTTATTTTGTTTTTGTTTAGATTTGAATTTAACTAATTCCAATGATTTAGAACTTATTATTTCTAAATAACCTAAAATTGTATGAGAATTGATAAATTGATTAGGTTCAACAAGTAAACAAGATAGAATATCGGTATATTTTAAATATGGTGGTAAATAATCTATTAAGTATAATTTTTCTGAAAGAACCAAACTTAAACACTTATTCGTTTGATCATTAAGAATTTTTACTTCAACATTTTCATTTTTCTTAAACGAATCTGTTAGTTTTAATTCTAAACTATTAGTTATTATGTTTACTTGATCAGGAGTTTTAATTATTTCATTTGAATCGTGTAAATAATTAAATTTATTTTTTAGAGAAAAAGTTGTATAAGAATTTATTGGCGTTGCTAAAATATTTTCAATAGGTTTTGCTATAGGAATTTCATAAACTTCAATTGGGCGAATTAATAATTGTGAATACGTTCCTATTTTAATAACTTCACATAATGAGGGTTGTGTAATTTTAATTGTATTTAAAATTAATTCACCCGGATAATAAATTTGATTATCTAAATTTCTTAAATCATTTCCTGTATAGACAACACCTGGTTTTATTGATATTTCTTGAATAATGCTATTTTTTTCTAAGACTTTAACAATTCCTGATGTCCGAGAATATACATTTGGTATTATTTCAAAATTTTCTGATATAAAACTATCTGGTTCAATTAATAACAAACTACTCTCACAATTTAATTTATGTGTTTCTTCAAGTAACCAGACAATTGTTCTATAATCTCTCTTTTGAATTTCTGGTAAAAATGGAATAAATTTATTTGAATATGCTATTTTCTTTCGATTATTACGTCCAGTATAATAAGGTGTACCACCAATTAATGAGGTAAATTTATTTGTAATAAATGTTGCAAAATTCTTCTGAGTATTATTAATGTAAAGCTCTGATTTTTGTGCTTCTAAATTCGTAAGGTATGAAGAATTGTTAACATTTAAAATATATTCATTTTTGTTATTTACTTGGCTTAATTTTTGGATAGTCGCATTTTCAAAGTAAGAAATATTACTACTAATTTCGATGTATTGTTCAAATAATTTATTACTTTCTGAGATTACACTAACGAATCCAGGATATTCATTAATTAATTTACTTCGAAAAATATAACTATTTTTATTAATTTTATAATCTGGGTAAAAATTTAAAAAGGAATTGATTGGTGCTTGATAAACTTGACCAGATAGAATCCATAATAATTTATTTTGAGTAGTCGAATTTGTTTTACTTTTTAAGCGTGGCATGAAAATTTCACCCGACGAATCACTTAAAATATATTTTGTTTCCGTTCGAGTTTGTTTAATATTACCTGCTAACTGACCCAAGATAATATTTTTTTTTACATATTGATTATTTTTAATAAATAAAATGGTATTTCGGGGTAATTCTAATTGAATAGGTTTATCCACATTATTTTCAGGAATAATGGCTAAAGATCCAGAACTTTCAGTCAGTAATACATTTTCACCTCGATTTGTTCTAAGGGTTGATGTTTTAAGAACTTCTGAAAATTCAATAATTCCATTAATTGAACTAATTAGTTGTTGATTTGCTTCAGATGTAAAAATCCCACCTGTATGGAATGTTCGCATGGTTAATTGCGTTCCAGGTTCACCAATTGATTGACCTGCAATAATACCGATGGCTTCGCCCATATCTACAAGATTTTCACGAGCTAAATCCCATCCATAACATTTTTGACAAATTGAACGATATAAAGAACAGGTTAATGGAGATCGAATATAACACTTATCAACATTTCTTTGTTTAAAAGTGCGAATTAAATTAGGGGTTATTTGTGTATTAACTTCGGCAATAAGTTCTTTTGTTTGTGGATCATAAACCGGTTTGTTAAGTAATCGACCTAATATTTTTTCATAGAATGAATTCGTAAGATGTTTGTCTTTTTTAAAATTAATAAAGAGAAAAGAATGATTAGTTAAACAATCTTTTTCTCGTATCAAAATATCTTGAGCTACATCAATTAGTCGTCTGGTTAAATACCCAGAATTAGCAGTTTTTAAAGCGGTATCTACAATTCCTTTTCTAGCACCATATCCTGACATTAAATAATCAGTAATTGTTAATCCTTCACGGAAATTTTTCTTAATCGGTAAATTCATAATTTCACCACTCGGATCAGAGATTAATCCTCGCATACCAACTAATTGACGCACTTGAGATAAATTCCCACGAGCTCCTGAGAATGCCATTATATATACCGAATTTAATGGGTCATATTTTTTAAAATATGAAACAACTTCATCTTTTAATAATTCACTCGTAATATTCCAGGTATCAATAATCTTTTGAAATCTTTCAACATCAGTAATTTTTCCTTTGAAACAAATTTTTTCAGTATTCAAGATTTCCTTTGTTGCATTCTGCAACATTGAGTTTTTAACAGAAGGAACTCGTAAATCTTCAATACTTATAGAAATACCTGCTTGAGTAGCATATTTAAAACCTAGATATTTTAGTTCATCTGCTAAAAAACAAGCTTTAATAGAACCGTATTTTGTAAAACTCCAAGATAATAATTGTTTTAATTGTTTTTTACTAACTAGTGTATTTTGGTAAGTATAATCTTTCATAAAATTTTTTATCTTTTATTCATAATTCATATGACATAAATTTCTATATCAAATTCTTAGTTATAAGATATTTAAGGTTTTTTGAATTGTATAATTAAAAATTACACGTCCCGTTGTTGTTTGTAAGTACTTTACAATAATCTCTCCATCTTTATCTTTTCGAATTTGTAAATTTTCATAATATTCAATAGAAGTTGTATCTGGTAACGTAATTTTTTTAATTAAATTTAACGACTGATTTACTTGTTTATTATATCTAACCCAAATTAAGGAATGTAATTCAATTTGTTCTTGATTATAAGCTAGAATAACATCTTCTAAGTTTGCGAAATAATGATTTGCACCTAATAAGTTGGTAATATTATTAACTGTTAAATAATAACAACCTAAAACCATATCTTGACTTGGCATAATAATTGGATCACCATTTGCTGGTGATAAAAAATTATAAGGTGCTAGCATTAGCATATAACATTCTGCTTGCGCTTCTAATGATAATGGAATATGGACTGCCATTTGGTCGCCGTCAAAATCGGCATTAAAAGCTGAACACACCAGTGGATGTAATTTAATAGCTCGACCTTGCACTAGAATAGGTTCAAAGGCTTGAATTCCTAATCTATGTAAAGTCGGTGCACGATTTAAAAAAATTGGATGATTTGCTAACACTTCTTCTAAAACAGGATCAATTAAAGGTTCGTTTTGCTGAATTAAGTTTTTTGCTACTTTCATATTACTCGCTAAACCTTGATTTATTAATTCACGAATAATAAAAGGTTGAAATAATTCTGTCGCCATTTCATAAGGTAGACCACATTGATTTAGTTTTAAACTTGGACCTACTACAATTACTGAACGGCCAGAATAATCAACTCGTTTTCCTAATAAATTTTGTCGGAATCGACCATGTTTTCCTTTAATAATATCTGATAAAGATTTTAATGGTCGATTATTTGCACTAAGAGCAACTTTACCTCGTTTACCATTATCAATTAATGTATCAACAGCTTCTTGTAACATTCGTTTTTCATTTCGAATGATTAATTGAGGAGCATCAATTTCTAATAATCTTAATAATCTATTATTTCGTGTAATAATACGTCGATATAATTCATTTAAATCTGAAGTTGCAAATCTACCACCTTCTAATTGAATCATAGGTCTTAAAGCTGGTGGTAAGACAGGTAATATTGATAATATCATCCAAGCAGGATTTGAACCGGTTGCAAAAAGATTTTCTAAAATTCGAATTCTTTTAATTGCTTGATCGCGTAATTTATAAATTCTATGCTGTTCCCATTTTCTATACCATTGTGAGCTTTTATAAAATGGTTGTTCTTTAGCGAGTACACGACTACAGTAATTAATGAAACTTCTTGTATCATTAATTTCGTAATTTAAATTTAATTTTTCTAATTCTTTTTTAATAATTACGGTTCCAATTAAATAATTGGGAGTTGTTCGGACTAAATATTTCGGAGTGTTATATTGCGTTAATAATTTTCGAGGTTTAGGTTCTGGTTTTCTAGGATATCCTGTAAATCCTAATCGACGACTTCGGCGATAAAGTTGAAAATCCCAATGTAAGGCATAAAAACTGATTTCGTCATCTGCTATAAAATAGGCTAACGAAGCTAATTTTATTCGTTGAATTCGTTCATCCATAGCATTAATTTGTCCAGATTTTAATGCTTTTGGTTTTTTTTCATTATCTTTCTCTTGAATAGGGATACCAGTATCAATTTTTTTTTCACATTGTTCTACTTCAAGTAACAATGCCATATAATTTGGACGACTATTTACATACCAAATATGTGTAACTGGATATACTAAATTTATATGCCCCATTCTATGACGTCGCACTCTTGACTCAGTAAGTTCAACTCCACATCGATCACAAATTAAACCTTCATAACGCACACGTTTATATTTACCACATGCGCATTCTAAATTTTTATTTGGTCCAAAAATCCGTTCACAAAATAAACCATCCATTTCTGGTTTAAACGTTCTATAGTTAATTGTTTCAGATTTTTGAACTTCACCGATAATTTGGCCATTTGGTAACACTCTTTGGCCCCATTGTTTTATTCGAGTTGGAGAAGCTAATTTAATTTTAATATAATCAAATTCTTTTTCAAATCGTACCATCTTATATACTAAAATAAAATATTATTTATATTTGACGCTGGTGGAAACGTCTTCGTCATCGGATCATAATTTTCCATTAAATTAACTTCCATTTCACATGTTTTGTTTGAACTGAAATTTTCTAATTTATATGTACTAATATCCAATCCAATTGATCGCAATTCTTGCAATAAAACCTTAAATGATTCAGGAATTCCTGAAGTTGGAATTGGTTGGCCTTTCACAATAGCATTTAACGTATCATTTCTACCTTGCATATCATCAGACTTAATTGTTAAAAGTTCTTTTAAAGTATATGCAGCACCAAAACCTTCTAATGCCCAAACTTCCATTTCACCAAACCGCTGCCCGCCATGTTGAGCTTTACCACCCAAAGGCTGTTGGGTTACTAACGAATATGGACCAGTAGCACGAGCATGCATTTTATCATCCACTAAATGAATTAGTTTTAACATATATGCATTGCCGACTGTAATTGGATTATCAAATTCTTTACCAGTTCGTCCATCAATTAGTATCATTTTACCTGGCGAATAAGGATTAAATAACCAAGCTTCATTATTTTCAACTGAAGCCTCTCTTAATTTTTTATTTATTAAAATTCGAGAAACTTCTTGTCCATATAATTCATCAAAAGGAAGGATTTTAAAGCGTCGATTTAATTTTTGACCCGCTAACCCTAATAAGCATTCATAAAGTTGTCCAACATTCATTCTGGAAGGAACACCTAATGGGTTCAGAATTATATCCACTGGAGTTCCGTCGGGTAAAAATGGCATATCCTGTCTTGGTAAAATTCGTGAAATAATACCTTTATTACCATGACGTCCAGCAATTTTGTCCCCAACTTGAATTTTTCTTATTTGTGCTATAAAAACTTGAATTTTTTCGAATTCATATGCCAATTTATTTTTGCGTCTAAAAATTATCGTTCTAATTACGCGACCATATTCTCCACTCGGCATTCTAAATGAACTATCACGAACTCCTTTTGCTTTTGCTCCAAAAATTGCACGAAGAAGTTTTGCCTCAGGTAATTGTTCCGAATCATCTTTCGGGGTTACCTTACCAACTAAAATATCACCTGGTTTTACAAATGTACCAATTGAAACGATACCATCTTCATTTAAATATTGAACTTCTGATGGATTAATATTTGGTATATGTTTTGTTGTTTGTTCTCGTCCTTCATTAGTAACTCCAATTTCAATTTCGTATCGTTCAATATGAATTGAAGTAAAAACATCGTCATAAACTAATCTTTCGTTTATTAAAATCGCATCTTCAAAATTATAACCTTCCCATGGCATGTAAGCGACAGTTACATTTTGACCTAAAGCTAATTCACCACCACTAATACTTGGCCCATCGGCTAATACTTGACCTGATTCAACATTTTCTCCTTTCCAAACAATAGGTCTTTGATTAATACAAGTTTCTTGGTTTGAACGTTGATATTTTTGTAAACGATATTCGGATTTACGACCTGACTTTTCATTTATAATAATTTTTTTCGAACTTACAAAATCGACAGTTCCCGACTTTATAGCATTTATAGTCATACCAGAATCAGCCGCTATTTGATTTTCTAATCCAGTTCCAATAATCGGTCTTTGAGGAATTAATAAAGGAACTGATTGTCTTTGCATATTAGAACCCATTAATGCTCGATTTGCATCATCATGTTCAAAGAAAGGAATTAATGAGGCAGCTGCTGAAACAACCTGTACAGTAGAAATTGCAATAAAATCTACCTCTGAAGGACTTACTGTAATAAAATCTTGTTTATACCGAACTGGTATTGAACTAGTTATTAAATAATTTTCCAAATTTGTGGGTATATCAGCCGGAGCAATTTTATAAAAATCTTCGATATCTGCCGTTAAATATATTGGCTTGCCAGTTTTAAGAACTTTACCATTAATTACCCGCCAAAATGGTGTTTCTAAGAATCCTGATTCATTAACACGGGCACAAGTTGTTAATGAGGCAATTAAACCAACATTTTGGCCTTCTGGCGTTTCAATAGGACATATACGACCATAGTGGCTAGGGTGAATATCACGGACAGTAAAACTAATCCTATCACGATCAAATCCTCCAGGACCTAGTCCACTGATTCGTCTTTTGTGAGTTAAAGATGCTAAGGGATTTGTTTGATCCATATATTGTGATAATTGACTTGACCCGAAAAACTCTTTAACAGTTGCTGATATCACGTTTGAACTTAAAATTAAAGGTGATTCTGCTTTATAAACTTGACTTAAAATTTTCCGTGATAATCTTTGAAAACCGATTCTAAACAGTTGTTGTAAAAGTTCTCCTACTGAACGAACACGTCGATTTTTTAAATGATCTATATCATCTCCTGCCGTCTTAGTAATCGATAAAGTAATTAAATAATCTATAATTGCGAAAATATCATCATATGTTATAGTTGATAATTGAGGTGATATTTTAAGATTTAATTTTTGATTTAATTTATAACGTCCGATTTTTCCTAACCGATAATAGCGAGAATCAAAAATTCGTGAGAATTCTGAAATATTTTTATATGATTCACTTATGTTAAATCTTAATAATGGATTGTCAGAATTTATTGAAGTTGTTAAAAATGGTGAATCAAAATAGAAGAAATCCGAATGTTCTAAATTTTTTGAGATTTGTAAATCTTTTAAACCCATTTCTCTAAGCAAGTGAATTACAGGCTTTTTAGTAATTTTATCAATTTGAATTACAATATCATCTTCAAATCGGTTTGTTATCGGATATTTATATAAATCTGTCTTTTTATCGCGTAGAAATCCAAATCGAATCCATGAACCATATTCTGGAATTAAGGTTACATTATATAAATCCTTATTTTCATATTTGTCTTTATAGATGTCTTTTTTCTCAAAATAATCTTTATTTTTGAGAATATCACTACGTCTATATTTTTTAATTAATGGAAAATAAATTACCGATTTTAATTTTTTACTCTCTTCAAAAATATTAATTATCGTACTAGTCTTCTCAACATTTTGAGATAATCGTAATTTTAAAAAAGGTAAAATTTCAGTATAGTTTAATTTTTCAATTACGTTATCAAAAATTA
>Ga0115101_1199749_pt1 | contig 10482 bp, 3 predicted proteins | sample MBTome_4_FD_89645 | JGI IMG/M metagenome (GOLD analysis project Ga0115101, IMG submission 89645) | Marine eukaryotic communities from Pacific Ocean to study complex ecological interactions - MBTS_20Mar14_M1_3um Metatranscriptome... | ecosystem: Environmental > Aquatic > Marine > Oceanic | place... | reverse complement strand
TATAGAGAAGATACTTATTGTCCAAAAGCAAAATACAATATTTATAGGTGCGGTCAACCTACATCTAGAACAATATTGTCAAAACTTTCCATTCCTCCTCTTGTTAGTGCCTTAACAATATTTATTAGGAGGAGGTGTCATCCTCCTAATCTAGTACAATATCATCAAAACTTTGTTAGTGCTTGTATAGTAAATTTCTCCTCATTCGTATGATAACTAAAGACCGCCTTGGCATGGTCTGTTGGCAGCATACTTGCCACAGAGTACTGAGCTTTCCTCCAATTCAAGCTTTCCTCCGGCCATAAAGAGCTGCCCACCAAGCAATGTTGACTTCTTGAGGTGCAATGAAGTATGTTTGTTTCCCACCAAAAGCGTGCCTGGCCAAATCATTCGATGACCAACAGCTTCGGAATCAGTGAAGGATATTGCGAGCGCTGCAACTTCTTTTTCATTCGTAATGTCGTTTTTATTTTGGTTATCAATATCAGGGTTTGGAATGTTGACAAGGAAATATTCTTGGCCAAGAGCATCTGCGGCAAAATCAATTTGCCGAGGCACCCATTGTCGTGTATCACTGACAATGAGGTTGGTATTGGTGTTATCAAAGTTAGGCCATACAGGATCGCCAAACGCCATCGGGTAGCCAAAGTAAAATTCTTCTTCATCTTCTGATGTTTGAAAGTCATGACGAACACTTGGTTGGAGGTTCGGTTTCTTGCCTTTCTTTGACTCGGTTAGTTTCACTGTACTCTGGTACTTCAAATTGACAAAGACGAATCCAGGAGAACTGACCAGCACCTTGGGACTTGGAGGAACAAATCTTTTGTCATTCGGACGTCTCGGTTTTGAGAGAGGGTAAAACCAATCTTTAAGGGGCACTTCAAAGAAGTTATAAACCATTCCAGATCCAATCAGCTCAATCTTTTCACCTTCTGCACGTACTTCACCTTTCTGGTTACTGATGGAAGTCTCGAGTTCTGAGCAACTACTCTGGTCTTGTGATAGACATTTGATTGTCTTTGGTCCAGTCACTAGTTCTACCATGTCATATGCCAGTGTGTCTGAAAAGCGTTCAATCTCATCTGAAACTTGGTCAAATCGGATTGGCTGCTCTCCATCTTGGAAAAAATCGAGTGTGGCATTATCTGCTACAAATCGTAGCTTATCTAATACACACTGACGATCACTATTGCCATTTTCTTGGCCACGTTTTGGACCATGACCTGCAGAACTCTTCGTCAAGAATACATCTTTAATATTTTCATGTTTAGGACAGATTTCCATCACGAGATCATAGTCAAGGTAATTGCCGGTACAGATTGATGGGTTGGCAGGAACTCCACGATTCTTGTGTAAGTTATATTCATTTTGGCTTAAGCCATTTGGTCGTTGCAACCGTCGAGTATGCCGCCGGACAGAAGTCTCGGGGTCTAAGCCATTCCAACTTGTATTTTGGAAGCCAGATGATAATAGAACATGATCCATAGATGTTTTATTCCTACCACTAGTAACAAATTCTTCAGCTATATCAGTATGAGATAAGTGCGATGGACCTGTGGTTACAACTTGATACACTGATGCTTCTCCAATGGTAGCACTTGAAGAACGTTCAATGAGAATGGTTTGTGTCCAGGTTGATGTTTGATCACAATTATCAGTTGCAGACCATTTACGCTCAATAGTGGCTGAAGCTTCTTGGTTGCAATCATTTAGGTCGGCGAAAACTACTGAGTCATTGTATGTTAAGTAAATAGGGTATGATGATAAAGGTGGGCCTTGACTGTCGGATAAGGATATATCTTCAATACGAGGCACGCCAGTTACATCAGGCCCATAATTCTGAAGAAAGCCAACCTTCACAACACTTGATGGTGTATCAATAAACTCAGGTGGACTTGAATCCTTTATTGTAATTGTTTGAATAAACGAATCTGTGAGACGGGGATCAACCACACCACTCAGACAATCTTCATAGATGGGGCGAATCGACCACGTTCTCTTCATTGTCCATGTACCACATTCCTCTTCCTTCTGTGGCACAGAATCAGTATAGTAGACTTCATATGGGGCACCACAGAACGAGGCACCAATTGCATTGCCATTAGTGAGGTTAGATGGCAAAGTAGAATCTTGCGTGGAAATTGTGGCATCAGGCGGCTGGTAGTCAAAGTAAGGCTTAACAGCCAACAGCAAGCTACTTGAAAGGCTAACTCCAAGCTCTCTTTCGATGCTGTCAAATTTGCTAGGATTGAGTTCCATACTATGATTTGCATAAAACATCTCTAGATACACATGGACGAATTGACTTTCTGCGTCGTGAGAGGTTGTGTTACCAACACTACTGTAGATACTTTCAAATGCATGTGGTAAGGAATAATGATTGAAGGCTTCTTTAGCCGCTTGCTCAGGACTAATCATCTGCTGCTGCTGCACATACTGTAAAATAGCTTTGCTCACAGCCTCGATTACCTGGCAGCCATTTTCATCCCAATTTCCTGGACCACAGTTCGGACCTGGAGTATACACCTTTTGTCCAAGATGAAGATCCTTCCCCGGGGCACAATTGTCACGTCCTTGGCTTACTCCAGGAGCACGTGCATAGTAATCTTTTTCTAAAGAATCAGTTGCTGCCAACACTGATGGTGGGTGTTCAATTACAACATCCTGGAGTTCCTCGTACCTATTTGAACATGCATCATGAATAGTCCAAGTTCTGGTGAATGATGCCACACCATCGGTTGAGCAAGTTGTTTGGTTTGATTCTGTCGCCAAAGCTTTTGTAAAATTACCATCATTAGATTGTAGAGTGATCTGATTAACAAGCTGATCTGCAAAGATTCCATAGCCAACGTTGGCTCGTGAATCTCGGACACGGGGTACATTATTATTTGGTTGGTAATTAGCAAAGAATGGAACTCGTACCCTCTTGATGGTGTCAACAAATTTAGGAGGAGTATCATCTGTAATAGTTATCATTTGCATCAGTGGATAGCTTGTAGGTCTATTCACTTCTTCGCAGACATCCAGTTCTTCCCTCACTGTCCAACTTCGCATCATGGTCCAACTATTGCAACCATTGTTAGACGATACTTCAATGCTCACGTCTTCATAATCAATATAAGGACGCCCACCACAGAACGTTCTAGCCAAAGGATATTCATCCCGCGAAGGAAGTGGGCTTTTACTTGTTGTGAACTGGATACCAGGCATTGTAGTATTGATAAAGATGGGTTTGTCCGGATAGATATATATCTTTTGAGTGACACTACTGTCACCATTTGATGCCGTAGCATCCAATCTGCAACCATCAACTGCTGTCCAGGTGCGCGTAATTTTTTGTGTCCCGCATGGATGATCAACACTATCTGTGAGTTGAGTGGGGTTGGAGTCCTCAAAGAAGAACTCGGGTGACTTTCCATTAGCTTGACAAAGCGCATCTTCGACAACAAGGACTGGCATATTATCGACTCCCTCCGAATCAAATGTATTGCATGTTGTTACAACCAAGCTGCTTGATATTGGTAATTCCAAAATTGCTTGTGTAGGAGTTGTTGGTAGAACAGGTGGTTGTTGAAATTCAGTTAATGACCCAACAATACACTTGGTAAACTCAAGCTTAAGTCTTTGTTCAATGAAACGATTCAAAGTCCCCTCTGGGCCCCTTGGGACAATTACATCACATTTCTTGTCAAACAGGTCTGATACGTAGCATCCTCCACTACCATCATTTGTAAATTCACGAGTCTTGTATTTCAGAGTAATGTTCCCATCAGTTGTCTCACCAGGCTTCTGGTTGATGACATAAACTTCTTCATATGTTGTACCGTTAGCTGTGGGGTTTGGACTAGGAATCTCATATGCATCCTCAGAAAGAATCCTTGGTCCATTTCCTCCAAAGTTTTCAAGCAAACAAGCATTAGTTTCTCGGGTGATGAGTACATCATCTGCTTTTTCAAGCAGTGGCACAAATGCAGCTTGCAGTTGAAGGACATCGTTGTAGCATTTCAAGTCAGTTTCTACGCCAAAAAGGCTAGTACCAAATAGTCTTGCTGATTTGGCAATGGCTATTTTTGGACATCCCAAATCATCAATGAAACCACCAATATTATTATTGACACTATTTTTGCCAATATCATTTGAGTAGCCTTTTGGAATACTCCTATCAGAGCCACCTGGGCATGAGTCAGCGTCAATGCCTATACCTAAGAAACAAGCAACCATGACTGGAACAAAGCAAGCATAGAAACAAGCTGCGGCTGCAACAGCTGTGGCTCCAATGCAGATCCCATACTCTTCATCAGTGGGGTTAACTTCTTCGTAGTCACTATTAAACAGGTCACGAATATTGTTCTTGGTAGTGCTAGGACTCCAGGAGTATAATCCAGTGGAAACATCTTTCGTTCCATAATCTTTTACTGGCACATATGCAAGACAGTCCCACTCGTCTTCATCATTATATAGTTCACTGGCTAAACCTGTGGAAGTTTGGCCCCTTAATAAAGTTAGACCATCTTCAAGAAGTTGCGCCGAGCCTCCAGCCAAATCTGCTGAAACGCAACTAATATCAGCCAAAACAGGGAAAGTGGAACTATCACAAGCTGCTTGAAGATCATCCTCCAAGTCTCTTAAACCCCCAGCTGTTCCCTCGATTATGTACACAGTGCCATCATATATACCTCCACCAATAACATCCAAGCATTCAGTATCAGGTCCAACTTTAAAAGTAGTAATTTTTGAATCTGCCAAATCAGAAGTATCCAATGTACCACCAAGGGTGAAGTCTATAAGGCATGCGATCTTTAAAGAGGCACTAAACATAAAGTCGTTACCTGACTTATTAATTTCAAGATCTCCCTGAAACAAGTCAAAGCCAGCCACCTGAAATTTGCCCCTTAGAATAAGACTAAAGTCCAGGCCATTACTAGTAAATTCTAAAAGGATGTCCTTGAAGCCAAAAAATCCTACCCCTGGAGTGTCAATGCCAAATTCCTTCATTGAAACTGAAAAATATGACATGTCCCATTCAAAAATGATATCTCCAGAGGACTTCAAGACTCCTAAAATCTCCAGGTCGCCACTTGCCTGGAGACGTTTACTGTCCAAAGTGACATTCACATCACCAAAAGTGTTGATGTCATTAATTGCTATCCTTCCATCAATCTTGATTGCCAATGATGACGGGGACCCTTCAACAAATAATCTTGCAGGATTATCATTGTGTGATCCAGATTGCCGAATAGTAGCAACAGGATTGTTCTCTGGAAAGTCAACCTTAAGCGAACCATCAATCTTAAAAGCCGGTCCAGCAAGCGGATTAAAGTTCGCTTCTACACTCAAATCAAGTAGAACCCCATATTGAAGAAGCAGTCTCCCAGCAACAGAGTACCCTGCTTCAACTGTACCTTCTATACCAGGTACCGACAAGGACTTAGAAGTGATTGCAATATATGCTACGCATTCCAAATCTAGAGGGGGTAAGCCCAAGGCTGCCTCTTCGGTGGATTGTGGCAAGTTGTATTCGTACTCGTCACCACATGACTCTGGGGCTGTGATTGGCGGTAAGATTCCTGATCCACCCAGTTCAGGTGGAAGGTCAAAATTATCCATGCCAAGGGCCCGAAGCACATTTTTAAGAGTAACTTTCTGAGCAAATGCCACGACATAGTTTTCCCCTGGCACTTGAGAACTGAAGCCAAGAAATGCCCCAAACCTCACAGTTGAGTCTGGATCTGCATTATCACAGTTTGTTTGAAGACCAACACATGCCTGACCTCCGATATTCAATGTTGATGGTACTGGAAATGTTACTCCAAATTGAGCATTTACCAAAAAGTTAGACAAGTGCAACCGAGTAGAACCAAATGCATTATAATATGTACCAATCTGTTTTAAGCCACCACCCAGAGTGAAACCAAAGCTTCCAAGCTCTCCCCGAACTGAACCTTGAAACGAGAGGGAGGATGACGCACCTGGACACCCATCAGGACAAATCTTTATCCCAATGGCAGTCTCAATAAAAGCTTGTAAAGTTGGCAAGCCGGGGGGCTTGCGGAAGCCAAGTTGGAAGAGGAAGTAACTAAATTGTAGCGTATCCTCGGCAATGCTCACTATTGGGTCTCCAGAAGAAGGTGCGATGGGAGATATACCATCAAGTAGATCAAGACAGGGTTCGTTGGCTTCAAGTCCAATGGAAACACATGTACCTGCGATCAAGTCTGGTCCTTGAACAGTTCTCTCAACCCTCGCATAAAGTTCAAGCTGCAGACTTTTGATAAAATTGATAATTTTTACTAGAATATCACTGTTGTCATCATCAAATGAAGCTGGTGGTCCTTCTTCAGACGGAAGCAAAGCTCTGAAAGTGACTGTATCTAGTCCAGATAATGTGAGACTTAGCTCTAATTCACGGGTGATACCAAAATTATAAAGAGGATCGAGAAATTCACTCAAAGGTAACCCCCCCTCAAAAATTACTGATAAAATCTGTTTCAATATGAGTCTTGGCAACTCAACTGAAAGCTTTACCCCCCCGCAATCCTGATCGTAGCTAGATTGAATGACTCCATCAATCACTCTAGTATCATCCCTTGGATCTTCTTGGCATCCTTCTCCCCAGCAAAAGGGCAAAATTAGACTCCCACTGAAGATACTAGAAAACGTGGATATAAGGCGTACAAATTTTTCGCTGTCTGTAAGTTGAAGGGCCCTTGATTGTTTATTGCCAATTGGAAAGTCATTCGTTTCACCCAAGAAACGTAAAGTATCTTGTGATGGCGGAGATGTAGGCGGACTCGAGCATTCTCTTCGTGTATAGCATTCATTTTCATTAAAAATTTGGCATTCATCACTTGCTCCATCTGGAGTAGCCCCGTCCGCACAAACATCACAATCACTACAGCTTTCGCAAGCACCGCACCACTTGTACCTTGTTGATGATGCGCCATTTTCAATAAAACTACCATCATATGAGTAACCAACACCAATTTCAAAGTCGGAAGAAAGAGCAAATTCCTTCTTGAGAAAGTCTTTAAAGTCAAACTTTCTCCACTTCTCCTTTACTAGATCCTTTACGGTAGTCCATGCACTGGCATCTGCCTCACGAATATCTGACACTACCCCTTTGACATTTTCTACTGCTTTCTTGACATCAAGGATATCTAACCCAATTCCAGAAAATGGATATGAAGCATCCCCAAGACAATGCCATGGGGGAGCTCCAAAGATAAGTGAAATACTAGGAAGGAACTTGAAAGGAAGAGGAATCGTGACACCATGACCATTACTTCCATTCCATGGTGCCGCACTGATGTCCCAATAAGTCTGCACTGAAAGACTAACACCAACCTCAAACTCAGTTTGAGAGCCAGCAAGCTCAACCAATCTTCTAAGGATACTTTTCTCCTTTTGCGGATCCGACTCAGAAAATGAGCACTCGGGATTTCTACAGTTCGAGAGTCTTCCACACGAGGCTAAAAGAAGAGTGCTAGTGCATTTGATAGGTTCCGGGGAGTTTGCTGGGCAGTAATACCCAATGGGACAGTTGCACTCTTGACCTTTTTGGCAGATTTCATAAGGACGCTGATCCCCTGGTCTTGGGCCAATTCTAGGTTTTCCTTTTGGCGTTGACGAGCCAAAAGGGCAATAATATCCAGCTCGACAGGGGCAAGGACGGCCAGCGATGCATGCTGTGTATGTTTGCCGGAAGTCCTTAAATTGGTAACTCTTCACAGGTTCTCCCTGATCCGTAGTACTACCTGGAGGGCAGAAAAAGCCTCGGCGACAGTATGGACCAGGACTTGTAGGTGTTCCTAACCTACCGCCCTCGCAAAAGTAGCCTGGTGGGCATTCAACTGGAATTGTGGCACCATCTACTGGGGATTTAGCGCAATAAAATCCAGCAGTGCAATTGGCATACGATCTTGATGCAACAACAGAAAATGATGACAATGGATGTGCAACAGACCAGCCAACCGCCCCAGAATCTGTTCCGCTATCATAGCCAGCTTCAATGCCAATACCAGTTGCTGACGTAATTTTGAGGTTATACTCCTTCTCATTAATACGTCTATTCAGAACTCCAACATTTGCAGTGATACCAGCGCTAAGGGCAACTGAAACTCCCCAATCTGGATCTGCTTTTGGTGGGCAAATGGAGCTCTCTCCTAGATAACGACCTTGCTGGGCAACCTGGGTTTCAAGGGGTTCACTTGTGGAAAACCCAAGATCAACTTCACTCACTGTAGATCTTAGACAGTCATACAAGTGCAAAGATAATTCTCTTGCTGAGTCTTTTACACTTGTGATATCAGGGAGATTGGACAGTTTATCAAAGCTGAGACCAGGGGATGGGCATGATTCTCTTTCTTCAGGTGCCAGCGCTTTGTCAAGAGCAATTTCTGGATCAAAATCTGACAAAGCATTAGTAATATCCTGGAGACTAGATAAATTGTTTTCATCCAACCCCTCAAAACACTCAATGACTTTGCTTTGGAGTGTGTTAATTGTATCCGATGAAATATTGGTAACCCAAGTAGGAATGCCATTAACGCCAAAAGCATCTACAATTTCTTCAGCAGCATAGTCAAATACCTTTTCTCGTGCAGTATCTAAGGCCGCTGAAATAATATCTGGTCTAAGAGAGGACAGTGTAAAAGGCTCAACTGGGTCATCAGAGTTGGCCACCTTAGAAGTAGAAATATCATTCTTGCTTTCCCAAGGTAAATCGTTGATATTCTGATGACTAAAGCCAAGGCGACGGCCTTTCTTTTTTGACATTTCATCATCATCAGCAAAGGTTGTATCACCTGTGCCTGGACGAAGCAGATTAAACTGATGCATGATTTCCTCGCCTGTGTGCACATCAACAAAACCAAATGAATCCTTCTCCTCTAATCCCTCAATAAGAAGACTTGCTGCACTGTCCACAAGACAAAATGAAACAAATACAAATAAAGGCCACCTGAGGACTCGCTGAGCAGATTTTGGCCCCAACTGCCCAATAGCGCCGCTATTGAATGGCTTGTCAGCAGCACACAACCATAATGTGCTAATCATGTTTTTGGCACCATTCAACTTAGGAAAGTGAATATCTTTTAAAATACGAGTTGAGCAGTTCAACATACCACGCACAGCATCTTGAAGAGCAGACACAAGGCTCAACATCCCGTATAACTTGGTGGCACATGCTGACTCAGTAAAAGCAGCAGATGATAATGACAATGTGCTTGATGATGCACCATCTAGGCGAGTTGACCAAGCACTAATGTATAAGTGAGCACCCACCAGCCAGAAACTTGGAGCAAAGTAGAAGAAGTATGCTGCCATGAGAATACAGGTCAACATCGCAACGATAGGGAAGTTCGATTTGTTATACAGCAACCAGATGGTAGACACCACTTTCTCTTCGGCGTCAGTACTACCAATCCCATCCTGGTCAGCATCGGCACCTCCATCCTCCATAGCTGCTTCATCCACCTTATCAGAAACAGAAGCCAGAAAACCCCCATCACCTCGGACATGAGCTTTGACCACCATCAAGCCACGCTTGGCTAACGAAGCCTTGGCCGAAACCTTGTTACGTTCAAGTGTGCTGCTGCTGCTGCTAGTACTCCCTCCCACTCCCACAGCCACATCCACATCAAGCGCATCGTTCTTGCTGCAGAATAGGGTGTCTGCCCCTCCTGGTCCACCATCTCCCATGAGACCTCCTCGACCACTCTACATGATATGATAAGGATAAGGATATATGAATTGATGATACACATAACTCAAATATTTCACATCCAACAAACAATTGTGGATTAGCAAGTAATACACATATCTTACCTCGAAAGCATCCTCCTCCACTTCTCCGCCAACCAACTTCTCCTCTTCCAACGAGTAGTCATTCAGATCATCAGGCGTTTGGATATACCCCTCGTTTTGTGTAAAACTTTCAAAAGAACCTGCCTTCTCACCCAAATCTTGGAATAGAATACTCGATAGCATAGGCTGTTATTAGTTTGAAAGGCAGACAATATAATAAGTTAGCATTACTGGTAGAATCTGTACTACAATACCATTAAATGCATGCTTACCAGATAGCTGCCACCATCACGACAACGTACTACTACGTCACTTGAAACCATTGACTGCGATTCAGTATATGATGCGCAAACAAGTCAATGTGAGTATTAGATGTTATTATCCTACAATCATTCACTATACGATATATCATATGTAAGTATGATGCACGTACCAAATTGCCACCACTATCACGACGACGTACTACCATATCACTTGAAACCTGTATTATGCAATGTAATAAAGCAGCAGTAATCTCGTGAGTTAATGGCAGTATGCATAGATACCAGAGATAATGCAACACAACAACCACTACTAACCTGTTGAACATCTTTTTCATTGCCATTTTTCTCTGATTTTTTGTATGACAATAGGTTCGACATGACTGATAGTACCTTGTTTTGACGAGGAGTGGCAGTG
>Ga0115101_1367913_pt1 | contig 10711 bp, 16 predicted proteins | sample MBTome_4_FD_89645 | JGI IMG/M metagenome (GOLD analysis project Ga0115101, IMG submission 89645) | Marine eukaryotic communities from Pacific Ocean to study complex ecological interactions - MBTS_20Mar14_M1_3um Metatranscriptome... | ecosystem: Environmental > Aquatic > Marine > Oceanic | place... | reverse complement strand
TTAAAGGAGAATAGCTCAGTTGGTAGAGCAGCGGTTTCCAAAACCGAAGGGCAGGGGTTCAAGTCCCTTTTTTCCTGTTTTTTTATTTTAAAAACTTATTGAATTGGTTGGTTAAATTTTTGAGTTTTTTTTTTAGTGCTTTAATATCCCCAAATAAAAGAAAAATTATTAAAATTACTATTAAGATTTGTCCTATACTAATTCTCATATAAAAAACGTTTTTAATTTTTGTTAGGCCTATAGTTCAGTTGGTAGAACGTGCTGCTCATAACGGCTTTGTCGTAGGTTCAAATCCTGCTAGGCCTATTTTTATTATTTTTTTTTTAAATATAACAATTTAGCACACAATTTATGGATTTTAATTTAAAAGATTACCAAATTTTTAAACTAAAAAAGTACTTTAAAAATAATAACTTTTTTTTCTTGTTTCATTCGGCTAAATTAAATTTAAACCAATGGACAATTATAGAACAGAACTTAAAAAAATTAAAATTAAATTATTACAAAACTTTAAATGGTACTACTTTAAAAACATTAAAAAATTCTATTTTCAGAAATGTTAGTTCAATTATCAGTAGTTTTATTGTATTTATTGATCCAAAATATAAAACAACACAGTTTGATTTAGATTTATTAACTAAAAACCTTAGATCATCTTTCTCTTTAGTTTCATTAAAGTTAAATAATAAAGTTTATTCTCCAGTACAGTTAAAAAATGTGAAAAGTCTGTCTTATAAACAAAATATGTTTAATTTACATAAGTCGTTAGACAGGCATTTAAAAAGTAGTTATAGATTAACTAACAAAAAAGCGATTTCGAAATAATGTGACTTGAACACATGACCTCCTGTTCCCAAAACAGGCGCGCTACCGACTACGCCATATTTCGAATCTGTCTTACATTTTTAATATAATAGGAGAAAGTAGGATTCGAACCTACGATGAGAAAACTCAATAGATTTACAGTCTACCGCTTTAAACCACTCAGCCATTTCTCCAGAAATAGAAAACTATTATTTAAATTTTTTAGTATACTTCTTTCGCCGTACTTTTTTTTTCCTACACCCGTTGTATGGTGCTTGATTAAAACTTTTAATTACTTTTATGTAAAGTGTTTGTTTTAATTTATTAACAATTAAATTTTGATAAAAATTTACATTGTTTAAGTGTAGAGCTATTGGTTTTTTAGCTAAAAAAGCCGCTTTTTTTATCAACAAAGAAATTAATTTAACGACTGCAATTCGCCTTTTTCTTTTTTGTTTCCCAGTTAATCCAACTGATCCAGCAGAATAAAAAAGTTTTAAATTTCCATCAGTGTCTGAGACGTGAATTGTAGTGTTTGCTTTTAAAAAAGAAATGTTGATTACGTACATAATCATTAAATCCTGGTGGTTATTTTGTTTATTGTTAACTACATTAGATTTATTTACACTTAAACTTTTATAATTTTTTTCTTTTAATTTTTTTAAACAATTGATTTGATCTAACAAATTTTTTACATAAATTCTTTCTTTTTCTAACAAATAAGTATCTAATTTAAGCTTATTCGTCAAATTGTTAAATAAAGTATTAGATAAGTTCATAAATAATAATATAAAGATATAAAAACGTATTTATTGTATATAAGTAAATGATTTCGTTACAAAAAGTAAAACCTACAACTCCATCTAGGAGGCAATTAATAAAATTAAATCAAAAATCCTTAAATTTAAGTAAAAAACCAATATTAAAAAGTAAAGTTAAAGGCCTAAAAAATTCTAGTGGTAGAAATCATTTAGGTAGAATTACAGTTTTTCACAAAGGTGGTGGGGTAAAAAAACGGTATAGAAAAATTAATTTTAATAGAACATCAAACTCAACGAGCATTGTTTGTAGTTTGGAACATGATCCGAATAGAAATGCATATATTGCTGCCGTATTTGATTACATAAATAATAATTTTTTTTATATCTTAGCTCCCAAAAATTTGAAAGTTGGCGACATAGTTAAATCAGGTTTAGAAATAGAACCAACTCTCGGAAGCTCTTTACCTATTTCCAAAATCCCTATTGGTACTGCAATTTATGGGGTTTCCCCGACGGTTTTTAAAAAAGCCCAAATCTCACGTTCAGCAGGGACTTTTTCTACCATAAAAGAAAAAACTGAAAAGTATGCTATAATTGAACTAAGTTCAGGCGAGCAAAGATACATTTCATCAAAGTGCTTCGCATCTGTAGGGGAAGTTTCGAAAGAATTGCATTTTCTTACGAGGCTAGGAAAAGCTGGTCAATCTAGATGGTTGAATCGACGACCTACTGTCCGAGGAGTAGCTATGAATCCTATTGATCACCCTCATGGTGGTGGTGAAGGAAAAAAATCTGGTACTTCAAGAACTCCATGGGGTAAGCCTAATAAGCGAGGAAAAACAGGTAAATCTACAAATAAATTAATTATAAAAAAGAAATAAAATATGAAAAGATCAAAATGGAAAGGACCGTTCACAAAGAAAATTGACGTTAAAGTTAAATTACCTTTATTACCAAGAAATTATGAAATTACTGCACATGTTATTAATTTAACTTGCAACGTACATTCGGGTAAAAAGCTTGTACCGTTGACTTTAACCGATGAGATGATTGGTCACAAAATTGGAGAATTTATTCCAACTCGAGCAAAATTTGAATTTAAAAAAACAAAAAGTAAAAAGTAAAGTCAAATTTATAAATGGGACAAAAGATTAATCCAAATATTTTTAGATTAGGTGGCAATAAAACATGGAAAACCCGGTTTTTTGAAAAAAAAAGTCAAGAACTTCCTTTATATACTTTTAAAGACTTAGAAATAAAAAGTTATATTGAGCGATTTTTAGAAACACAAGGAATTATATTACACGATTATAAACAACATTATAGTAATTCAACATTGAACGTATATCTTTCTTATTTTGTTACTTCAGAATTTAATTTTAAGAGAACTGATTTATCAGATCTTACTTTAGTTAATAAGCTAGGCGATAAAAAGTTTATTAAAAACACCCAATTTGAAAATACTTCGTCAGCTTTGGAGTCAGGTATCAGTTTTAAGAAGTTAGACAAACCTTCTGATTTTTATAGTGTGAAAAAGTATTTAAAATTAAATCATTATAACGATTTACAAAAGCTAACGGCTTTTAAAAAGCACACTTTGAATAGTGAATTACTAAATCAAAGTGTATCACTTTCTAAGAGTAAAATAACTAAAAGTGTCTTTGAGACACTTTTTAAGGTTTTAAGTTTATTTACTAAAAATAAATTTAATATCATCATTAATTTTTGTTGTATAAATAAAGATTTAAATTTTTTAAAATTTTCACAGACTAAAAAATTTATATTACTCCAAAAATTTCGGAATACATTGTTTTTAAAAGAAGGTATTGAGTTGTTGTTTCATGTAGTATACAACAGAAATTCAGCAAATTTATTAGCTAAATTTATAGCATTTCAAATAAGAAAAATTAAACGTCATAAGTTTTTTTTAGCGTTTTTAAAACAAACTTTAACTATTTTAATAGATTCTAGCTTTTCAAAAGCAAAAGGCATAAAGATTCTCGTTAAAGGCCGTTTAAATGGTGTGCCTAGAGCTAAACATAAAATACTTACTATTGGAGATATTCCGGTACAAAGTATTAGCGAAACTCTAGATTATGCGCAAACGACAGCCCATAATTCTAACGGTAGTTACGGAATTAAAGTTTGGATCGTTGAAAAATAGTTTGTATGTTTTTTAAAAATTAAAAATGTTTTTACAACCACGGAAAACGAAGTATAAAAAAACCAGGAAAGGAAGGTTAAAAAAATTAGAATTTAAATCAAATACTATTCGATTTGGTGAACTAGGTCTTAAAGCAGAAATTTCAGGTTTAATTTCTGCCCGGCAAATTGAAGCAGCCAGACGAACTATTGCAAGAAAAATTAAAAGAAAAGGAAAAATTTGGATTTGTATTTTCCCAGACTTACCTATAACAGCTAAACCAACGGAATCACGAATGGGGAAAGGTAAAGGAGCGGTTTCACATTGGGTTGCAAGAGTTCGGGGTGGAACAACTTTGTTTGAAGTTTGTGGTGTTCCAACTCACGTTGGTATAGAAGCTTTAAAAGCTGGTAGTAAAAAGCTACCTATTAAAACTAAAATATTTGACTAAAATCTAGATTATTCGTTGATGGGATTCTTTAATTCTTAATTTAAGAAGCTGCTTTGAATCGTTCGAAATAACATAAGTCATAAAAAATGACTTATGTTATTACAAGCAGCTAAATTTGTTGGAGCTGGATTAGCAACAATTGGACTAGCAGGAGCTGGAGTAGGTATTGGTACTGTTTTCGGTGCATTAGTTCTAGGTATCTCTAGAAACCCTTCTCTTAAAGACGAAATGTTTAGAATGGCCATTTTAGGTTTTGCATTAACCGAGGCTATTGCATTATTCGCACTTATGATTGTTTTCTTATTACTTTTCGCAGTATAAAGAAACTCAATCAAATTGAGTATATAGCTCAGTTGGTAGAGCATTGGACTTTTAATCCACAGGTCCTGGGTTCAAGCCCCAGTATACTCAAAAAATGGCTGGAATTGAGTTAAATTTTTATTTATTAAGTACTTCTATAGTACTTTTTCATATAGGAATGCTTGGTTTGATATTAAACCGAGGTAATATTTTAAAAACAATTATGTCACTTGAAATTCTGTTATTATCAGTAAATTTAAGTTTCATAACATTTTCTTTATATCTAGATGATATGGTTGGTCATATTTTTGTGTTATTTATTCTGGTACTTTCTGCTACAGAATCTTCGATTGGTTTATCTATTTTAGCAGTCTTTTATGAACAACGAGATGATATTGCATTAGATCCAATTAAAATTAAAAACCAGAATCTAAAAACATAAAAACGAAAAAGATGGGACTTGAACCCACAGTCTCCGACGTGACAGGTCGGCGCTTTAACCAATTAAGCTACATTTCCTTTTAAAAATTCATCATAAAATTTTATTTTATAACTAAATATTTTAAATGTCAAAAACAAATTTAACAACATTAAACAAAGTATCTTTACTTGCATACTTAATTAATTTAGGTATTTCAGTTCCACATTACTGTTATCACAATAATTTATCAATAGCGGGAAATTGTAGAATTTGTATTGTAGAGATGGGTAACTTAAACAAACCCGTAGTATCTTGTGCTGTTAGTGCAGGAACAAGCCTATTCAATCACGAAATTTACCACAATAGTGGTTTAGTTAAAAAAGCACGAGAAAACGTCATGGAGTTTTTATTATTAAACCATCCATTAGATTGCCCTATTTGTGATCAAGGAGGTGAGTGCGATTTACAAGATCAATCATTATTTTTCGGTTTTACAAAAAGACGATTTTATAAGTTTAAAAGAATCGTTTCAGATAAAAACTTAGGTCCGATTGTAAAAACTGTTATGACACGATGTATTCATTGTACAAGATGTGTACGATTTAGCGCTGAAATTGCTGGGGTTGAAGAACTCGGTATTTTTGGACGTGGGAATCAAAGTGAAATTGGTACATATGTAAATAAAGTATTACTTTCAGAGTTGTCTGGGAACGTAATAGATTTATGTCCTGTTGGTACTTTAACTACAAAAACGAATTATAACTCTTAATAATCAAGTAATTGTATAAAAAATCTTATGAATTTAGTTATAATTTGGGCTTGTTTTATTTTCCTAATGACTGTGTCTGAAAAATTAGACCAATCTTATTATTTATTATTTAGTAGTTTAATGCTTTATTTTACTTATCTTTATAATAAAATTCAACCTATTAGAATGTCCTTACGAACAGGTATTCTTCTCATTATTATTCCAAACATAATTTTTTGGTACATTGCGTTTGTTTACAATGATTTTCTTTGTTTAACACCAATAAATCATGAAGTTTTAGTAAGTTTATTATTTGTACATACTTACTTGATGACGTATGTTTTTTGGGAGTGTTCCTAAGAATAATATAAGCTAACTAACCGGGACGTTAAAGTTTCTTTAGCGAATACTAAATAATAACGAGTAATTTACCGTCAGAAGAATTTTACCAACTTGATTTTCTCATACCACTAATATACCCAGATTTTACTAACTTTAAAAAAACTGTTCGAGAAAAGTTTGTAAATTTATGAAAGGTCTTTTTATTTATAGTTTTTACACACCTATTTGAAAGAACAGTTTTTGAACTTCTTTTAGATAAAGATGAAAGTTTATGTAACGCATTCCATCTTGTTGTTCTTAAAAAATTTGAATTTGTTGATATTTGTTTTAGTATAAAGTGCTTTAACTCTAGTTCTTTTACAATTTTTCGATTTTTCGAATCTTTAGCAAATAATTTTTTCATTTGTTAATTCAGTTCTAAAGTCTCCCATGGAGATGTAAATTTAAATGCTCGGTATTCTTGAGCCAATTCAACACGTTCATGAACAACCCGTTTTCGAGTATAATCATAACTTGCTTCTACAAAACCACTTAACGGGAAATCTTTCCGTAAAGGATATCCTTCGAATCCGTAATCAGTAAGTAATCTTGTTAAATTTGTATGGTTACTAAAAAAAATCCCAAACATATCCCAAATTTCTGATTCATACCAACTTGCAGCTGCGTAAATTTTATCACATGATTCTATAGGAGTTAATTCATCAGTAAGTACTTTTACTCTCAGTCTAACATTATATCGAACACTTAATAAATCATAAACAACTTTGAATCTGTATTTATTAGAAGGGTAATCTACTCCTGAAATACAGGTAAGAATTTTAAATTGGTATTTAATATGGTTTTTTAAAAAAGTTAACACAGGTATCAAATGATTATTCTTAATAATAAGACTTATCTCCTTTTGATGTATTTGAATTTTTAAAATAGGTAAAACTTTTGTAATAACTTTAAGATTTTCAGCAATAAATAAATTATTCATTTAATTTTAATGGAAGTTTTTAAAAACGTCTTCCTTTCCTGGCAGACTTTGCATTAGTGTGTGTTCTCTGACCCCGCACCGGAAGACCTTTAACGCGTCTTAAGCCTTTATAAGATTTAATATTAATTAAATTTTTTAAAGTTAGAGACTTAAGTTTTTTAAGTTCATTGTTCAATGTTAAATTTGATGAATCAATTAACTGTATAATTTCTACAGTCTGTTCTTCTGTTAAATCTTTAATTTTTAAATTTATAGAAAATCCTAATTTTTTACAGATCTGAAAAGCAGTATTTTTGCCAATGCCATAGACATGCGTTAAAGCAAAAAATACTGATTTATTTTCAGGCAAATTTGTTTCTAATAAATAGAGCATTGAATTAAAAGTACATATTTTCTATAAGATTATTTACACTCATATGAATAGAGCTTAAATACACGTCAGGTGTAAGACCTAAAATTAAAGTGTAAACTATTAAAGGCACAAAAATAAAGAATTCACGTTTGTTTATGTCTAATGTTTGTTTTATATATTGACTTTTTAAGTTACCAAAAGCAATTCTATTAAATAACCATAAAGCGTAGCATCCACCTAAAATCATACCAGTAGCGCCAAGAAAAGTTATACTAGAATTAACTTTAAAAGAACCTGCAAAAATTAAGAATTCTCCTATAAACCCGCTAGTTCCAGGAAAACCTATGTTGGCCATTGTAAAAAATAAAAAGACAGCTACATATAAAGGCATTGTGTGTACAAGACCCCCATAATATTTAACAAGTCGAGTTCGGTAACGTTCGTAAACGACACCAATGATAACGAATAGAGCACTTGCTACAAACCCGTGACTTAAACTTTGCAACAACGCACCTTCAATTCCGACATTGTTAAAGCTAAAAATACCTAGCATTACAACGTTCATATGCGCGACAGAAGTATATGCAATAATTCGTTTAAAGTCAGTTTGTCTTATAGCAGTTAAAGAAGCATAAACAACCCCTATTAATGACATAGTATATACAAATGGGGTGAAATAAAACGAGGCTTGAGGAAATAATGGTAGTGAGAATCGAATAAATCCGTAAGTCCCTAATTTTAATAACACTCCTGCCAGAATTACTGATCCAGCGGTTGGAGCTTCAACGTGCGCTTCAGGCAACCATAAATGAACAGGAACCATAGGAACCTTTGCGGCAAAAGCTAAAAAAAATGTAAACCATAAAACTTTTTGCTCGAAATCTGAAAACATGAAAGTCAATAAAATTTCGTAATCTGTAGTTCCCACTTGACTGTAAATATACAATATAGATAGTAACATTACAACAGAACCTAATAGAGTATACAAAAAGAAATAATATGAGGCTAACATTTTACGTTCTCTTGAACCCCAAATACCTATAACTAAGAACATAGGGATTAAAATACTTTCAAATAGAATGTAAAACATTAATAAGTCTAAAACACAAAAGACACCAATTAAGAAGAATTCAATAAGTAAAAACGAAATTAAATAACCTTTTAGATTTGAACCTATACTATTCCAACTGATCAGTATACATAAAGGTATCAATAAAGTAGTTAATAATAAAAAAAATAATGAAATTCCATCAATTCCTAATGTTATATTTAAATTTAATACTGGGATCCATAAAATTTTACTCACAAATTGGAAAGTTCCAATTGATTTTTTGAACCCTCCCCAAATAAATAGAAATACAATGAAAGGAATTGTTGAGAAATGTAAAGCAACGATTTTTAATAGTTTTTGCTGCTCTGGATTGATAAAAATTAATAAAAAAATTCCTATTAACGGAATAAGCGATGTATAAAATAGAATATCTTGATAATAAAATAATGAAGTTAAATTCATACAATTCAAATAGTAAGGATCTTTAACCTTAACTACCTTTTTAAATATTTTTTTTTATAATAAGAAGATTGTTTTGAATCAATATTACTTTTAACTTTTTTTTGGTTAAAGTTAAAATTTTTTTCATCCTGCTTTTGAAAAGTGACTTGCTTGTTTGGGTACAAAATTTCAGCGTTATAGTAAAAATATAAGCTTCCGTTTGAAGAAATATTAATATTTTTAAAAGTTTTCATTTTTAATCTACTACCAATAATATTGGAGTAAAAGGATTCGAACCTTTGAATGATCGTACCAAAAACGATTGCCTTGCCACTTGGCTATACCCCAAAAATATTTGAAAAAATTGCTTTATCGATCAACTTCTCCAAATACGATATCTTGAGTCCCAATTATAGTAACTACATCAGCGATCAAATGACCTCTCGACATCATATCTAAACCTTGTAAATGTGCAAACCCTGGAGCTTTTATCTTACACCTATAAGGTTTATTAGAATTGTTAGAAACTAAATACACACCAAATTCCCCTTTTGGAGCTTCTGTTCCTGTATAAGTTTCATTTGCTGGAATGTTAATTCCACTAGTGTAGAATTTAAAATGGTGAATTAAAGACTCCATAGATTGTTTAATATCAAACCTTGAAGGAGGAGTAATTTTGTTATCTGATGTTTTTATTGGACCAAATGGGATATTATCTAAACATTGCTCGATAATACGAATCGACTGTTTCATCTCAAAAATTCGAATCAAATACCGATCGTAACAATCACCATTTGCACCTGCTAAAATGTCAAAATCTAACTCATCGTAAATTTCATAAGGTTGGCTTTTTCTTAAATCCCACTCTAAGCCAGAACCTCTCAACATTACCCCACTGAATCCCCAATCTTGAGCTTGATCTAATGAAACTACACCGATATCGACTAAACGTTGTTTCCAAATTCTATTTTCTGTTAACATTTCTTCAATTTCGAGTAATCTTAATTTAAATTGCTCTTTAAACAAAAAAATATCAGTTAATAAACCTTTTGGTAAATCAGTATGAACGCCTCCTGGTCTAAAGTAAGCTGCATGCATTCTAGCACCGGAAACTCTTTCATAAAATTCCATCAATTTTTCTCGTTCTTCAAAACCCCAAAGCATTGGTGTCATCGCACCGACATCCAGAGCATGACAACCTACAGCTAACAAGTGATTTAAAACTCTAGTAATTTCTGCGAATAAAACTCGAATATATTGAGCTCTTCTTGGAATACTACAATTTAATAGTTTTTCAATCGCTAAACAATATGTGTGTTCTTGCGACATCATAGAAACATAATCTAATCTATCAAAATAAGGTAGAGCTTGTAAATAATTTTTGTATTCAATAAGTTTTTCAGTACCTCTATGAAGAAGACCTATATGAGCTTCTGCTCTTTCAACTACTTCACCTGATAATTCTAAAACAAGTCGCAAAACTCCATGCGCTGCTGGATGTTGAGGACCAAAGTTTACAGTAAAGTTTTTTATTTCTTTTACTAATTCTTTTTTTAAAACCATAACAAAATATTTTAAGCCTAAGTAGATTTGAACTACTGACTTTACGCTTATCAGGCGTACACTCTGACCAACTGAGTTATAGGCTTTTATATCTAGAAATTAAAATAATTTAGATACAACAAAATAGTGATATTGAATAGATGGTACGACTAAAAGTGCAATAGGCATAAATCCATGATTAACACCACAAATTTCACTACACTGACCAAAAAACATACCAATTCGTTTTAAAAAAACATTTACTTGATTTAACCTACCAGGACATGCATCAATTTTAACACCAAACGATGGGATAGTCCAACTATGTAAAACGTCTACTGAAGTTACTAATAATCTTAAGTGAGTATTAGATGGT
>Ga0115101_1072253_pt1 | contig 10721 bp, 8 predicted proteins | sample MBTome_4_FD_89645 | JGI IMG/M metagenome (GOLD analysis project Ga0115101, IMG submission 89645) | Marine eukaryotic communities from Pacific Ocean to study complex ecological interactions - MBTS_20Mar14_M1_3um Metatranscriptome... | ecosystem: Environmental > Aquatic > Marine > Oceanic | place... | reverse complement strand
TTCTAAACAAAGAGGGATGTGAACAGCCATTTGATCACCATCAAAATCTGCATTGAATGCGGGGCAAACTAAAGGGTGTAACTTAATTGCACGTCCTTCTACAAGTAGAGGTTCAAATGACTGTATTCCTAAGCGGTGTAAAGTAGGGGCCCGATTTAAAAGTATAGGGTGCCCAGACATTACTTGTTCTAGAATTTCCCAAGCAAGTTTTGCATTATTTTGAATGATATTCTTTGCTGCTTTGATATTATTTACTGACCCCTCGTAAATCAAACGGTGGACTACGAAAGGTTGAAAGAGTTCTATGGCCATTTCTCTAGGTAAACCACATTGATTCAATTTGAGTTCAGGGCCAACAATAATAACTGAACGACCCGAATAATCTACGCGTTTCCCGAGTAAATTCTGCCTGAAACGGCCTTGTTTTCCTTCAATAATATCAGACAACGATTTTAAAGGTCGATTATTTAACCCAAAAACAGCTCTACCTCTTTTACCATTATCAATAAGAGCATCAACAGCCTCTTGTAACATCCTTTTTTCGTTACGGATAATAAGTTCAGGAGCCATTATTTCTTGAAGACGTGCTAAACGATTGTTTCGGTTTATAACACGGCGGTATAAATCATTTAGATCTGAGGTTGCGAAACGCCCTCCATCTAATTGAACCATCGGTCTTAAATCAGGGGGCAAAACAGGTATAATATCTAAAACCATCCATGATGGTTTTGAACCTGACGCAATAAATTGGTCAATAACTCTTAAACGTTTGATTAATTTTTCGCGTTCAGGATTTTTAGTAGATGGTAAATACGCTCTTATATTTTTAGCTTCGCGTTCGAGATCCAGGTTTTCTAGCAGGATTTTTATAGCTTCGGCACCGATACCGATTTCAACATCCCGTGTTTCTGTTTTGTTTGCATCAAAAACTTGCCAGTCTGTTTCTACAAGTAGTTGTTTGTAGTTTAGCTCTTCATTATTTCCAGGGTTAATTACGATATAAGAATTAAAATATAAAACCTGTTCTAACTCTTTTAAGGATAAGTTTAAAATTAACGCAATCTTACTTGGGCGACCTTTAACATACCAAACATGAGTTACTGGTGAGGCAAGTTCCACAAACCCCATTCTATGACGACGTACATTAGACTCAATTACTTCCACGCCACAGCGTTCACAAACGATACCTTTGTATCTAACTCTTTTATATTTACCGCAATGGCATTCCCAATCGTTTACAGGTCCAAAAATACGTTCACAAAAAGGGCCTCCCATTTCAGGCTTTAGGGTACGGTAATTGATAGTCTCCGGTTTTACAACTTCACCAACAACCTGACCATTTGGCAAGGTTCTTTCACCCCAAGTTCTTATTCTAGATGGTGAGGCTAAATTAATTTTTACAAAATCAAAAACATTTTCTGTTTCTACCATAGAAGTACACACAATAGTTAATTTTTTTAAAATTCTGTATTTTGTTATTAATAAAAAAATTATTCGTTAGGGGACTCTAACGTGTTTGGTAAAGTTTTCGGGAAACGAAGGCTTTGGGTAGTTTGTTGTTCCATGAAAGTAATGTCTGAATCTTCTAAATTTGTTTTTACGTCAACTTTGTATGTTGCAACATCTAGACATAAAGCTTGTAATTCACGCATCAAAACTTTAAATGACTCAGGCATTCCCGGACGAGGAATAGGTAAACCCTTAACAATTGCGTTTAGGGTTTCGTTTCGCCCTTGCATATCATCGGATTTAATCGTTAAAAGTTCCTGTAAAGTATAAGCAGCGCCAAAAGCTTCTAATGCCCAAACTTCCATTTCACCTAAACGTTGACCACCTTGTTGTGCTCTTCCACCTAGTGGTTGTTGTGTAACAAGTGAATATGGCCCTGTTGATCGTGCGTGTATTTTATCATCAACGAGGTGAACTAACTTTAACATATAAGCACGCCCGACCGTTATTGGGTTATCCAAGGGTTTTCCAGTACGCCCATCCCGAAGTACCATTTTACCTGGATGTTGCTTTGAAAATAACCAATCTTTTGTTTCAGAGGCTTCCTTTAATTTTTTATTTATTAAAGCGCGGGAAGCTTCGGCCCCATACATTTCGTCAAAAGGTACGACTTTAAACCTCACATTTAAAGTATCCGCAGCAAACCCGAGTAGACACTCAAAAATTTGTCCGACATTCATACGAGAAGGCACTCCTAATGGATTTAGTAGCATGTCAACAGGTGTACCGTCACTTAAATATGGCATATCTTGTCGAGGTAGTATTTTTGAAATAATACCCTTATTACCGTGCCGACCTGCCATTTTATCCCCAATTTGGATTTTTCGTGTTTGCGCTATATAAACTTTTAACACCTCGTCTGTTCCTGGAGGTAAGTCGTCTCTATTGCTTCGGGAAAAGATTTTCACGTCTAATACACGACCGCAAGTCCCATGGGGAAGTTTTAAAGAAGTATTTCTTACATCACGTGACTTTCCACCAAAAATGGCTCTTAATAACTTACCCTCTGGTGGATAATCAGATTCTCCTTTTGGAGTGAGCTTTCCAACAAGAATATCGCCGGAGTCAACCCATGTACCAATTTTAACAATCCCATTTTGATCTAGGTGCCTGATTGAATGTTCACTTACGTTTGGAAGATCTTTAGTAATTTCCTCCATTCCAAGCTTGGTCTGTCTTATTTCAATTTCAAATTTTTCAATATGAAGGGATGTAAAAAGATCATCATATAGCAGGCGTTCTGATATAACAAAAGCATCTTCATAATTGTAGCCTTCCCAAGGCATGTAAGCAATTACGATATTTTGGCCTACTGAAAGTTCCCCACTTTCAGTCGAAGCACCATCAGCAATAATTTGTCCTGTTGCTATCTTTTGGTTTATTGAAACAACCGGGCGTTGATTAATGCAAGTATCTTGGTTTGATCGTTGATATTTTGTTAATGTATAGTGAAAGGTAACATAATTATGGTCTTTTACAATCACTTTACCATCTGTAATCCGGATAACTTTACCATAGCTAGCACTTAGTAAACTCATACCGGAATCACGTGCAGTTTGACCTTCTAAACCTGTTCCAACTAAAGGTGCTTCGGGATATAATAGCGGAACGGATTGTCTTTGCATATTTGACCCCATTAAAGCTCGGTTGGCATCGTCATGCTCAAGAAAAGGGATAAGGGCTGTTGCTAAGGAAACTACTTGTATTGGTGAGACAGCTATATAGTCAACATCTTTAGAACGTACATTAAGTAGATTTTGACGGTACCTTACAGGTACAATTTGGCTCTTAATAAAACCGTTACTGCCTATTTCTAAATCTCCTGCCGCAAGGTTACAATTTTCCTCGCTAGAGGCATCTAAATATATAGGAAAATTATTTTGTAAAACTTTACCTTTTTCTACTTTATAAAAAGGTGTTTCTATAAAACCGTAGGAATTTACTCGCCCATAAGTCGAAAGGGAGCCAATTAAACCTGCATTTGGGCCTTCTGGTGTTTCAATTGGGCAAATTCGGCCATATTGGCTAGGATGAATATCTCGAACGGCAAACCCAGCACGGTCCCGCGTTATACCCCCAGGACCTAAAACAGACAGTCTACGTTTATGTGTTAATTCTGCTAATGGATTAGTTTGATCCATAAATTGGGAAAGTGGATTAGACCCAAAGAATTCTCGAATCGATGAGACAAGTGGTTTGGGGTTTACCAGAACATTTACCCTTAAATATGTCTGTTCTGAAATCGCCATACGTTCTTGGGCAATTCGCTCCAATCGAGACAAACCAATTCTGATCTGGTTTTGAAGAAGTTCACCTACCGATCTTATCCGTCGGTTACCAAGGTGGTCAATGTCGTCCTCAATTGTTGGTGCAATACGGAAGTTAATTAGTTCATTAATTACGTACAACACGTCTTTCGCAGTTAAAATGTGTATCTTTTTATCAATATTAAGGTTCAGGCGCTTGTTCAGTTTATAGCGACCAACAAAGCCCAAATCGTAGCGTTTTGGATCAAAAAACTTTGAGTAAAGAATTAGTTGGCCGGCCTTTACTGTAGCAGGTTCCCCCGGTCTCAGTTTGTCGTAAACTTCTAAAAAGGTCTCATCGAGAGAAAGGGTTTTGTGTTCTTCAAAAGTTTTTTGGAAATATTCTGGATGTTCGAGTTTAGTATATATATCTTGGTCTTCTAAGCCTAAAGCACGTAAAAAAACATATGCTGAGATTTTCTTTGCTTTATCAATTTTTACATGAATAAAGTCATCCTTATCCATTTCGAATTTTACCCAAGTGCCTCGGTTTGAAATTAAACTGGCAGTATAATATCGGAAATTTTGTTTATCCGTTTCTGTTTTGTAATATATTCCAGGACTACGAACAATTTGGTTAATTATAATTCGCTCAATACCATTAACAACAAAGGTTCCCTCGTTTGTCATTAGGGGTAGATCACATAGCAGAACGTTATTCTCTGCAGGTTCCTTTAAACCATTAAGGTAAAATAACTGAGCTAAAGTGTACACTCGGACACTGTAAGTTGTATCTCTTCGTTTAGCTTCAGCTAATGTATATTTGGGTTGTCGTATTTTGTAATGTTTATCCGACAAATTTAACTCTAGCTCTTCAAGATAGTCTCGGATGGCTGAAAAATTTTCTAATTCTTGAAGAAAGCCTAGTTCAAGAAACCAACAAAAACTAATTCGTTGCGTTTCGAGTAAATTTGGTAAAAGGTAATTGTATATCTTTTTCTTTAAATGAAACATTTACAGGTAGTAATTAGTTCAAAATTAGATGGTCAATTAATAGTTTATTATTAAGGTCTCTTGGTACGAAGCTCTAGAAGTAAAAAAAGATTATTTTATTGAAGTATTTAAAAAAATTAATTGCATAAGTATTCAGGGTGGTTTAATAGTTGCGAAACATATAACCTGTTCCACGTGCCGTCAAAATTAAATCTGGAGTGCCTGGGTCTTCTTCTAATTTCGACCGCAGTCTAGATATATGAACATCGACTAACCGAGTATCGATGTACCGTTCAGGTGTATACCCCCAAATATTATCTAAAATTTCTGTGCGGGACAATCTTTTACCAGAATTATTAATAAGCAAAAGTAAAAGGTTAAACTCTAAGCTTGTTAGTTTAATTTTTTCGTTATTCTTTAAAACATCCTGCTTTTCTAGATTGATCACCAAGTTACCTAGTTGATAAATTACTTTCGTTTTTGAATGGCCACCCGATTGTGCTATTGCACGTCGTAAGACGGTTTTGATCCGGGCTTCAAGTTCTTTTGGCGAAAAGGGTTTAACTATGTAGTCATCAGCACCTAGTTCTAGCCCTAAAATTTTCTCAGAGACATTCCCCAAAGCAGTTAACATAATGATAGGTACTTGAGAGAATTCCCGTATTTGCCGGCAAACTTCATATCCGTCTAACCTTGGTAACATTATGTCCAGAATAACTAGATCTGGAGTTTCTTTTATAAAAACTGCTAAAGCTTCTTTACCATCAGAAGCGAATAATATCGAATATCCCTTTAAACGTAGACGAGTGCCCAGTATATGGAGGATATTTGGTTCGTCATCAACGATTAAAATCTTTTCATTATAATCCGTCACGAAATGTTGTTAATAATTTAAACTTTAAATTTAGTTATTTTTGTTTATAGAAAAGAAATTTCAAAAACTGGAATTTTATGATAACTCTACTAAAGTATTTAATAAACTATGCGTAACTAACCTTTTGGCAAAGGTTAAATTTATTTTTAATAAATAGACTAAATGTTCAATTTACAACTACCAAAACTTCTTATGTTGTGATACGATTTAATATGTAAGCTTTTAAATGTTTTTTTTGTCGGCGAGCGTAGCCAAGTGGTTAAGGCACTGGGTTGTGGTTCCAGCATTCGCGGGTTCGATTCCCGTCGTTCGCCCTTAGAAGTGAAGTATTATTCTGTCTCCAAAAAAACATTTAGATGTTTCGCTATTGTAATAGCTTCTTCTTCAATCTTATTTAACGCTTTTGGCTGATCAATTCCTATTAAAGGAATCTCGCGACTATCAGTAAGGCAAAGTAATATTTGGCGTGTTGGGTTTAGACCTTCCTTTATTTTCATTTTTACAGATTTAATATCTTGAAAACGGAATTTAAGCGTTATTTTCCTATTTTTCCCTGGGAAGTTTTGGCGATATAATAGTACTTCTTGAGAATTACGGTTGTACTCATTATAACCAGCACCCACATTCCAAAATGCAGTCAAAGCTAAAAAGATACCTAATATCAAACCTACCGTACCATAAAAAACAAGAACTATTCCTTGAGGAAGAAAATTTATCGTGCTAGAATCGGAAAATACCAAAAGATTGACTTGAAAGAAGCTCGATAATCCGGTTAAAAAAAAACCTAAACCACCTAAACTTACAACACTTGCCCAGAAAATATTGCTTAGACTTCGCGAGCCTTCAAAATAAGTTTTAATTATTGAATTTTGTTCTAAAGAACTCATTGTTAAAAAGGTTTATTAAAATCGTTAGGTAAATTTAAGAGACGATTTAATATGAAAATTATTAAAAAATCGCTTTGTATTATAAAATGCTTAAAAGAGAAAAAGCCTGGTTATTTCTACAGACAAACAAATAACTATGTACTCTGTAGAAATAAACTTTTCTTGTTAAAAAATTTGTTCAAACTAGATAAGGCGGATTGTTTTTAAGCCGAAGTATAGTCCTGCCGCTAAACTAAACATTAGCGTCATTAATAAAATATAGCCAATAAGTGTACTCATAAGTAATCTTCCGTATTTTTATAGTAATTTGAAAACCTAAGTATATTTTATCATATTTAAAGTTAATTTTGCATACATTTTTGGACAATAAGAACCTCGCCCATTTTTTTCATTGTTAACGTTTTAGCCCATCTATTACCCCTCGCCAAACTAAACCAATAAATTGTCCCAAAACGGAGGTAAATAAAAATCTTAAACTACTGCTTAAAAAATATATTGTTTCATCTATACGGCAGAATAAAAAATCACGCAATTCAATAGATGTTAGTACACCTAGTGAAATATTTGGGAGGGTTTGTATTTGTTTTGTACGGTTTGCATATATTATTCGTTTTGTTATTCCATCAGTCATCAAGACACTTATTCGATAACAATTTTCATACAAATCAGAAGGGTCTTGTACATAAGTCTTTAAGCGTAATTGCCAAATAATATTATTTTTAAACCTTTCCAAATTTCGTAAGGATAAAAACTTTGAACGGTAGAGAGTTTGTCTAAAGACATAAGTATAGGAAAATTTCATAATTGTGAAGTAGACGACACAATTACTAATTTCAATAATCAAATTGTCTAAAAGAATTTCAAGAAATTGTTCTGTAGCTGAAAGATATATTGGATAATAAATTCTTCTAAATTCTTTTGCATTTGGATTAATGAGACCATATAGTGGTACTTGAAAAAATATTTGTAAGTCTTTAAGCAAATACTTTGTATAAAATGAACTTTTTAAGGAACATAAATCGATCTGAATCGATGAACCGTATTGTTTGTTTAAAAAATCTTCACAAACATCTCGTACTAATTCGAGAAAAATTTGCTTTTTGTTATCTTCGAAGATAGAGTCAGGATATTTTTCCAAAGCTAATCTTTGAAAAATTCCCTCGAGCTTTGAATTTGTTGTAGATAACAAATCCTGTCGGACTTCTCTTTTTAAAAGATCTAAACAAAAGACAGATTGACCAATTTTTTCTTTACCAAAACGGGTTTTATAATCAATTCGGCTAAAGATTCTTGAAGCTAATAGTACTGAACTTGCCTTTACGTAATCACTCTTCACGGGAATTTAGAATATTATTTAAAGTTCTAGGTGAACTTGTTATTTTTGGTGATATGTTATTAGGGGTAATAATGCAATTGCAAAACTACCCTTCGATAAAGTAATGTATTTAAAATAAGGACTTTTATATATTCCTTTAAATCTTATGTCACTTAATAAGGAGCAAAAGATAATGTATCAGGTAGATAACGCTGAATCTCAATAATAAAAGCAGCGGTAAAACTCATCCACGCCGTTATACGTACGGGAGCCGTAGAGAGGTACTTAAGAAGATTTTTATCCATATATGTGACTTTAGGTTTTATTGTAAGATTAACGTGGCGAAACTGTTACTTCATTACTTGGCACAAGTAAGTCGCCTGAAACTAGCTCTTTCCATGCAGCAATTGGCCATAAAAAACTAGCAGACATCATCCCAATAGCTACAGGAACATTAATGATAATTTCACTTTCGTTTGGTTTATCTGTTTTCTTAGCATACTGAAGGTAACTACGTCCAGCCCAACCAATATAACCTGTGATATATAGGAATAAAACACCTGGCAGGACAAATTCACCAGCGTGACTTGGTCGGCCATCTGCAATTAAATGCGGTAAACCATCTGCTCCACAAAGTAACCCTTGCTTTCCATATTTATCAAAACGTACTTTTGTTTTGTCAATTTGTGCCTGTAAGGCTAAATAAGCAGGTGTACCTTCCTCGTAATTTTCTAAACGTGTAGTAAGTTTTTTACACTACCATCAAGCCTCTTTTTAAAAACGGCAGAATCTTTACAAGGTACTAAACCACTAACATCGGCAGAGGCAATTGTTGGGGTTGTTGTAAATAATGTAAGAGAAAGAAAAAATAGGAAAAAGTTTCTCATTAAAGTATATCTATTTTTAGCATTATTATTAATAAACTTGGTTACGTATAGTATATATTTAACTGATAGTTTTTATGGTGCGTTTAAATATTTTTCGTAGTTCTTCTTGAAAAGCTAAAACTGCGCGGTTAGATTGCCCCCCAACAAAAGTTTCTTTTAAGGTATCAAACGACCAAATCTGGGAATATGTAAAAAAACTTATGTAAATACTTGTCATTAATAAAAGAAATGATAGGTAAACAATAGAAATGCCGGGATCAGACTTTATTTGAAGACCTGTGCTTGTAATAAATTCCACAAATTGGATATTAATGTTTGAGTTCAAAGCAATTAATTCTCCAATTTCAGATTCCATTATTAAAATACCTTTGTCGTCATATACCGAAATTTTTTCTGTAAGATTACTTTTAACAATCGAGTAATTCCGGTTTTTTTCCTCATCTATATTAAGTGTACCAATCCAAAATTTCCTTCCCCCTGTAGTTACCTTTTTTAAAGGTAATTGGAAGATTTCATTATTTGGAAGTTTAATTTTCAACCCAATAATGTCCCAGTCTGTTTGATATACAACAATATCTTGAAAGGTCAACGGCTCATTCACAAAGACGGTTTTACGTTTAAGCTCTTTCCCTTTTTCATTAATTAAACTTAAATCCGAATAAAATTGGTCTGTTTTTTGATCTTTTGTATATGTAATCCAAAAATCATTTATTCGACACGAAATGTCTTGGGGTACATAGCTAGTGCTACCAAATTTTGTTAAATTTTGTATATGGACGATTTCACCGCGTGGAATTAATTCTTGAGCAATATAACCCCCAAAGAGACCGATCGACGATCCTATAATTAATACAATAATACTTGCATGAACAATGACTGGGGCAGCTCTTCCCAAAAGCCCTGAATAAGCATAACTTTGCTTCTGTTGGCGGAAATAATGATATTTATCAATGTTACAGTTGTAAGCCAAGCTATTTGTAAACCCTAAGCGTAAAGTTTCTTTTACACTCAATTTTTGGAATGGTTGGGTACGTTTATAAAATTTCCAAGTTTTAAGTGTTTTAATGGAAGGTATTTGTGTTGTAAATGTACAAGATATTAGTGAGGCTGAAAAGATACCAAGTATTAGTAAAAACCACCATGTTGTATATAAGTGGCCTAAATCAAAAAAATTAATTACTTTCCAAGATAAGAAGCCAAACAACGGTTTTGTTTCGGGATAGTTTGCTTTATAAAAAGTTAAACTTTGGTCTTGTTCTATAAAGGTCCCTAACGATATTACTATTCCAATCAGGAACAAAAGACTTATAGCCAATTGTAAACTGGCGAGTTTTTTAAATATTTTTTTAATCATGGTTTATAACTCGTAAAGCTTTTAATTTTATTGGGTATTCTAATATTAGAAAGTGAGATAAAATGCAAATACCCTATAGAATAGGTTTTATCTTATGTTTTATAATAAATATCTAAAATAATCTATGTGTAAATAAATAATATGTTTAAATTTAGGTTTAAGGAAGATGATTTTAAAGGTGAGAGTTCTCGTCAAGCCAAGAACTTTGTTGACTGTGATGTTTTACCAAACTTTAAGCCAGTCTCTTTCAAATCTGTTGAGAACAGTTTACTTGGTCTTAAATAAAGTAAGGGTTTAAGCATTCGGGAAGAAGAAGTCATTAGGAATGCATTTTTGGCGGATGAACAAGAAAGTGTTGATTTGATTGACAATTCAAAATTGTCCTTCTTTCGTAAGTTTGATCTCAAAAACAGTATAGCAAAGGAAGCGGGCTTTAAGGTTAATATGCAGTCGCCAAAAAATATTAGTGATATACTGATGTGCAACGATTGTTTGGTGAATTAGATGCCGTTTTTGGAGAAAGAGATGAAACACATATTGATTTTAAATCTGACTAAGGAGGTGAAGAGCTTATATTATAACAAAACGCTTCTAATAGTATTTTTAATTACGGTGTTACCACTTGTCAAATTGTATCTCGTAAATTATAATAAAAC
>Ga0115101_1108201_pt1 | contig 10777 bp, 11 predicted proteins | sample MBTome_4_FD_89645 | JGI IMG/M metagenome (GOLD analysis project Ga0115101, IMG submission 89645) | Marine eukaryotic communities from Pacific Ocean to study complex ecological interactions - MBTS_20Mar14_M1_3um Metatranscriptome... | ecosystem: Environmental > Aquatic > Marine > Oceanic | place... | reverse complement strand
TTGTTTTGTATGCAGTTTATAACGGAAATTATTTCTAAAACTGAATGACAACAAAGGGTAACGTTGAAAATCGTAAAGCTTAAATCTACCGGGACGTCTATTTTGAAAACGCGTTAGAAATTCGATTAAATTTTTCCATTTTCGCTTTTTGAATTTAAAGATACGAGATCGATTTTGTACATTTTGCCTTAAGTTCAAGAACTTTTTGTATAACGGTTTATACCTTCTTTTTTTTGTAGTTAACATTAATAAAATTTTAGTGAAATTATATTCTTGACATAGCCTATCGGCAACACTTTTTGGATGAAAATGGTAAAACAGTTAAATCTTCCGAAGAAGGTTAAAAAGATACACCACTTCTCTTTTGAAACACTTGTTTTAAAGAAATTTGTGTATTTTTAAAAATAGAGCAGATTAAGAAAAGAAGTATGTTTGTTATTTTTTTGTTTACAAAGAAAAAATTTCCTGGAATTGGGTACGACACCTGTGGGCTAAAACTTAAATGAGTTCCAAACAAAATAATGGGAATATCCAAGTTCGCTAACTCTTTTACAATATCTGTTTTGATGTCTTGATCCAAAATTACAACTAAACTAGGCTTTGTTCTGATCGATAATAAATTATTGACATTCTTTAGCGAAATTTTACTGTCACAGTTTCGTTTTTTTAAGTTTAAAAAACGAGAAATAGAAACTCGATTCGCAAAAAAGCTACTAACCCAAACATTTGACGGAATGAAAAAATGTGGCGTACTTTTTAATAAATCTTCAAAAATTTTTGGAGCCATTTTAGGCAGCCCTACGAAAAGAATCTTGAAATTATTAAGATGACACTCGTAGATAATTTTTAATGCCTTTTTTAGATGCAATTCACTTTGCTCTAAACTTTTACTTACGAACTCATCAAAAATGTTATTTTTCAGATTGTTTTTATAAACTTGAGATTTTAACAAATGCAGTTTTAATAGTTTGTATTTTTTTTGTTTAATTTTTCTTAGTTTCATTATTACACTTTTTTTACCTTCTTTTAAAATAATTGTTTCATTCTCGTATAAAATTCCTTTTCCTTTGTAAGGTTCAGGAGTCTTATAGGAACGAATCAACGAAGCAATTTGTGATACATATTCATATAAACTTCCGGATATAAAAAGTTTATCAGATTTTAAGCAAAAAACTGTTATGCTAGATGGAATTTTGAAATAAATATCGTGACTATAGCCCAACTTAAATTGCAGTAAAGTATTATTGTCGGTTTTCACTAAAAAAGCTCTATACCCTACACCCACGAATCGTAACTTTTTACAAAGTAATACCGAGACCTCTAAAAAAATTTGTTTTAACAGTGCGACAGTTGTTCCTTGCAAAACTTTCAGCTGTTTTTTTTCATTTAAAGAAACGTTTTTAAAAGGTTGTGAGGTCACACCAATAATTTTTTTTTTCAACAAAATAACTACACGAGTTTTTAATTTCAACGATTTTTTCCTTAAAGGCCCCACTACAGTGATAACCTGATTTTTTTCAGAATAAAAAACTGAAATATGTTTAGGTATTTTAACAATATGTTTTTTTGATATATTTTTCATAACTATTTTATTATAATATAAGGTTCTCCACCTAGATTTAATTTTTTACATTCATCGAGAGGCATTAAACCTTTGTTGGTTGAAACAATTACGACACCTTTGCTCGAGTTTATTTTCCATAATTGTTTATTAGAGTAATAAATGCGCTGCCCCGGTTTCGTTATCGGTCGTAGCGAGTTTATTGCAGGTTTCCCATTTTTATATTTTAGAAAAATTTTGAACATATTTGGATTTGATTCAGAAATAGTGTACCCTAGAATAAAACCTTCGTTCCATAAAAGATTTAAGAAAGCGCTACAAATTTTTTTTTTTCGCTGTAAAATAATTGAATTTTTTGCCATTTGACCATTTTTTATATTTGCAAACATATTCCATAAATAATTTTTCATACTGTTTAAAATTTTGAATGTTTAGAGGCAGACTTGAACTGCCGACCCAAGGATTTTCAGTCCTTTGCTCTACCAACTGAGCTATCTAAACTTTACTGATTATTTTTAAAATAAGCGTCGCCATAGATATCTAATAATTGAAGGTAAGATTTTGAAGATAGTGAGTTTATCTTATTTTTTTTTAGAAAAAATTCATTGGGATTAAACTTTTTGTGTGTTTCTGTATTAAATTTACTTTCATTTAGTACAAATTCAACTTTAATTTTTACATCAGCAAATAATTTACATTGAATTTTTTTTAAAATCATTAAAAGCTTTAAGCCTTGGAACGAATAAAGGCTTAGTTGCTTTCTGTACACGTGAAATTCAAACTGATCCTGTGCTTTTTTATTCACATGAGGGGATTTTAGAATACTAAATTTTTTAGTTAACCTAGGTTTTGAATGCTGGACTGAAAAAATATTAGTTTTAAGTTGCTTATTTTTACTGATTTTGAAAAAGAAACGTAGGAAAGTATTCAAGGAAATATAATTTTTCGATGATATATATATATTGATAAACATAAATAGTATACAACAAAATTGAATTTACACTAATAAATTAATGAAGATTTATACCGTCATTTAGATAAATACAAGTTAAAATAGTAAAAACATAAGCTTGAATAATCGCTACACCAAGCTCTAATCCAACAAGTAAAATTAAAATAAAAAGGGGTAAAACATGAACAACCGCCAATAAATCTTCTAGCAATAACATACTCCATGAAAATCCAACAATTACTTTTAATAAAGTGTGTCCTGCCATTAGGTTTGCAAAAAGCCGAACTCCTAAACTAATAGGCTTAAAAATGTAAGAAACAAATTCAATTGGAACTAATAATAGAGCTAGACCAAAAGAAGTATTTGCTGGTATAAATAAAGATAGCATATGAGCTTTATATCGCTTTATACATATTATGTTTACACCAATAAAAATAGACAACGATAAAGTAAATGTTACAATCAGATGACTTGTAACAGTAAAACTATAAGGAATTAATCCAATTAAATTACTAAATAAAATAAATGTAAATAGAACAGAAATGAATGGAAAGTACTTTTCTCCTTCTATATTGATGTTATCAAATAGTAATTGTGAAATAGTGTCATATGTTGTCTCAAGTAAAATTTGCCAGTTGTTAGGCACAAAAAAAAAGCTAGTCTCACCTAAATAATTAGTATCTGAGCTCGAAAAGTATACAATAGTACTAAAAAAAATTAATACTATGATATTTATCAAAATCAGGTTTGTAAACGAAAAATCTAGGAAAAATAATTTGAAAGAAAACAGGGAAATGATTTGGAATTGTTCTAATGGAGTCAATAACATTAATATCTGAGATTACAAAAAATAATCTGACGATTATTTTGTATTCTTTAAGTGGACTAATCGTGTTTCAATAATACCAATTAATGGGATTAAAAAAACGAAAAATAAAAAATAAAAAACTGTGGCAATCTGTCCCACCAAAACGAAAACATCTTTGACAGGTTTTTGACCGATCCAGCCTAAAATTAAGAAATCAGCCACGATTAACCAATAGAAAATTTTGAAAATTGGTCGAAACGCGGTACTTCGAATTTCAGAAGTGTTTGTGAACGGAATCAAAAGTAGGACTAGTAATGAACCACCCATAGCTGCCACTCCCCCAAATTTGTCTGGGATTGACCGTAAGATAGCGTAAAATGGTAGAAAATACCACTCAGGTACAATGTGGGCTGGTGTTTGCATAGGGTCTGCTGGAATATAATTATCTGGATGCCCTAACGAGTTTGGAAAATAAAAAACAAAAATACCGAAAAACAGTAAAAAACAAAAAAAAGCAAATAAATCTTTAACGAAAAAGTATGGATAAAATGGTATTTTATCGACTCCACTGTCAACTCCTAAAGGATTATTTGAACCATCTTTGTGTAACAATGCTAAATGGATAACAGTCAAACCAGCAATTATAAATGGCAGAAAAAAATGTAGACTAAAAAACCTATTTAGCGTTGCGTTGTTTATTGTAAATCCTCCCCACAGCCAATCAACTATAGGTTGACCTACGATAGGGACTGCTGTTACTAGACTTGTAATAACGGTTGCTCCCCAAAAACTCATTTGACCCCACGGAAGAACATACCCCATAAAAGCTGTTCCCATCATTAAGATAAAAATGATTACTCCTGAACACCAAAGCAATTGTCTTGGTTGCATGTAAGAACCGTAGTACAGACCTCGAAAGATGTGACAGTATACGACAATGAAAAACATAGATGCCCCGTTTGCGTGAATATAACGAATAAGCCATCCATTATTTACATCTCTCATAATATGCTCAACACTACTAAATGCTAAATCAATATGAGGAGTATAATGCATCGCTAAGAAGATACCAGAAAGAATTTGAATAACCAAACAAATCCCTGCAGACGAACCAAAACTCCATGCATAAGTTAAATTTATAGGAGTTGGGTAATGAATTAAATGATTATCTAAAAATGCTAATAGATAATTTCTGTTCCACCTAATTGTTTTAGTTACAAATGAAGCCATGAAACTAGAACTTTCTAGAACATTTGACGAAAAAGGTTTAGAAAAACCTTCAAAAACATTGCTTTTTAACAAATTTTTTGATTGCATAATGACAATCTTGGAATCGAACCAAGGACCTTCTTACGGTTTTTTAAAGTGGTTACCGATTTAACCTATTGCCCTATATTTTCAAGATTAATGTCTTAACGCTCAGAGACCAAAGTAATTAAATCTTTGAAGTCTTTTAATTCATCTACTAATGAAGTATCCTCAGTGGCTCGTTTGTTCACTCCGTGTCGCAGTCATTCTTTTAACCATTTTGAATATTCTACAGTATCAATATCCTGTGAATCTTTCAACTTTGCATGCTTATCTAGAACAGACTCGACATGTAAAGTTTTAAAAACGCAATTTTTCAAATGTGCGTTCCAAATTTCTTCGCGTGTTAATTTTTTAAGGCTGGTAGCAATAATGAAAGAAGAGTCAGTTTGCTCACCAAGGCTAGTTTTTAGAATAAGTTCATCTATGATTAAAAAATCAATTAATGAACAAATGCTCTCAAAAGAGAGAACACTTAACGAAGATTAAAAATAAAGAGCTACATACAATGATACAAACACATAGTACTTGATTGTCAAACCTTTTGTTAAATACTTTTATTAGTTTAAATTTGACATTCTTAACCAAAAACCGAATTTTGTCAAATAAAACCAAAATAAGCATTCAATATTTAAGATGTTTTTGACAAATTTTCTTTCTTGAAAGTCATTTATAATTTTTAGTTCTGCTTAACTTATCTTCGAAAACGACGTGAAGTTTTTGCATTTGTGTGAGTTCTTTGGCCTCGAATTGGTAACCCCATTATCTTTCTAAGCCCTTTATATGCTTTTATATTAATTAATTTTTTAAAAATAGAACTTGTAACTTTTTCAAGTCATTACTTAATACTAAGTTTGAATTTTCAATGAGTTTTACAAGCTCGTTGGTCTGATCATGCGATAGTTCTATAACTTTGCAGTTTGCAGAAAGCCCTAGTTTTTTACAAATTATCGCCGCTTGCATCCTGCCTATTCCGTATACCTTTGTCAGTGCAAATAATATTGATTTATTTTTAGGAAGTTCAGTTTCTAATAGATATATCATACAAACATTAAAATTTTATAAATATTTTTTATGAGATGAAAAGATATTTAAAAATACATTAACTCAACTAGCATATTTACACTCATATGAATCGATTCCAGGAAAATTTCAGGATACAGACCCATTACCAAAGTTCCTACTATTAACGGAAGGAATATAAAAAACTCTCTTTTACTAATATCACTAAAATAAGTAAAATACTGAGTCTTTAAATTACCATAAGAAATTCGATTGAAAAGCCAAAGAGAATAACAAGCACCAATAACCATACCAGTAGCACTCAGGAAAGTAATACTTGTATTAACTTTAAAAGAACCAGTTAAAATTAGAAATTCGCCAACAAAACTTCCTGTTCCAGGTAAGCCTATATTGGACATAGTAAAAAACAAAAATATGAAGACATATAAAGGCATTGTATGTACTAATCCTCCGTAATATTTGACCATACGAGTATGGTGTCGATCATAGACAACTCCAATACATAAGAAAAGAGCGCTAGCAACAAAACCATGGCTCAGACTTTGCAAAATTGCTCCTTCAATACCAATCGTATTAAAACTAAAAAGTCCTACCATAACTAAATTCATATGAGCTACTGAGGTATAAGCAATTATTCGTTTAAAATCGGTTTGACGAATTGCCGTAAAGGAGGCATAAACAATCCCGATTACTGAGAGTGAGTATACGAGTGGAGCAAAATAGAAACACGCTTTTGCAAATAATGGGAAAGAAAATCGAACAAAACCGTAAGTACCTAATTTTAGCAGTACACCTGCTAAAATAACCGACCCTGCCGTGGGTGCTTCGACATGTGCTTCTGGAAGCCATAAGTGAACAGGAATCATTGGAATTTTTGTAGCAAATGACGCAAAAAAAGACAACCATAAGATCTTTTGCTCACTTTCTGAGAATGAAAAAGTTGTTAACACTTCATAATCGGTAGTACCCGCCTGATAGTACATGTACAGAAGAGACAGTAGCATTAGAACAGAACCTAGTAATGTATATAAGAAAAAAAAATAAGCAGCTCGAATTTTTCTTTCTCTAGAACCCCAAATTCCCACTATCAAATACATTGGAATTAAGACGCTTTCAAAGAAGATGTAAAAAAGTAGCAAATCTAAAATACAAAAAACACCTATCAAAAAAAATTCCATCACTAAAAAAGCTATAAGAAATTCTTTTAAGTTAATCTTTACACTTTTCCAACTTACCAAAAGACATAAAGGAATTGATAAAGTTGTTAACAAGACGAAAAAAAGTGAGATTCCATCGATTCCTAATGTGAAATTTAAATTTAAAGTAGGGATCCATAAAAATTTACTAACGAACTGAAATGTTCCCATAGATTTATTGAAAAAAACCCATAAAATGAGTGAAAGGATAAATGTAAAACATGATACATTTAGAGCAACTAAACGCAACAAAACTAAATTGGATGACGGAATAATTAACAGGGAAAATACTCCGATTAAAGGAAATATTAATATACATACTAATAAATTTTTAATACTGAACATAATATTTTAAACAAGGCACTTGAAGATATCAACATTTTATAGGATTCGAACCTATGACCATCAGCTTAGAAGGCTGTTGCTCTATCCACCTGAGCTAAAAATGCGAAACACGAAAAAGATTGAATGAATCATCCTTAACGGGATTTGAACCCGTGCTATCGCCGTGAAAGGGCGATGTCCTAACCCCTAGACCATAAGGACCGAATTAAAGTATTGAAGTTGCCACGAAAAGAATTAAGGACATCCAAAGCAAGATCAATTAAAAATCAGTATTAATTCTAATCGCAGAAATACTTATATATTTGTCATAAATCTTCAACAATGCAAACACCGTTTCAATGCTCCATTAAAGCTGCGATACGTTTAAACACTGCTTAATAAATGTTTATTACGGAAACTAAACTGATCTTTTGTGAAAATAGATATAATAATGTAGGGTTTATAAATAAAAAAAGTAAAAGATAAAATAGTAAAGTAACTATAACAGCTCGCTGCGTTTTAATTGGATAATAAAGTTTTCCAACTAAGACTTTCTCAAAAAATAGAATTTTTACGATCCGAATGTAGTAAAAAGTAGAAATTACACTACATAAGATACTAATTAATGCTATAAAATACATCGACGATTCTATCGAAGCTAGAAACACCCCAATTTTTACAAGAAAACCTATCATTGGAGGAAATCCTGCAACAGAAAGTAACACTGTGGTTAGAAAGATTGCAAGAGTTTTGTTAGATTTACTCAACAAAACAAAATCTGTTAAGTCTTTGTTTTGTTTTTGTACATAACCAAGCTTCAATCTGGTTAGAAGAAAAATAGACCAAATACATAGACCAGAACACATATAAATTATCAAATAGCAAAGCAACATTTGAATACCTTCAAACGTCCCTGTAGTAAAAGCTAGTAACGAATACCCCATGTGACTAATCGAACTATCAGCTAACAAACTTTTTAATTTTCTCTGTTCCAAACCTACGAACGAACCTATTACGATACTCAAGATAGCAATAATAACTACGTAGTAACGCCAGTTGTCTATAAAACAGTAAAAACTGTAATAAAAAATTCGAAGCATCAGAACGAAAATACCCAGTTTTGGTACGACTGCGAAAAAAAAGGTGGAACTTGAAAGTGATCCTTCGTACACATCTGGCGACCATAGATGGAATGGTGCTAACGCCAATTTAAAGAAAAGACTTGCTAAAATAAAGACTAACGCAAAATTCAAAAGACTCGTATCAAATGGCGCTTCAAAGTAGATAGGGACATTTCCTTCATTTAAGCCGGAAACTAGTGAAGTATGGCCCGGAGAAATACCAAAAAATAAATCTTTAAAATCTTCAAAATTTGTTGTCCCAGTAACCCCGTAAATTATAGACGAACCAAATAAGAATAGGCTCGACGAGAAGGCCCCAAGAATGAAATACTTTAATCCTGCGTCCGCAGAAAAGGTCGAATTTTTTTTAAAGGCTGCTAATACGTAAAAAGCTAAACTTTGCAATTCAATCGCTAAATACGCAGTAATCAAATCGTTTGATGAGCACAACAAGAATATTCCCAATATCGCAAATAAAAAAAGCAAGATATATTCGAAATTGTTCTGCTTCTGGTCTAAAACATACTGTTGGATTATTAACAAACAAAAAATGCACGAGATTCCTAACAGAAGTTTTGAGGAGTAGCCTAAATAATCGGTTACAACTGTGTTATTGAAAATAGAAGAATCTAACGCTTCTAAACTATCATTTACTAAAAGAAAACAAACCATAGATAAAACAAGTACACTTAAATACAAGTTAGAAATTTGCAACAAAGGGTAATTTTTACTTACAGATAAAAAAAGTTCCGTGTAGAACAAGATAAATTAATGAGACCCCTAAAAACAATTCAGGTAGTAGTCCTATTTCTTTGAATATTAATGTTTCAATTACCATTTATAAAATTTAACGACGTTAAAAACGTCTTAGAAGATTACCGTTGGAAAAAACTACAACCTTGATTGATGTTGTTTTCACGAGAGCTCCGCAATGAAGCCCAAAGATTGTTACTACCAGCAGTTTCGGTTATTAGTGGTGCAGAATACCAAACCGATCAAGGCTTGATTCAGGACCTTCAACTGGTCGGTCATGCCAATTACTACCAAGAAGAAGAATGTTCGTTGCTAGTTGCCATAATAGGAGTCTCCTCGACACTTTCAAGAACGTTCTTTTCACAAGCAACACTCTCAATAATTAATGGCGTTTGAGAAGACTCATTTAACACAGTGTCAAGCACAGAATTTGTCACAAAAACGAGTGAATCTGCTGCTGCTATTAAAAAATCAATTGTTGGGAAAAGAGAAACAAGTAAACCAACCCGGTAATAAGAATGAAAGGCTTTTTTTAGGGTTAAGAAATAGACAACAGTAGCTAAAAAACGTTACTACCGTGACATTTATTAAAATTAAATTTGTAAACGAAAAATCTAGGGGAAGCAATTTGAAATTGTTCTAATGAAGTCAGTAACATTCATGCCTAAAATTACAAAAAATAATTTGACGATTATTTTGGATTTTTTAAAAGTTCCGTATTCATTCTTATAACTTCCATTTTGATTGATTCCCTTAATTAGTATTTGAAATGGATTTTTTAATTACGCTTGAATTCGAAAAGGTTTCAGGTATGCTGAATAAAATTTAAAGACCTTAATAATGTAATTGCGCTTGATAAACCCAGACAATTTTGTTAATAAAGTCAGAATAATATATAACAACGTTTTAAAGTCTTATTTTCAGAAAAATATGTCTGTATTGAAAATTCGTTTATAAAAATGCTTTTTATAAACGTGTCAAATAGAACGGAAATTGAAAAACTTTGCGGGCGAACAATTGGTTTTTAATTAACGTCTTTGCACTAGGACAATAGGACATTTTTATAGTTACGAGAGAGTTGCTTAAAAATGACTTGATGCTTTCTACTTTTAGTTGCTGTGTTTATTGTTAAAACTACAGAACCGATAACTGCTAACATTAAAATAATACCTGCGATTAAGAATTGCAAAACGTAATGCGTATACAAAATCTGTCCGATAGCTTCTAGATCAATGAAAGAGTCAATTTTGTCAAACCAGTTTACATAAAAATTGGACAAAAAACCGTTTTGATATGGATTTGCTTTAAAATTTTTTGAAATGACAAGTAAAATCTCTACTAAAAAAACAAAACCTATAAAACTTCCAAACGGAAAATATTTTAACGAGTCTTTCGTGAAGTAAATCGTTTTAATATCCAGCATCATAACAACAAAGAGGAACAAGACTGCAATGGCACCGACATAAATTGTTATAAACATTAAAGATACGAACTCACATTCAAACAAAAATAGGATACTAGCTGACGCTACAAAGCTTAAAACAAGAAATAGGACTGAATAAATTGAATTTTGAACTATAATAATCATTAATGCACTGATTAACAATATATTAGAAAAGAAATAAAATAATAGATTAGTTATCATGATTTTTTTAAAGCAATAATTTCAACAACAAGATCTTTAATGAAAGAGGGACTTGAACCCCCGACATTTGGATTATGATTCCAACG
>Ga0115101_1787420_pt1 | contig 10832 bp, 8 predicted proteins | sample MBTome_4_FD_89645 | JGI IMG/M metagenome (GOLD analysis project Ga0115101, IMG submission 89645) | Marine eukaryotic communities from Pacific Ocean to study complex ecological interactions - MBTS_20Mar14_M1_3um Metatranscriptome... | ecosystem: Environmental > Aquatic > Marine > Oceanic | place... | reverse complement strand
TCTAAAAGTTATTATGGCTGACAAAGACGATCATATGAAGGACATGCTCGATGGGCTGACCGATATGATAAACAAAGCTTACTTGCCTCTGATGCAAGGTAAGCCCGACACAAGAATGCAGATGGAGAAATTTGTTAAGCAGGTTTAGACATCTATGCAGTAAGCCTACGGCAATATCACGATCAAGGTTCCTGATCTTCCCGACAAGTCTACTGAGGAGTTGTGCAATGACTAACCGCTAGTCAACGACCTCATCGCCACAGTGGATCAATGGGTTGTCACAATCAAAGAGACCATCGACCGTGAGAATGCCAAGAAGAAAGAAGGTAGCTCCGCCCAAGGTGAGACCGAATACTGGCGCCAAAGAAATGCCACTTTCAACACTCTCTTCCAACAGCTCAATCTGCCTCAGGTCAAAAAGATTTTGACTGTCTTGAAGTAGAAACATGAGTCTGACGGTTACAACATGGAGGCCTTCGACGCTTAGTACCAATAGTTCCAGAAGCTCTACAACCAGGCCAAGGACTTCGTTAAGTTCTTGAGTACACTTGATCGCCAATTCAAGAACATCAACAGAGGTGAGCTCTCAGTCATTGAGGAGACCCTTCCGTCACTTCTTACTGGTCTCAAGCTCATCTGGACCATCTCTCGACACATCAATCAGACCGAAAACAAGTTTGAAGACATCTTGGAGGCCATCTCCAACGAGATCTGCAACAAAGTTAAATCTCAGATTCAAATCTCGGGAATCTTCAAGAAGAAGCCAGAGGATGCCATCAAGATCATCAAGCAAGGTAAGACCGTCCTTGAAAAGTGGAAGAATGAGTTCGATGCAACCAAGAGAGACATTGAGACCCAGCAAACCATCAAGAGATGGGACTTCAGCAAGGCAAAGGAGATCTTCAGTCAACCAATCTACATGAAGAAGGTCCTTGAGGATATCGAGAAGGCCTGTATCATCTACCAGGAGTTCCTCGCCATTCTTGGTCCAGATCTAGCTGCTGTCACCGGTAGTTCCGAGCAAATCGAGAACGAAAAGGACAGAGTCTGGGACCAAATCGGCAAACTTCAGTCTTTCCCAAGAGACGTCTTCTCTGAAAAGTACTCTAATCAGTGGAAGACCCAATTCGAGCAGTTTATCGCTCAAATTCAACAGATTGATTCTCATGTTGTCTCCCTGATCGACAGTACTTTCACTCATCAGCTTACTTCGTCTGAAGCTGCCTTTGATCTCCTCTCTAAGTTCTAGAATGTTAAGACTAGAGATGCTATCAAAGATTTGCTTAACAGGAAATACGAGGATGTACTTGTTCAGTATGACAAGGAGCTGACTCAGATGAAGATACTTTTCGAGAAAGGAGTCGAAAACCCTCCAATTTCGAAGAACATGCCACCCAAGGCAGGTCAAATTGCCTGGGCCAGATCGATCATGGGAAGAATCAAGGGTCCCATCAGCAAGTTCAGAAACAAGTCCGACCAGCTCATGACCAACGTTTTCAAGGATGTTGCCTACAAGTACGTCGCTCTTGCCAAGAAGCTCGACAAAGATTATGAACAAAAGATCTTTGAGACCTGGAAGAGAGAGAACACTGACAAGGCCATCGAGTATCTCGGAGGAAAGGACCGACACATTCTTTCTAGAACCCCAAAGGTCAAGGATCAGGACCAAACCTACGAGGTGAACTTTGCCCGTGAGCTCAGAGTCATCATCAGAGAAGCCAAGTTCCTCGATAGAATCGGCAAGACCATTCCTCAGACAATCATCAACATTGCTCTTTAGGAAAAGGACTACATGATTCACGTCGACAAACTGAACCAACTCTTGAGAGGATACAAGTCTGCCATGGCCAACCTGAAGCCAGTCGAGAAGAAGCTTCTGAAAATTGATATTGAAAAGCTTAACAAGCATATGGACAAGGGTGTCACCAACCACAACTGGTTCTCGTTGTCTATCGATGAGTATATCAGAGAGTGCCAGATTGCTATCGACACTTTCAAGGAGACTAAGAACATCGTTCTTCAGCATGCCTCCAACATTGAGAAGAAAGTTGTCAACATCGAGAACGCTTAGATTATCAGACAAATCGACTTCAACAGAAAGTCCCCAATGGATATTTCCGAATTCTCAGATTTCTTTGAGACCTACAGAATCAGAGTTCTCTCTGAGCTTGTGAAGGACTATCAGAACATTGGTGATCAATACCTAAAGAGTATTGAGGAGTGCACTGTTAAGTCGAGCTCCAATGATAACAAGGCTTGCGAAGAGATGCGTCCATACTACAAGTATTGGGAGCGAAGAATCTTCAACGCCATCACCAAGATGATTGTCAGAGCTCTTGCCGCCAACAAGACCATTTGGATGAGAAATGAAAGACCATGCCTCATCAAGATGACCAGTTCTTATAACCATCCAGAGATCACTTTCCATCCAACTGTCGATGAGCTAAGAACTCAGCTTGAGAAGTTCAGTAGGAACATCCTCGAATCTACCAAGTAATTCGGTAGATGGTGGGACGGGTTCTGCAAGATCTTCGAAGTCATCACTCATGAAGAGACTGCTGAGAAGTACATCCCCTACACCTTCTTCGACGACGTCATGCAGAACAAAATGATCTCCTAACTCCATTATGAGATCATCCAATGCAAAGGACAGCTGATCGAAAAGTTCAACCTCCTCGTTAGAGGATGGACCAAGAGAGGCCAATTCAAAACTCTCTTCGACAAGAACGAGATGACCAAGCTTCAGAAGCAAATTGACAAGAGTCAGTCCACCACCGAGATTGAGAAGAAGATTTTGATCTTCAAGATCTACAGGGACATGAACGTCCAACATGAAAATGAGCAACAGAACTACTTCGTGCTCATCGACAACTCCGAGGTCAAGGAGAGCACCATCCAAAAAGTCAATGAATGGCTCGAGATTCTTGGTGATTCTCTCAAGTAGATCGCCACCAAGGAGCTTAAAGCCATCCAGTACATCACTAATGACTATAAGTAAAAGCTCAACAATGAGGTCGGCGCCAAAGAAATGCTGCAAGCCCTGCTCAACAACATCAGTGATATCAAGAACCAGTCCATGGATATGGAGTTCAGAATTCTTGAGGTTCAAGAGCAATTCAGAGTTCTAAGCATGTACGACTACAGCATCGACGCTGAGGTCCAAGGACAAGTCGACAATCTCATGGTCGAGTGGTCCGAACTGCTTGACTTCGCTGATAGGAAAGATTTCGACATGAACGAGTTCAAAACTAATTTTGCTGAAGTTTCTAAGCAAGAAGTCGAGGCCTTCAAGATTAAGATCAAGGAAGAGTATGAGTCCTACCTCCAAAAGGGTCCAGGAACTTCCTCGGTTTCTCTCGAAGAGGGTGTTGAGCTTCTCAACTCCTCCAAAGAGAAGGTCAGAATTTTCAACAAGACCAGAGAAGAACTCGTACTTTCAGAAAAGCTGTTCAACCTTCCTATTTCTAAATATCCAGAGCTCATTAACATGGATGAAGCAAATAAGAAGTATGACCAAATTTACAGCATTTTCAAGGATCACCAAAGTTCACTCTCAGACTTCAGTTCGATGTCTTGGAGCAAACTTGATGCCAGTATTCTCGTCGGTTCTGCTGAAAAGTTCGAGAAAATGGTCAAGAAGCTTGGTAACAAGTTACCAGGAGCTGAGGGAATGCACCCATTCGTGAAGCTCAGGGAAGCCATTGTCGGCTTCAAGGATTCTTTGCCATTGATTGAGCAACTTAAGAACCCAGCTATTCAAGAGCGCCATTGGAAGAGAATCATGGATGAGACCGGCAAAGATCTCGGAGAGATCAACCTCAAAACCTTGACTCTCAGCAAGGTCTTCGAACTTGAGCTTCAAAACTATGAGGAAAAGGTTATGGAGATCTGCATTGAGGCCAAAGAGGAAGCAAAGAACGAGGAGAATCTTCAAAAGATTGACGCTGTCTGGAAACAGACCAACTTCGTGATCGTCGAGTACAAAAAGGGTGCTGAATTGAAAGGTCATGCCTTAAGAGAAGTTGACGATATCAAAGTAACGCTTGAAGACAACATTCTTATCCTTCAATCTCTTTCCGCCTCCAAATATATCAGAGCTATGAAAGCCCGTGTCCAACAATGGGAGAAGGACCTCAACACTATCAGTGACACCATTGATACCTGGATGGTCGTCCAGAGAAAGTGGATGTATCTCGAGGGTATCTTTGCCTCCGATGATATCAAGCTCCAACTTCCAGAGGAGGCCAAGAAATTCGGTAAGACCGACATTGCCTACAAGAAGATCATGGAGTCTGCTTACAAACAACCAAATTGTATGCAAGCTTGTGTCAAGGCTGATGGTGGCAACCGTCTCGGTGACTTGAAGAACATTTCATTTGACCTCGACAAGTGCCAAAAGAGTTTGTCCAACTATCTTGAATCCAAGCAAATGAGCTTCCCAAGATTCTACTTCATCTCCAACGAGGATCTTCTCGCCATCTTGGGTAACTCCGACCCAAAACAAATTCAAGGATACATGCTCAGTCTTTTCGATAACTGCAAGAAACTTGAATGGGAGGGTGAAAAGAAGATGATCGGTATGTACTCTGATGAAGGTGAGTACTACGACTTCGTCAACCCCGTAAAGGTCGAAGGCAAAGTTGAGGACTGGATGAACAAGATTGACGATGAGATGAAGTCTTCGCTTCAAACCATCCTCAAGACTGCCGTCTTCAACTACGCCAAATCTGACAGAATCGAGTGGATCAAGAAAGAAATCGGTATGATTGCCCTCTGTGGTACCCAGATCTGGTGGACCTTCGCCGTCGAGGATGTCTTCAGAAGAGTCGCAGGTGGTGACAAGCACGCCATGAAGAAGGAGCTCGCTCAAGAGAACATCGATCTCAACAACTTGATTGCCCTGGTCAGAGAGAACATCTCCTCATGCCTCAGAAAGTGCGTCAACACTCTCATTATCCTTGATGTACACGCCAGAGACATCGTCGATAAATTCGTCAGAGACTCCATCCTCTCTGCCAAGGAATTCGCCTGGGAGTCCGTACTCAGATTCTATTGGGACCTCAAGAAGGACAACTGTGATATCAGACAGTGTACCGGTAGCTTCGCCTATTGCTATGAGTATCAAGGTCTCAATGGAAGACTCGTCATTACTCCTTTGACCGATAGATGCGTCATGACTCTCACAACTGCCCTCACCTTCTTCCTCGGTGGTGCTCCTGCAGGACCAGCCGGTACAGGTAAGACAGAGACTGTCAAGGATCTCGCCAAGGGTCTTGCTTTGAGATGTGTCGTTACCAACTGTGGTGAGACCATGGATTTCGTCGCCTGCGGTATCATTTTCTCCGGTCTTATCCAAACTGGTTTCTGGGGTTGCTTCGATGAGTTCAACAGAATCAATGTCGAGGTACTCTCTGTCGTATCTGCCCAGATTAAGATGATCCAAAACGGTCTCAGTTTCGGAAAGAAGAAGATTGATTTCCTCGGAACCGACATGAGACTCATTCCAACCATTGGTATCTATATTACCATGAACCCAGGTTACGCCGGTAGATCTGAACTCCCAGATAACCTCAAGGCTCTTTTCAGACCAGTAACCATGTGTGTACCAGATCTCCTCCTCATTTGCGAGAACATGCTCATGTCTGAAGGTTTCACCCAGGCCAAGGTCCTCGCCAAAAAGATGACGGTACTTTACAAGCTTTCCAAAGAGCAACTCTCTAAGCAATATCATTATGATTTCGGTCTTAGAGCTCTTAAGTCCGTACTGGTCATGGCCGGTCAACTCAAGAGATCCTTCTCTGACCTCCCAGAAGACATCGTGCTGATGAGAGCACTCAGAGATATGAACATGCCAAAGTTCGTCTATGAAGATGTACCATTGTTCACTGGACTCATCACCGATCTCTTCCCAGGTGTCAAAGCCGATAGAGTCGGTTATGAGACTTTGAACGGTCACATTGTCGACGTCCTTGAGAAGAGAGGATGCAAGCACTCCGATGATGATCTTTTCTACAAATAAGTTGATAAGATTGTGCAGCTTTTCGAGACCATGCAGACCCGTCACACCACAATGGTTGTCGGACCAACTGGTGCCGGTAAGAGTGTAATCATCGACGGTCTCGCTGCCGCTATGAAAGAAGAGACTGGCCACCCAACTCAATAGTACACCATCAATCCAAAGATGATTACTCTAAATGAGCTCTATGGTGTCCTTGACCCAGACAGCAGAGACTGGACCGACGGTCTTCTCTCCAAGATCTTCAAAGACATTAACGTCGATCTTGTTGAGGGCAAGGAAGAGAGAAGATGGATCATCTACGATGGTGATGTTGATGCCGTATGGGTTGAAAACATGAACTCCGTCATGGACGATAACAGAATTCTTACCCTCGCCAACGGTGATCGTATCCGTCTTTTGAAGCATTGTGCGATGCTTTTCGAAGTATATGATTTACAATACGCTTCCCCAGCCACCATCTCCAGATGCGGTATGGTCTTCGTTGACGCCAAGAACCTTGGTTACGCTCCATTCTATGAGAGATGGGTACAGCAGAAGAAGGACGCTTTCGGTGAGATCATGGCAGAGAGTCTCAAGGAACTCTACACGAAATATGTGTTCCAATGCATCGAGAGAATCTTCGAAGGCAATGCCGGTGGAGAGGAGTTGGTCGAGCCAATGCAGTTCATCACTCCAAGAACCAACTTGAACTTGGTCATCCAACTCTGCGATCTTGTTGACTCCATGCTTCCAGAGACTGAGCCACCATGCGAATTCGAGCAGCTTGAGAAATTCTACATCTTCTGTATTACTTGGTCTCTCGGTGGAAGCTTGGTTTCCGCGGACAGAGAGAAGTTCAGTGAGTTCCTTAGAAACTTGAGCGGTCTCATCCTTCCTTCAAGCTCCCTTTATGACAACTTCTTCAACATTGAGAACCTCAGTTTCTTGAGATGGGAGGAGAAAGTCACGGCTTACGAGGCACCAGCAAGCAAGAAGTTTGCTGCAATCTTGGTCCCAACCGTTGATACTGTCAGATACTCATGGCTATTCAACCAGATCATGTCTCTCCAGAAGCCAGCACTTTTCTGCGGTGACTCAGGAGCTGCCAAGACCGTCACTGTCCAAGCTTGCTTCAAAGGGCTAGATGCGGAGAAATACATGATCTTGAACATCAACTTCTCATCCAAGACCTCCTCCATGGACTTCCAAAAGATCATTGAAGAGAACATTGATAAGAGAACCTTCAAGACCTACGGTCCAAAAGCATCCGGCAAGAAGATGGTCGTCTTCATCGATGACATGAACATGCCAAAGATTGATACTTACGGTACCCAACAACCCCTCGCCCTCAGTCTTTTCCTCATCGGTAGAAAGCAACTCTATCAAAGAGGAGGTGATCTTGAATTGAGAGAGATTGCTGACACCCAATTCGTCGGCTGCATTACCCCAGCAGCTGGTGGTAACAACAGAGTCGACCCACGTGTTATGTCTCTGTTCAGTGTCTTCCATGTAACGCCCCCATCTAGAGACACCATCGAGAAGATTTACGTCCAAATTCTTGAGAAACATGTCGATGAATTTGCGCCCGACATCAAAGGTGTAGTCGGCAAAGTCACCACTGCCACCGTCCAACTTTTCGAGACCATCTCAGAAAAGCTGCCAAGAACTCCTCTCAAGTTCCATTACGTCTTCAACTTGAGAGATCTCAGTAGAATCTACGAGGGTCTCCTTCAATCCACAGTTGACAAATTCAACACCAAGGAGATGTTCATCAGATTGTGGAGAAACGAATCCAACAGAGTCTTCTGCGACAAGCTCGTCGACGAGACCGATCAAAGTTTGATCTCCCAAACCGTCATGGGCGAAATCATCAAGGAACATTTCAAGGATGTCGAAGAATTCGTTCTCAAGGACCCAATTATCTTCGGAGATTACGCCATGGCTAATCCAACTGACGAGGAAGCCGAAGACCCAAGACTGTACGAAGAACTTGGTGACTATGGCGTTATCAAGGAAAAACTTGATAAGATGCTCGAAGATTATGGATTTGATCACAAACCAATGAGTTTGGTTCTTTTCAACGACGCTCTTGAGCACGTCACAAAGATCCACAGAATATTGAGATTCCCTAAGGGTTGTGGTCTTCTTGTCGGTTTTGGTGGTTCAGGAAAGCAGTCCCTCACCAAACTTGCCACATTCACTGCAGGATACGAGATCTACACCATCAGCTTGGTTAGAGGTTACAAAGAAGCTGATTTCAGAGAAGATCTAAGAACCCTCTACAAGCTTGTACTTATCAAGCCACAAACCTTCTTGTTCACTGACTCTCATGTCGCTGAAGAAGGATTCCTCGAGTTGATCAACAATATCCTTACCATCGGTATGGTTCCAGCCTTGTTCCCAGAGGAAGAAAAAGATGGTCTCATCGGCCCACTCGATGACGAAATGAGAAAGCAGAAGTTGCCGGAGACCAAAGAGTTCAGATGGAACTACTATGTTAACAAATGCAGAGAGAATCTCCACATCATCTTGGCCATGTCTCCAGCCGGTGACGTTTTGAGAGTCAGATGCAGAAACTTCCCAGGTCTTATCAGTAATACAAATGTTGACTGGTTCTTCCCTTGGCCGGAGGATGCCCTAACAGCAGTCGCCAACAACTTTATGGGTGCTGTCGAACTTGCTGATGATGAAAGGACGAAGGTCACCGAACATCTTGTGATGGTGCATTTGTCTGTACAGAAATACTCAACTGAATTCAAGGCAGTTTTCAAGAGAAACAACTTCTCGACCCCAAAGAACTACCTTGATTTCATCAGTAACTATATCTCTTTCTTGAGGGACAAGAGGAAGCTTTATGATGGTTTGGTGAGAAGACTTGAGGGTGGTCTCTCCACTTTGGCTAGAGCACAGGCAGATACTGAAGTTCTCTCCAAAGAATTGGCTGTTCAGAATGAAATCATTGCTGAAAAGACAGTTGTCGTCACTGAACTCATTAAAGATATCGATGCCAAGACTGAAGTTGCTAACGTCAAAGCTAAGGCTGCCTCTGAAAAGAAAGCTATTCTTGAGGTTCAGGCCAAAGAAATCGGTATCAAGTCAGCTGAAGCCGAAAAGGCTCTTGAAGAAGCTGTTCCAGCTCTGCAAGCAGCATAGGAAGCTCTTCTCGATATTAAAGCTGCATCCATTACTGAGATTAAAGCTCTTGCATCACCTCCTCAGGTCATTCAAGAAGTCTGTACAATCGCTTATTTCCTTTATCCAAAGACTAGCGCAGCATCTGACTGGGCCTAAGTTAAATTGCAACTTCTCGGTGATACCTCATTGCTTGCCAACCTCAAATCCTATGAGGTTGCCAAAACCAAAGCAGATGGTGCAAAGAGAGCTAAGACCAAGATGGACAAGCTAGTCAAAGACATTAACACTTAGTAAGGTGCCTAGTAATCACCAGATGAATTGCAAAAGATCATTAACGGTAAGAATGTGGCTACCGGTGCGCTCTTCAAATGGTGTGTCTCAACCTTATTGTGTTATGATATTTATAAGAATGTCGAGCCTTTGAGAAAGAATGCCGAAAAACTCTAGAAAGATTTGGATGAAGGTCTCAAGGATCTCGCTGAGACTGAATAGACCGTCAAAGAATTGACTGCAACTCTCAAAGAACTTAATGCAGCCATGAAGATCAAGAAAGATGAACTTGATTCGCTCGAAGCTAAATCAGCAGAGATGACTAGAAAGCTCAATGCTGCTTCCCAACTCATTACTGGTCTAGGTGGCGAGTAGGTTCGTTGGACCAATGATATGCAGACTATCGAGGAGGACAAGATCAAGCTTGTCGGTGATTGCCTAACTGGTTCAGCTTTCCTCTCTTACTGCGGACCTTTCAACTCCGTTTTGAGACAAAAGATGATTTTCGATACTTGGAAACAAGATCTTATCGACAAAGAACTCCCAAATAAGGATGACTTTAGACTCGACACTTTCTTGACCGATGAAGTCTCAGTATCCAAGTGGGGTGCTGAAGGTCTTCCATCTGATGAACTTTCAGTCCAGAATGGTATTCTCACCAATTATGCAAGCAGATGGCCACTCTGTATTGACCCACAGATGCAAGCTGTTACTTGGATTAAAAACAAGGAAGCTAAGAATCCATTTGAGATTTTGACCTTCAACATGGGTAATTATATCAAACTCCTTGAGATGGCTATTAAATTCGGTAAATCCGTTCTTTTCGAAGCTATTAGTGAAGAAATTGATCCAATGATCGACCCAGTTCTTGAAAAGAATATCGTAAAAGAAGCTGGTGTTAACATGCTGACCCTCGGTGACCAAAAGATGGAGTATCATGATGATTTCAGAATGTTCTTGACAACCAAAATCTCCAATCCAAACTACACTCCAGAAATCTTTGGTAAGACTATGATCATCAACTTCAGTGTTACAATGACTGGTCTTAGAGATTAACTTCTTAATGAGGTCGTCCAATACGAGAGACCAGAACTGGAAGAGGCTAGAAAGAAGCTCATTATTGAGACAGCCGAGAACAAAGCCACTTTGAAGGGTCTCGAAGATACTCTTCTATCTGAGTTGTCCAAAGAGACTGATATTCCACTGGTAGATAACGTTCCTCTCATTTAAGTATTGAACACCGCCAAGACGAAGTCTGTTGAAATCGGAAAGTCTCTCGAGGTCGCCAAAGAAACAAATGCAGACATCGAAATCAACAGAGCATCATATAAGGAGGTCGCATGGAGAGGATCCATCCTTTTCTTCTCCATCTCAGGACTCTCTGCCATTTCCGAGATGTATGAGTACTCCCTTTCATCTTTCATGACAG
>Ga0115101_1177084_pt1 | contig 10955 bp, 20 predicted proteins | sample MBTome_4_FD_89645 | JGI IMG/M metagenome (GOLD analysis project Ga0115101, IMG submission 89645) | Marine eukaryotic communities from Pacific Ocean to study complex ecological interactions - MBTS_20Mar14_M1_3um Metatranscriptome... | ecosystem: Environmental > Aquatic > Marine > Oceanic | place... | reverse complement strand
TAAGGATAATATGTCAATGTCGACTCAAGAATTGATTAAAGAGCTGAAAGAGGCAGAAAAGGTATTATTTGATTTGCGATTTAAAAAAGCTACTCGCCAACCATTTAAACCTCATGAAATCAAAGCTACTAAAAAAAGAGTAGCAACGTTAAAAACTATTTTAAGAGGTAAATTTCTAGATTAATTCTGAAAATAAAAATCTAATTTGGGCTTTAATAAAATTATACATGTGAAAATTATTATACTTATCTATTAGCGAATACATTCGTACTACCTAATCTATGAATTGAATAAAAAAATTAAATAGAATTCAATTTTTAAAAGATAAGATAAGGCCCAATAAGTCTTATACAAAAATTAAATAGAAATTTAAAGGAGTTTTAAAATGCCTGTAAAAGAAAAAATTGGTATTGTTGTTAGTAATAAGATGCAAAAAACTGTGGTTGTAAGAGTTGAAAGTCGTTACCCACACCCTATTTACTCAAAGACAATGATTAAAACACGCAAATATTTAGCTCATGATGAAATGAGTGAATGCAATATTGGTGATCAAGTTTTAGTACGAGAATGTCGACCACTTAGTAAGAAAAAACGTTGGTCAATAGCTAAAATTATTTCAAAATCATCGTTAATTACTTAAGATTATCTTTTTATGATTTACCCACAAACAATGTTAACTGTAGCTGATAATACAGGTGCAAAAAAATTATGTGTATCCGAGTTTTAGGTGGAAACCGAAGATATGGAAAAATTGGTGATACAATTATTGGTGTTGTTAAAGAAGCTATTCCAAACATGCCAATTAAAAAATCAGATGTTATCCGAGCAGTTATAGTAAGAACTTCTAAAACTATTCGTCGAGCCGATGGAATGTATATTCGATTTGATGATAATGCAGCTGTGATTGTAAATATGGAAAATAACCCACGCGGTACACGTGTATTTGGTCCTGTTGCTCGTGAAATTCGAGATAAGAATTTTTCTAAAATTGTTTCATTAGCTCCGGAGGTTTTATAGATGTCAAATGGCAAAAAAATACATGTTAAAATTGGTGATAATGTAAAAATTATTTCTGGTTTTGATAAAAGTAAAACAGGTGAAGTTACTAAAATTTATCGTAACACTGGGAAGATTTTAGTAAAAGGTGTTAATTTTAAGTTTAAACATATTAAACCAAACACTGAAAGCGATGTTGGAGAAATAAAACAGTTTGAAGTTCCCATTCATCATTCCAATGTTAAATTAATTTAAATTATTTTAAATAAAGAATATGCGTAGTCAACATTCCTTAGAAGAAATTGCAGAATTATATGGTCTATTAGAAAATATAAAAAAAGAATATGAAGAGGGTATTCATTCTGTCTTAAGAAAAAGTAATCCCGAATTATTTACAAATCCCCATACTATTCCAAAACTTAAAAAAATTAGTATTAATAGAGGATTAGGGTTAGCCGCTCAAAATACTAATATTTTAAAAAAAAGTATTACTGAATTTACCCGAATAACAGGTCAAAAGCCGTTAGTTACAAGATCAAAAAAAGCTGTAGCTGGATTCAAAATTCGAGAAGATATGGAATTAGGGTTATCAAGTACATTACGTGGTGAGAAAATGTATAATTTTCTTACTAAATTAATCTTTTTTACATTTGCACAAATTCGTGATTTTCGAGGATTATCAGTTAGAAGCTTTGATAAAGCAGGTAATTATACGTTTTCATTAAAAGAACAGTTAATTTTTCCAGAAATTGAATACGATGATGTAGATCAAATCCAGGGGTTAAGTATAACACTTGTTTTAGATTCATCTACACCAAAATCTCGTTCTAAAACAATTGATCGAGTTTTAAATGGTATGATCCTATTAAAATTTTTACGATTCCCTTTAAATGATTGTGGGTATTATGATAAATATTCATCTTTTGGGGAAATTAATCAAGTATGGGATAAGAAAAAACACTTACGTCGTAAACGTTGGTCACAAGAATAAATAAACTAAGATTAAGGAGTTACTAGTGGTCACAGATAATATTGCAGATATGTTAACTCGTATACGAAATGCAAATATGGTGAAACATCAAATTGTTGAGATACCAGCAACAAAAATGTCAAAAGCAATAGCTACAATTCTTAAAGAAGAAGGGTTTATTGAAAACTTTGAAATTTATAGCGAAAATTTATATCAATATTTACTTCTTTCGTTAAAGTATAAAGGTCAAGCTAGAGATAGAGTCATTAATAAAATAAATCGAATTAGTAAACCTGGTTTACGAGTTTATGCTAACTCAAAAACTTTACCTAATGTCTTAGACGGTTTAGGAATTGCTATTCTTTCAACATCGAAAGGTGTCATGACTAATAATAAAGCTAAAGAGCTTGGGATTGGTGGTGAAATTTTATGTTATATTTGGTAATTGGAGTAAATATATAATATGTCACGAATTGGAAAGTTACCAATTAAGATACCTACAAGTGTAGATGTTACAAATAATAATTCTGTTATAACAGTAAAAGGAAAATTTGGAACATTAGAGCGGACAATTCCAGAAATTATTGGAGTTGATCAAACAGATGGTATTTTAAATGTAAGTGTAAAGAAGGAAACACGAACTAATAAAGCTTTACATGGCTTATATCGAACATTAATAAATAATATGCTTATTGGTGTTTCAGAACAATTTCTTATAACTCTTAACCTACAAGGTGTAGGTTATAGGGGTAGTGTTCAAGGAAAATCTCTTGTCTTAAATTTAGGTTTTAGTCATCCTGTAAATATAGATATTCCAGAAGGAATAAATGTTGAAGTTGCTCAAAATACAATTATTAACATAAAAGCATGTGATAAAGAACAATTAGGGTTATTTGCAGCGACAGTAAGATCATGGCGTCCACCTGAACCGTATAAAGGAAAAGGAATACTTTATAAAGGTGAACAAATCTTACGTAAAGCTGGAAAATCGGGTAAATAATAAAAATTACTAAGTTCTAAAAAAAAGTATATTATGAAATTTTCAAAAAGAGTTTTATTAAGACTTAAAAATAAAAATAAAAAACTAAAGCCTGATAAATATAAAAAGTTAAAACGCGAAAGTGTAAGAGGATTAATCAAAGGAACTGATGAACGCCCGCGTTTATCTGTTTTCCGTTCTAACGAAAATATTTATGCACAAATTATAGATGATACAACGTCAAAGACACTTGTTTCTTGCTCGACTTTAGATCGAGATATTAAACTTAATAGTGAAAATGGTCGTACATGTAATGCTTCTAGACTTATGGGCCAAAAATTAGCAGAATTAAGCAGAAAAAAAAATATAACAAAAATTGTCTTTGATCGAGGTCCATATTTATATCATGGTCGAATAAAAGCTTTAGCAGACGGTGCTCGAGCAGGTGGCTTAGAATTTTAACGAATAATTAAAAATAATAAATTTTATGAGTACCGAGTTAAAACAAGTTAATAAGTTAAAAAAAACATCCCGTCGTAATGATAATCGAGATGATAAATTTATTGAACGATTAATTAAAATTGGTCGTGTAACAAAAGTAACGAAAGGTGGGAAAAAATTAAGTTTTCGTGCGGTAGTTGTTATAGGTGATGAAAATGGACAAGTTGGCGTTGGAGTTGGAAAAGCTGAAGATGTTGTTAACGCTTTTAAAAAAGCAAAGACAGATGGAAGAAAAAATTTAATAAAAATTCCACTTACAAAATCATTAAGCATTCCTCATAGTGTAATAGGTGATTTAGGAGCTTGTAAGATTATTATGCGACCTTCCATAGAAGGTTCGGGGGTTATCGCTGGTGGTGCTGTTCGAACAGTTTTAGAAGTTGCAGGAGTTAAAAATGTAATCGCAAAACAATTAGGCTCTGATAATTTATTAAATAATGCACGTACTGCAATTGTAGCATTAGAAAGTTTAACTACTAAATCACAAGTTTTAGAAAAACGTGACTTAAATTAATAAGTTATCGAAATAAAGAGAACTTGAATTTTAAACTATTAAAAATAAAAATGAAAAAGACAGACGATATTTTATTAAAACGTCTTTTATTAAGTGTCGGGATACTTCTATTTATTAGAATGGGGACATTTCTTCCAATTCCTGGTATTAATCACGGACACTTAGCCTTTTATATTCAACAGCATCCAATTACCAAGAATTTAGTCAGCACATTTTCAGGAAATGATACGTTTGTAATTGGATTATTTACTCTGAATATATTTCCTTATATCAATGCTTCTATTATGGTTCAGTTAATTACTGGTTTAATACCAAGTATTTCTAAATTACAAAAAGAAGGTGGTGGGGAAGGCCGAAGAGCAATTACAAGATTAACACGTTTAATTACATTCGGTTGGGCTTTAATTCAAAGTTCAAGTATTGCTTTTTATTTAAAACGTGCTTTATTTGATTGGAGCCCCTTATTAGCCTTTGAAATAATTCTTTGGCTAGCTACAGGAGCAATGATAGTTCTATGGTTAAGTGAATTAATTACCGAATGGCTTAGGAAATGGTGCATCCTTATTAATTTATACAAATATCATTTCAAGTTTACCCAATTTAGGTAAGAAATTACTAAGTGAAAATAGTGGAAGTTTAACTCTAGTATCTGGGGTTGGTATTGGATTATTATTCTTCATTGCAATATCTGGCATTATTACATTACAAGAAAGTGCCCGAATTGTTCCTTTAATTTCTTCCAAACAACTTGGGCAAAGTCAGCCATTAGTTTCGAAAGTTAAATCAAATAATTATATTCCTTTACGTTTTAACCAGGCAGGAGTTATGCCTATAATATTAACGACTGCTCTTTTAGTATTACCAAATTATATTACTAATTTAGGAGTATTCCCACTGTTAACTCTTCCTATTTTTTTAAAATCATCAAAAATTATTTATTGGGTTAGTTATTTCGTCTTAATTTTAATCTTTAGTTCGTTTTATTCAACTATTGTTTTAAATCCTAAAGATATTTCTCAAGAATTACAAAAAATGGCTGTAAGTATCCCAGGTGTAAGGCCCGGGTTAGCAACAACCTTTTATTTGAAACAAGTTATGAAACGAGTAACATTTTTTGGAGCTATAGTATTAGCAATTTTAGCAACTCTTCCAAATATTGTTGAAGGAATTTTAAATGTTTCGAGTTTCAATGGTTTAGGTACTACATCATTATTAATTTTAGTAGGTGTTGTTCTTGATATTTCACGTGAAATGAAAAGTATAATTCTCTCAAATATTTATAATGAAAGATTTGACTAAATCAATTAAAAAATTTATTTATTAATTTAATATTTATAAAGTTATAATGAAAGTTCGTCCTTCAGTTAAGAAAATGTGTGATAAGTGTCGAGTAATTAAAAGACATGGAAAAATTATGGTAATTTGTCCAAATCCAAAACACAAACAGAGACAAGGTTAATATTTAAAAGGAGTTAAATAAGTGGTAAGATTACTAGGTATAGATTTGCCAAAAAATAAACGGATTGAATATGCACTTACGTATATTCATGGAATTGGTCTTACATCTGCAAGAAAAATTGTTCAATTAGCAGAAATTAATCCAGAGGCTAGAACTAATGATATTACAACAGAGCAATCTGTAGCATTACGAAATATCTTAGAAAATTTCGAATTGAAATTGGAAGGAGATTTACGCCGTTTTAATGGGTTAAATATAAAACGATTAAATGAAATAAATTGTCATCGAGGCAAGAGACACAGAAACAGTTTACCTGTTCGAGGACAAAGAACACGAACAAATGCTCGTTCTCGACGAGGGTCGAAAAAAACTGTTACTGGTAAGAAAAAATAATATTCTTTTGTTGGCAGTTATACTAATTAAAAATATTAATTTACTATGGCACAAAAAATCCGAAAACCGGCAGTAAAAAAAAATAGAAGTAATCTTGGAACAGGTGTTGTTCATATTCAATCGACTTTTAATAATACGATTGTTACAATCACTAATATCGCAGGCGACACAATCTCATGGGCGTCTTCTGGTAGTTCTGGATTTAAAGGTGCACGTAAGGGAACTCCTTTCGCTGCCCAAACAGCAGCAGAAAAAGCTGCTTTAGATGCATTAAGTACAGGTATAAAAACTGTTGAAATTTTAGTAAAAGGACAAGGTTCAGGTCGTGAAACTGCGATCCGTTCGATAGAAGGGACAGGTTTAGAAATTCTTTCAATACAAGATATAACTCCAGTACCACATAATGGGTGTCGACCAAGAAAACGTCGACGTGTATAAGTCTATTTACTTATAAAATAAATAAACTATGAATTCCACAAAAAATTTTACCAATAATTCTAATTTATTAATGGAATGTTTAAAATCAGAAAAAATTGAATCAGGCTCAATGTATGGGCAATTTTTAATTGATTCACTTAGTTCTGGTCAAGGAATAACAATTGGGAATTTATTAAGACGAGTTTTATTAGGGGATTTACAAGGAGCTGCTATTACAGGTGTTCGAATTGCTGGTGTAAAAGATGAATTCTCATTAATTCCCGGTGTTCGTGAAGATATTCTTGAAATTTTATTAAATTTAAAAGGAATTGTTTTAAAATCAGCTACACCCACTAGACAGTTTGGGCGTTTACGATTACAAGGACCAGCGGTAATTACCGCTAGTTCTATTCAATTACCCCCAGAAATAGAGATTGTTAATCCTAATCATTATATTGCAACTATTTCAAGTGAACATATTTTAGAAATAGAATTTAAAATCGAATCTGGAACAAAATATCGGTTAGCTAACGAACTTCTTTCTGATAAATTTGAAGATTTCATAGAAACAGATGCAATTTTTATGCCTGTACAAAAGGTAGATTTTAAAGTTGAAAATGTTTACGACAATTCACATAATATCAAAGAACGATTATTCATTGATATTTGGACAAATGGCAGTATTTCCCCCGAACAAGCAATTTTTTCTGGATCTAATTTAATTATAGACTTATTTAAATCTATTAGTGAGCATAAAATTAAAAAAGAAAAAGAAACAATAAAAGAAAAAAGTAATATAAAACCAATAGATCCATATACACATATTGCTATTGAGGAATTACAATTATCTGTACGTCCCTATAATTGTTTGAAAAGAGCTCAAATTAATACAATTGGGGATCTCTTAGAATATTCCCCAGAAAAGCTCTTAGAATTAAAAAACTTTGGTCGAAAATCGGCTGATGAAGTTTTTGCTACTCTTAAAAATAAATTAGGAATAGTTTTAAAATAATTATTTAGTTTAAATTTAATTTTATGAATAAAACATTTATTCCAACTGCAAATTATAATAAAAGAAAATGGTATGTCATTGATTGTAAAGATAAACAATTAGGGCGATTATCATCAACTATTATTCCATTATTAACAGGTAAATCAAAATCTATTTATCACCCATCGGTTGATGTAGGTGATTATGTGATATTAATCAATAGTGAACATTTAAAACTTGATCGTAATGTAGAACGATTTCACGTGTATGAACCAGGACGTCCTGGTTCATCATTAAAACGATTAGTAAATATAGTACCAAAACGAATTATTGAAAACTGTGTTTTTAATATGCTACCTAATGGATTTCCAAAAAAACATTTAGTAAAACGATTAAAAGTGTATCAAGGTGATCAACATCCTCACGGAGCACAAGATCCAAAACAATTAGATATACTTTAATACTTTAATTAACAAACTAAAAAAATTTATGAACACAGTTTTTCAAAAAGATAAAATTGGGCTTGGAAAAAGAAAGCGTGCTGTTGCACGAGTTTTTCTTGTTCCAGGAAATGGAAAAATAACTATTAATAAAGTTTCTGGTGAAAAGTATTTACAATACAATACAAATTACTTAAACGATATTTGGGCACCATTAGAAAAACTAAATTTAAAAAATCAATTTGATATTATCACAATTGTAAGAGGCGGTGGTTTAACGGGTCAAGCTGATTCTATTAAATTAGGTGTTGCCCGTTTAATCTGCAAAATGGAAAGTGAAAATCGTTTAATCTTAAAACCATTTGGTTTTTTAAGTCGTGATGCGCGTATTAAAGAACGTAAAAAATATGGTTTAAGAAAAGCAAGAAAAGCATCACAATACTCAAAACGTTAAAAAATTTAAAAATATGCCAAAACCTGAAATTCATCCGACTTGGTTTCCCGATGCTCCTGTAATTTGCGAAGGGAAAACGCTTTGTTCAATCGGTTCAACCAAACCTCAATTACAACTTGATGTTTGGTTAGGGAACCATCCTTTTTATACAAATTCTCAAACACTTGTAGATAGTGAAGGGCGTGTAGAAAGATTTATGAAAAAATATGGATTACAAACAAAAGACAATTAAATTAATTACATTATAATAATTTAAATTTACTTAATTACTTTTAAAATAAATGCCAACTATTCAGCAATTAGTTCGTTCAAGACGAATACAAATTAATAAGAAAACAAAATCACCCGCTTTAGTAAATTGTCCACAACGACGTGGTGTGTGTACGCGGGTTTATACTACAACACCTAAAAAACCAAATTCAGCAATTCGTAAAGTTGCACGGGTACGGTTAACATCTGGGTTTGAAGTAACAGCTTATATCCCTGGTGAAGGTCATAATTTACAAGAACATTCAGTAGTTCTAATTCGAGGGGGCCGAGTAAAAGATTTACCTGGTGTTAGATATCATATTGTTCGTGGTGCCTTAGATAGTGGCGGTGTTAAAGATCGAACACAACGACGATCAAAATATGGAGTTAAAAAACCAAAAAGTTAAATACTAATACAAAAATTCAAAATTAGTATTGACTAAAAACTATTTATTAAAAAATAATTATTAGTATGTCACGTCGAAATATATCAAAAAAACGGTTTCCTAAAGCAGATCCTACATATAATAGTTACTTGGTTAGTTTATTAGTAACACGAATTTTAAAAGCAGGTAAGAAAAATTTAGCCCAAAATATCGTAAATGGTGCATTCGATATCATAAAATCAAAAACGAATGAAGATCCATTAGTAATTTTTGAAAAAGCTATTAGAAATGCTAGCCCTGTAGTGGAAGTAAAAGCTCGACGGATTGGTGGGTCAACTTATCAAGTACCAATTGAAGTTAGTAGTTTCCGAGCAACCAATTTAGCTTTACGTTGGATTATTCAATACTCACGACAAAGAGTAGGTCGAACAATGTCAATTAAACTAGCAAGTGAAATTATTGACACAGCGAACGATATAGGTAATACTATAAAGAAAAAAGAAGAAACTCATAAAATGGCAGATGCGAATAAAGCATTTGCGCATTTCCGTTATTAAGAATTAATCCATATGGATTATATTCAATTTCGCTAAAAGCAAAGAGATTTTTATTATAAACATTAAACTTCAAAGGAACTTTTTGAAATGGCACGTGAAAAATTTGAACGTACAAAACCCCATGTTAATATCGGTACTATTGGTCACGTTGATCATGGTAAAACAACGTTAACGGCAGCAATTACTGCAACATTAGCTTTAGAAGGTGGTGCAGACGCAAAAGCTTATGCAGATATTGATGGTGCACCTGAAGAACGTGCTCGTGGTATTACAATTAACACTGCACACGTTGAGTATGAAACTAAAGAGCGTCATTATGCTCACGTAGATTGTCCAGGTCACGCGGATTATGTAAAAAACATGATTACTGGGGCAGCACAAATGGATGGTGCTATTTTAGTTGTATCAGCTGCTGATGGTCCAATGCCTCAAACTAGAGAACATATCCTATTAGCAAAACAAGTTGGTGTTCCACATATTGTTGTATTTTTAAATAAACAAGATCAAGTAGATGACGATGAGTTATTAGAATTAGTTGAATTAGAAGTAAGAGAATTATTATCAACTTACGACTTCCCAGGTGATGATATTCCAATTTGTCCTGGTTCAGCTTTACAAGCAATTGAAGCTATTTCTTCTAACCCAGATATTAAACGTGGTGATGACAAATGGGTTGATAAAATTTATGCTTTAATGGATTCTGTTGATGCATATATCCCAACTCCAGAACGTGATGTTGAAAAAACATTCTTAATGGCTATTGAAGATGTATTTTCAATTACTGGACGTGGTACAGTAGCAACAGGAAGAATCGAAAGAGGGGTTGTTAAAGTTGGTGATAACGTTGAAGTTGTTGGAGTTGCAGACACTCAAACAACAACTATTACTGGTATCGAAATGTTCCAAAAAACATTAGATGAAGGTTTTGCTGGAGATAACGTTGGTATTTTATTACGTGGTGTTACACGAGAAGATATTGAACGTGGTATGGTATTATCACAACCAGGTACAATTACACCGCATACAAACTTTGAATCTGAAGTATATGTATTAACTAAAGAAGAAGGTGGACGTCATACACCATTCTTTACAGGCTACCGTCCACAATTCTATGTACGAACAACAGATGTAACAGGTTCAATTGAACAATTTACTGCAGATGATGGTTCAATTGTAGAAATGGTAATGCCAGGCGATCGTATTAAAATGACTGCTGAATTAATTTATCCAGTTGCAATTGAAGAAGGTATGCGTTTTGCTATTCGTGAAGGTGGCCGAACAATTGGAGCTGGTGTTGTTTCTAAAATTGTTAAATAACTAAAAAAATTTATGGAAATAAAACCGAATGAAAAAATTCGTGTACGGTTAGAATCGTTTAATCATGAACTTTTAACTACATCGTGCCAAAAAATAATGGAAATTACTCAAAACAATAATGTAGATAATGTTGGAGTAGTTTCATTACCTACAGATAAACGAATTTATTGTGTATTACGTTCACCCCATGTTAATAAAGACTCACGAGAACATTTTGAAATTCGAACTCATAAACGAATCTTAGAAATTTCTTACGACTCATCGGTAAATATTTTTGATTTATTAGTAAAATCTGATTTACCACCAGGGGTATTATATAGAATTTGTTTATC
>Ga0115101_1138074_pt1 | contig 10976 bp, 1 predicted proteins | sample MBTome_4_FD_89645 | JGI IMG/M metagenome (GOLD analysis project Ga0115101, IMG submission 89645) | Marine eukaryotic communities from Pacific Ocean to study complex ecological interactions - MBTS_20Mar14_M1_3um Metatranscriptome... | ecosystem: Environmental > Aquatic > Marine > Oceanic | place... | reverse complement strand
GCAGTAAATTGAGAATTTATAAGTAACACAATTCTATAATGCCTACAAGTGCAAGTTTGAATACACACCTGGGATTTAAAATTCACCAAGGATCGTGGACAGATCCCGCTGGTTCAAAGCATCCAACTGCACTGTCTTGCACAAACTCATTTTCCCACCCGTATCACCACACAACAACGCATCTTGTCTCTGTCCTTCAATCTTCAGACACGTAATGGCGCACTCGTGTACCTTCGGTTCCACAATGTGACGAATGTGCAATTCCTCCTCGTCGCGATGGATGCCCCACATAATCACTGCACCGTTCTTGTGCCCCGTGATGGCCACCACCCCGTCTTCCATCCACTCGGGGCAATCGGTCGATATGGCACAGCTCGGTTGATCCTTGCCCGCGAAAGAGCCTCTTGAGTTCATGCGGGCAATGAGGTTTCCGTTCATATCAAATATTGTCACCTTGGAATCCACGAGCAGGAGCACATCCCCAGTTTTATCGTTCAGAGAAATGCATTCGACTGCCTTGGGCATGGCCCTCATATCTGTGATTGGTGCATGGTCCAATTCGCGGAGGAAACTTAATGTCCGCAAGTCCCACATGAGGGCCGTACCGTCGTCTGCACCTGTTACGATCGTACCAAAGGTGGTACTAATGTCAAGGCAGGTGATCTTTCCGCCATCGTGACCGCAGAGTGTGGCCTGGAGTTTCATGCGATTGTGCTCGTACTTCCATACGCGAACTGTGGAGTCCGTGCAGCCAGTAACCAACCACTGCCCATCCCGAGACGGTTTCATAGCCGTAATCGGCGCCCGATGCATGTCGTCGTGAATCGTTAGCACGCGGTTGACTTCCCAGTTTCTAGCGCTGGGCATGGCAATATGAACGCTGATTCCGTTGTTGGATCCACCAAATCGATAATACTTTTTCGTTGAAGGGATTAGGGCGCATGTTTTACCAACACCAACCAATTGACCCTTGGCAATACACATGTCGCCTACCGAACAGTCGTTTTGGCCCATCATTCCGACTTTGCACTTATCGTCCATAGCAAAGCGCATATGAACGACATGGGAACATCCTACCACACAAAAGGGAGGCGTGAGGGGTTCTAACAGAGGTAACATGTTGAAATCCAGGGATTTCGAATCTTTCCCAGGCTTCACTATCGTCCTTGCAGGGAATGGTTTTCGTTCGAGGCGGCTGGGTGTTTGTCCGAAATTCTGAATTTGGGCAATGATAGATTCCCGTTGGATTGGGTCTTCGATTGCGTTAATGTCTATCGTTCCTTCGTATGTGACATGCACGAAGGTATTCAGTGCCGCAATTGCTTTTGGACCACGCTGCTTGTGACCAAAGATAAGGTCCACCCATAAGTGGAGATTCTTGCTAACATAATCGCTCTCAAGCGCTTGACGATTAATTCGCACGAAACGCCTTGGATCGCCCTTTGCCCATGGCGGGAGGGTCACGTTATCAACTGTTGTTCCATCTTGCTTCACGCCAAAGTCAAAGGAATTTTTATTCTCCAAGAATTCTGGCAAGTAAAAGAATTCTGGAATCAATTCTCGTACATCTTGAAGATTGTCCCGACTAGCACTTGTCCAACTGGCGCCTATGTTGGTGAACAAGCGGTCTGCGAGGTCGAACTTTCCACCTTGCAGGGACAGTGCCAGGCGGGAAAATGGTTCCAACCTAAGCAAGTAATTCAATACATACGCCGCGCATGAATAGTGTGTACCGTAGTGAAAAGGAGGTGGTTCATCACCACGTGAGAAATTGTTGTCAAGAGCTTCGTAACGTTCTTTGAATTGTTCAGCCCTGGCTAATCCTAGAGCTCCCATGGGCTTCGACAAGTCACGGTATATGTTTGGATTATTTAGATCAATCTCTTCGCTTTCGTAGTCTGCAATGATCCAGGGAAATACTGGATACTGAGTCAGATCGTTGTACGACCTCCCTGCAAATGAATTTAGGTGCATCAAATAATCAAAATTGGTCAACTTCCCCTGGACCCATTGATTAGTTATTTTCGCTCGAAGAGATTTCATAAATTTCTCGTAGTTCGGCGTTGGTCCTGAACCTGAGTTGAAAATACTATTGGGCAGAGAAGAATTTAATAAGATCTTCAAAACCTCTTCTCTCTCAGCATGACTTGAAAAGGCAATCAAAGATCCATTATTGTAAGTGTCATAGAACTCAAGTGCGATTGGTTGCAGTTGATAACGACGCTTGTAAACAGCATAAAGCTCTTCAAATGACAATCTTGTACACCGGTGTTGATACATGGAGCTTTCTGAGGAGTTACTCTTTTTCTTTTCTGTCTCATCTTTGCCACTCTCACTTTTTGCACCATTCTCATCTCCTTTGGGCCCGTGCAATTCTTGGCCGTCAGAATTTTTGGAACGAATGCTGATTTCAAATGTTGACGTTGTCTTTTCAACTCTATTTATTTCACCCTTCAAACCACCTTCATCGCTTTGTTCAAATCCGTCGATAATGTAAATAACATCTCGACACCGAATAAGAAGAGCTTTGTAAACATCAAGGCCTGCACAACGCTCCACATTGTACGATTTTTCAGGGAAATCGCCAGGTTGCAATAATCCTGTAATCATATCATAATGGTGGTGCTGCTCATAAAAAGCTTCTTCATCATCAGAGAAATCATCTTCTTTCTCCACTTCAAAGGACTCATTTTGAGTATTGTCTTCCTCTGCCTGTGGGTTTTCTTCAATATGTCTAGACTCACCCAAGCTCGACGAACTTTGAGCAGTATTCAAGACAGGATCCTCCTCTTCATCGTCATCGTCATCTTCATCATCAGTTTCTATCAATACATCTGCTCCAACATCATCGACGTCGTCGTCCAGAAATTCCATATCTTCAACCTTGCTTTTACCCAATTGCATTTTCTTCAATAAATCAGCTGTGGCAACGACGCTTTCTGGGTGCACATAAAGACTCGCAGGTTTAGCATGTTGTTCACTTCCAATGGATATCTCAGATTTTGCACTATCAGAGCTTCTTTTACTATCGTCCTTATCTTGGTCAAACGTCTCATCGACATTGTATAACCCATAAAATTCATAGTTCGGCAGTAGTTTTCTTCTCTGATGTTCAAATCCTTCCGTCATGTCTAATTTCCATCGCATCAATGAGGACGATTTCACAACCTTTAATTTCTTTTCATCTATATTCTTGAAAGGAGTCATAAGCTCCTCCTTCGAAAATACCAAACGTTGAACCGGTCGAGAGCCACCCTCCCATACAGAACGAGATCCTTTCAATTGTCGCAAAAGTGACTTCCACATCATAGCACCAGATGACAGGTCGTCCAACCCTTGCCTCTTCCACACGGCTTGACCATTTTCTGTCCTCTCGTTGGAAAGCTGAGCAACAACCGATCTTTCCTGGCGTCCAATCATTGTCTTGTCCGACTTTTCTTTTGAAGTAATTCGAACCAGCATTTCTTTCTGTTCCTGGTCGATAGCATCCTCTGGAGACGGCACCTTTATACTGAATATGCTGGGGAAGTAATTTAAAGCTTCATTGCTGATTTCTTCAAATACGTCGTTGACATCAGTTGCATTCACAAACAACCACTCAAAAAAAGTACTCAGTCTCAATTTCTCAATTGATTCATCGCATGAATCTCTTTGAATATCATGAAGTAATAATGCACCAAAACCACCGCCATTGAATAGATCGATATGCTTGAGAACTCCACCAGGTACAGGAATATCTTTTACGAGAAGATCTGACATGATGCCATGCCTTCGTTGAAGTAATGCCTTAATCAAAAACGCAGCCTCCTCACGAAGAAGTTGATTCACACCCATCAATAATGACTGCAATTCAGAGGTCAGAGCAACTGCAAAGGCTCGATCAGGTTCTGCGACATCAGATATTTCCGGGAATTTGCAACTATCAGAAGACGATTCGCATCTCTTCAGACTTGCTGATTGCCAAAAATTGTAAAGACGGGAACCAGGAGCTGGAGAACTTGTGCTTTCGCTCTTCTTTTTTGTCATGAGAGTTGCGGATGGCGTTGCATACAGTAGATTATGCAAATTATTATTAATACCAGTGATAAGTTTTTGTTGCAGAACTTCATCTCCAGGATCCCAGGGACCTGCCGGTTTGCTCCTTTGCAACGCAACAAGACAAGTTAGCCTTGCAAGATGCGCAGCATTTAATCTAATAATGTTATCCGGATCTTCCTTCAAAAGGGTCCTGTATGCATAAGAATTGCTGTCGGAAACTGCATCAAGTGTAGATAGAATTATCAAGAAGGTATCGTAAATTGGTTCGGACGTGAAGAAACCCATCAGTAATCGATCAAGCAATACTGAGCTGATGCCAATACAGTTTGCCAATGCAATGAGTTCCCCACGCTTGAGAGTGTCCTGCACAACAAGATGGCACTGCTCAATCAAGACCATATGAAATGCTTCAACTTCATCAGGCGACGAAAAAATTGGAAACGATTTAAATAGAGCAGCAATTAGTTCCACTGCTTTTGGTCCAGAAACGACAGCATGCTTGATCACGTGACGTAGGAGATCGACTAAACCAACGCCCCCACTATCGTGAGTATTTCCAACAAATCGTTCCGTAGGAGACATTTTTTGAATTGAAGGATCCAATGATTGCATGCTACCTCGACGTTCCTTATGACCTTCTGAATCATTGCTCTGGCTCCTTGTCGGTACAGAATTAGCCACGCTAGGCCAGTCATAAAATGTACTGTCGCTGCTGCTTATGGGATATTCATTGCTCACAGATATGGCATTCTTTGATAGGATTCTATCGTTATGTACCAAACACAAAGCTTGTGCAATGGGTTCCAGGAAGTCCGGTGTTCTACAAAATGTCTGAAAGGCGGTTGAAAAGGAGTGCCTGTGTGACAAAAGAACGAGGATCGCTTTATTTGTTTGCCTCGCTTTCTGCCCCAGTTCATTGTCTGCAGCTCCAAGTTGAATATTTCTCCCTAGACTTTCAGCCAGGAGCGAGAATATACCGCACGTTGAAGCTGCATTGGTCTCTAGGCCACCTGAAATGTTATTTTGTATAATTAAACCTTCGTCGTCACTTTCCGTATCAAAGATGGCGCACAATTGTTCTGGGTCAAGCGATCCAAAGCATGGCAGGTGCAAGAGTGGGGCATGTAATAGCTGACTAAGCACTGCAAGAGTAATGCTTGTAGATGTGGAAAACTTTGGAATACTTAGTACCAATGGAGCGAAACCTCCATCACGTTCGAAATTCTGCTTGAAAGATGGAGAATTCTGAAGCATTATGATCAACAAACGAAATGATGCAGACGCTGAAGATTCGTCTCGACAGTCTTCCAAAATGCATGTGAACCATGTTGGTGTGAGAACAACCGAAAAAGCTGAAAGGAATAACTGAGCATTTTTCCCTGTGATCTCCTTCGGAGACAAATCCTGAATATTGGACAAACCATGATCGCTTTCGTTTGCAACGTTGCCAGTAGATGTGGTCGAGATCTCATTTACACCATCAACAACCAACTCTTCCAATAAGCGGAGGAGGTATATTCTTGTCACGGAGCCCATTGACAGTTTTGGGTCTTCGTCATCATTTATTTTGTTTGACATTTCGTATCCTAATTGCACAGCAACATCTTCATGAACGACGTCTTTTTTCAGAGTGTATATTACAGCAAAGGCTATTTCACCTAAATCATCAGGAGTCAGCATGAAAGCCAGAACTCGTCGTAGGAACATCTTGCAAGCAAGAAGAAGTGGTACTCCAGGATCTCCACCAACAGTCACTGAGCTGATTGTTAGTGTTTGCGTTAACCAGCCGCTTCTATAAGCAGAGAGCACTGTGTGCAGTAGCTCATTTGTAGCTTTATGTTCACTGCCCACATCTTTTGATATCTCTGCACCTAATTTCCCGTAAGTGTATAATTCAGCAATTTCAATCATCAAATGAATAGTCCATTTTACCATCCCCAAAAGGTGTAATCGTCTGGCGTTGAAATCACAGTGCTTTGTTGTCGGACTCACTAAACCATTCAGAAGAGACATAGTCCTGAGAGCCAGATCTGGTCCCGAAGATTGTAGATTCCATACTTGGTGATTTTTGAGCAGATACTTGAGTGCATCGAGGTCTACAAGAGCCCAATTATCAGATGATGGCCATGCATATATTTCTACTCGATTTTTGTAGCCACGATCACCTCTGGGATCCTCATCGGCAGTTTCTGGATCGAATCCATGTACAGCTAGTGAAAAACAATGCTCTAATATAACTGCATCCATAATATTCTTTTGGATAAGAAGTAAAGCCAGCATGCGATAGCCACCCCCTGCATGAAGCATCTCTAGATTTGGAATGTGTTTCCTGGCACATTCTCTTATGACACGCAGCGTCAGCGCTATTGTCGTTGATGTCTTAGCTCCATTGAATATTGGTAAGAGCACATTTGGACCGCCAAGCCACTGCACATTGTCACCGAAAGATACGGGGCAAATGACGCTGCCTTTTCCGTATACAACTGCGTCGGAAGACACTAACTCGTTCGTAGAATGAATTTCTGCAACATTCACCAACCTGCGAGAAAAATGGCCTTTATTCGCAGCTACAGAATTTTCACGCATAGTTGATGTCGAAGAAGATGGATGAAAAGCACAAATTATGTATTCTGGTGGTAGATTGCAAAATAAACCCGCTGAACTCAGCATTTCACCCTGTCCATTCTGGGATACCTTATCCCTCATCACGTGGCTCGCCGCCTCAATCTCAGGGATTGATCTTCTCTTTAGTGACTGGGCAACTCCACCCTTCTCGCTATTTTCAGCAAGCATAGATAGTACCGAAGTAGCCGTTGCTGACAACGTTAAACGTTGTGGCCTGTCTCCCCAAAATTGACCATGAAAGTCAGGACCAGCAGAAAATACCGAAACAGCATCTCGAGGTCCAAGAATCCTGGAGACGAGTAGCATGGATCCGAGCTCCCATACCGGTAACGACCCTCTGATAATACCGCTAAAGGCTAATATAGGATTTGGAACACCAACATACATGATTGAGGTTGGCGGCAATGCCACGGCATCTATCTTTATATCCACTTCAAGAGGTTTGCCATCGACACAGAGTCCAATCACAGCTTTTCGAGAAAGAACTGCGCGCTTTGGTGGCTGATATGTCAGCAAAATATGGTGCCATGCGTTGGGTGACAAAGGAGATGCTGGAAAACAGATTGGTTTGGTCGAACCTGTAAATATTATATTGAATGATTGACTCAATAGGTCATACCAAACTGAAATAAATTGCTGTCTCCCAGAAACAGCTTTCTTTTCGTTTGCACCAGTCATGTTGCTAGATATGTCAAATATACAAATATTGCCTGTCACAGCATCATCAGATTCTGGTAAACGCATCCACAAAGAATATGAAAATCCACTTGTATTAGCTGGTGACCACAAGTTTGCCCCGGGATTTGTACCATCTCCATTAATGGGTCTTTTTGTCCTGGCTTGGAGTTTGTCGATTTCAATGAATTTCGTAAGTCCCTGCTCTGCCATAGTATATAATCTATCATCAAGACCAGCATCGATTCCATCTTCATTTAATGCATATATTTGGTTTAAATCCGTTCCACCCAGGTAACATCTTGCAACTTTATCGGCGCGTTTTGCTATCACAGAAAGAGTCTTCAGGCGAATGTTGATATTTTTCTCCAGATCTTCAGCGAACTTGCTGTTACGGATAGATTTCCTTCCATCGAAAGATTTAATAGATGATGAAATCAATGGAAGTCGTACTTCAGAGCGATCTTTGTTCGGTGAATTATTGGTCGTAAGAAGTGGGTTTGCGATGAATCTAAGCAATGCAACGAAGTCCATATATGACATCTTAAAGGAAGCAACTCTTCGTAGAAGGGCAACAAAGCGAGAGTACAGTGGATGATCTAGATCGTCAAAAATAAATGAGAAACCGTCGTCACTGACTAGAGTTCTGCACAGGCCACAATTTGCAATTTCTTCCAATGTAGTACCTGCATTGTTGGGAGAACATAATTGTATTAAAACATTGAGGGCATACTCCGATATGCTTCTAAATCGCTCGTCCTTTGGAAGGGAAATTGCCATACCAAGTACAAGTTTTGCTGCATCAGAGTTTCGAAGGGTTTGTATCTCATCAACTGGATTCATCCCATTATCCTCATCATCAAGAGTGATGCGCAGTTTTGGGTGGAGCAATCCGAGGGATAAATTCATGATGACCAATGCATTTTGGGGAGTATCAAAAAGACCCAATCCACGCAATGCTTTCACCAAAGACTCGTAGAATCCGTTCGTTGTAATATATTCTCTGTTCTTCGAAATTCCACTGAGTTCCTCCCCTAAAAGATCTACTGCTCGGGAGGATGCTAGCAAGGAAGATGAAGAGGTTATTTTGGTTGCAGCGTCAAAAACAGCATACACAGCTTCAACCATTGCCAGTATAGCTTCACTATATTCAATTCCACCGTTTTCATCCCCAGATGTGATGGAATTACTATGGCCATCCTCCAAAGAAAATAGTAAACGTAGCAAAACTTCAAACCCCCCTCGTATACGGAACGCATCTTGGGCGGAATCTATTAATCCTAGGACTCTCTTCACCATGTCTAAAATCTTACATCCAACAGTCAGGTGACTTCTTTTAATACTTCGTTTCTCCTTTGATTTCGCAGATGCAATAGAATCTACTAATTTGTTTAAAACTCCCACGACGACGCCCAAATCCCCCAAGAGTGCCTCACTCTCAGCGAAGCGCATCTTCGATTCAAACACTAATGTGGCCGCACTGCATGCTCTTGGACTCAAATCAGTCATTCCAGTTACAAGTAAGGCGTCAAGCTCTATACTTCTTTTACTTCTGGAATCATTGGATTTGTTAGGGGAATCAAGTCTTGGGGAAGATACCTCTGTCATACCGGCGGTACTGTTAATAATTAAGTCGATGATTCGGCAGATACCACAATAAACATCATCAATTCCTTCAAGATTTAAACTGTTGCGTTTCTCTCCTCTCGGTGGAGCCATAATGAGAAGTGACATTATTTCATGCAAGACCTCATCCATTACTCCAGCTTCAAGCATGATCAAACCCATTGCAGACTCATCAATTTGGAGTAATTTCTCTATAGTTTCTCCCAGAAGCTGTAAATCTCCCTTCATTTTCTCAATACATTTCTTATTATTTTCTATCCTGTCTTTGTCAACTGACAATCTGAGGATAGATCTACATAGCGCGAAGAAAATTTCGCTCACCGCAGACAGGGGCTTCCAACAATCTGCTTGGGGTAGCCCAGTAACAGCGTATTCAAGTGTGCGAAGGATTCCGTATTTGACTTCCACATCGTCGAAAGTGGGAAAGGATAGTAGAAACTTTGTCAAAACATTGTATGTTCCTTCTATGATTGAAAAGTTCGAAGGGTGATCAGAGAATATTTGCATTGTGCAAACAATAATCTCAGTGCCATAAATATTTCTATCAAGCCCTTCTTCACCATGATGTTCGTAGCCATTATTAATGATTTCGAGGGACAATTCAACCGAAAACTTTGCAATTGCTCGTAGATCGTCTCGATTGGATACAACCATTTCTGCCTCGTCACTATGATTGCTGAAAGATGCCAACATTGGTACAGAACGATCCATTAAGTCTTCAATTACGTCGAATGCAGCCGGATTCGTGACAAGAAATTCATCATTCTCATCCATTGGGTCTAGTTCTATTTCCGTACCATACGTCAAGCCTGTTCCGGCTGTCGTAAAACTTGTATCATCTAGCATTGAAATATCCGATGAAGACGTGGAACAGTAACACAACATGGCAGCCAATTGAAATAACTGTTTCAAGTTTGGTTGACTAGATTTAGCCATGGCATATCTCAAAACATGAAAGCCTCCTGCATGCTCAAAATCACCCAACAAATCAGTGGAATTATGGTAGCAGGACTGTCTCACAATGTTAATGATCGAGGTCAAAGCAATCAACCACAACCCATGCTTCTCGGCATTCATTCCATAAAGGCAGGAAGTAGCAGCCGCAGTGGACGAGGAGACGGAGGACATCCCACAAAGTTCTTTCGCATCATCCGTCATGTGCACAATCATCTTTCGCTCATGCAAAAACCACACGAGTGCCGAACTGAGACATTCTTTCGAAAACGCCACAATGACATCGGATGCAGCCCACGCGACATGGACGGCATTGGCTGGGTATCTTGCACCGGGCAGTGCCAGGAGTCCAAACAGATGTGGGCGGAGTTGTTATCCCACGCTGGGATCTCCGCATAGGACGCATAACAATCGGTTGACTTTTTCGGTCGCTCGTTTGCTCACTGCCCTTACCTTCTTTTCCTCCTCCTCCTCCTTTACCTCCTCCTCGTGATCCTTCAAGTTGCCATCCTTATCATCCGATCCTTTGGATGCATCCGAAGTCGAAGCTGCAGACTTTGTTTTGGAACTGCTGTTCTTCAACTCCAATACCCGCAATAATCGCATGCAGTGAATGAGGTTGGGTGGTAGTTCATTTTCCATACACCGGAGAATGAATTTATCGCAATGCGAATTTTTCAACAGTTTGTCCACGTCCGAAGTCGGATGATTCGAGTCCGACTTCGAGTTTGCATTCGATTTCTGTAATTCTCTCGTCACCTGCGCTTGTATACCGTCCCCACCAGCATCACCATTGGAATCGTCACCATCCGGTCTATTGACATCGGCTTCATCGTTTCCATTCACATCATCCGCTCCACCGAGAATTTTCAAAAGATTATCCTTCCAATTATTCGGGGCATGGCCCGAAGACTGTCTGCGCTTTGCCTGTTTCACCTGCTTGGCATCCAAGACTACCTTTTGAATGCTTTCTCCGAGTCTCCGTGCTGCTTCGGATATTTCCCGTTCTATTTTTGCATCCGATTGTTGTCTCCTCGCTTCTCGGACATTGTTTGCCG
>Ga0115101_1311632_pt1 | contig 11082 bp, 6 predicted proteins | sample MBTome_4_FD_89645 | JGI IMG/M metagenome (GOLD analysis project Ga0115101, IMG submission 89645) | Marine eukaryotic communities from Pacific Ocean to study complex ecological interactions - MBTS_20Mar14_M1_3um Metatranscriptome... | ecosystem: Environmental > Aquatic > Marine > Oceanic | place... | reverse complement strand
GAAAACCAAACTACTCCTAGTTTGCAGGCTTCGAACCAAAGTATTCTAAAAATTGGGGACTTAGCCATTGATACAAATAAACGTCAGGTCTTTAAGGGAAAAAAACGTATCAAATTAACAGGAATGGAATTTAATCTCTTAGAGTTATTAATTAAAAAGGCTGGAGAGAGACTTTCTCGATCGATGATTTTAGACAGGGTTTGGGGTTATACCCCTGAACGTTACGTTGATACACGTGTTGTTGATGTACATATCTCGAGATTAAGGTCCAAATTAGAAGAAGATCCCAGTAACCCTGATTTAATAATTACTGCGCGTGGAACAGGTTATATGTTTCAAAATTATAAAAATAACACCTTTACTTAAAAAACTGTTTTTATTACAGTTTTCCACTTCTTTTTTAAAACATGATTTAACGTTAAATTTAAACCATAGGAGTAATATAGACTCCTAAACTTTTTAAACTATTAAAAGTATTGGGAATTACGAACCGTGATTCGAGATTTAAAAACCTATACCAAATAAGTAATTCCTTTAAATCCCAGCTGAAAAATTAATGTGTAACTTAAATCAAAATATTTATAAATGTTTATTACCTAATTTATTAGAAATTCAGCGGGTTAGTTTTTGTTGGTTTTTGGAAAAAGGTCTACTTCAAGAACTTGAAAATTTTGCTGCTATACGAGATTATCTAGGTGAATTAGAGTTAAGTTTATCTGCAAAGCAATATAAAATACGGCGCCCAAAATATTCATTAGCTGAATCAAAGCGACGTGATACAACATATGGAATCCGCATTTATGTGATTGCTAAATTGGATTATTTGACTACGTCGGAACATAAGCGTGGAGAAGTATTTCTAGGCGATATCCCGTTAATGACAAATGAGGGAACTTTTTTAGTTAATGGTATTGAGCGAATAATTATTAACCAGATTGTTCGAAGTCCTGGTATCTATTATAAACGTGAAGCTAGTAAACAAAATACTTCTATTTATACAGCAAGTTTGATTTCAAACCGAGGTACATGGGTCAAATTTGAGATTGATAAAGACGAACTTGTTTATGTTAAGGTTGATAAAGCAAAAAAGTTATCTGGTTATGTATTTTTTAAAGCTTTAGGCTTAACTGATGCTGAGATTTTTGCTGGGCTAGACCAACCAGAGTATTTTCAAAAAACATTACAAGAGTGTGAAATTACCAATATAGAAGATGCTTTTTTAGAAGTTCATAATAAGTTACGACCAGGTGAACCAGCTACTGTTAAGGGTGGCCAACAATTATTATATTCAAGATTTTTTGATCCAAAACGTTATGATTTAGGCTACGTTGGCCGCCATAAAATTAACCAAAAATTAAATCTTGATATCAGTGAAGATGTCCGTATTTTAATTCCACAAGATGTTCTTGCCATTATTAATGAGTTAATAAACTTCCGACTTACCCCTGCTGTTGAAGATGATATCGATCATTTAGGAAATCGTCGAATCCGTTCAGTTGGAGAATTACTACAAAACCAAGTTCGGATTGGCTTAAACCGTTTAGAACGAATTGTCCGTGAACGAATGACAATTTGTGAACAAAAATATTTACGTGTCAATATTTTAATTAATCCAAAACCTTTAGTTTCTTCAATACGGGAATTTTTTGGTTCAAATCCATTATCTCAATTTATGGACCAAACAAATCCTCTGGCTGAATTAACACATAAACGCCGTTTATCAGTACTAGGACCAGGGGGTATTACAAGAGATCGAGCTGGTTTTGCTGTTCGTGATATTCACCCTAGCCAATATGGTAGGATTTGTCCTGTTGAGACACCGGAGGGACCAAATGCTGGTTTGATTGGTTCGTTATCAACTTATGGGCGTATTAATTCTTATGGTTTTATTGAAACGCCTTTTTATGAAGTTAAAGCAGGACACGTAGTTAAGAAAGACTTTCCAATATATTTAAACGCAACTGAAGAAGATCAATACCGTTTAGCTGCAGGTGATTTATTAATTAGTGAAAATAATTATATTCAAGGTTCGCGAATTCCGGTCCGTTATCGTCAAGAATTAATAACTGTAGAACCAAGTGAAGTTGATTATGTTGCAGTATCGCCTATTCAAGTTGTTTCTTTAGCTGCTTCACTTATTCCATTTTTAGAACATGATGATGCAAATAGAGCCTTAATGGGTTCAAATATGCAAAGGCAATCTGTTCCGCTTTTATATTCTGAAGCTCCTCTTATTGGTACTGGTTTAGAAGGTCAGACGGCACGTGATTCAGGAATGACTGCCTTAAGTATTCATAATGGAAAGGTTATTAAAGTAAATAAAGGGCAAATTTATATTCGTGATAAATATAATAATGTTGTTAAATATGTTCTTAACAAATATCAACGTTCAAACCAAGATACTTGTATAAATCAAGCACCGTTAGTTTCTGTGAATGAGAAGATCTTTATTGGCCAAGTTTTGGCCGATGGTGCATCTACGCAAGGTGGAGAGCTAGCCGTTGGACAAAACATTTTGATAGCTTATATGCCTTGGGAGGGTTATAACTATGAAGATGCATTTGTTGTGAGCGAGCGTCTGATTTATGATGATCTATTTACTTCTATTCATATTGAAAAGTTTGAAATTGAAATACGCCAAACAAAACTTGGAATGGAAGAAATAACTAGAGATTTACCGAATGCAAGTGAAGCTTCTTTACGTAATCTTGATGAAAATGGGATTGTAAATATCGGAGCTTGGGTTGACTCGGGTGATATTTTGGTTGGTAAATTAACACCTAAGGGCGAATCAGATTATCCACCTGAAGGAAAATTACTCCGTGCGATTTTTGGGGAAAAATCAAGGGATATTAGAAATACTTCCTTAAAAATACCCCATGGTACTTGTGGTCGGGTTTTAGATATCAAAATATTTTCACGAAGTAATCGCGACGATTTACCACCAGGGACAAATGAAGTTATCAAAGTTTATATTGCACAAACGAGAAAAATCCAAATTGGTGACAAAATGGCAGGACGCCATGGTAATAAAGGTATTATTAGTAAAATTCTACCGCGCCAAGATATGCCTTTTTTACCAGATGGGCAACCTGTTGACATTTTATTAAACCCACTAGGTGTTCCGTCTCGGATGAATGTGGGCCAAATTTTTGAATGTTTATTGGGTTTAGCTGCTGAACAATTAAATGCAAGGTTTAAAATTGTACCTTTTGACGAAATGTACGGTAGTGAAGCATCGCGTGCGTTTGTTAATAAAAAATTATTATTAGCTAGTCAAAAACAACCATGGATATTTTCACCTACTCATCCAGGGAAAGTAATTTTACGTGATGGATTAAGTGGAAATGATTTTGACAACCCAATAACAGTGGGTAAAGCTTATATGTTGAAACTAGTTCATTTAGTTGATGATAAAATTCATGCCCGTTCTACCGGTCCTTACTCACTTGTTACACAACAACCTTTAGGTGGACGTGCTCAACAAGGTGGTCAACGTTTAGGAGAAATGGAAGTTTGGGCTCTAGAGGCTTTTGGTGCCGCTTATACTTTACAAGAACTATTAACTATCAAGTCAGATGATATGCAAGGTCGAAATGAAACTCTTAACTCAATCGTTAAGGGACGCCCAATTCCTCGACCAGGAACACCAGAATCTTTTAAAGTATTAATGCGTGAACTTCAAGCTTTATGTCTTGATATTGCTGCATATAAGGTTAATTTAGAATCAGATAAACAGTTAGAGGATAATGAAATTAATTTGATGGAAGAACTTTCGGAAGCAAATGATTTTCAGTCGTCTGAAAATGGAGTAAAAGCCGAAGATCATTATCTTAATTATCAGACTCCAATTGAATCTAAATTTTTTGCCGATGATAAAGTTTAAATTTTTTTAGATATTACTAATAATTAATTTTTTATAGTGGGTTTATGTTGAGGATAGAAAAATCCTTTGATTACGTGAAAATTAATATAGCTTCGCCAACACGAATACGTAGTTGGGGAGAAAGAGTTTTACCCAATGGCCAAATTGTAGGAGAAATAACTAAACCTGAAACAATTAATTACCGAACATTAAAACCAGAAATACATGGTTTATTTTGTGAAAGAATTTTTGGTCCAGTAAATGATTGGGAATGCCATTGTGGTAAATATAAACGAGTTCGACATAAAGGAATAATTTGTGAACGTTGTGGGGTCGAAGTAATTGAATCAAATGTTCGAAGACACCGAATTGGCTTTATTGAATTAGCATCGCCTGTTACGCATGTTTGGTATGTTAAAGGCCGACCGAGTAAGATTGCAATGATTTTAAATATTTCTTTAAAAGAATTAGAACAAATCGTTTACTTCAATTCTTATATTGTAACAAATTCAGGAACGAGCACTGAATTATCGAATAACCAACTGTTAGGTGAAACTGATTGGGCAGCTTTTGATTATGCTAACGAAGGAAAGTCCGATGTTGAAATCTCTATCGGGGCGGAAGCTGTGAAAACTCTGATGGAACAAATAAACCTTGAAGAAGAATCAAAAAATTTAAGAGAATTAATTCCAAGTACAAAAGGGCCGGAACGTGAAAAGTTAATTAAACGCTTACGTGTAATTGACCAGTTTATTGCTTCTTCGTGTAATCCTGCATGGATGGTATTAAGTATTCTACCGGTCTTACCCCCAGACCTACGCCCAATGGTTCAACTTGATGGTGGTCGTTTTGCCACTTCCGACCTTAATGATCTTTATAGACGTGTTATTAATAGAAACAATAGGCTTGCACGTTTACAAGAAATTATGGCACCAGAATTAATAATTCGGAATGAAAAACGAATGTTACAAGAGGCTGTAGATGCCTTAATTGATAATGGAAAACGAGGTCGAGCTGTTGTCGGTTTAAATAATCGCCCTTTAAAATCATTATCCGATATTATTGAAGGTAAACAAGGACGTTTTAGACAAAATTTATTAGGTAAACGAGTTGATTATTCAGGACGTTCGGTAATTATTGTTGGTCCAGAATTAAAATTAAACCAATGCGGTTTACCAAGAGAAATGGCTATTGAATTATTTCAACCTTTTGTTATTCATCGTTTAATTTACGAAGGTTTAGTAAATAACATTAAAGCTGCTAAGAATATTATCCAGAAAAACGATACATTAACTTGGAAAATTTTAGCCCAAGTTATGAAAGGCCATCCTATCCTTTTAAATAGAGCTCCAACTCTTCACAGGCTTGGGATTCAATCGTTTGAACCTATTCTTGTGGAGGGCCGTGCAATTAAACTTCACCCTCTTGTGTGTCCTGCTTTTAATGCAGATTTTGATGGAGATCAAATGGCTGTACATATTCCATTATGTCTTGAAGCACAGACAGAAGCAAGAATTTTAATGCTAGCACCAAATAATTTTTTATCTCCGGCTACTGGAGAGCCAATTTTAACTCCAAGCCAAGACATGGTGTTAGGTTGTTATTATCTTACAGCTAATAACCCTTCTGAACAGAGTTCTAAAAACTATTACTTCTCAAGTTTTGAGGATACTTTAATGGCCTATCAACAAAAACAAATTAGTTTACATACGTTTGTTTGGGTTAAGTTTGATGGAGTTGTTGACCAACCGCCCTCTAATAGTTTTGAACACGTTATTGGCCAGACCAGCATTTCTATTTCACCTTACGAAATACTTAAAAAAGACCAAGATGGGAGTTTGATGTCTAAATATATACGAACAACACCTGGTCGAATTCTTTTGAATGAATCATTTAATTAATCCATATAAAAATTAGATGCAAAACGAACTAGATAAAAAGTTACCTTTTTATAATGAAGTAATCAATAAAAAAAAGTTACAAGGTTTAATGTATCAAACCTTCCATAACTATGGAGTTGTAAAATCTTCTTTAATTGTTGACCGTGTTAAAAATTTAACCTTTCATTATGCAACACTTTCAGGAATTTCATTAAATGCTGAAGATTTACGTGTACCTTATCGGAAAAGGCAATTAATTGGCTTAACTAGTACAGAGGTTGAATCCACAGAACAAAAATATAGTGCCGGTACAATTACAAGTGTAGAACGATTCCAAAAAGTTATTGATATTTGGAATAATGCAAGTAATACGCTAAAAGATGACGTTTTAACTTATTTTCGAGAAAGTGACCCATTGAACCCATTGTATATTATGGCTTTTTCGGGAGCACGGGGTAATATTTCGCAAGTTCGACAATTAGTTGGAATGCGTGGATTAATGGCTGATCCACAAGGGCAAATTATTGATTTACCAATTAAAAGTAATTTTCGTGAAGGCTTAAAAGTTACTGAATATGTTATTTCTTCTTATGGTGCAAGAAAAGGTTTAGTAGATACGGCACTACGAACGGCTGATTCAGGTTATTTAACGAGACGTCTAGTAGATGTTGCTCAAGATATTATTGTCCGCGACGAAGATTGTTTAACAACCGAAGGGTTATCCTATGAGGATTTATTTAAGCGTTATAAAACGTCATTATCCTTTAAAGACCGGGTAATTGGAAGACTTCTATTGGAGCCTGTTTTTTCAAAAGATAAAAAAATATTAATCGCACCAGCAAATACAGAATTAACTGCTTCTGTTATCGACGAGTTGGAAAAAAATAATGTTCACGATGTTAAAGTACGCTCACCATTAACTTGTAACTCAAACCGTTCAGTTTGCCGTAAATGTTATGGCTGGCATTTATCTTATTCACGCATAGTCGATTTAGGTGAAGCTGTAGGAATTGTTGCAGCTCAATCGATTGGTGAACCGGGAACTCAATTAACAATGCGAACATTTCACACCGGAGGTGTATTTTCAGGAGATTTAACACGTCAAATACGTGCTCCTTTTCCTGGTACAGTTTTTTATAAACTTAAATCTAAAACTGTTCTAGTGCGAACAATGCATGGTGAAAAAGGTTTTCGTTTAAATGAAGGTGTTGACTTAATTATTGAGGATGCTAGTGGAACTAGTATTACTTTACAAATACCAAAAGGTAATATTTTACTTATCAATAATGGGCAAAAAGTTTACTTAAGCCAAATTCTTGCTGAAATTAAGAAAGACGCTAATCTTATTCTTGAGGAAGATAGTAAGCATGTTTATACTCAATTTTCGGGCGAAACATTTTTTCAAAATGTTGAAATAAATAATATTGTTGATAAACAAGGATCTATTAGCCAAGTCAGTAAAAAGGCTGGGTTAATTTGGATATTGCATGGAGAGCGTTATTCATTACCAATTTCATCTTTTCTTGAAACACATGTTGGAAATAAACTTTCGGTAAAAAGTATATTAGCTAGGCAACAAAGTTTAAATAAGCATTCTGGTTTAGTTAAATTTGACTCATCGCCAAGCGGTACATTTTTAAAAGTTTTAAATTTTTCCTTAATGTTAAAAAACACAAAGTTAATAAAACAGGAAAATGACAAATCTATATTGACGATTTTAAGTAAAAATGTCGAAAAAGTTTTTCAACTTCAAGTAAAGAATAAAGAATTTTTAACCAATGGCCAAACAATTGCAGTTTTAAAAGAAGACCTTTATAAAACGCAGACGGGAGGTATTATTTGTTACAATATTGACGATAATAAAAATACGAAAAAAAGACGCAGTACAAAAAAAGTTTTTTCTGGTTCGCTTTACTGGATTCCTGAAGAAACTCATATGTTAAATTCTTCACTTGTAGAAAGCTTAAAGGTAAAACCGGACACGCTTATTAGAAAAGGAACCGAGATTTGGCCTGGTAATTATACAAAATTAAACGGATTAGTTCAATTTGATGATCTCACGCAAGAATTAACAATTAAACCTGGGGAATTATTCTTAGTAAATGATTCACGTTATAAGAAAAAGTTTGAAAAAAATTTCTTCATTAAACCAGGCGAAATAATTATTAATGACATTGTTGCGCAAAAACTTTGTTACAGTGAATGCATTGAAATTAATAATTTATTATACTTATTAATTCGACCTGTTCAAATCTATAAAGTGCCACGTGAAAGAGATTTCTTTCTTGAACACGTCTGTTTTCCTACAAATGTTCACCAACGCATCAAGTTAAAAACTGTAAAAAGGATCTTTTTTAAGAATTGGGAACGTGTTAAATCAAATACCGGAGTAAACCTTCTTCAAACCTTTTTAGTATTAAGTTTGAAAACAAAATATTCTAACCTTCAGCCACAGCTTGAATCTGTTTTAATTCCTGGAACGACGAATACGTACCGGTTAAAGGTATCTCTTTATGAGGTTTTTAAACCTGATGGAAATCTTTCACGAGATAACAAAGAAAATCTTATTTCTTCAACAAATTACCTTGTTAAAGAAAATCAATTTATTTTTCCAAATACTGTTGTTGCGGAGACTTGTATTTCATCGAAATTATCAGGGACTTTAATTGGTGAAAAGGATAATAAAAGCAATGGTATAAAAGATATTTTAATCCTAAAGGAAACAGATATTAAAGAAATATCATGGTCTTCATCAACAGAAACGTTACAAGTCAAAGTAGGTGATTTAGTTCGTGTAGGGTGTTTTCTTACAGATTTTAAAAAATCAATTTATTCAGGGCAAATTTATAAAATTACTGAAGATTTTATTTCGATCCGTTTAGGACGTCCATATTTAATCTCTGAAAATAGTATTTTACGGGTTAATTCCGGTAGTTTTGTTCAACGCGCAGATATTTTAGCTACCTTAGTTTATGAAAAATTAAAAACAGTAGACATTGTACAAGGTTTACCGAAAGTAGAAGAAATTCTTGAGGCTCGTAAAATAAAAAATAGTTGTTTATTAGCACCAGCCGAAGGTCAATTATATTTAAAAAATTCACTTGTTGAAATTGTTTCTGAAAATGGTAGTATAACCTCTCTTCCTTTAGCCGCGAAAGAAAAGGTTAAAGTTGTAAATGGAGATTTTGTTAAAGTTGCTTATCCTCTTACAGATGGACAAATTAGTCCTCACGATATGTTAACTACATTGTTTGAATATTACCGTAAAAATGTTGATGTTGATAAAGCTTGTAAATTAAGTTTCAAGTATTTACAACTTTTTTTAGTTAACGAGGTTCAACGAACATACCTTGCTCAAGGAGTTCAAATTGCTGATAAACATATCGAAGTGATTGTTAAACAAATGACTTCAAAAGTAAAAGTTGAAGATAGTGGAGACACGACACTTTTGCCGGGTGAAATTTTAAGTTTATATCAAGCTGAACGAATAACGCAAACAGCTCGGTTAGCAAATAATACACCACCAATTTATGTTCCAATTCTATTAGGTTTAACAAAAGCATCGTTAAATAGTGATAGTTTTATTTCTGCTGCAAGCTTTCAGGAAACAACTCGTGTCTTAACAGAAGCTGCAATTGAAGGTAAAAAAGATTGGTTAAATGGTCTAAAAGAGAATGTTATTATTGGTCGATTAATACCTGCTGGAACAGGATTTAATTGTTATGAGCATTTACGAAAAATACGTAATTTGAATAATGATTCCGAAAATCCGGCAGATGCAAATATACAAGTAGTAAAAGAAAATATTTTAAATTATCGTTTAAATGCTAGATAAATCAGGGTAATTTAACATTTTTTATGTTTTTTTTTATTAATTTTTGTAGTAGATTAGAACGGTACGTTAAATTAGTTATTTAGAAGTAGTTAAACAAATATGGCCCGTTACACAGGAGCAAAATTAAGGGTAACTCGTAGATTAGGCGATCTTCCTGGTTTTACAAGTAAAAAAGCTAAGTCAAACCAACGACCTGGCCAACATGGAGCAACGCCCAAAAAGCTAACACAATATGCCATGCGATTAGAAGAGAAGCAAAAACTTCGTTTTAATTATGGTTTAAGTGAAAAGCAGCTTATGAATTATATAAAACAAGCAAAACGTGTTAAAGGTGCGACAGGTAATATTCTTTTGCAGCTCTTAGAAATGCGTTTAGATAATTTAGTCTTTCGTTTAGGTATGGCACCTACGATTGCAGCTGCCAGACAATTAGTAGGTCATAAACATGTTATTGTAAACAATAAATGTGTTTCAATCCCAAGTTATCAATGTCAACCTGGAGATGTCTTAACTATTAAAGACAATAAAGGTTCAAAAGATCTTGTTCTTAACTTTTTAGAATCTCCTGCACTATCAAACATTCCTCAGCATTTAGATTTTGATAAGAAAAATTTAACAGCAAAAGTTCTTGGGATTGTAGATAGAGAATGGGTTGCATTAAAGTTAAATGAGTTATTCGTTATTGAGTTTTACTCACGTAAGATTTAATATTCTTAATTTTTACGTTTCTAAAAACGAAGATATAGAAATTAAAAAAAAGTTACTTAGCCATTAAATATTTTTATGACAGTTATTACACTTGGAGAATTACTTGATGCAGGCGTTCATTTTGGTCACCAATCAAGTCGTTGGAACCCGAAAATGTTTCCCTACATTTATACCGAACAGAATGGGATTCATGTAATTGATTTAGTTCAAACAGCTCGTTTACTAACACACGCATACAATTACGTTCAAACAGCTGCAAAAGAACAAAAAAACTTTTCTTTTTATTGGTACAAAAAGACAAGCTGCCGGTATTATTGCTGAAGAAGCGCAAAAATGTGGGGCACACTATGTAAATAATCGTTGGTTAGGTGGTATTTTAACAAACTGGTCAACTGTACAATTACGCGTAGAATACCTTAAAGAACTCGATAAAAAAGAAGAAAGTGGTGAAATTGATAGGCTACCTAAAAAAGAGGCTGCATTATTACGTCGTGAACATGATAAGCTTAAACATAATTTAGGTGGGCTTCGCCAAATGACGCAGGTTCCAGATATTGCTATTGTTGTAGATCCAAAGCGAGAAAGTACAGCAATTGCTGAGTGTCGAAAATTACAAATACCAATTATTTCAATTTTAGATACAAATTGTGACCCGAATTTAGTTGATATACCAATTCCAGCAAATGATGATGCTGTTCGTTCTATTAAATTAATCCTTTCAACATTATCGGATGGTATCTTACTTGGGCGACCACTTAGTGCTTAAAGTATGTTGAGTAAAATGAAAAAAAAGG
>Ga0115101_1081962_pt1 | contig 11168 bp, 21 predicted proteins | sample MBTome_4_FD_89645 | JGI IMG/M metagenome (GOLD analysis project Ga0115101, IMG submission 89645) | Marine eukaryotic communities from Pacific Ocean to study complex ecological interactions - MBTS_20Mar14_M1_3um Metatranscriptome... | ecosystem: Environmental > Aquatic > Marine > Oceanic | place... | reverse complement strand
ATGACTCAAATTTTTGATGAAACGGGTAACATTATTCCTGTTACTGTTTTAAAAATTGGCCCTTGCGTAATTACTCAGGTTAAAACAACTTTAACAGATGGGTATAATGCAATTCAGATTGGTTATGGTAATGTACCAACAAAATCGTTAACACAACCTAAATTAGGTCATTTACAAAAATCAAATATTCAACCCTTAAAATATCTTAAAGAATTTCGAGTTAACAATCCAGAAGAATTTCAAGTAGGTCAAATTCTGAACGTTGAGGCCTTTGATTCTGGACAACTTGTTGATATAACAGGTAAAAGTTCTGGTAAAGGTTTTTCCGGCCTTCAAAAACGTCATAACTTCACTAGAGGTCCAATGACACATGGTTCAAAGAACCATAGATTACCTGGTTCAATTGGTATGGGTACTACTCCAGGTCGAGTATTACCAGGTAAACGAATGGCAGGACAATTAGGAAATAAAATTACGAATATTAAGAAATTAAAAATTGTACAAGTAAATGTAGAAGAAAATATTTTAGTTGTTAAAGGTTCTGTTCCAGGAAAACCTGGAAACTTACTAAGTATTATTTCTTCAAAATAAATTTGTATATTATCAAAAATCAATACCGTGAAATAAATTATGACTGTTCAAAAATTTGTAACCTACAATGTGCTGGATACTAATGGTCAGATATTAAATGAACAACAAAAATTAGAATTAAATGTTCTTGAAACCTCGGGAAATTATCTAATTCATAAAGATATCTCAAGACAACAAATTCAGCAGAAACAAGGAACGGTTTCGACTAAAACTCGAAGTGAAGTTCGAGGTGGTGGACGCAAACCATGGCGTCAAAAAGGAACAGGCCGAGCACGAGCAGGTTCGAATACATCACCTTTATGGAAAGGTGGGGGTGTTATTTTTGGTCCAAAACCAAGAACAATCTCACTAAAATTAAACAAAAAAGAAAGACTTTTATCTTTACAAACATTGTTATATAACAAACGAAATATTATTTCTGTTGTGGATAATATTGAAAATATGTTAGAAACTCCAAAAACAAAATTATTTTCAGATTTTTGTAGTCAATGTGATATCGATTTGAGTCAAAAAACTCTTTTAATTGTTTCAGAAAAAACAGATAATTTAAAATTAGCAACACAAAATGTTAAAAATGTTGAATTAATTTTAGCATCAAATTTAAATACTCTTAGTTTGCTAAAAGCGAAACAAATTATATTAACACCATTAGCAGTAAATGTTATAAAGGAGATTTATTGTGGTTGATTCTTCATATTTTAATCGTAGTAGTGTTGATAGTATTAAGTATCCACTGATTACCGATAAAGCTACAAGACTATTAGAAAATAATCAATACAGTTTTATTGTAAATCCTCACTCAGATAAAATTACAATCAAAGCAGCAATCGAATATTTATTTAATGTAAAAGTGATAAAAGTTAATACTTGCCATCTTCCTAAGAAAAAAAGACGCGTAGGAAAGTACGTTGGTTGGAAATCACATTATAAAAAAGCTATTGTAACTTTATCTGAAGGTGATACAATAAACTTATTTGCAGAAAATTAAAAACTATAATCATTAAAAGTTTATGAGTATTCGTCTTTATAAGTCATATACACCAGGAACAAGAAATCGCGCACTTTCATCATTTGATGAAATTACAAAAGCAAAACCAGAAAAAACCTTAATTCGGAAAAATCAACGTAATAAAGGTCGAAATAATCGAGGTGTAATTACTGTGCGACACCGCGGTGGTGGTCATAAAAGAAAATATCGAGAAATTGATTTTCGACGTAATAAACATAATATTGAGGCAACAGTAGCTTCAATCGAATATGATCCGAATCGTAACGCCCGAATTGCATTATTACATTACATTGATGGTGAAAAACGTTATGTTTTACATACAAATACCATTACTGTAGGTGATTCTATTATGTCTGGTCCAGATGTTCCGTTTACGGTTGGTAACTGTTTACCATTAGAACAAATCCCATTAGGAACTTCTATTCACAATATTGAATTAATTCCAAATCGAGGTGGTCAAATCGTACGTGCAGCTGGTACATCAGCAAAAATATTAGCGAAAGAAGGTGATTACGTAACTTTACGTTTACCATCAAAAGAAGTTCGTTTAATTCGAAAAGAATGCTTTGCAACAGTAGGTGAAATTAGTTTTAATGATGCCTTTTTAGTTCGAAGCGGAAAAGCGGGCCGAACTCGTTGGTTAGGTCGAAGACCTGTTGTTCGTGGTTCAGTAATGAACCCATGTGATCACCCACACGGTGGTGGTGAAGGTCGTGCTCCAATTGGTCGTGCAAGACCACTTACACCATGGGGTAAACCAGCATTAGGAGTTAAGACTCGTAAGAATAAAAAAGCAAGTAATGCTTATATTATTCGTCGTCGATAATAATATACCATTTAAAAAATAAAGCTAATATAACTGAATTTATATATGCCAAGATCCCTGAAAAAAGGTCCTTTTGTCGCATATCATTTATTAAAAAAAATTGATGATATGAATGCTAGTGGCAAAAAAAGTACCATTGTTACATGGTCACGTAGCTCAACTATTCTTCCCAATATGGTAGGACATACCATTGCTGTTTACAATGGAAAACAACATGTTCCTATTTTTATTTCTGATCAACTTGTTGGACATAAATTAGGAGAATTTGTTTCTACTCGAACATTTAAATCGCATATTAAAACTGATAAAAAAACAAAACGTTAATAATATTAAATATGCCAAGACTTTTGAAACATCCGAGATGTAAAGATTTTTTCCGGGCATCTCGCAGTCCAATGATTTTGGAATCAGTTACAATAACTGCAAAGAATAATCATTTATTATCTCGAAATGTAATCAAAATATTAAAAAGTCTAAGAAATCGTTCATTTTATAAAGCAATAGAGATTGTTTCAGAAATCGGAAATAGTGTAGAACGGAATGAAATTCTTCAAATTCTATATGCAGCAACGATTTATACTGAAAATAATCATTATTCAAATTTATTAAAATTGTGGATTGATGATGTTTATATTAGAAAAATTCCAAATTCTAATCAATTTCTTTCACAAAGTTTGAAAGATCAATACAACGTTATTATTAAACTTGGGTTTGAATATAAAGAACCTCCAACAAAAAAAGAACCTTTATGGTAAATGTTATTTAAAAAGCAGATTTTTTTTATAAGTTTAAATTTTTGATAAAAAGGAATTTGGGTTATTTGAATCTCTAAATATTATAAAAATTCAAAAAGTTTTTTTAAAGATGAATTTTTGTGCAAAAATTAAAGAAATTTTTTAGATTGAGTTAAAAATTCAGAATAAAACTAAAAAATATAAAGTAAAGAAAAACTAGAAATAATATTTTATGTCTAATACTCAATCAGTAAAAGCGGTTGCGAAATATATTCGTATGTCACCGCATAAAGTACGACGTGTTTTAAATCAAATTCGTGGACGTTCTTATCAAGAGGCTTTAATGATATTAGAATTTTTGCCTTATGGTGCCGGTGGTCCAATTTGGCAAGTAGTGCATTCTGCTGCAGCCAATGCCCAAAATAATTATGATTTAGACAAGAAAAAATTAATTATTGAGGAAGTATATGCTGATGAAGGACCTAAACTAAAACGAATTCGTCCAAGAGCACAAGGCCGAGCATATGCCATTTTAAAGCCAACATGTCATATTACTGTTGTTGTTAAATCTACGGATTAAACAATATTATAAAATTGTAATTTAATTAAAAGGATTAATTCTGTGGGTCAAAAAACACATCCATTAGGGTTTCGATTAGGAATAACACAAGAACATAGATCATCATGGTATTCGAAGTTAAATAACTATTCGGAACTAATAGAAGAAGATGATAAAATTAGAACACATTTGGAGAAATTAACAAAATCAGCTAGTATTTCAAATATTCAAATTAACCGTAACGGTTTAAATGATCAAATTGAATTAAATATTGAAACAGGCCGACCTGGAGCCTTAGTAGGCAATAATGGACTAGGTATTGAAACATTGTTAACAAATATTAAAAAAATCTTACCTAATGATCGTCAAGTTACTATTAATATTTTAGAAGTTGAAAAAGTTAATTTAAATGCTTCATTAATTGGTGACTTGGTTGTGAAACAATTAGAAGATCGAGTTGTTTTCCGCCGTGCAATTCGAGAAGCTATGCAATGTGCACAAGAAGATAATGTTAGTGGTATTAAAGTTCAAGTATCAGGTCGATTAAATGGTGCTGAAATTGCACGTAGTGAATGGATTCGTGAAGGTCGAGTACCACTACAAACATTACGAGCTGATATTGATTATGCTACAAAAGAAGCTAATACAATCTATGGAGTTTTAGGCGTTAAAGTTTGGTTATTCAAAAATGAAATTTTAAAGAAATAACAAAGTCTCCTTTGATTTAATAAATCGAAATATTATTACATTAATTTATTATGTTAAGCCCAAAAAGAACAAAATATAGAAAATTTCATCGTGGACGTATGCGTGGTAAAGCTACACGTGGTAATGAAATCTCTTTTGGCGAATTTGCTTTACAAGCATTAGAACCAACGTGGATTACATCACGTCAGATTGAAGCTGCTCGTCGAACAATTACACGTTATACAAAACGTGGTGCATCTTTATGGATTCGCATTTTTCCAGACAAAACTGTTACAGCTCGTGCCGCTGAATCTCGTATGGGTTCAGGTAAAGGGGCAGTAGATTATTGGGTAGCTGTTGTTAAGCCTGGAACGATTCTTTTTGAAATCGCTTCTGTTCCGGAAGAAATTGCACGGGCTGCTTTTAGCCTAGCTGCATACAAGTTACCGATCAAAACAAAATTTATTATTAGAAACAATATTGAATAAATTATGGGTATACCTCAATTTAATGATGTTACATCACTTTCAAATAATGAAATATCAGAAGCAATTATTCGAACAGAGAAAGAGTTATTTACTTTAAGATTTAAAAAGGCTACTAGACAGCCCTTTAAACCTCATGAAATCAAACATGCAAAACGCCGTTTAGCTCATTTAAAAACTTTTTTAACAGTACGATTAGACTTAATTGAAAAAGAACAAAGTAATTAATATAGTATAGTCAAATTTGTTCAGAACACTAATGCTATGACTGAAAATTATTGAAATAAATAAATGAAAACAATGATTAAGGAGTTTTAAATGCCAGTAAAAGAAAAAATTGGTATTGTTATAAGTGATAAAATGGAAAAAACTGTCGTTATTAAAGTTGAGAATCGTTATCCTCATCCAATGTACGGTAAAACAGTTGTAAAAACAAGAAAATATTTAGTTCATGATGAAAATGGTGAATGTAACGTTGGTGATCAAGTTTTAGTTGAAGAATGTAGACCATTAAGTCGACGAAAACGTTGGACATTAATTAAAATACTTTCGAAATCATCTTTAATTAGTTAAGGTTAAACTTATATGATCTACCCACAAACTATGTTAACAGTAGCTGATAATACTGGAGCGCGAAAAATTATGTGTATTCGTGTATTAGGTGGTAATCGGAAATATGCTAAAGTTGGTGATACTATTATTGGAGTTGTTAAAGAAGCTCTACCAAATATGCCAATTAAACGTTCAGATGTCGTACGTGCAGTTGTTGTAAGAACTTGTAAAACAATTCGCCGACAAGATGGGATGTATATTCGATTCGATGATAATGCTGCTGTAATTGTAAATTTAGATAATAATCCTAGAGGAACCCGAGTTTTTGGGCCAGTAGCTCGAGAAATTCGTGATAAAAACTTTTCAAAAATCGTTTCTTTAGCACCGGAGGTTTTATAAATGAGTATAAAACAAAAAATGCATGTTCGACTAGGAGATAATGTTACGATTATTTCTGGTGCTGATAAAAATAAAACTGGTGAAGTTATAAAATTATATAAACAGACAGGTAAAATTGTTGTTAAAGGTATTAATTTTAAATTTAAGCACATAAAACCGAATAAAGATAATGAAGTTGGGGAAATCAAACAATTTGAAGCTCCAATTCATCATTCAAATGTAAAATTAAATTCAAAAGAATCTTAATCATTCAATAATATGCGTAACCCTCACTCATTAGAAGAAAAGGCTGAAATAAACCGCCTATTAGATAATATTAAAAAAGAATACGAAGAAGGTATACGACCAGTTTTAAATAATAATAACCCATCAATGTATGGAAATCTAAATAAGATTCCTAGATTGAAAAAAATACAAATTAATCGTGGTTTAGGTTTAGCAGCTCAAAATACAAATATTTTGAAAAAAAGTATTGAAGAGTTTACTAAAATTACAGGTCAAAAACCAATAATTACACGCTCGAAAAAAGCTATTGCTGGTTTTAAAATTCGTGATGATATGGAATTAGGTTTAACCGTAACTTTACGTGGTGAAAAAATGTATACATTTTTAACTAAATTAATCTTCTTCACATTTGCCCAAATTCGAGATTTTCGTGGTTTATCAGTAAGAAGTTTTGATAAAGCAGGGAACTATACATTTGGTTTAAAAGAACAATTAATTTTCCCGGAAATTAATTATGAAGATGTAGATCAACCACAAGGTTTTACTATTACTCTTGTTATGGCGTCATCTGCAAAAAAAAACAACCTTTAACAATGTGTTAAATGGTATGGTACTTTTAAAATTCTTAAGATTCCCATTAAATGATTCTGGATATTATGAAAAATATGAATCTTTAAATGAAATCAGCCAAGTTTGGGATCGTAAAAAACATTTACGACGTAAGCGTTGGTCACAAGAATAATTTACATATCTACAGATACTTAGAAAATAGGATCGAATATAAAAGGATAAAGTTATGGTTACAGATACTATTTCAGATATGTTAACAAGAATTAGAAATGCAAATATGGTAAAACACCAAATTGTACAAATTCCTGTTAGTAAAATGTCTTTAGCAATCGCATCCATTCTTAAACAAGAAGGATATATTGAAGAGTTTGAACAATACGAAGAAGAAAAAAATAAATATTTACTAATTTTCCTTAAATATAAAGGGAAATCGCGTCAACCAGTAATCAATACTCTTGAACGAATTAGTAAACCAGGTTTACGTGTTTATAGCGGTTCAAAAAATTTACCTCAAGTATTAGGAAATTTAGGAATAGCTATTGTATCGACATCACAAGGTGTTATGACAAACCTAAAAGCAAAAGAGCTTGGGATTGGCGGCGAAATTTTATGTTATATTTGGTAATCGGAGCTATTATATGTCACGTATTGGAAAATTACCAATTAAAGTACCACAAAGCGTAGATGTTACGTGTGATGGGCCAAAAGTTACAGTTAAAGGTAAATTTGGAACTCTACATGATACAGTTCCAGATGTATTAGGAATTGAACATAATGACGATACTTTAATTGTAGGTTTAAAAAATAATACACGAAGCGCACGAGCCTTACATGGTTTATATAGAACACTAATTAACAACATGATAGTTGGTGTTTCAGAACAATTTAAAATTGTTCTTAACTTACAAGGTGTAGGATATCGAGCTGCTGTTCAAGGAAAATCTCTTGTTTTAAATTTAGGTTATAGTCATCAAGTAAATGTTGATATTCCTGAAACTATTTCAGTTGAAATTGAAAAAAATACGAAATTAACTATAACAGGGTGCGATAAAGCAGAATTAGGATTATTTGCGGCAAATGTTCGTTCATGGCGTCCTCCTGAACCTTATAAAGGAAAAGGTATTATCTATGAAGGCGAAATTGTTAAACGAAAAGCTGGTAAATCTGGTAAATAATACGGTTTTAAAATAATTAAAGAACCGTATATAAATTGATTACAGAAAAAATAAAAATATGAAATTTTCACCGCGAGTTTTATTGAGACTTAAAAATAAAAATAAAAAACTAAAACCAACTAAATATAGAAGGTTAAAACGTGAAGGTTTAAGAGGATCTGTTAAAGGAACGTTAGAACGTCCTAGATTATCAGTTTATCGATCTAATGAAAATATTTATGCACAGATAATTGATGATACAACATCTAGTACATTAGTTTCATGCTCAACTTTGGATCGTGATATTAAATTAGATATCAAAAATGGTAGAACATGTGATGCTTCACGCTTAATGGGTCAGAAATTAGCAAAACTAAGTCTTAAACAAAATATTACAAAAATTGTATTTGATCGAGGTCCATATCTTTACCATGGTAGAGTTAAAGCTTTAGCTGATGGAGCACGTGACGGTGGTTTACAATTTTAATACAGAACTTTTAAAATATAAGTATATATAGAGTTTTATGAGTACCGATTTAAAACAAGTTAATAAATTAAAAAAAAAATCCACGCCGAAATGAAAGAAATAACGAGCCGAGATTTGTTGAGCGATTAATAAAAATTGGTCGAGTATCAAAAGTTACAAAAGGTGGTAAAAAACTAAGTTTTCGTGCTATCGTTGTTATTGGCGATGAAAAAGGACAAGTAGGTGTTGGGGTAGCAAAAGCAGATGACGTAGTAAATGCCTTTAAAAAAGCAAAAACTGATGCACGAAAAAAATTTAATCCAAGTACCAATTACTAAAGCATTAAGTATTCCACATAAAGTTAATGGTAACTTTGGTGCATGTAAAATTGTTATGCGTCCGTCAATTGAAGGTTCTGGTGTAATCGCCGGTGGAGCTGTTCGAACTGTTTTAGAAGTTGCTGGAATTAAAAATGTGATTGCTAAACAATTAGGCTCAGATAATTTATTAAATAATGCACGAGCATCAATTAATGCTTTAGCTAATTTAACAACAAAAGCTGAAGTAGCGAAAAAACGTGATTTGAATTTAAATTAAAATTCTTTTCTAAAACCTTTTATTCATAAAAACGCTAATAAAAATGAAAGAAAATAATGACAATAATATTTTATTGAAACGTCTTTTATTGAGTTTAGGAATATTAATATTTATTCGCTTAGGTACGTTTTTACCAGTACCTGGAATTGATCATGGGTATCTTGCATTTTATATTCAAAGACATTCGTTAACAAGAAGTTTAGTTAGCACTTTTTCTGGTAATGATACATTTGTAATTGGGTTATTTACATTAAATATATTTCCATATATTAATGCCTCAATTTTAATGCAATTATTGGTTACTGTTCTTCCAAATTTATCAAAATTACAAAAAGAAGGGTCCAGTGAAGGAAAGCGTACAATTAACAGAATTACCCGTCTAATCACTTTAATCTGGGCAATTATTCAAAGTGCTGGAATTGCATTTTATTTAAAACGTGCTTTATTCAATTGGACTCCTTTTTTAGCCTTTGAAATTATTATCTGGTTAACAACAGGTGCTATGATTGTTCTTTGGTTAAGTGAGTTAATTACAGAGCATGGATTAGGAAATGGAGCTTCATTATTAATTTATACTAATATTGTTTCAAGTCTTCCAAACATTGTACAGAAATTAGTATCAGAAAATAGTGAGAATTTAAATACTATATCTTGGTTAATTATTAGTATTATATTTTTCATTGCAATTTATGGTATTGTATTGTTGCAGGAAGGAGCAAGAATTGTTCCATTAATTTCATCTAAACAATTAGGTCAAAATTCTTCGACATTTTCAGCAATGCCAGAAAATAATTATATTCCACTACGTTTTAATCAAGCGGGCGTTATGCCAATTATTTTAACAACGGCCGTATTAGTAATTCCAAATTATGTAAGTAATTTAGGATTATTTCCGATATTAACACTTCCGGCAATATTGCAATCCTCAAAGATTATTTATTGGGTTAGTTATTTTGTTTTAATCTTATTATTTAGTTCTTTTTATTCAACGATTGTATTAAACCCAAAAGATGTTTCCGATGAATTACAAAAAATGGCAGTAAGTATTCCTGGTGTGAGACCTGGGATAGAAACAACATTTTATCTAAAGCAAGTCATGAAACGCGTAACTTTATTAGGGGCAGTAATGTTAGCACTTTTGGCAACTTTACCAAATATAATCGAAGCAATATTACCAGTTTCTAGTTTTAATGGATTAGGTACAACCTCACTTTTAATTCTAGTAGGGGTAGTTTTAGATCTCTCAAGAGAAATGCGAAGCATTTTCTTATCGAATATTTATAGTGACATGTTCGATTAAATATTAAAAAATAACTAATAAATAAGTATGAAAGTTCGTCCATCAGTAAAAAAAATGTGTGAAAAATGTCGTGTAATTAAACGACACGGAAAAGTTATGGTAATTTGTGAAAATGCCAAACATAAACAACGTCAAGGTTAATAACTTAAAGGAGTTAGGAACGTGGTAAGATTATTAGGTATCGATTTACCAAGAAATAAAAGAATTGAATATGCCCTTACTTATATTCATGGTATTGGTTTAACATCTGCAAAACTAATTGCTAAAAATGCAAATATTGATTCGCAAACGCGAACAGATGATCTAACAAATGAAGAAACGATTGCATTACGGGATCAATTAGAAACTATTGATCTAAAATTAGAAGGTGATTTAAGAAGATTTAATGGTTTAAATATTAAACGTTTAAATGAAATTAATTGTCACCGAGGAAAAAGACATAGAAATAGTTTACCAGTACGAGGACAGCGTACTCGTACAAATGCACGATCTCGACGAGGGTCGAAAAAAACCGTAACAGGTAAGAAAAAATAATTAAATTCCTGAATACATTAACTAATTTAAATTTTTATTTAATATGGCACAAAAAATAAGAAAAACAGCGCCGAAAAAAACTAAAAATAGTATAACAACGGGAGTTGTACATATTCAGTCAACTTTCAATAATACAATTGTAACAATTACAAATTTAACGGGTGATACAATTGCTTGGGCTTCAGCTGGAAGTACAGGATTTAAAGGCGCTAGAAAAGGTACACCATTTGCAGCCCAAACAGCTGCAGAAAAAGCTTCTTTAGACGCATTAAATTGTGGATTAAAAAGTGTTGAAATTTTAGTTAAGGTCAAGGTTCTGGCCGTGAAACAGCAATTCGTGCAGTTCAAGCTGCCGGGTTTGAAATCCATTCAATTGAAGATATAACACCTATTGCACATAACGGTTGTCGACCACCGAAACCGCGTCGGGTTTAATTTAATATTTTTAAAATGAATTTAAAATATGATAAATCCTTATAT
>Ga0115101_1251876_pt1 | contig 11173 bp, 20 predicted proteins | sample MBTome_4_FD_89645 | JGI IMG/M metagenome (GOLD analysis project Ga0115101, IMG submission 89645) | Marine eukaryotic communities from Pacific Ocean to study complex ecological interactions - MBTS_20Mar14_M1_3um Metatranscriptome... | ecosystem: Environmental > Aquatic > Marine > Oceanic | place... | reverse complement strand
GGGTTTTAAACTTTTCTTACTATACTAAACTCTTAACTTCAACATCAACACCAGATGGAATCTCTAAATTTCGTAAACTTTCAATTGTGTTATCTGATGGAAAGTGAATATCAATTAATCGTTTATGAGTACGCATTTCAAAATGCTCACGTGAATCTTTATTTACGTGTGGCGATCGCAATACACAATAAATACGACGTTTCGTAGGTAATGGTACTGGTCCCGTCACTTCGGTACCATTTGAACGCATTGATTCAACTATTCGACGGCATGAATCATCAAGTAGATAGGGTTCATAAGCCTTTAATGCAATTCGTAGGGTTTTTGACTTCAAATTTGATAGGGTCATCGTATTTAATATTTAGTTATTATTCTAAAATCTTTGAAACAACACCAGCACCCACAGTTCTACCACCTTCACGAATTGCAAAACGCATTCCTTGTTCAATTGCAATAGGATTAATTAATTCAGCAGTCATCTTAATTCGATCTCCTGGCATAACCATTTCTGCTACACTACCATCATCACCAGTAAACTGAACAATCGTACCAGTAACATCAGTGGTACGAACATAAAACTGTGGGCGGTATCCAGTAAAGAAAGGAGTATGACGACCACCTTCATCTTTATTAAGGATATAAACTTCAGCTTCAAATTTTTTGTGAGGTGAAATTGTACCAGGCTGAGCAATTACCATGCCACGTTCAACGTCAGTTTTCTGAATACCACGAATTAAGATCCCAACGTTATCACCAGCCATACCTTCATCTAAGGTTTTTTGGAACATTTCAATACCAGTTACTGTTGTTGTTTGAGTATCTTTTAAACCAACAATCTCAACTGTATCACCAACTTTGATTATACCTCTTTCAATTCGACCAGTAGTTACTGTTCCTCGACCTGTAATCGAGAAAACATCCTCAATAGCCATTAAGAACGTTTTTTCAGTATCACGTTCCGGCGTTGGAATATAATCATCAACTGAGTCCATTAATTTAAAAATTAGATCAACCCATTTGTCTTCACCTCGTGCTTTTGAACCGCCTTCTAAAGCCTGTAATGCCATTAAAGCTGATCCTGAAACAAATGGAATCTCATCACCTGGGAAATCATAATTTTCTAAAAGCTCTTGGACTTCTAACTCAACAAGCTCTAAAAGTTCTTCATCATCAACTTGATCAGCCTTATTTAAAAATATAACCAGATGTGGTACACCTACCTGCTTAGCAAGTAAAATATGCTCACGAGTTTGTGGCATTGGACCATCAGCAGCTGAAACAACAAGGATTGCTCCATCCATCTGAGCTGCACCAGTAATCATATTTTTTACATAATCGGCGTGACCAGGACAATCTACGTGAGCATAATGACGTGTTTCCGTTTCATACTCAACATGGGCTGTATTAATAGTAATACCACGAGCTTTTTCTTCAGGTGCAGAATCAATCTCATCAAATTTTTTAGCTGATTTTGCACTATTAATAGCTAGCGTAGCAGAAATTGCTGCAGTTAATGTTGTTTTTCCATGATCAACGTGACCAATTGTACCAATATTTACATGTGGTTTTACACGTTCAAACTTTTCTCTTGCCATTTTGAAATCTATTCTTAATATTGTTATCTTGTAATACTTTTGGCGAAATTACACAGTTAAAATCTAATAACGAAAATGTGCAAAAGCCTTGTTAGCTTCTGCCATTCGATGGGTTTGTTCACGTTTTTTTATAGCATTACCGCTTTCTTTTGACGCATCAATAATTTCATTCGCTAACTTAAAAGCCATACTTTTTCCAGAACGACCAGTAGCTGACTCATGAAGCCAACGAAGGGAAATATTAGTTCCGCGATAAGCACGAATTTCAATTGGTACCTGATATGTTGAACCACCAACACGGCGTGCTTTAACTTCAACTTGTGGGGTCACATTTTTCACTGCTTTTTCTAAAACTAAAATCGGATTCTCGTCTGTTTTTGTTGTAATAATTTCTAATGCATTATAAACAATTTTTTGAGCAATCGATTTTTTACCAGATTTCAATATACGGGCAACTAATAAATTTACCAAACGGCTTCCGTAAATCGGATCTGGTTGGACCAAAATTCTTTTGGCTCTATTTCGTCGTGACATAGTCTAGATTTAATTAAAAATATTTTCTTTATAAGTTATCCTTTAGGTTTTTTTCCACCATATTTTGACCGACCGTTCCGACGATCTTTTACACCTCCAGCATCTAAAGTTCCACGAACGACGTGATAACGGCACCCTGGTAGATCTTTAACACGGCCACCGCGAATTAAAACAACAGAATGTTCTTGGATATTGTGACCCATCCCTGGAATATAAGCAGTAACCTCAAATCCAGAAGTTAAACGAACACGGGCAACTTTTCGTAATGCTGAATTAGGTTTTTTAGGCGTCGTAGTGTAAACCCTTGTACAAACGCCGCGTCTTTGCGGGCACATTTTTAGGGCTGGTGATTTACTTGTTTTTTTACTAGTTACACGCTCAAATCTAACTAATTGTTGTATCGTTGGCATAATTTTTTTTCTAAACTTGATCATCAATTCCATACTTACGCATGAAACGTTCTACACGGCCTTCTGTATCAATAAGTTTTTGCGACCCCGTATAAAAAGGGTGCGTTCCTGACCAGATATCCACTTTTAGAACTGGTTTTGTTGAGCCAACTTTCATAACAAGCTGGCCATCACAATAAACCTTAGCATTCGAATAATATTCTGGATGAATTGAATTTTTAGGCATAATTAATAAATTAACGTTTTGAATATTGAGGTGCTTTTCTAGCTTTACGTAAACCGTATTTTTTTCTCTCTTTAGCGCGAGCATCACGTACAAGAAAACCAGCAGGTTTTAATTGACTTCGATTATCATCCGAAATGAAGCATAAAGCACGTGCAACACCCAATTTAATTGCATCTGCTTGCCCTCGTAAACCCCCACCATGGGCATTGACAAAGATATCATACGAGTTTTCAAGACCTAAGGCAATTAACGGTGATTTAGAAGAGTTAATATATTGTGAATTATAATTCAAATATAATGTACCGGGCTTGTGATTTACAACCAGTGACCCATTACCTGGAACTAAAGTAACTTTAGCAACTGATGTTTTCCTACGACCAATTCCAAAATAAACTGGCTCTGTGTCTACAGTAGTGAAAGACATAATGTTATTCGTTCTTTCTTTATATAAATAATTAGATGTTTATGACATTATCGCATTAAGTTCAAAGATGTTTTAGTATACTACTAAAATAAATTAATCTTGCCTCTTAACAGTCGTTGATACTAACTTAATTAGCATCCTTGTTAGATTTTGTTTTTGCTAACGTAATACCAAAGTTATTTTGTAAACTTTCACAAACTTCATCCGCTGATTTTTGACCAAAATTTTTCAACTCTAATAAATCTTCTTTAGAGAATTTTAACAATTCACTCAGGTTATGAACATTAGCACGTTTTAGTGCATTATATGCACGTACAGATAATAACAAATCTGCTAGTAATACGTTATCAAAACTATTTGACGCTTCTGACTTTTCAACCAATATAACTGGCTGTGAAGAAGGTATAGAATTAACATTAAATGATGAAAAAAGCTTTTCTAATGTTGAAATAGCATAATCCATTGCTGCCAATGGCTCAATACTACCGTCTGTGATAATTTCAAAAATTATGCTTTCTGAGATAGAAACAGTAGTAGTACGTGACGTTTCAACGAAAAAGTTAGCCTTGCGAACTGGCATAAATACAGCATCAACAGCTAAAAAGCCTTTTGGGAGTTGGTTAATAAATTGTTCACTTACCAAATAACCATAACCAGGCTCAATTAAAACTTCCATCATTAAACTATCTTGCCCCGTTAAACTAGCAATATATTGAGTAGGCTCAACTAATGTAATACCACTCGGTAAACTGAAATCTTGTGCTGTAACAATACCAGGGCCTTGAAATTCAAGTCTTGCTATTACTGCTTCGCTAAGATTCCCTTTAAAAACAATTTGCTTTAAGTTTAAAATAATTTCAATAACATCTTCACGTACGCCAGGAATCGTCGAAAATTCATGATTAACATTATCAATATGTACGCCTACGATTGCTATACCTGGAATGTCTGAAAGTAAGGTCCTACGCAATGCATTTCCAACTGTGATCCCTTGACCTTTTTTTAAGGGTTCAATACATAACTTTGCTAAAATACTTGTTGCATTTTCAATTTTTGATTCTAAACACTGTATTTGCGACATAAGCTAAAAATGTAAGAGCAAACAAATAGAATTTTAATAAATGTTTTTAAACACGTCTCTTTTTAGGTGGGCGACAACCATTATGAGGAACTGGAGTAATATCTTTAATTAATACAACCTCTAATCCACACCCCTGTAAAGCACGAATAGCGGTTTCACGACCACTTCCAGGGCCGCTTACGATAACTTCAGTTTGACGCATTCCCTGTTCGTAAGCTAAAGACCCAGCTTTTTCTGCAGCTGATTGAGCAGCAAATGGTGTACCTTTTTTTGCACCTTTAAAACCACTACCACCAGCAGAAGCCCAAAAAAGAGTATTCCCTAATTTGTCAGTGATATTAATGATTGTATTGTTAAATGTTGACTTAACATGAGTAACGCCGAGACCTGGAGCCTTTTTGGACTTTTTACTAGTAAACCGTTTAATTTGTTTCACCATAAATAAATTGCGATTTGCGATTAAATTGTAAAATGTTTATCGAGCTTTTTTCTTCGCCGCCACAGTTTTAATTTTACCTTTGCGAGTGCGAGCATTTGTACGCGTTCGCTGACCACGAACTGGTAACCCAACACGATGACGACGACCTGTTGCAGAACCAACTTCAGTTAATCTTTTAATATTTAATGAATAAACACGCCTTAAATCACCTTCAGTTTGATAATTTTCATCGATAAATGTTCGTAATACATTAATCTCCTCGTCTGTTAAGTTCATACAACGCGTATCCGGAGAGATACCTGTTGCGACTAAGATTTGCTTTGCACTTGTAAGACCAATTCCAAAAACATAAGTTAAACCAATTTCAATCCGCTTATTACGTGGAAGATCCACTCCTGAAATACGTACCATCGATTATTTTTTTTGTTATTTTCGTTTCATTTTTGCTCTACCTTGTCGTACTTTTAAACGTGGATCAGTTTTACATATTAAATAAATACGACCACGACGTTTAACAACTTGACAATCTTTTGAGCGATTTTTCAAATTTCCTATTGAACTCACAACTTTCATAAGAATTGTTCTTGCTAAATATTTCTATACATAATGTTAACCCAATAACTGTAAAAAGTCTATTAGTTTATTGCTTAAACCCTTCATACTTACGCGATACAAGATAACCACGAACCTGGGAAGTTACGTCAGTAATAACTCCAATCAAGATCAATAATGAAGTTACATTTTTAAAGATGCTAACTTTGACAACACTACCAACTAACAACGGAAAAAATGCTAAAAATGATAAGAAAAGTCCACCTATGAAAGATAAACGCGCTACTGTTTTTTCTAAATATCTCGTTGTCTCTTTACCTTGTCGTATTCCAGGTATACTGTACGCCATCTTTGCTAAATTTTGTGAAATGTCTTCAGGTTTTAATACTAAAGCAGCATAAAAACAACTGAAGAACACGACAAGGATGATATTCAATGCAATTGAATAAAAAGTTAACAGGTTAGTCGAAAACGATTCATTTAAAATGAATCCGGAATTTATAAAAAGTTGTAACGGATAAGTAAGAAAAACTGCAATCGTAGAACTAAAAACTAACGGCATTATTCCACCTTGATTAACTTTCAATGGAATGTATGTATTTTTGAGCTCCGAAATTTTCTGAGTTTGACCAGTGTACTCACCAGTCAACTGCTTTGCTGATATAATACCAATTTTTTTATACGAGTCTTGAAAAATAATAACTACCGTTACAACAAACAGATAAAATATTAAACCTTGACACAAGGTTACAAAATTACCTAAATATGATGCTTTACTGAATAAATTATTACTAATACTGCCGAAACTATTTGGGATACTACCAACAATATTGATGAATATTAACATGGATGACCCATTACCAAGACCCTCTTCTGTAATCAATTCAGAAAACCACATGGAAAGCATCGAACCAGTGATAAGAGATAAAATTATCTTTAATGCCAAGATAAAATTCCAATCAAAAATAACTGGCTTTATTAGAAATAATGCGATACCAATACTTAGAAAAATTGACCATATAAACGCTAGATAACGAGTATAACGAGTTATCTGCTGCCGACCAAATTCACCCTCTTCTTTTTGTAATTGTTCCAACTTTGGGATTACAGGTATTAACAATTGGATAATAATCGAAGCATTAATATAGGGTAAAATACCCAATGCCCCAATACCCAAAAACGAACTTCCAGTTAGTGTTTTAGCAAAATTAAACACTGGATTAATACTTTGATTTTGGGCAAATATATCTAGATCAACACTCGGAATTGGAACATATAAACCTAAGCGAACAAGTAATAAAAGGCATAGAATCTTTATACCTTTTGATTTTAAAAGAACTATTGTTTCTGATTGTTCCACTAAATAAGTAAATTCGTTAACTTAAATTAATAAATCATAAATTATATGAACGGAGTGAACTTAATCCTTGAATTGTAGCGCGAGCATTATTTAATAAATTATTTGAACCAAGCTGTTTCGATAATATATTTTTTACGCCTGCAAGTTCAAGAACAGTTCGTGTTGAACCACCTGCAATAACACCACAACCAGGAGCCGATGGTCGTAAAACTAGTTTTGCTGCACCAAACCGACCAGTCGTTGCATGAGGAATTGAATTTGCCCCGGTTAAAGGTACAACAATAACGTGCTTCTTTCCATCCGTTACACCTTTTTTCACCGCTGTAATAACATCACCCGCTTTACCAACACCAACACCAACCTTACCTTGCTCATTACCAACTACAACTACAGCCCGAAAGCTCATTTTTTTACCACCCTTAACTACTTTAGTTACACGCTGAATTGCAACAACACGTTCTTGCCAATCTGTTTTAGAATTCTGTAATTTACCCGATTTTTTAGGATTTATCATATTTTAATTATGTTATTCACGTAAATTCTCTTTTTTAAAGACTTTACTTCCCTGTTTTACCTGCTTTACGACGTATGAATTCACCGTCATAAGCAATACCTTTTCCTTTATAAGGTTCAGGAGGACGAACAGACCTTATCTTAGCAGCGAATTCACCAACAATATCTAACTCAATACCAGATACGATGATAGTCGTTTGACCCTCTAAACTTACTGATACACCAGTTGGTGGGACCATTTTAACTGGATGACTATAACCCATATTTAAAACTAAATCTTTTCCCTCTAATTGAGCTCTGTAACCAACTCCAGAAATCTGTAATTTTTTAGAAAAACCATCAGAAACACCGGTTACCATATTAGCAACTAATGTACGCGATAACCCATACAATGCTTGGGCTAATCGAGTATCTTCAGCTTTTTCTAAAAAAAGTTGATTTTTTTCCTCATCTAACGTACAACATATAACTGACGGTAAAATCCGAAACAAACTTCCTTTTGGGCCTTCAACGAAAATCTTTTGCTTTTCAAGCTTTACTTTAACCTTTTGTGGTACTTCAATAGATTGTTTACCTATACGAGACATAATTTACCCCAACTTTACCAAATATAACATAAAATTTCGCCACCAATCGACTGGCTACGCGCTTGTCTATCAGTCATTAAACCACGTGATGTTGAAACAATAGCAGTACCAAAGCCTCCTAAAACTCGAGGCATCTTTTTACTACCACTATATACACGTAAACCTGGTTTACTGATTCTCTGTATTTTTTCAATAACGGGCTTCCTATCAAATCCACTATACTTAAGGGACAATAAAAGTGACCCTCGTGAACCATTACTTAATTCTTCAAATGAATCGATTAAACCCTCATCGGACAAAACTTTTGCAATTGCCTTTGTCATCTTTGTAGAAGGAATTGCAACAATTTGATGTCTTGCCAAATTTGCATTACGAATGCGTGTTAGCATATCGGATACCGTATCATTAGTCATGATATTAATTTTTTAAAAAAAATAATTTTATACATTAGCTAAAGGCATACCAATACCTTTTAATAAAGCTAAAGCTTCTTCATCTGTCTTAGCACTTGTAACTAAAGTTATATCAAACCCACGAAGTTGATTAACATCATCATACTCAATCTCAGGGAAAATAAGCTGATCTTTTAGACCTAAACTATAATTACCGCGGCCATCAAAACCGTTTGGGCTAATACCACGAAAATCTCTTATTCGTGGGAGAACAATATGAATTAATCTAGCAAGGAAATCATACATACGTTCATTACGTAAAGTAACCGATAAACCAACTGGCATACCGTCTCGAATTTTAAAACCAGCTACTGATTTTCGTGCTTTATTAATTACTGGCTGTTGACCTGTAACGACAGTTAATTCTTTGACACTAATATCAAGCTCTTTTGAATTTTTTGCTGCCTCGCCAAACCCTCGATTGATCGAAATAGCAGTTATTTTCGGTACCTGTTCAACATTTTTGTAACCGAACTCACTTATCAATGCCGGTACAATTGTTTGTTTGTAAAAATTTTTTAAATCTCTCTTCATCAGAATATTATTTACACTACTTTTATAAGCGAAAACTTTCTGTATTCACGTTATAGTACTTCAGGTGCTAAGGAAACAATTTTTGTAAAACCCTTTTCTTTAAGTTCACGAGCAATTGAACCAAAAACTCGAGTTCCACGAGGATTATTCTCTTTGTTGATGATTACTGAAGCGTTATCATCAAAGCGTAAACGCGTACCATCCCTTCTTGTGATTGAATGCTTAGTTCGCACAATAACAGCACGAACAACATCAGATCGTTTTACTGTGAGATTAGGTGTAGCATCTTTAACAACACCAATAATAACATCGCCGACAAAACCATAACGTCGATTACTACCAAGAACTCGAATACACATTAATTTTTTTGCCCCACTATTATCGGCAACTTTTAAACACGTTTGTGGTTGAATCATTTCTAAAGTTTAAGTTGAAGATTTTCTCAATATACTTGTGATTGCCCAAGTTTTAGTTTTACTAATTGGAACAGTTTGTTTAATACGCACCTTATCACCTGCTTTGGAATTGAACTCTGAATCATGAACAGCATAACGCTTAGTACTAGTAACAACTTTTTTATACTGCTTATGAACAATTCGATCACTCACAGCAACAATACGCGTATTAAGCATTTTATCGCTAACAACGATCCCTATTTTCTCTTTTACGACCATTTGTATAAATATCGATTTAATAAGATTATTACGAAGTCGTTACGCTTTCACGTGCAACGATTCTTGTCTTGATAGGTAATTTATAAGAAGCTGTACGTAAAACCTTGTAAGCAGCTTCCTTCTCAAGACCTGTTATTTCAAAAAGAATATGACCAGGCTTAATAACCGCAATCCAATAACTTACCGTACCCTTTCCAGACCCCATTCGCGATTCAGCTGCACGTTCTGTAATTGGTTTATCTGGAAAGACACGAATCCAAATTTTTCCCGAACGACGAACATACCGCGTAATACTACGACGCGTTGCTTCAATTTGTCGAGAAGTTAACCAAATTGGTTCCAACGCCTGAATCCCAAAATCCCCAAAAACAATAGTATTTGACTTTGTTGCGATTCCTTTTAGTCTTCCGCGATGTAATCTACGAAATTTAGTTCTCTTAGGAAGTAACATGACTCTATTTTTTATAAAATTTTAAAAAGTTAATTAACTATGAATAAGCTCTTTATCAAAGATCCAGACTTTGATTCCTAGAATTCCATAAGTAGTTAAAGCTTCATATGTAGCATAGCTAATATCGGCCCTTATTGTTTGAAGTGGAACGCGGCCCTCACGAACCCATTCAGCTCTTGCAATCTCAGCACCGTTTAGACGGCCAGAAACCTGAATTTTGAAACCTTTAACGCCACTTTTTTGAAGACGTTGCGAGATTTGGCGCATTGCTTTTCGAAACGCTACTCGTTTTTCTAGTTGATCGGCCAGAGATCGGGCAACAAGCAAACTTTCATTTTCGCTTTTGGCAATTTGAATGACTTTAACGCGAATCTTTTTCGATTCTGTTAAACTACTTTTTAACTTTAAAAGTACATTATCAATTGATAACGCGTCTTCAGGGCCTGTAGCTATTAACTTTGGACGCGTAGCATGGAATAACAACTCGATTTGATTAACTTTCCTTCTAATTTCTAATTTAGCAATGCCAGCTTTATTGTAAACTGCTTCCCATTCCTTTTCAAAAAATTGTCGAATCTTATAATCGTCTTGCAAAACTTTGCTATATACGCGATAGTTTGCAAACCATGTTGAACTATAAGGTTTATTAATACCGATTCGAAAACCAGTTGGATGTGTTTTTTGTCCCACAAAAATATCTTAATTTAAAATTCTATTACGTCTGTTAACATGCCATCACAATTGTGATGTGTGATGTTGCTTTCAAAATCCTGTAAGCCCTACCTTGAGCACGAGGACGAAAACGTTTCATTACTGGGCCTTGATCAGCAAATGCAGATTTTACAAATAGATCAGTTTCATTAAGATCCATATTATGACGAGCGTTTGCAGCTGCAGATCGTAGAACCTTAATAATTGGTTCACACGATGCGTACGGCATAAACTCTAAAAGAACAAGTGCATCCTTGTAACTTTTTCCCTGTATTTGTCTAAGAACACGACGCACCTTACTTGGCGACATACGAATATACTTAGAAACAGCTCGAACTTCATTATTTTGCAAAGAATTTATAGCCATAAAACTAAATTACGTAAATGTCTAACGCTTGGATTTTTTATCCTTTTTAATATGTGAGCGGAATGTGCGAGTTGGTGAAAATTCACCTAATTTATGACCAACCATTTGATCACTTACGAAAACTATAATATGTGGTTTAGCATTATAAACAGCAAATGTATGACCAATCATGGTTGGAAGTATAGTTGATGAACGAGACCAAGTCTGGAGAGTATCTTTTTTACCTTATGCATTCATTGCATCAACTTTTTCCAAAACATAGG
>Ga0115101_1627223_pt1 | contig 11237 bp, 1 predicted proteins | sample MBTome_4_FD_89645 | JGI IMG/M metagenome (GOLD analysis project Ga0115101, IMG submission 89645) | Marine eukaryotic communities from Pacific Ocean to study complex ecological interactions - MBTS_20Mar14_M1_3um Metatranscriptome... | ecosystem: Environmental > Aquatic > Marine > Oceanic | place... | reverse complement strand
GTGGGAGGCACGCTGAGCAATCGGTCGATAGATCTCGCGAGCGGTATCAATCTCGATCTCAGTCTCGGCTGCCATCGAGAGCTGCGCCTCCACCTCGCCCGCAGTGATCTTCGATTGAGTGAGGGTCTCGCACACCTCCAAGTTGTCGATGAGAGAGCCTTGCACAGTGGAAAGTTGGAAGAGGATAAGATCTTCCAGCTCCACCAGCTTGTTTTTGCCGGTGGCGACCATCACCACCACCTCGCCCTTCTTGATCTCGAGCTCCTCCTTCTCCTTCTTGATGAAGAGCCCAAGCAGCTGATCCTCGAGCCCAGACTGCAGCACCGAGAAGTTGATGATAGCCGTCTTGGTAGAGACCTCTGGAGGGTAGTGTGGGTTGGAGAGCTTGGTGGTGAGGTAGAATTTGAACTCTGGATTGTAGTCCACCTCCTTGTCTCCCACCTTGATCGAGTACGAGCCACCGCGCTTCACCAGGTTCTTACCGAGGATGGGCTCGAGCACAGGGTCGATCTCCTCCAGAATGTCCTGCATGAGCACGGGAGTACCGAAACCGATGCAGTTCTCGAAGGTACGCAGAACGTCAGGGGTCTTGGGATCGATGGTGACCAGCTGTCGCTGAGCCTCAAGCTTCTTGATCCACTTGTTGGCCTGCCCTTGAGGATCCACCATGAGGGGCCACCGCTCGGAGGAAGTCACCAGGACTCCATTCTCGGTGGAGAAGGAGTCCGATGGGAGTCCCTGCATATTCCACGTGCGCACCTTCACAGGGCTGGCGAGGAAGTCCACGAACGTCATTCCCTTGGTCACCGGCACGTTGTTCTCCAGCACAGAGGGCATCCAGCAATCCTCCACGAGCTCATTACGGTAGTCTGCTGGGAACGGTCCACAATAGGATGCGAACGCCGAAGCGACCATCACGTCGCCAACCAGATTGACTTCCTGCTCCTCGAAGCCTCCAATGGAGATGGACCAACGATCCCTCTCACCTGCGAGTCCGGTCACAATAGTGGTAGCTCGCTCCAACTTCTCCTCAAGGATTGCCAACTCGGCCTCGAGGTTCGCCTTCTTCGTGTTGGAGTCGTCGAACTGCTTCTGCAGGGAAGCCACCTGTGCCTGAATGGCCGCCAGCTTATCTTGTGCAGCTTTGAGCTCAGACAGCTTCTTGTGCAGCATCTTCTCGGATTCGGCGAGTTTGCGTTTCTTGGGCTCGACGATCTGTGCGACTTCACCATACACCTTCATGGCAATCACCCACTCGGCGAGCGAGGCGGCAGCACCGGACTTCTTCATGATGTGGTCTGGCTTGAAGAGGTCCCTGTTGGTGAATTTGGCCACCTTGTCTGTCATGGCCTTGTCCATGGCTGTCTTGTCGAAGAACTTGAGCGAGGTGAGGAACTTGGGATCGGTGAGCACCTTCTTGCAGTCGTCCCAGGTCTTTCCCTTGTCCTTGCGTAGGACCATGATCGCTTGCATCACCATGATCACCTCATCTGGAGGCTGCTTGTACTGCTTCACCTCAGCGATAGCACCCGAGCTCAGGCCAGCGAGTGCCTGCTCGGCCTTCTCGAGTGCCGGCAGGGCCTTCGCGAGCTGCTCCGTACAGTCTGCGGCGATCTTCTCAGCTTCCACCTTGTCCTTGGAGATGATCTTCTCCTCAGCAGTCACTTTCTTCTCCTCGTCATCGGCGACGCGTCTCTCTTGCACAATCGTCACCAGAAGTTCTGAGCACTCCTTCTGTGCTGCTTCGACGATGACCTTGTTCTCTTTGATCTTCTCGGACATGATCTCTACTTCCTGACGAGAGTCGTCCAGCTTCTGAAGACCATTCCTGAGCTTACCAGCTGAGTCCAGGACTGTTTTCCTCTTAGACTCGAGCAGGCCACGGTAACCCTTCACAAGCTCCAGGAAGTGAGTGGGTGTGATGTAGTTGTTGCGCTTCAGGGAATCCAGCATCTTCGCGGTCTGCTTCTCTGCCGAGGCATGCGCCTGGGCAAAGGAGACAGCGATCGCCGCCTTGTGGTGCTCCTCGTTGAAGTCCACTGCCTCCATGAACTTCAGTGCCACCTCGGTGAGAGCCTCCACCGGCCAGCCGAGGAACCAATCGATGGTGGTGTTGTTCACCAGACCTGGGAACATCTTCACTCGATTACGGAAAGCCTCACCCACGGGCGACATGCAAGTAACGATGTGGAAATTGTTTCGCGCGGTCTCGATGAAGAATTTCCAGAGGGCGTCCGACGTCTCCTCCACTCCAGCCTTCTTCGCGGCAGGTCGCACTCCGTCCATCAGCGCGTACATCTCATCCTTGGCCCACAAGTTGGGGATCTCACCAGATGAGAGAATGGAGTTGATCGCCTCGAGGAAGCCCTCATCCACGATCTGGGTGTCACCGAAGATGAAGGTGAGGTGCTTCCGCGCTACACCTGCGACCTCGTAGTAGGCCTTCATGTCGTCTTTGAAGTCTTGCAGGCGATACTTGGAAGTGATTTCGATCTGCTTGATCTGGCTCTCGCACATCGATGCAGCCAGGCGGGTAAGAGACTGGCGGCCGGAGCCACCGACACCCACCAGGAGCAGACTACCTCGATCCTGTCGCAGCACACGATGGATGGACAGCACGTGTCCGATGGCATCCTGGAAGAGCACCAGATCCATCTGCACGACCTTTGGTGTCTCGTTGTACTCGTCAAGGCTTGCCTCGAGCTTGTCTTTGAGGTGCTGGAGGTTTGTGATCTCCTCGTAGATCGGCACCTCGGCATCGCGCATGAAGTCGCCGAAGGCAGTGAAGTCCACAGCCTGCAGCATCTTCTTCCAAGACAGATCCATGTGCTCCACAAGCAGCCCATCCATCTCCTTCTCGAACTTCTCCTGGTCCTCCTGGGAATTCATGCGATCTTGGAACACGCGGCAGCACTCATGTGCCCAGAGGCGAATCATCGTCTCGCGGTTGTCGCAATAATCCTTGTTCACCTGAAGAACACCTGCGAATACCTTGGCCACATCGCGAAGATTGAACAGATACACTGGTTTGGATGGTGTGGGAAGGAATTTCTCCGCAACATTCAAGTAGAGCTGAATCGTGGACACGGTCATCTGATCGCCCAGGGATTTGAACGACTCATCGAAGTCCATAAGCTTCTGATTGATCATGATGCCGAAAATGCGCTTCATGGTATCGTCGCTAGGAGCAGTGCAGTTGATGCAATTGAACTTAGCCTGCATGCGCTGCGAGATGACGGAACGAGCGCCACCAGGAGGACCCATGGCCACACAGACCTGGGTGTCGATGATGCGCTTCTCTGTCTGCTTTTCGCGATCGTACCAGAATCCGTAGCCCATCCAGAGACGCAGCAACTCCAATGGTGGCTGAGAGCCAAAGAGGTCCTTCTCGGGCATGTTGAAGTCGTCGATGAAAATGATGAGCTGCTTGCCACCGGCGGGAGCAAAGGCGTTACCGCGCTTGTCGAGCTTCGCCTCGATGGTGCTCTGCATGGCCTTGGATGAGGTCTTCGCAGAAAAGTAAAGAGTCATGGTGCTGAACTGCTCGTTCTCCTTCAGAAGGCGACCGATGGTCATGTCCATCATGGCGGATTTACCATTACCGATGCCACCACACAGAAGCACTGGGTAGTGAGCTTTCATGAGCATGCCCATTATATACCCGTTGCGGGCAGTGTCGACTGTCGGCACTGTGATCTTGTAGAAGGGCGTGTTGGCCAGATCCGGGCGCCATGATGTGGGCACCAGCGCTGTCTCGTTCCACATCACCCAATCCTTCTTCTTGGCGTCGACCATCCAGTCGAACACCGACTCGCGTGGGGGCAACTTGGCCACTTCCAGCTCCCGGAACTTGAGGTCAAAGTACTTCCGGCTATCCTCATCAATGGTGCCTCCAATGGACCACACACAGGCATACAGGTAGAAGAGCTCCGTGAGCTCCAGAAGCTCCTCAGCCTCTCCGGCGTACGAGTCCTCTGTGATACCGTTCTCTTCCACGAGGAGCGCATCCACGATTCGAGTCAGTGCGGTGACTACTGCCACATCAGGATTTTTGATGATCTCCTTGCATTCGTGATGGATGCAGTCGAGGAGTGGCTGGATAAAGCGCTCTGTGAGGCGGGTGAGGAGCTCCCTGTGGCCCTCGTGCTCGTGCGATTCCAGCCAGGAGGTCATGTATGGGTTCCATCCGAGGTCATTCACGTCGAAGTAGATCATGCCGGCGCGGGACACAGTGGCTGGGGAAGCCACACTCAGATCTGCCACCTCGAACAGCAGCGACACCGTTGGTGTCATGGCAATGCGCTCGCCATTAATGAGTGTGAGCAGCTTGTTATCATCGAGCACGGTGTTCATAGACTCGATCCAAAGGGTATCCACAGGCCCGTCGAAGATGAGCCACTTCTGCACTTCGCTCTCATCGCGACAGCACTCGCGCATGATCTTCGGGAGAATACCTTCCTGCCACTCCATGGTGGCAATGTCGTAGGCACCGTACAGCTCGTTCATGTCGATGGACTTCGGGTTGAGCACATACGGCCTCACATTCACGAAGGTCTCTCCATGATCCTCCTCCTCCTCCTCGAGCCGCTTCATCGCCCTCACGAGGGTCTGCCATGCAGTCGACTTCCCGGATCCCGATTCACCGACCAGCATGTTACCGTGCCGGGTGAGCTTGATCTCGTACGTCTGAATGGCCTTCTCGATCATGAACGCCACCTCCTGCAGGTTCTTCTCCCTGAGCTCCGTGCGGATGGCGCGGTCAAGAGCGCCATAGTCCACATCAGGGGTCTCGATGGACGGGAACAGATCGGACATGAGGGCCAGGAACAGCTTGGCATCCTCCACGATGAACTTGGTGATGTTCATGTCACGGAGGGAGCGGAACAGGATCAGGTCCTCGCTGTATTCCGGCTCGTTTCGCTTCAGCATACCGGCGGCGCCCAGCACAGACTTGATGTTGCGCAGACCGAAATCGTAGTGGGCCTGTTTGGACAGCTGCTGCTGGCAGAGCTCGTACAGCTTAGTCAGCTTCTTGGCCAGCACCATAGAGTTCATGAAGCCCTCAGAGATGAGGGAGATGTCGACAATCAGTGTGAGATCGGGCACCATCATGGCGATAGGTCGCAGGAGCGCCTTCAGATTATCTGGGAGCTCAGAGCGGCCAGCATAGCCAGGATTCATCGTCACGAAGATACCACATGTGGCCCTGAGACGGATGTCGATGCCCTCGAAGTTGAATTCGGTGAGTCCGGCGTTGATGGCGATGAAGATGCACTGCATCTGCTGTGCCACCACAGAAAGCACCTCGACCAGGATACGGTTGAACTCATCGAAGCAAGCCCAGGCTCCACTCTGTGCCAGGCCAGAGAACATGGATCCGATGGACTTGTAATCCATACCATCGGAGCAGTTCATCACGATACACGCCTTGGCCAGATTCTTGGCGAGATCCTTCACTGTCTCTGTCTTGCCGGTCCCTGCGGGTCCGAGTGGGTTGCCACCCTTGCGCAGGTGCAGCGCATTGGTGAGCGTCATGTAGCACCTGTCTGTGAGAGGCGTCACCACTAGGCGCCCACAGTTACCGAGGTACTCGTAGCCATACACGAAGCGGGTAATTGTCTGCTCCACGATGCAGTCATCCTCGTCTCCCTCGCCCTTGCCGAACGTGAAGCGCAGCTGACTGAGCCAGAGGAAAGCACCAGGATCTGTGACCTGCTGCTTCACGAGCTTCTCGATCACCTCGCGAGAGTGCACCTCGATGGTGATCAGCGCGATCAGTTTCTTGCGGTCCACCTTTTTCAGCGGCGATTGCACCAGCTGGATCAGCCTGGAGAGTGTCTTGGCGAACTCGCGCTTGAGCTTCTTTAGGGCGCTCTTCTTGCCTCCCTTGGCCTGCTGTAGGTGTTTGGTGACCAGGTAGGTCCAATCGATGGAGGAGGCTGTGATGAGCAGCTGCCCCGGCCAGGCCTTGACCCACGCCAGGATGGGCTTCTTGTTCTTCCAGGTCTCCTTGAGTTGGGACTTCATGCAGGAGAACATCATGGCCTCGATGGCGTTCATCCAAGCCTCCACCATGCCTGCGATCATCACTGGATCTCCGAACTCGACCCACTCGTTGCCAGGATCCTGCATCGCATCGGCCTCGTATGTGCGACGGCCATCCTCGCCAGGAGCCTTAAGCTGCAGCTTGTTGATGCCTTCGAAGCACTTTCGCATGAAGGGTTGCACCGCCTTGGGATCCTTCGCTTGCCCGAGGATCTCCAGCAGCTCATCGTTGGAGAGGAAATAGAAGCGAGGGAAAGCCTGGCGTTTCTTCTCGAGGTAGTCATCCAACGACTTCTGGATCTTCTCCAACGTGCGATCCATATCGTCCAGGGTATCCTTCATGCCTGGAACGTGGCACCCCGCCACCACATTCTTGGTCTCGAGCAGGCTGAGCATGGTCTCCTTCCACTGAGAGTTCACATTCATGAACATAGCACTCTCGGTGGGGAGCTGCCGCTGAATGTCATCCTGACCGACGAAAATGTTCTCGAGGTACATCCAGTTCCGCTGCACCTGGAGCACCATCTCTACCACGTCTGTCACCACCGTGAGCTTCCTCTCCCACGAGTCCAGAGCCTCCTCGAAGGCGAACTTGAAGCGCGATGCTTTCATCGCGGAGATGCTGACCATGTGGTCGTCCAGGTAAGAGTTGATTTCCTCCGTGGTGGCCAGCTTGTGGTACTGCTTGTACTCTTTGATCTCGAGATTGAGCGAACCCCACACGGTGTCCACCTCATCCATCTTCTTCTCGATCTTCTCCTCCTTCCTGGCACCGTCCACCAGGTTGTCGATTTCGGCTTGGAAACTGTTCAGACCGAGTTCTGAGAGCACCGCCATGTCGAAGTCGGCATCGTAAGGGTCGAACTCTTTCCCGATCTGCTTTTTGAGGGACTCCCAGTGCCTGGGCCTCATCGAGGAGTCACGCAGGGATTGGAGCAGTGGCATGGTGCCGATGAATTCCTCCACGGTGTCTTTGAGGTCACCCCAGACGCCCCAGAAGCCTTCGATCTGGCGGCCCATCTTCCTGATCCTCTGTCTGTACTTCGCTGCCTCGTCTGTCATGGCATCGGCGTCGATGTCTTTGAACTTCGCCTCGGCCGCCTTGCTGTAGAACTTCTCCCAGTCCTTTCGCATCCCCCACATCTCCTCCAACAAATCTAGATCAGCCCTGATCTTCGTGAGCTCGTCGTAGATCGGGGGCTCGATCTTGTACACCTTCAGTCCTTTCGCGATGGAATCCTTCTTCTTGTGGGTGTCTTCGACCTGCTGGTTGTATGACTTCATGGTCTCTTGCGCCTTCTTCACAGAGAGCTCACCGCCGAACGGCCCCTGCTTCTTGAACTGGTACAGGAAGTCTGCCACACCCGTGGTGAAGTCATCCTGGGCCCGCATGAGCTCATCTTTGAAGTATAGCTTCCGCTTTTCGAGCACGCCCTCCTGGCGCTTGAGCACATCGAGGAAGACCTCAAACTCGGACTTGACCTTCAGAAGGGAGTCCTTCTCCTCGTCGGACACCTGCTTCTCGAACTTCTCAAGGCAGTCATACTTGTCCTTGAGAGGGTCGAAGCGCTCCTCCGTGGCGTTGATGTCCTCCTTGGTGCCAGACATGAGCTCCAGCTGCTCCCCCAGCTCGTCCAGGTTCACTGCCTGGTACTCCAGCTTCGCGCGGGTGGTCTCGAACAAGTCGTATAGCTGGTCCAGCTCAGTCTTGGCGATCTGGTTGAGCAGCTCCAGGAATTTATTCTCCCACTCGATTCAGTGGTTCACCAGCGAGGTCTTGATCATTGGGAACTCCACCAACACGAACGCCACAGCCTTGAAGTTGTCCTCGTTCTGGATCTGCGCTTGCAGCTCACGGAAGCGGGTGATATCAGAGTCGAAGGACGACAGCTGCCGGGTAGTCTTGGCGTAACGCTGCATGAAGCGGCTCTTGTCCTGGTTCCAGATGTCCTTGTACTTGTCCCAGTGCTGGAGCTCGCGCTGCATGCGCTCCACGTTGGTGGCCATACCGCCCATGATGAGAGCCACGATCTTGAGGAACTCGTCGTCGTTGGAGATCACCTCGTGGAAGCTGGGCTTGCCCAGAAGCTTCTTCTTCCTCTCGTCGGCAGCAGCCTTGGCATCGGCCAGCTTCTGCTGCTCGAAGGAGGTCATTTGTTGCTGGCCAGTCATCTTGGCCTTGCGCTTCTCCTCCTTCTCCTTCTCCTTGATCTTCTCGGGATCGGTTTCTTCCTCTTCCACGTCGCTGTCGGGCTCGTCGATGACCTCGATGAGGCGCGGCACGATGCCGATAGCGTTGATGGTGTCCTTGGCCACTTGCTGCACCATCTGCGTGAGATCCTGCATGGTGGGGCGGTACTCCACACGGCTGCCCTCCAGAGTCACGTTCACCTTGAAGATTGGCTTCACCTCATGCTTGGCATCACCCACGATCGACCTGGAGATCTCCTGGAGAGATCGCTTCACTGTGCTCCTGAGAGCATCCTCCACCTGCACGTCGATGGACTGCACGTACTTGATCCACTCGTTCTGCACATCAGCAGAGGCCAGACGGAACACCTCGTATGTCTGGCGAGTGATGCGCTTGATGTCCTTGTGGATCGTGACGAACTTCTCGCGCACTTGAGCACGGTGCGTCTCCTGCATCTTCTGGAAGTCGTACACTCGGTGCTCCTTCTTCTGGAAGCTCACCAGCAGAGTGTTCGCCATGTTGTGGCAATGCTCCGAGATCTTACGGTTGGCTTCTTTGTAGATCGTCACGTCCTTGTTCACCTCCTTGGCGACCCTCCTGGCGTCGTGCATGAAACCATACACCTTCTTGTGGTTCCACGACAGCTTGTTCAGCCCGGCGGAGATCTTCTTCGTCGCAGCATGGATACGGTCCTTGAACAATAGCCTCTCCTCCTCGCTGAGTCGACTGAGCATGTTATTGTACTCCCTGACCACGTGCATGATATTCTCCTGCATCGTCCTGTACTTCTCAGCCTCCTGGCTCAGCTGGTCGGCGCCGGATGGCACGTCCATTTTGGCACGCTTCCAGTGAGCCACCTCGTTGAACATGGTGGCGAGCTCCTTGTCGAAATTACCCATGATCACGCCGTGTCCGCCCTCCTGGTACTTGAGCAGCGTGCATGTGAGACGGTGCGACAATCCAAGCTCGCCACCAGTCGCCTCATCTTCCTCAGTCCTGTGCGTCCAGTCCTTGTGGTTCTTGTTGGTGTACTCATCCAGGGATGTAAGCACGCGCTGAAACTCAACCTTGGCGTCGATGAACTCCTTTGTAGACGTCATATAGTACGACACATCCAGCATGTTGAACTGATACTCAGCTCTCTGCAGTAGCTCCTGCGACCACAGCGCCGCCCCTGAGTACTGAGGAGTCCAGGCGTTTAGTCGCGGCGCACGGCGGTACTGATCGAAGAGCTTCTTCACATCGGAGAGCTCCCCATGATACAGGGTGAACACCTTCCGCATCTCAGTGTCGAGGCATCGCACGATGGCATCCCTCTTCGCGATGTGATGGAACGCCTCGAGGAGGTTCACTGCTGCCTGCACCGAGTTGACACTCTCGAAGGAGGTGGTGATGCAGGTCATCATCATATCCTCGAGCTCCTTGATCCCCGTCTTGAACATGTTGTAGTCCTCATGCCAAGCGGTGGCCTTCACATCCAGAATGGAGTACTTGAGCTGCCGCAGATTCTGCAGCCGCTTGTGAAACTCTTCCTCGATGTTTGTGAGCTCCCTGGCGATCTCGCTGCCGCGCGTGCCGCCAAATACAGGGTAGTCCACATCCTCCTTCGCTGTTTCGGCTCCCATAGAGGAGCGCAGTGCGAACTGTGTGCGGGCTTCGCAGACCTGGAGGAGGTCGCCGCAGCGCTGCGTGAAGGCGTCCACCTGTGCGAAGATGTTGGACGCCTCGAAGTCCCAATTGTGGTCGGGCGTGGCTTTCTCGATCATAGCGGCGGCGCGCTCGTACGCTGAGTGCCAGTCCTTGCAGGCTCCGATGGCAGCCTGTAGCTGGGTGGTGGCTGCTGCCACATCACCGCGGAAGATGCAATCCACATCCACGTGGCCCACGCACTGCTTGATGATGTCGTTGGACACCTTGCGAAGGAGATCCGTGAGCTGCTCCTTACGGCTGTACAGTGCAGCCACGCCATCCTTGTTGGGTGGCACGCCCCAGATGAGTCGGATGGAGTTGAGAATGTTGGGCAGGAGCTTAGGGATCTGCTCGGGACCCGCCTTCTGGAGCTCCTTGCACGGCGCCGCGAGGGTGGTCAAAAACTTCAGGTTGCGCTGAGACTCCTCGGACTTTTTCTTAATCAGGTTGGACTGCTCCTCGAAGAGATGCAGGTACTCCGAGTTGCAAGCCTTGAGCGCTGCCACGATTTTGGCCACTCCTGGGGCGTTGAGCTGCGTGGAGATGCCGTTGAGATCGTCGGACCTACGCTGCCAGAATTCGATCTCGTCCAGCGGCCCAGCATCCTCGCCGAGCTCTACATTCTGCTCCTGGTTGGACACTACCTCCTTGATCTGGCGAGTCCACTGGATAAGCACGTAGTCGAGGCGCTGCACTAGGTCCTTATCCTTGGCTGCCATCTCTGGGTCCTCAACGTCCTCGTCAGGGATGTACAACACTGTACGGCCCTGGATAGAGTTGGCTGTCTCCACGAGCTGCGCCAGGAATTTGTGTAGCGAGCCTGTGAACTCCTTCTTGATGGAGGAGGGCCAGGTGCCGTTAGCGCGGCACATAGGCATGAACACCGAGGACATCAGCGTCGCGAAGCTGTCCATGACCTTGCCCTGGACGATACCGTATTGGACGCCACGCCCGATGTTCCCTGCAGTGATCTCCAGCGCTGGGTCCTTGACGTAGTATGCGATCTGCTCGGGTGGGTTGGGAGGCACTTTGTTGTCCATCAGCAGCTCGCCCTGCTTGTCAATCCATGCGATGCAGGCGATGCTGGTGGTGGAGATGAGGTACTGCCTCGCAACCTCGTTGTGCGACTCCTTCCACTGCTCCTGCTCAAACCCTGTCAGGCTGAGCCGGCCCTTCATCCACTGAATGCACTCCGGGGTGACCGTCCGCGGAGCGACCTCGCTCACGCCATCGGCGCCCGGTGCCCCAGAGGACTCTGGAGTTGGGCCTGGGGGCATCTTTGCCTCTTGTGGTAGAGAGGGCTATGCCTTGG
>Ga0115101_1287876_pt1 | contig 11281 bp, 1 predicted proteins | sample MBTome_4_FD_89645 | JGI IMG/M metagenome (GOLD analysis project Ga0115101, IMG submission 89645) | Marine eukaryotic communities from Pacific Ocean to study complex ecological interactions - MBTS_20Mar14_M1_3um Metatranscriptome... | ecosystem: Environmental > Aquatic > Marine > Oceanic | place... | reverse complement strand
TTTGCATTTAAAATACTCCCGGAGCTAGGCTTGCAGCAACTCCTGAACCTCCCCTTCTGCAATCTCTGCTACGAGATTTTCAGCAGAGCTCACCGGCGGCCTGTAGTTGCAGCCTGCTGGGAATCCATCTCCTTCCGCCTTTGCTACTATCGCTATGTTGCTGGCACTCTCCTCTGTCCAGTCCATTCCCGGGTTTCCGGTCTCGAAATATGCAAAGCACCTTTTGTCTCCTGTTTCTTCCGCCTCGAACGCGTTGCACTCTTGGTTGGAGTCACAGGTACTATAGCAGTCGTTGACTGAAACACCCACCTTGAAAAATCTCCTGGGATCATTTCCACTCTGATCTTTGCACCGCCCACAGCCCACCGTCATGAAGCGAGCAAAAGAAGGGTTCTGCTGCCCCGCTGTGCAATTTGATGTTGTTGGTGTTTGTGCCGCTGGAGCTGCGGTTGGAGGAGCTGCCGTTGGAGTTGCCGGCGCCGCAGTTGACGGTGCTGGAGTTGTTGCGGTGGTGGCTTGCGCTGGGGCAGCAGTTGCTGCTGTAGGCGCGGAGTCCTTTGTAATGCATCCTGTGGGATAACCGTCGCCGTTCACAGATGTCACCTGGTTGCCTGATGCCGCATTCTCCTCAGTCCAGTCTGAGCCTGCAGAGCCAGTCATGATGTACAGGTAGCATCGCTTGTCGGCATCCTCGGCCACCTCGTACGCATAACAGTCACTGCTCAGGGAGCACGCTTCCCTGCAGTCATTGGGAAGCATGTCGTCGGCGTAGAACCGCCTTGGTTGAACTCCACCCAGTGGTGAAGCACAGAACCCACAGCCCAGGACTGTAAACCCACCGGGAATCGCTTTGCCTGCTGTGCACGCACTGCCATCTGCTTGAGCCTGTGCTTGAGCCTGCCCGCAGTTTGCTGGAATAGCGCCTCGCTTATTGCAGCCGGATGCAAAGCCACCAGAGGCTGAGCTTGCCATCACCAGTTTACTGTTGCCACTTGCATCCTTTGACCAGTCATCTCCATCAGGAGAACCGCTGTTGTAGTACAAATGACATCGCCCAGTATCTTCCGCCTCGTATGCATCACAATCAGTACTATCTTCGCAAGCTGCCTTGCACGCACTCGCAGTGGTGGCACTTTTTACAAATCGTCGTGGTGTATTGCCTTCATCATCCTGGCACACTCCACAACCCACAGTGTAGAAGCCATTTCCACCATCGGCACACATTGTGCAGCCAGCATCAGCCTCGTCGCCATCTGCCGCATCCTCAGATGCAGTACTGTTCGACATGTTTGCCTGGATAGCAGCCAGTGCATTTGTAACATTTGTCATGTTGTCTGTTTTGTTCGTTGGAGCAGGGGTGGGTGGAACAGTCCAATGCGACTGATCCTTGTTCACCTTCACTCCAGAGAAACAGTCACCCACATCCTCTTCAACGAGTTGGGCATCACCCCATGGCACCCCAGCACACTGATAGTCAATCGGCACGGTTGCATTTACTCGTCCTGACCCGGGGTTCATCCACTGCATTCCTTTCCATACCCATCGCTTGCCCAGCGAAGCGGACGCAACACAGATTCGGGACATACACCATGCATCGTTGCCATCGGTCGTAATGGACACAGACTTGGGATCAAAGCCCTTTGAGAACCCAGGTGCTTCCTCAAACGGAATATCCACAGGGCATGTTGCGTTTGTACATGGTGTCGTGAAGGACTGGGTAGTAAACACTGGCATATTTTGGGCATCATGGAAGTTGAAGAACCATCCTGCACGGGAGGGAAAACTTCGGCCCACTTCTTTGTCGTCGCAGGTACAGCCCAGCGGATAATCGTCATCCTCCCCAGCCTTCCCAGTACTGACATACCCTAGGAAGTCACCAGGAGGAGCGCACACTGTATCTTGATCCTCAATACAGCCGCCCACTGCGATTTGTCCCTCTGGACATGCGCTGCATTCGTAACAGATGTTGTCTTGAGAACCACTACATGCGACTGATGCATTCTGATATTCAGAACCTTCCTTGCAGATTGTGCACTCCGTACATTCCCGGTCTTGCCCCGAATTCTGATCACATGCTGTACTCTCGAAGTATCCTGCCTCGCATTCGTCAGCACATGGTGTACAGACCGTGTCGTTAGTCGTATTGCAGGGTGTCGTAATGAAACTGCCCACGGTACAACTCGAGCATTCGTGACAAGTGAAGTCCTCGTCTTTCTCTGCCTCACAGGACCCTTGTCGATACTCACCAGCTGAACATGTGGTGCAGTCGTGGCACAAAAAGTCGCTGGTCTCTGTGGGTTCGCAAGTTCCAGTACGATATTGACCCTGATGGCACTGCTGGCAGTCTTTACACTGGGTGTTCATGTTCACAGAGCAGTTCGACACGAGAAGCTGGTTGGAAGCGCAGGAAGTGCAGTTCTGGCATGTAGCGTCTGCCTTCTCAGTGCATTCTTTGATGTAAAACTGGTCTGCCTCGCACACTGTGCAGTTCATACACACTCTGTTCCTTTGTGGCAAACAGTCAAACAACTCCCATTCATTGCCTAGGCATGTAGAGCATTCCTCACAGGCTCGATCCTGCATTCCATGGCATCCACCGACGCTGTAAGCGTTCCGAGGGCACATGGAGCAATCCACACAGCCACAGCTAGGCTTCCAATAAGCTCCATTGTCGCACTTATCGGTGATCGCAAAGTAGCGGGATGTTTCTTTGTATTCTGGTTCCTCTGTAAACATGTGCGTTTGAATCGCATCCATGGAGACCCACTTTTGGGTGGCTTCTTCAAAGTACTGAGGTGTAATCAGCTGAGGGTAGTGTTTGCCTCCTCCAGCGCAATCAGCAATGTGCACGAAGGAAGGTGTGGTCGGCACATCAAACTCGAACTCCATAAAACCTGGCAGAGCGATATCAGCTTGCTGTGTACAAGCCCCACTGCCGTCATTCATGCATTGGAAGAATTGTGAAAGCACTGCAGGGTTCTGGCAATCATAGCTATCGGCATCCTGCTCAAATACAGCGGAAGCTCCAAAGGCTGTCAGAGGCGGTGGTGGTGGGACAGGAAGAGTAGCAGCCGAAGCCCTTCTGTAAACCTTGCACTGTGCGGTGGGGTCCTCTGCCCCTGCATCATCCAAACACTTTCCAGTCGGTGCCTCACAGGATGTCGCAGCAGAGGCATCGTAGAGCTTACACGTTTGCGATGCCGCATCGTACATGAGGAAGGCGCACTCTGGTGCATCAGCACAGTCGTTCGACTGTGAATCGTCACAGTCGTTCTGGTCACAAAGCACCTTGCAGTCGTCTACACTTGCGATGGACCTGTGGTCAGCGATCATGCCGGTGTTCCAAGTCGGTCCATCGGTGGAGAGAAGGCGGCGACCAGTGGTGGCAGCACCTCCTGTGGTGGCAGCACCACCACCATCACCATAGCCACCACCTCCAGTGGTGGCAGCAGCACCTCCAGTGGTGGCAGCAGCACCTCCTGTGGTGGCAGCAGCACCTCCAGTGGTGGCAGCAGCACCTCCAGTGGTGGCAGCAGCACCTCCTGTGGTGGCAGCACCTCCTGTGGTGGTCGCAGTAGCATTTCCTCCTGTGTTCCCAGTGCTGGCATCACTGCCAGCACCACCTCCAGTGGTGCCACTGTCTCCTGTAACACCCATGCAGCCACCGATGTGAACCTCCTCGTACGTAGACACATTTGCAGCAGTGCCGTTACCAGCTGCGCTGTTGGCATTAGCATCAGTAACATTGGCATTGTCGAATGATGTTGGGAGAAGAGCATCGCTAGAAAAAATAGAGAATTTAGCTTCGTTGTCTGGACCTGAATCTGCCACTGGATTGTCACATGTTGCGTAGGCTGCACACATCCCTCCTGAAGTATTGCCCGAGGAAGTGTGCTTATAAGCATAGTATGCATGTCCCAGTTGTTCAGCTTCGGCCGAACATTCCGCCTCGTTCGACACTACATCAGGGATCTCCACTTCATCACACTTCATGTCTGTCCTGTACAAGCCCCATGAGCTGCCACCACCACCACCGGCGACTGCGCCCTTGATGTATGACATGACATCAGGATCATGCTGGGCCATTGACTTTGGAATCATCTGATCGACTGTCAGAAGATGTGCACACTCTGTCACCTTGAAAAGAACAAAGCCCTTGCAGGCGTCTTCATCTTCGCATAGGGATTTCAGTTCATTAGGTGCAATACACTTCTCGTTCCAGTCATTTGCTGTCCAGGTCATAGGCTTTTCGATGCTCGCTGCATCTTTGCTTTCCCAGCCATCTCCATCATTGTCCCAAGCATCAGCATTCGGTGCGGTGCTGTTGAGGTTCCTGCTACTGTTGCTACTGTTCATGCTGGTGTTGGAACTGTTGCTGTGAAGGCTGCTGTTGAATGCAGTGTCCGAGTACTCATTATCGTCACGGGGCCATCGGTCGTTGATGTACAAGTTCCACACCTGAGGAGCATGCTCTGGCTCCAGACTGTCCATCATTGACACACCTTTCACATCGCGCTGGAGGATGCAAGCAGTGTCGCCAAATGAGCTGTTTCCGACATCAGCACCATTGTAGGAAAAACCGATGCACTCGTGGCAGTTGTGGCACAGGCGCTTACAGTCCATGAAGGTGTTTTTCCGCCTGCCGGCATTGACGCGATTTGTTGGAATCTTGGACACACAGGCAGTGGTTGGCTTCATTCCTTCGGCATTTACTGCCCAGTGCCAGTCCAGTGCGGTCCCATTTCTGCCGAAGCCGTCAAACTCAGGCATGGTAGCAATGTTGGTACCTTGATCTGCAGCAACTGCACGCTCCCAAAGGAACCCATCATTAGAATACTCGAGAATAACACCTCCAGCCCAGGTCGCGTTCGTCTTGTCACTCCTGCCTTTACCGAGATTGTCCGCCACAGCACACCGCACTTCCTGAGAGGTTCCGAATGCCACGCTGATCCATGCTTCCTGTGCACTGCACGGACCGCATTGTGGATGCCAACCTGTGTTCTCGTCTCCATCAGTGGCCAAAAAGCGACTGTCCTCAGTGTCGCCACTGACAGCTGTCTGCGCATTGGACAAATCAATTTCATCGGAACATTCTGAATTGGCGTAGAGCTTCAATTCACCCACGCGAGGTGTCGTGATGGTTTCCCCACCATTGCTGACGCGCCAGAATTTGTGAGCTCCAACCTGAAGAGGCTCCTCCTCCTCGGGAGCTAGTGCGCCGTTGTCTTTAACCCTTGTCTTCACCATTGTAGTGCCTTCACCGTTCTCCTTGGGAACAATGATTTTGCAAGCTCGCCATTGTCCAGATTCCAGTGGATCATCTTCTCCTGAAGTATCCCGTGCTGCTGTGCTGGAGTCTCCTCCTGTCGTCTCATTGCCAGCTGTCGCATTGCCAGCTGCTTCGGCAAGTGCAACCTCTTCCATTGCATCATCAATCATCACAGCAACATCAGGCTGAGCTGCATTCAGCAGTCGGCGATTGCTGTTGGTAGTGTTGCTGTTGGTAGTGTTGCCAATAAGGTCGACGAGTGAGGATGTGGGGCTGGGCGTGGGACTGAAGACGATTTCGTTCTCAGTTTTGAGCAGGTAGGTGCATTCCAAGTTGTGGCTGCATCTCTCCTTCGCTGCATCAAGCGGGCCCACCCAAACCTCTTGCGCATAAGGTGTGTAGTCGCCATCAGGTGTGAGACACACAGCACCTTGGTCACTTGCAGGCACCCCCGTCACATATTTCAGTCCATGATCCTTGAAATCAGGGGCTGTCTGGTCGGTGCCCCCAGGAAGCGTGCAAGCCTCTTCTCCATACAAAGCAAGCTCCATGAGTCCTTGGCATCCGTCACCTCCCTTGGTGGGCTCCTCGATGTAGAACCTCCAGTACCTCCAGATTTGGCCGGTTGAACCCTCCCAGGTGATGACATCCTGAGAGCAACCATCCCCTTCGGCTACTTTGCTCCAGGTGCACTCATCGTTGGACCCCAGCAGGGACCACTTCGTGGTTCTGCGAGATTTGTTTTCCTCTGGCGACTGTGTGGCCACCATCTTGTTCACATACACATATTGACCCATATCTACTTGCAGCCAGGGCTTTTCGAGTGGCTCGGAGGAGTAGCACTGGTCCAGCCAACCAAGATTTGGCTGTTCCCATTCGGTGTGACCATCAAAGGCGTTCTCTGGACCACGTCCCTTGGTAACAGAGTTACTCTTGGCGCTTCTTCTTAGTGCCAGGTTCCGAGTTGTCCTCTTGCATAATGCTGGCTCCATATTAGCCTCTGCATCTTCTGCTGCAGATGGGGGCTCGTTTGGAATCAGCACATAGGAGTTCACTTGCGCATCACCATCCTGAAGCCGTGCATCATCCTTGCTCAACATTTGCTCCTTGGTCAGCAATCGTGCACAGTGGGTTGTTGAGACGAGATGCACAAAGCCAGTACAGGCCTCAATGTCCTGGCAAGCAGACTTGAGTTCGTACAAGTCTTTTGCACACTGCAGATTCCATTCATTCTCAGTCCAAGCTCCTAGTTTCTCAATTGTTACTCCATCTGCTCTTTCGAAACCAGTACCGTCATCTCCAAACTTGCCTGCGACAGACGTCTTGACAACGACAACAGTCGCAGTACTTGCATTGCTGACAGGTTCTGCGCTCGTGGCGTCAGCACCTGCTTGTTGCTCGGTCTGAGCCGCAGTCAAGTTAGAAGTCCCAGCAGTCTCTTCGCTCATGTATGTTTTCGCCTGCTGAGATCCACCGAGCATAGGCCAGTCATCACATTCACTGAACACAGAGCACTCGGAGCCATGGAAGGAGATGGCCACACACTGTGAATATGGTTTGCAGAACTCCTCCATGCAGCCCAGTGCACCCAGGAAGTCGAATGTGTCCGAGGGCAGTTTCACCTCAAACTGGGGTGAACGTTTCCATGCCTCGACGTCACCAGTGTACGGTGATACTTGATCACACATCCCCACTATCGGTGCACCGAGGCGGAATGCATTGGGGTCAATAGCAGGTGGCGCAGGGGCGGCACTGCTTGTGTTTGCCTGGGTTGTGTTGCCTGAGCTTGTTGCATTGGTGGCATCCACCTCGCTAGACCCCGTCGCATTACTGGAGTTGCTCGTGTTACTCATGTTGCTCGTATCGCTGCCTGCAGTAGTGTTGCCAGCCGTGGTAGCATTGGCTGCTGTAGTGTTGCCATCCTCGCTGGTAGCATTGCCTGCTGTAGCGTTGCCATCCTCGCTATCCACGCTGGTAGCATTGCTTGCTGTTGTGTTGCCCGTTGTTCCATTGCCTGATGGGTTATTGGTGGTATTCCCCTCAGGACCATCATTGGAGTAGATGGAGAAGGTGCTGTTGCCTGTGTCTGCAATTGGATCGTCACATGATGCATATGTAATACAATTTGAACTGCTCCCCGTTTTGAAAGCAAAGAAGGACACTGCAGCTGCCTCTGCTACTGCCTGGCAAGCAGCTTTGTCTGCCACATCTTGAGGAAGCTCCTCAGCGTTGCACTTCTTATCCAGCTGGAACAGTCCCCAAGCACTACTGGCATTGGCAGCTGTTGCATTGGATGCTGTGGGACTCGGAGCATCGGTTGTATTGGTTGCGTTGCTGGAAGAATTGCTCGCTAGCTTCAGGAAGGTCGTCTTCATGCCTGTTACAAGCACTGGATCTCCATTCTCCTTGGACCAGCTTTCTGCTGCTGTCAAAAGATGAGCACATTTGCTGGTTCCGTTGTAGTACACAAACCCGACGCAATCTTCCTGCTGGTTGCATGAACTCTTGATCTCAACCAGTGTTTGGTCGCATATCTCGCTCAACGGGGTAGCCGTCCACTCGTTTGTATTCTCAAGACTGATGTCCTGCTTCACCTCGTAGCGGCCATCCACCACCCATCCCTTAGTTGCGTTGAAAGTGTTCAGAACATACACCGCAGTGGTGTTAGGCTCCTGTGCGATAATGCAAGGAGCTTCGCTCTCATAGCAGTACACATTGCGCTCTTGAATGTCCCCAGTGCAGCATGCACTTTCTCCTCCTGGACGCTGTGAACAACCAATGCCACCACAGGTGCCACAGCTTGCAGCGCAGCATGAACTCCCAGTCAATCCATACGAATGATAGCCTCGGCTGCAGCCTGGATCGCCTCGGATAGCCTTTCGCTGCGCTTCGAACAGGCCACCTTCTTGGAACACACAAGGAGTGTGTCCAATACGCTCGCAGTCAGCCAGGAGTGTGCAGGAAGGTCTGCTGATACAAGAGAGACCCGAAACGAAGGTGTACGAATAGCAGTCTGACAAGCCCTCGCAAAGAGCTTGGCATGCAGTGCTCGTGGTGATGTTTTCAGCTTGAGTGCGTGCAGTACTATTGGGGAACTCATCTGCAATGCAGTACTGCCCCCAGACATCATTGCCCACAGCAGCCCAAGGGCTGATCGATGCGGCTTCGGCTGCTACTGCTGCTGCTGCTTCTGTGGTATTCGCTGTGTTTGCTGCTGTGTCAGGCCCGCTTGACGTTGCGACAGGACCAGCGATGTTCATGAAGCATGGTGCGACAGTGCTGTCACATGCCCGCTGGCTGTTGAAGATGGCTCCAGCGCAACAGCCATCGGCACCGCCTGGTCGGTTGGCACAATCCTCGTGCCCACATTTGCCACAAGACGATAGGCAGCAAGTCCTGCCCATCACTGTGCCATTCACACAGTCTGGATCACAAGTACCCAGTTCTTCACATGTTGGTGGTGGTGGTGGCGGTGGGGGAGGAGGTGGTTTAGTGTTGTTCACAAGGCCAGGCTTGAGAAGAGACTCGTAATTCCCATTTAGCTCGCGTCCGGCAGTGTAACCAGATGCATAGCCATCAACGGCGTCATCCTGGAAAATGTAGAAACAATAATGAAAGTCGTCACCATCATTGGGACCAGTGTTGAAGCTTGCTCCTGCACAGCCAGGTTTCTCAGCACAAAGCCGAAAGCATTCCTCTTTGTCGTTGACAGGCTCCTCTGACTTGCTCGGAGCCGGTGCTGTGGTCGGCTGGCACACACCGTTGCTGGCGTTGGCACCTTCGCCGATCTCGACGTTCACTTGCTGGGCACCCTGTGCTGCGGTTTCGTTCTGTGCGGTTTCGTTCTGTGCGCCTTGAGCTGCACCAGCAGCCTGCTGTGCAGTTGCATTTTCAGTTTGGTTGGCTTGGTAGCAGCCAGCGATGGATGTATTCGTTGCGCCGATAAAACGCACACCACTGAAAGCTGTCCAGCCATCTAGAGATGCACCCTGAGATGCGTTGTTCGCTGCTGCAACTTGTGCACTGATATTAGCCATCAATCTGCTGATATTGCTCGCGTTCGAGTCATTTGTCGCGTTGAAACTGGAACTGTTGTCGGCAGAGTCGTCCTGAACTGTCTGATTAGTATTGTTGGCAGAGATCACACATGGAGCACCAGCGACATCGCATGAAGTGCCATTCTGCGTGATTTCGTCAGGACAACACTTTGACATCCCAGCAGGATCTGCGCTGCATGTGTCTCCCCCGCACACAGCACATGCAGCAGCACAGCACACATTTCCTGTCACCTTGCCGTTCGTACATAATGGATCCCCGCTAGTCACATCTCCATTCCCTGCTGATGAGTTATGGTAGATAGTGAACTTCGTCGCGGTTGCTCCATTGTCCACCACTGGGTTGTTGCACGTCGCATATGTGATACACTTGCCTGCATCATTCGGTGTGGATCGGTAAGCAATATAAGGATGGCCTGCTCGTCCTGCTTCACGTGTGCAGTCAGACATACTATCAACGGTGACAGGTATCTCTTGATTGTCGCATTTCTTGTCCTCCTCCAAAGTCTTCCATTCGTCATCAGAAGTGCTGTTACCAGCTGGTGTGACATTGGTGTTGTTGGCAGTGCTGGTCGTGTTATCAGCTGGTGTCGAGTTATCAGCTCCTGCTGTCGTGTTCATGACGCACGGAGCCGAAGCAGCATCACAAGATGTTCCGTTCTTGGCAATTTCGTCTGCGCAGCAACTGCTAACACCTCCTGTAGCAGTGGCACATTCGTCGCCACCACATACCCCACAAGTTGATACACAGCAGACCGTCTTGGCAGCATTAAGAAGTCCATTGTTGCAAGTAGCGTCCGGAGTTGCTGGTGGTGGTGGTGGGTTCATGGCAGCATCGTTGCAGGTGTTGTCGTTCCAGCAGAACTGACTGGCAGTACAGTCGTTGGTTGTGCCTGTCGTATTGCACTTGCATGCTTCAGTGAGAGCCGTAGTATCACTGGTGTTGCAAGCTGTTGCCACTGGTGCAACTCGGGCGTGGTTCATGTTGTGCTTGATTGAAAATCCTGCGGCATCAATGGTCTCGTTGCAAATGCTGTAGTGCGCACACTTACCGCCTGTGTCCTCGGTCTTGAAAGCATAGTATGGGCTTTCAGCATCTGCTGCTTGAGTCTGACATGCACTCTCATCGGTCACATCACTCAGTGCAGTTTCATTGTCACATCTCTTGTTTTCAGCCAGAGGCTGCCAGTCTGGTGTGTCATTCGACTCTCCCAAGTGGTTGTGGGCCAAAAGGTGTCCGCTCGAGTCAGAGCGGACGAACTTAGTGCTAGCCTCCCCAAGGCGTGCCCGATTGTTCGCCAACCTAGACTGCAAGGAAGCAGGACGCAACTCCGCCCCAAATGGCTCCAAGGACTCTCTGATCTCTTGGGCCTCCACCATTGGTGCTGCAGCCATGCATTTGGCTTCACAGTCTGTGCCACAAGATGCAGCACAGCTCACTCCCTGGTCGGGTGCTCCCGAGCGCATCAAGTTCACAGCAGTGTATGGATCGCGGGTGACACTGCTCAGAGTCATCTCCGTTATCCGAGCCTCGGTGCTACCTTCCCCGGCTGCTGTGATCAAAATGCGCCATCTTTTAGCCATTCCGAGGCACTGGTCCTCTCCAATGCTGGCGTCTGGAGTGTCAATGCTCGAAGAGTTCCCTACCCCTTCCATGAGCCTGCCACCGTGTGTTCCGAAGAGCCGCATACCTGTCACGTCGCGCTCTGACGGGCCGAGATCAGCCACGTACTCCCCGTGCGCTGCGCCGTCGTCGGTATACGAGTTCGCCGCTTCTCCAAGCTCGCGGCGGGGCTTCATCTCGATGTCCCCCCCCTCATTGTCCAAGTCGAGCTCTACCACCTCCTCCTCGACATAGTCGGCGCGCGTCTCCGCGACCCGGACGGCGAAGACCAGCACGACCACCGTCACCGCCGACAGCCACATGCCTCTCATGGCGGCTATCGCTCAAGGTATG
>Ga0115101_1469077_pt1 | contig 11443 bp, 6 predicted proteins | sample MBTome_4_FD_89645 | JGI IMG/M metagenome (GOLD analysis project Ga0115101, IMG submission 89645) | Marine eukaryotic communities from Pacific Ocean to study complex ecological interactions - MBTS_20Mar14_M1_3um Metatranscriptome... | ecosystem: Environmental > Aquatic > Marine > Oceanic | place... | reverse complement strand
CCAAGTTATTAATAATACTTGACCATGAAAAACAAAACCGCCTAAATTCCAGTATAAGTGAGTACCAACTTCAACAGCAGCTAATGAAAAAAACATAAGGATATAATAGATTCGAAGTAAGTAATGAAATTATTTGTTTTGCATATGCTTTATTATACCTAGAACAAAGTGGTATGTTAGTTTATAAATGTTAACATAAAATTTAGTTCCCAATAAAACTCAGTTTTATTGGAAACTAAATTTATTCTTAGGAAGAAATTTGCCCTTGGGAAATCCCATTTGATATAATGGAAAGTATTAGTTGAATTGATTTTATAGAATCATCGTTCCCTGGGATTGGAATATCTATTAAACTTGGATCACAGTTTGTATCAACAATAGCAATAACTTTAATACCTAATTTACGACATTCTAAAAGTGCCGTCGTTTCACGTTTTGGATCCACGATAATAGCAATATCAGGGATTTGAGCCATATTTCGTAAACCACCAATATTTTTAGCTAACTTATCATGCTCGCGCCTTAATAATGCTGCCTCTTTTTTTGGTAACAATGCAAAGCTACCATTTTGTTCTTTACTATCTAGCTCTTTCAAATATTCAATTCTTTTTTGGATTGTTGGCCAGTTTGTTAATGTACCACCCAGCCATCTTTGATTTATATAAGGAGAGTTACATTTTTCAGCCTCTTGAACAATTGTATTTGTTGCTTGTCTTTTAGTCCCAATAAATAAAAAATTTTTATTTTCTTTCGCCTGTTTTTGAACAAAATCATGTACATGTATAAGTGCACATGCTGTTTGCACTAAATCAATTAAATGCGTTCCATTTTTCTTTGTATAAATGTATGGAAACATTTTAGGGTTCCATCGATTTGATTGGTGCCCAAAATATACACCTGCATTTACTAACTCTTCTAAAGTAACAACACTCATAGATATTATCTGCTCATTTTTTAAATATAATTTGAAATAATTTACCTTAATTTAATAAAGCTGCCTAAAAATAATTTATATTTTACGAGAGTAGTACTCAATAACAAAAAGTTCATTTAGTTTTAATGCAACCCATTTTCGATCTATCACACTAAGAACTTTAGCTGTCAGCTTTTCTTTATCAAATTCTAAATGTTGAGGAATATTTGATAAAGTAGGTAATTCTAAATTTTTAGAAACTAGTTTTCGAGAATTCGCATTATTTTTAATACTTAGCATATCTCCTGGTTGACATTGATAACTTGGTATCGAGACACAAGACTGATTTATCAGAATATGTTTGTGTTTAATTAATTGTCTCGCCGATGCTATTGTTGGAGCTAAACCAAGTCGAAAGACTAAATTATCTAGCCGCATTTCAAGTAATTGTAACAAAACTGTACCTGTTACACCTTTAATTTTTTTTGCTTGCTTAACATAATTCATTAATTGTTTTTCTGATACACCATAGTTAAAGCGTATTTTTTGTTTTTCTTCTAATCTAATAGCATACGGTGTCAACTTTTTTGTAACCATACCATGTTGTCCTGGTCGACTAGTTTTTTTAGGTACTTTACTAGTTAAACCTGGTAAGTCACCTAATCGTCTTAAAATTCGGAGTTTTGCTCCTGTATAACGAGCCATATTAATCTAATATAATAATTATGAGTAATTTACACTAATATAGTATAAATTTAGTAAAAATTAAAGTACCTAACTAATTTGCGCACTTGAAAAACAAGCTTAAAACGAATTATTTAAAATGTTTAATTTTGCTTCTTTAATATCTTTTTTAAAACAAGACTTAAGTTCTTTAACCTCACGTTTTAGCATCATTTTATTTTCATTATAATTAAAACCAGTTCCTGCAGGAATTAGTCGTCCTATAATTACATTTTCTTTGAGACCATTTAGCCAATCCTTTTTCCCTTCAATTGCAGATTCTGTTAAAACACGAGTTGTTTCTTGAAAACTTGCCGCAGAGATAAAGCTATCACTATTTAGCGACGCTTTTGTTATTCCTAGTAATATAGGAGTATAAGTTGGTAGATTTTCGTCATTTACGTTTAATACATTGGTAAGTGTTTCAATTTTTTTGGAAACTAATAATCTCACCAGGTAAAAATGTTGTATTTCCACTATTTTCAATACAAACTTTAGATGTCATTTGTTTAACAATGACTTCAATGTGCTTATCATCAATTGAAACACCTTGACTTGAGTAGGTTTGCTGAATTTCAGAAACTAAAAATAGTTGTAAATTTTTAAAACTAGTTTGACAAGCTTTAAGTATTGGGTAGATAGTTTTATAATATTCAAAAAGTACTTGTAACTTCATATGGGGGCTAATTGTACCTTCAGTTATTGGTTCAGCCACATCAATAAAATCACCTAGATTAAAATTCAAAAATGTTGCACCAACATTGTCTGGTCGTTTAATATCTATTTTTTCATCTTTTAAGTTTCTTATTTGTAAATAATCTTTATTAATTGAACTTACATAACCGGGAAAAGTTGATAATAAGCAAGCATTAGCTATTTTTCGTGCCTCCAATATTTCTTCAACTTTTGGTAAACCTTGAACAATGTCAGTTGTTTTTAATTTTTTGTAAACTAAAGTTGCCAATGTACCACCACTTTCTATAAAAGTATTATTTCTTAAACGAACAATTGTTCCTTCGGAAATTAAATAGGGTTTTCCTAGTCGAATTAATATTTCATTATTAAGAAAGCTATAAACTTGTCCGGAATAACAAGATTTAATACCACTAGTTAACAAAGTTCCTACTCTAACTAAATCACCAACTTTAACAAATACTTTATCAGTCAGGTCATAACGAATACTTCGTAAATCCTTATTTCGGAAAAGTAAAATAGTTTTATAGTTTTGATTAGAAATTGTTTTTGTTTTGATAAATGCTGTTTCTTTTGGGTATATTTCAAAATAACCTACTAGTGTATTTGGGTAAATACGTTGGTTATTTTGAACGAGAGGAAATAATTTAATAGCAAGTTTGTTGCCTAAGTTTTTTGTGACAAAACTTTTTGAATCAATGACCTGGTATAATGAAACTCTTAAATTTAGGTGCTTAGATGATCTTTTTTTGGGATTTATAAATTCTATTTTTGGGTAAAAACAATTTATTTCTTTTTTTAGATCAAGAAAAAGAAATGTTTGGATAAGCTTAACACCATCTATCGAGGCAATCCGTTCCCAATTTTTATAAAAAATTCGCGTAACAACTTTGATACGAAGATACTTCTTTGATCTTTTTGGGAGAAAATTTTGTGCTAAAGCAAAAGAATTAACACGAGGTATAAGATAGGTTTTAACGGGTCGGGCCATTAAATATTGAAGGTCTAATACTTCTGGAAATTCAAGATAGGCTAACCTTTGGGCAATTATTCTATTTTTGATTAAAAATTCGCCTGGTTTTAGAAACCTACTCGATTTTTTAACAAAAAGTCTTTCTAACTTACTAAATAAAAATAATTCAGCAGGTTTTATTACAAGTTCTTGAACTACTTTGTCTATTTGTACTAATCCTGGAATTTTGGCAAAAATACCAGAAATTATTTCATTACTAGGTTTTACAAACTGGCCATTTTCAACTTCAAATTTCGAGGAATAATAAGTAGCCTCTGGTATCCAGTAAAATTTACCTTCAAATATTTTTTTAAACTGTTTTTTCTTTTGGCTGTTTTTAGTTTCTTCAATATTGTAGGTTACAATTCCACCAGTTTCAGTCGTATATAAATTATCAACTAGGGTTGCAAGGGTTTCATATTCTTTTAAAATTTTATTGGGAGGAACATCCAGTTGAAATTTAAATTTTTTTGAATCATTAACTAATGTGATATTATATTTATCTTTATTTTCTTTCGTAGCAAATAAGTTTGACACTATTAAAGAGAAGTTACGAATATTGAAACTTGGATTTCCAGGTATTGGGTCAAAATTTACAATACCAGAATAACTATTGCTGATTGAGCCAAAAGTTAAAATGTTATTGGTGTTTAGAACTGACCCTATATTACTAACAAAATGGTTAGTAATTGGAAAAGAATATAATTTTCCCTGCAACACCCATATTAAATTTGCTTTATGACTAATAAAATTATCATGGTCTAATATATCTTTCGAGTTTGTAACATTTGATGTTGGGAAATAAACTTCACCATTTACTTCACTAGATATATCCTTTTTGTCTTCTTCCAAAATTACGCCAGCTTCTTTTTTAATTTCACCTATAATTTCTTTGCCATAAACTTTTTGTTTATCATTTGCTAATAATAAGCTTCCTTGAGGAAATTGAAACGAAACGCGAGTTTTTTTATTATTTTCAAGACTTAAAATTACCTGACTCTTAGTTTGAAAGCCAATTTCTCCATGCAAAGTTCGAAATAAAAATGCCTTTATATCTGCTGGATAATTTAATATTCCTTTAAACGGGGTGCGTAATTGATCTGCTACTTCACCAGAGAATACACCACCTGTATGAAATGTTCTCATTGTTAATTGTGTACCTGGTTCACCAATCGACTGAGCTGCAATAATACCAATAGCTTCACCCAAATCAACGATTTTCGAATAAGATAAATGCCAGCCGTAGCAGTTACGACAAACTGAACGGATAGATTGGCATGTTAAAGGAGAACGAACTTTTAATACTTTATAGTCTAACGTTTTCCATTCTTTAATTCGATCAAAAGTTATTTCAGTATTTTTATTAGCAATTATATTTCCATTTTTCGTTACTAAGTCACTTGCTAATAATCGTCCTACTAATCGGGAAGGGTCAAATTTTTTTTTATTGAAGAGCTCTGATTCAAGTAAATAATCAGTTGTGTAGCAATCCTCCTTACGTACTATAATATCTTGTGCTACGTCGACTAATCTTCTAGTTAAATAACCTGAGTCTGCAGTTCTTAATGCTGTATCCACGAGACCTTTGCGAGCTCCATAAGATGAAATAATATATTCAGTAACACTTAACCCTTCACAAAAATTACTTTTTATTGGTAAATCAATAATTTGACCTTGGGGATCAGACATTAATCCTCGCATACCCATTAATTGACGAACTTGTGAGATATTACCCCGCGCACCAGAAAAGGCCATTATGTAAAGAGGATTTAAGGGGTCACTTTCACGAAAATAAGCTAAAACTTCATCCTTTAAAAAATTGTTAGCATTATTCCAAATATCGATTGTTTTTTGAAAGCGTTCTATAAAGGTTATGTTGCCGACGTTATATTTTTTTAACGTAATTTGTACTTCATCAGTTGTTAAGCCTATCAATTCTCTTTTTGTATAAGGAATACGAAGATCCTCGATACTGATTGAAATACCTGATTTAGTAGCATAGTAGAAGGTTAAATTTTTTACTCGATCAACTATATTAGTGGAAGCTACTAACCCGTAATTTAAAAAAGCATTATAAACTAAATATTTTAATTCTTTTTTATTTACTAAACGGTTAGTAAAAGGAAGAGTTGTTTTCATTTTCTTTTATTTCTATAGATAAAATTAATACCCAAACTAACAATTTCTATACAAATAGAAATTTAAATAATTATATTTAAAAATAAAACTGGTTGTAAACAAGAGAAAATTTTAAAAATAAAAACCTGAAACTTTCAAAGTTTAAATTCGCAATTAATTATTTTAAGCTACTTATTGGAAAATCTCATTTAATAAAATTCGACCTGGTGTTGTCTTTATATACTTTACATTTACACCACCTGAATTATTCCACTTGATTTTATAATCACTATTTAAAAAGGAAAGATTACTTGCTTTTTCAGATTGAGTAATTTCGTTGGCAATAAAATTTGTAGTTTGTTCTTCCTTTTCAATTTCAATATCTGTACAACGTACCCAAACAAAAGTATGTAACTTTATAACAAGTTGTTCATAAGCTAGTAAAACATCTTCAAAATTAGCAAAATAATGATCTGTTTTATCATATTGGGACGGGTTATCAATGGTTAAATAAAAACATCCAAGTACCATATCTTGACTTGGTGTTAAAATTGCCTCACCAGTTGCTGGGGATAGAAAATTATTCGGAGCTAACATTAATAGCCTAGCTTCTGTTTGTGCCTCCAAAGATAATGGAATATGTACTGCCATCTGGTCGCCATCAAAATCAGCATTGAATGCTGGACAAACTAACGGATGCAATTTAATTGCTCGGCCTTCTACTAAAATCGGTTCAAAGGATTGAATTCCTAATCTATGAAGGGTAGGTGCTCGATTTAAAAGAACTGGATGGCCTTTCATAATATTAGATAAAATTTCCCAAGCTAGAGGATCATTTTTTTAATAATATTTCGCGCGGTTTTAATATTATTTACATGCCCATCATAAATTAAACGGTGAATTACAAATGGTTGAAAAAGTTCAATAGCCATTTCTTTAGGTAGGCCACATTGGTTTAGTTTTAATTCAGGTCCAACAATTATAACTGACCGGCCCGAGTAATCAACTCGTTTTCCAAGTAAATTTTGTCGGAAACGTCCTTGTTTTCCTTCAATAATATCAGACAACGACTTAAGAGGCCTATTATTTAAACCTACTACAGCTCGGCCTCTTTTACCGTTGTCAATTAAGGCATCAACAGCTTCTTGTAACATTCTCTTCTCATTTCGAATGATTAGCTCAGGGGCTATTATCTCTTTTAAACGAGCTAAACGATTATTCCTGTTGATAACTCGACGATATAAATCATTCAGGTCAGAAGTGGCAAAACGTCCACCGTCTAACTGTACCATAGGTCTTAAATCAGGTGGCAATACAGGTAGGTTATCTAAAACCATCCAATTTGGTTCAATTTTTGAAGCTAAAAATTGTTCCACTGTACGAAGCCGTTTAATTAATTTATCCCGAAAGAAAACACTTTTAGCTAATGGTAGCAATTCACGAAGTGAATCTGCTTCAGTTTGTAAATTAACATCCTTTAATAGTTTTTTAATACCTTCTGCACCAACTGCAATTTGAACATTTGTGCCTGTCATTTCATTATCATAATCTAAGGCAATCCATTCACTTTCACTAATTACTTGTTTGTACCTTAAATTAAGATTTGTACCCGGATCGATAACTATATATGAATTGAAATAAACAATTTGTTCTAATTCTTTTAACGATAAATCTAGAATTGACGCAATTTTACTTGGTCGACCTTTAACATACCAAACATGTGTAACTGGTGACGCTAGAACAATAAACCCCATGCGGTGACGACGGACTTTTGAATCAATGTACTCGACTCCACAACGTTCACAAACAATACCTTTATGACGAACTCGCCTATATTTTCCGCAATGGCATTCCCAGTCATTTGCTGGACCAAAAATTCGCTCACAAAATAAACCATCCATTTCTGGTTTTAAAGTTCGATAATTTATCGTTTCTGGCTTTGTTATTTCGCCAACAGTTTGACCATTAGGTAAGATCCGCTCACCCCATTGTTTTATTTTTTCAGGAGATGCAAGATTAATCTTTACATAATCAAAAACTCTTTCCATTTAACAATTACTTTTAAATTCAAGAAATATCAAATATTTAATCGAAAAATTATAAAACAATCCTTTTTCTAAACATCAATTTTTAGTTTAGATATTTTTATTAAGGTTTGAACGTTCTAATAAATCAGATGGTTCAAACATCAAATCTACTTCATGATCATCTTTAAGGTTAGATTGACCTTCGAATTTATATGCAGCAATATCTAAACAAAGAGCTTGAAGTTCACGCAATAATACCTTAAAAGATTCTGGTATACCTGGCCTTGGTATAGGATAACCCTTTACTATTGCTTTCAACGCTTCATTACGACCTTCCATGTCATCAGATTTTATTGTTAGCAGTTCTTGTAAAGTGTAAGCAGCCCCAAATGCCTCTAACGCCCAAACTTCCATTTCACCTAACCTCTGTCCACCTTGTTGGGCTTTTCCACCTAGAGGTTGTTGGGTAACAAGTGAGTATGGACCAGTAGATCGTGCATGAATTTTATCGTCTACAAGATGAACAAGCTTTAACATATAAGAACGACCCACAGTTATAGGATTATCAAAATTTTGACCTGTTCGACCATCTACAAGCAACATTTTTCCAGGATATGAATTTGAAAAAAGCCATGGCTTACTTGTTGATGCTTCTTTTAATTTGTTATTTACGAATCCTCTAGATGCATTGGCACCATTTAATTCATCAAAGGGAACAACTTTAAATCGTAAGTTTAAATGTTCCGCAGCTAAGCCTAAAAAGCATTCAAAAATTTGCCCCACATTCATTCGCGAAGGGACCCCTAAGGGGTTTAGGAGAATATCAACTGGAGTTCCATCAGGTAAATAAGGCATATCTTGTCGGGGAAGAATTTTGGATACTATACCTTTATTCCCATGCCTACCAGACATTTTATCGCCAATTTGAATTTTTCGTATTTGAGCTACATAAATTTTCACAACTGTATTTGTACCTGGTGACAAATTACTATTGTTGTTATTACGGGTGAAAATTTTTACGTCTAATATGCGCCCATAATTTCCATGAGATAATTTTAATGATGTGTTGCTAACGTCACGCAACTTTTCACCAAAGATAGCTCGAAGAAGTTTTCCTTCAGGAAGATAATCTGCATCACCTTTCGGAGTTAATTTACCAACTAAGATATCTCCAGGAGTGACCCATGCACCAATATATACAATACCGTTTTCATCTAATTTAGATAAAAACTGCTCATTTACGTTTGGTAAATTTTTTGTTATTTCTTCAGGGCCAAGTTTTGTTTGTCGAGCTTCAATTTCAAATTTTTCAATATGTATAGATGTATATAAGTCATCATAGATTAAACGCTCGCTTATAACAAAGGCATCTTCGTAATTGTACCCCTCCCAAGGCATATAAGCAATTAAAATATTTTGCCCAACTGCTAATTCTCCACCTTCAGTAGAGGTTCCGTCTGCGATAACTTGACCTTTAGAAACCTTTTCGTTTAACGAAACCAAAATTTTCTGATTTAGGCAAGTATCTTGGTTCGATCGTTGATATTTGTTTAAATAATAAACCAGATTATTATTTTCTCGATCTTTTATTGATATGAGATTATCTTTTATCCAAACCACTTTTCCACTTGTCAAGCTCAAAATTACCATTCCAGAATCGCGGGCAGTCTGTCCTTCAAGTCCAGTACCAACTAATGGGGATTCTGCGTAAAGTAATGGAACTGATTGACGCTGCATGTTGGAGCCCATAAGTGCTCGATTCGCGTCGTTATGCTCAAGAAATGGAATAAGTGAAGTTGCTAATGAAACAACTTGTATTGGCGATATAGCAATAAATCAACATCTTCAGAGTTTATTGTAATTAATTCTCTTTGATAACGGACTGGAACAAATTTACTTAAAATTTTATTTTGGGTGTCGATTTTTACATCCCCAGCTGCTAAACGGAATCTATCTTCCGTTAAAGCATCTAAATAAATTGGGAAGGAATTCTTATAAACTATCCCATTTTGAACTTTGTAAAAGGGAGTTTCAAGAAAACCAAATGAGTTAACACGTGTATAGGTTGTTAAGGAACCTATTAAACCCGCGTTGGGTCCTTCAGGAGTTTCAATTGGACATATACGACCATATTGACTTGGGTGAATATCACGGATTAAAAACCCAGCTCGATCCCGTGTTATTCCACCAGGTCCTAAAACAGAGATTCTTCTTTTATGTGTCAACTCTGCTAAAGGGTTTGTTTGGTCCATGAACTGTGATAAAGGATTTGAACCGAAAAATTCACGAATTGAAGCAGCAAAAGGTTTTGGGTTAACTAACGTGTTAACACGTAAATAATTTGGGTCACAAATAGACATACGTTCATGAATAATACGTTCTAAGCGGTTCAGGCCTATTCGAACTTGATTAATCAATAATTCGCCGATTGAACGAATACGCCTATTACCTAAATGATCAATATCATCGCTTTGAATTGCTCCATTTCGGAAGTTTATTAGGTAATTAATAACATGAACTACATCCATTGATGTCAAAATATGAATGTTTTCGTCAGTTTTTAAGCTGAATTGTCGATTTAATTTATAGCGACGAATAAAACCTAAATCGTATCGTTTAGGATCAAAAAATTTTGAATAAAGTAATTGTTGACATCCTTTTACAGTGGGTGACTCCTCAGGTCGAAGATAGGAATGAATTTTTAATAAGCAGTCTTCTTGCGAAAGAGAATTATCAAATTGACTCGTTAATTTAAAAAATTGAGAATTTTCAATATTTTCATAAATTTCTTGATCTTGTAACCCTAAAGCACGGAGAAACAAATATGCTGAAAATTTTTTGCCTTATCAATTTTTATATTAACTAAGTCATCTTTATCAATATCAAATTTAATCCAAGTCCCACGGTTTGAAATTAAGTTTGCGCCATAAATTTTGTTTCCTTGCCTATTTAGCTCGGTATTATAGTATATACCCGGGCTTCGAACAATTTGATTAATTATAATACGTTCAATTCCATTGACTAAAAACGTACCCTCATTGGTCATTAATGGCACTTCTCCAAGAAAAACTTGCTCATATAAAGGGTCAACAATATTAGAATAACTGAGCTTAGCATTAATAAAAATTCTAACACTATATGTAATATCTAAACGTCGTGCTTCATTAAGGTTATACTTTGGTGGTTTTACTACATAAAATTTGGTTGCAAAATTTAGTTCTAACTCTCCCAAATAATCTTTTATGGTAGAAAAATGGTCTAATTCTTGAACTAAACCCTTTTCAAGAACCAACAATAACTTGCACGTTGAATTTCCAACAAATTAGGTAAGAGAAACCTATAAATATTATTTCTATTACTAGACATTTATATTATATTCAAAAAAAGTTGAACAGTACTTACTAAAAATATGAAATATGGTGTAATAACTTATAGTTATTTTCGGTATTTAAGTAGTGTGTCGTTTAATGGTATTGAATATCTAATTTGATATTTTAATTAAAAAATTTGGTTGGATATTTTTGGTGGATTAATTACACGACATCAAAAGATTGAAAATATTAAATTAATATTGTATCTTTATTGAAGATAATGCTATTTTTAAAATTTAGAATTTTTGTTATACTTATATAGTATCGAAGGCGAACGTAGCCAAGTGGTTAAGGCACTGGGTTGTGGTTCCAGCATTCGCGGGTTCGATCCCCGTCGTTCGCCCGATTATAAAGCATCTACCAAAAAGTTACTCCGTTTCCAAGTATATATTTAAATATTGGGCTAGGCAAACAGCTTCGTTTTCGATGGTGCTTAAAGAAATGGGTCGATTTATTCCTGACAACGGAATTTCACGTCTATCATTAAGGCAAAGTATTAATTGTCGTACTGGATTTAAACCTTCTTTAACAAGGACTTTTATTGATCGGATCTCCTCAAATGAAAGAGATAACGCAAAACTACGAT
>Ga0115101_1654701_pt1 | contig 11676 bp, 1 predicted proteins | sample MBTome_4_FD_89645 | JGI IMG/M metagenome (GOLD analysis project Ga0115101, IMG submission 89645) | Marine eukaryotic communities from Pacific Ocean to study complex ecological interactions - MBTS_20Mar14_M1_3um Metatranscriptome... | ecosystem: Environmental > Aquatic > Marine > Oceanic | place... | reverse complement strand
TTCGGACCGACAAGTGATGTGCTCAAGGCAGTTCCGTTGGATGCTTATCCAAAGGTTGTGACTGTGTTGCCTCCCACGGTAGCTTCTTTGGGGCGTACTCCGGTAACGGTCGTCGTTGATGGCACATGGCCTAGCACCATCAGCAGCATCAGCGATGTATCTAAGTGCAAAGTTCAATTAGAAGGATTCGATGCTCAAAATGTAGATGATTGCTACATCTATAGCACAACCCAAAACGGAATAGAAATCAGGCATACGGTGTTCAAGTTTAAAAGCCCTCTGTTGAATGGCGGCCCAGCAAAGCAAATCGCAGGAAAATTGACCTATTTTGGCGACGATATAACACCGAGTTTTGCACTGATGATGCTAAATGCGCCAACGCCTTCAGTCGTATCAGTTACGGGGTCTGGTGTCACATCAGGCTCCGAAACGCACAAATGGGAGGGAGCTCTAGCAGGATCAACAATTTCTATCGCTGTTTTGGGCTTTCCACTGTTCGAGCATTTGTCGGTCAAAATGGACCAGGTCGGGAAATCTATCGTTCTACAACACGTACATACGCTGTATGCGTCATCCGCCGATGCTCCGTCATTGTTGCACTTGACGATTCCTAGTACAGTACTGGAAGGCACTGTCCGTCTGAACGTCTCAGCAGTGCAAAGTGGGGCGGCCGTGACAGTTTTTGTTGGCGTGAGAGGGGGAGCGAGCATGCATGTTGTTAACATGGTTCCATCGTTCGGCAACTCCGGCCAGCCTTTCCGTATCCATCTCAAAAATGCCGGCGATTTGAATCATGCCTCTGTGTCCTTCGGCTCTATGCTTGCAGAATGTTCTCCATCGACAGAGCATCTCCTGTGCACCGCTCCGATTCTGTCTAATCTCTCAGGAATAATCCCAGTGACTATTTCATCGTCTGCAGGCACAGCCGTTGTGCATTGGCGAGCTCTGGAGCGTGTCATGCTTTCTGCACTTGAGATCAACAGTGAACAAAGGCCTGATTTTTCAGCTGTTGCAGATGTGCGTATTATGTACGAACACCAGTCTGTCAAGGCAAGGTTCAGTCTGCGGATGGATGGTACTAACGGCATGGACCTTTCTAGCATCGAAGCTTTGCTTAGAGATCCTGCTGGTAACACGATGCGCTTAGAGCAATTGCACATCTCGCACATCACGGACGAAGAAATTGGCATCGAAATGATGTTATGGGGTATTCCAACAGGTTCTAGAGACTGGTCGTTGATCAATCAGTTGGAACCAGCACTGTACGACTTGATCGTGAGATCGGGCGACGTCTTGTATGAAAGGCGGCGAGCACTAAGGGTTCTGCCCAGCAGGGAATGCAATATGTTGCTATCTCCGTCGTCTGCTCCCGCAAATACAGCCTTCCTTGTAACAATCACGGCTTCATTTTCGAGTTCGTCTACAGTGTCTGAGATATCTGTACCAGTCCCTTTCCCTGCAACCGACCTGAAAGCTTTTAGCGGAACAACAAGCCTTGAGATCGTGTCCACCCAATCTACTCCCATCTCTACGTCGGTGGTTGTCCGTTTGCCCTCAGGACCAGCAGGTCGGACTGGATACTTGCGAGGAACAGGAGAAAATGGAGTTCAGACCTGTGCCTTCGTTTTGGAAGCGGCTTCGGCAGCGACTTGTCCCTCAAACGTAAAATGGATCAGTTCCTCGTCAGCGCCTGCAGCAGGTGGCAAGCGGATAGAATTACATCTCTCACGCTTTCCGTACGTAGAAAACCCCACCGATATCAAGATCTCTGTGGATTTTGGCAAACAACTGTTAGATGTGCCAGCGCCAAGTTCAATAAGTTGGAGCGCGGAAACAACTATTCTTGTGTTTGATTCGCCACCCGTCCGCGTTGGATTCGCAAATGTCCAGATTTCCGTTGGAAGCGATGCCCCCTGTGCTAATGTGCTGATGGTATTTCAGGACAACTCCGAAACCTTCATGACAATACTCTCGCCGAAGTCAGGAGCGGTTGCAAATTCGCGAAAATCGGAAATTTGGCTGCAGGTTTCAGGTATGCCAGAAGTATCATCCAGCGCAGATCTTCATGTCTCAATGGACGGCATCCCTCTGAGCGTTGTGTCGTTTATCCGTGATAGCACCAGTACAGGTGTAAGTATGTCGGGACGGCCTGTGCCTGGGCCATTTTCTATCCTGGTTACAGCTGAAACCACCGGAGTCAAGCCTGGGCATGCCCTTATTGCAGTAACTTCGCTTAGAGGACAGCTCTTAAGGTCATTCGCTGTCCTCCCCATAAACACGAAAGCAATCAATGGTTATGTACGTCGCATTTATCCTGCTACCATCCTGTCAACAGGTGGACAGGTTCGTCTGGAGCTGTCAAACATTTCGGTACAGGATGTCAGCCTGCTGTCTGCCTGGCTTGTTCGTTCCAATCAACCGCACGATCTAGCTTTGAAGATTGTGAGCGAATCGGTACGCGTTTCAGTTTCTGATCTGGCACTTACGGTCGATATTCCAGATCTCATGAGCAGTGGCTCTGGCGTCGTCCATGTTTCTGTCAGGTATGGCATGAGTAGAGTCGATGCTGAACTTTCACTGCAGGATGCAAAACGAGCAGAAATTGTCCGCATCTGGCCTACGAAAGGTGACCTGCGCGGAGGAACGCGGGTATTTGTAGAAATACGCCGATTCGCTGAGGTTTCCGCGCCCAGTGAAGTGACTATCGGCTCCCCTCATGGGCTTGCTCGCAGTCTAACTGTTGAACATTCAGACCAGGCTACTGTCATAGAATTTGAGACTCTACCTCTGAATAGCTTGCAGCCCGCTAATGTTACCATGCAGATCTCTCCGCTGGGCAGACTGGACGAGTTTTCGGCCCCGCGCTTTACGTTCGAATATGGTTTACCAGGGCCAATGTTATCATTCATGGCTCCAGTTCACACGTCCCTGTCCGGTGGTGATGTGATCGTGATGTCGATTACCTCTGTGCCTGCATCCCTCACCGCTGAAGACCTATCTTTGTATGTAGGCTCCACGCAGGCCCATCTAGTTAGTGTAGTACATTCTCATGTGGACATGCAAGGCCCGAGCAGCACTGCATACATGCAGGGCCTGCAAGTGTCGACAGCCATTGTGCAATTTGTTGCACCAGGTCAACTGACTCCAGGACAATACTCGGTTCAATTGGATGGTCCTTCTATCCATATCGTGGGTCGTCTTGAATACAGAGATTTGGAGCCACCTTCTGAAATTTTGGGACTTTGGCCTAAAAGGGGAGCTTCAGAGGGTGGATGGCCCTTGCGGCTTGACATCCTTGGAATTCCAGGAAATTTGCAACCTGACAATGTGATAGTGGAAATTGATGACGTGACATGTCACGTGACAGATGTGAACGAACACGGCGCAGGCGTGATATCGATTCGTACAATTGCACCTCCTCACACCATCGGCTTCGCTGCAGTAAAAGTCTATGCTACAGATTATGGCTCTACAAATTCACGATTACTGGCTGTGGGCAATGTAGAATATTTGTTGCTGGGATCTGTCAGTGTGGGTACGGTACACCTGCATACATTTACCAATGCTGTCGAAATTGTCACGATCTCATTAAGCAACGTATGGAGTACATGGCAGATTTCAGACTTCTCGATCTTTCTGAGTGACATTGCGTGCAAGCCTCTACATTTGGTGCGGCAGGGACCGGCAATTGCATTGCTTTCGTTTGAAGTTCCAAGTGTCACAACACGCGGGGTGGTAAAAGGACATGTAACGGTTTCTCAATCGAACGTCCCTGCAACATCTGCAGCTTTTGAATTGTACTTGAAGAATTCCCGGGAAATGATGAGTGGCGCGTCTGCCTCTGTTCGGCGGATCTCATCTTCTCATGGCCCTGCCTCGGGGGGCTCTGTAATAAAGGTCGCAATCGAAAACTTCCAATGGCCGTATAACTTGACCGCAAATCCAACAAGCTTGGACTTGAAAGTGTCCTTCGGAGACCGACCCGCTGTTTCTTCGTCAGTTCTGCAGGTGACGAGGGATGAGACTGACATCGAGTTAGTTACGCCGCCGTCAACGTGCGAAACTACGTGTGTTGTGACCGTTATGGTTGCCCTGCTTGAGGATCCTACAATCTTCGTCAAATTTCCTTTCAAGTACGGTGATCCTGCGCCCCGGGTCCATTCGATTCAGCCAACAAAAGTGAGTCAGGGAGGTGGTGAGAGGATTTACGTCGCAATAGAGAATGGAGTTAGCATCGACAGTGCAACTGCTGTACAGGTCTACATCAATGGCCAGCCGGTTGATCCACAGACAATTCAGCTCTCATCGAAGATTGGTTCAAGTGTCACAATGAATTTCGTTGCGCCAACGCTCTCAAATCACGGGAAGATCATATGCCATATTGTACCGTTGTTCAATCAAGCCAGCACTGCCACGTTTATTCTTGACGTCCTGCCAGTACAGGCACCGTCGATCCTCTCGATTTGGCCCCAAGTCGTTGTAGCAGCAACTCCGTGCCAGGTTGATGTCATGGTCACACATTATCCCGTGTTTCCACTAGGTAGCTTCGACAGCAACTATGCTGACATTTCTGGGCCCGAACCACCTGTGCTAATGATTGAAGGCCAGAAGATGCATGTCGATGTCGCAAAAATTGCGCGCGGGGGGTACACCATCAATGCTACAACGCAACTCCGTTTCCAAGTCATGGTTTCAACTCCGGGCCGTAAGACTGCAACTTTGTTTGCTCGCGACAAGATGTTGCTGACATTTGAGTTACAAGTAGCTGAAATTAGTTCCACGAAGCTTATCTCATTAGATCCTCCCCAAGGACCAGTTGGGGGTGCTGTTACAACGATTCACTTAGCTGGCTTTCATTACCTTTCGTCAAAAGACATTACAATAGTTGTGCAAGGACAAAGAGCGGACATCATGGACGTGAGATCATCGTCGCACATCACAAGTATCACAGTAGTTATGCCTCGAGCAACGAATGCAGGTTTATCCTCTGTCTCAGTGTCTTCGAATCCCATGAACCCGGCGGTAGTGAGCTTTGACTTCATGTATGTGGAGCCCTGTGACTTGAAAAATGTCTGCAACGCTGTTGATCTCGTGCCAAGACCTACCTCCACCGGGCAAGTGTCGTTGCCTCGAGATGGCTCAGAACAAACCTGCGACACTTCTATGTGCATCAGCCTTGCGCAAGTTGATGTACCACGAGTAGAAATGCTCTCTGTGAGCCAAGGGGCCGAGACAGGCGGGGATACAGTTCGAATCATCGTTTCTGGGCTCGACTGTCGAGGCGATCTGAGCAATGTTGACGATCTTCTAGTCATGTTCGGAGAGACAACTGCTCGTGTTCTTCACGCGTCCTTTTCGCTCTCGGCATCCAACAATGTAGCAGACATTCATGTCGTTACTCCGCCTTACCTCGCTGCAGGTGAAATTGTTGGCACGTTGACGACGGCTGGCAGTTCGCTTCCTCCCGCAACTTTTCGCTTCTACTACCACCTTTCGACTCAAGCGAGGCTGCTCAGTGTCTCCCCAAGTGTCTGTAAGGCGAACGAGGACACTGACATCGTTGTCGCATTGCACGGGTGGAGACCTGTAAGCACGTACGAGCCTATGCAGATCATCTTGAATCGCACCAGTCACGTTCCCGTGTATGCATCGGCTTCTGTTGTGGTGACCGATTGGTCATTAACAAAAGTGCGTTTCACGTACACATGCCCAACGCGCATTGGAACTGCGCAGCTGGCTATTTTCCGTCCTGAGGGCTACGAGGGCCCAGCATCAATGAAAGCAATTCCCTTTGACATAAGTGTGGTGGCTCCTAAGCTCGAAATGCTGTCGACGTTTCCGAGCCAAGGCCCGATGGAGGGGGGCACACTTGTCTTCGTACGTGTTGCAAACCTTGATTTGGACGCTCGTTTCCGTGCTCTCAGTAATACAGCAGGTGTCAGCGAAATTTCGCAGATAATTAATGTCAGCTTTTCTCGAAATGGATCATGGGTGTATGTGCCTTTGGAATCAGCTGAACGTGATGCACTTAACGTGCTTGAAATGAAATTTAGAAGCCCCCCGGCCTATAAATCTGGCCAAGCTGCCTTGAAAATAGGATCAAATGTCATTGGAGAACTAATCATTGGGAACTGGCAATACACCCAATCAGGTGTGTGGGGAATTGAGTCAGTTACCTCGCGCACCTCATCTCGCGAGGGTGGGACACTTGTGATGCTTTCTTTGTATGGGTTTCCTAATCTGCGGTCTCGAGCTCTGGTCGAATCCGAAGGCAAGAGGTATGAAGATGAAATTGTAGTTGCCTTCGGGTCATTGAGAACCGAGATCATCCGTGTTCGTGCAAGTGAGCCTCATCCTGGCCGTACCGTGGTGGAATATAGAGTTCCGGCGACAACAATTGCTGGGCAGACACAAGTGTTGATTTACAGATCTGTCGATCCTGTTAGTTCTGCAGCCTCATATACACATACGTATACGGATCTGCCAACAGTCCTCGACATCTCAAGAGGCAGCACTGGCGGCGGCCTTGTTGTCACCGTAACGTCGTTCGCCTTCAACGTTGAGAGTGAGAGCGCCTTCAAAGTGAAGTTCGGGAACACACCAGCCCTTCTCGTTCGTGACTCACTTGCCTTCTCTGACGGAAAGACTACTTTTTCGATGATGGTGCCAGCTCGTTCATCTGCATCCACCGTCGTCGTAAGTGTCGAAAGTCTGGTTTCGAGTAAAACATCTGATGTTGCATTTGAATACTTTGACGCGCCTGAAGTGCGATCTGTTGTACCAACATGTGGGCTTTCGACTGGAGGAACTGAGATAGGAGTTGTGATTTCTAGATTCCCTGTGGTTTCATCCGCGGCTGAATTATCAGCGCAGATCGTTACCGGCTTGAACGATATCACAGCATCAGCAATCCTCGTATTCTCTGATGTTGAACGCACTGAAATTCGCATTACTATGCCGTTTGATATTATTCCACCGTCTACCAGAATGATCAAAGTTACTGTTCTGCCTCTGTCACTAGCAACTGAACAAGAACGTCGTGAAAACCAAGTGTCGTTTGACTTCTTACTTCTGAAACCAATTTCGAAGGTGGTGGACGTGTCGCCATCAAAAATATCTGAACGCTCAGAACATGCCATAATCCTTCAAGTTGAGGGCTTCCCTGTTGTAAATGATCCTGAAGATGTGACTGTGCTCATTGGCGATGTCAGGGTATCAATTTCATCCATAATTTCCTCGGACGTTGAGTCGACTGTGATTGAATTCAAAACTCCTCGTCTTGATGCACGTGCCGTTGGCTACTCATGCGCTATCGACTATGTCGTTGATGGGGCATCAAGGTCCTCTGCCGGGTTTGTACTTCATGTTGAAGATACAACTCTGTTGCTTGTCAGCGTGCGAGGAGAGACTGGCCCGTCGTCTGGAAAGACTGAGATGACAGTAGAATTAGCTGGAACGGCCCGGCCAGGTTCCCTCGATGACCTTGTCATTATATTTGGGAAAGGATCAAAGACTTTCTTTGTCAAGGCGACGGAGCTGCTTGATGACGGTCTCATGTCAAAGGTGTCCGTCATGGTCCCACCGTACAGTGGACCCTCAGAAAATGGCAGGGCCTCCGTGAATGTTCAGATTTTTGTGCGTCAAGATCGCGAAGCAGTCATAGAGTTCATCTACACGTACTTGACACCCCTGCGGGTGGAGAGCGCCATGTTGTCAATCGACGCGTCCTCGCTGCAGATCAACTTTGACCAGCCTGCTAACATTCAGCCGCATCCTGAGCAGGTGTTGAATGAAGCAGTTGGAAATGGAGGAGGACCGAGTACTGACTGCGCACAGATTTTCGATTCGCAAACAATGGACCTCTTGGGAAGCAACCCTAAATGTTTTGTTCTGAGTGCAAGACGTATCCACGTGTTGTTTGGACGACTGGCATCACTTCGGATGTCTTCAAGCGGGACACTTCACACGAATGTCCGAGCAAAAGACCAACTAGCAGCCTCAACGGACTCCATTTCGTTCACGGTTTTCGGATTGCTGGGGAAGGAGGCTGCTCCTCCAGGCGGTATCATTGGTCCATCTGAAATCGGCCCTTGTGAGGAGGCAAACTTTGAATTGATCGTCATGTCTTTACAGTCGCCAATCCTGACGGAGTGGAGCATTTCAGCAAGATCTGTGCACGTCTCAGAGAGCACAAAATTCCGTATTCTACAAGAGCTTGTGGCAAGGGAGTCAGGCATGATGCTCACGCTTCGGCCTGAAAATATTCCGGTCTTGTACGAAAGCTTCACCCTCCATGTTCGAATCCTCACAGCAATGGGCAAGAATGCAATGTGGAGTCATAATATTGTAAGGACTCAATGGCCGATCCCCTCGGTCAAACTCCTCTCGTCTTTGTCTTTCTCCACGGTCCAGCCGATGCAAGCATTGGCGGAGGCTCGAGCCTCGAAATGTCTCGACGTGGCGACATCTGGAGCATTGAATTCAAACTTGCAGTACGCATGGTTGCTAACGAATGAAGCTGGACAGCAAAAACTGGGATACTCGGGATCCGACATTGTGCACCAACTAAGTACAGTGCCTTCGAGGAAAACTGTCTCGTATCAGGTGCAAGTTGAGGTGTTCGCTGCCAGTGATCCAGTAAGTATTGCAAAAGCTAGTGTTCATCTCACATTCCTACCTGCACCTCTTGTGGCAATGATCTCTGGAGGAGATCGCGTTGCCTCCTCGAAGGAGAAAATTTCTCTGTTTGCTCAAGGATCTGATCGTGACTACCCAACTCTGCAATTACATTACCACTGGTCTTGTGAAAGTGAATCAGCTTATGCATGCCGTAAGTTAGACGGGTCCCTGCTAGCTTTCTCCAACAATCCTTCGCAAGTCATTCCACCGAATTCACTAGAACCAGGGAAAATGTACATATTTCAAGTACTTATAACGAGTCAAGATGGACGTATTGCTACGGCTCGGTCGCGTGTTTCAATTTGGCAAGGCGCTACGGATGTTGTGGCGTTGGCTCTGGAGCAGGAGAGGCATTTGCTAAATTGTGGAGTGGACGAGGTGAATGTCGGGAGCAAGGTAAGTTTGTCAGCAACCAGTGACGGCATGGTACCATCTCGGGTTGTGTGGTCCGTACTGTGGCTGGAAGAGGAGCAAGAACTAGGCGATGTCGAGAACCCCTACTCGCAAGCAGTCGACATGGATGACTTGAACGGCCAAGTTGCTGGGACACTTGCCATATCAGACGCCAGAAACATGCTGATCCCATCATCATACATTTTCGTCGCTGCTACCGCTAAGGGTCGGTCCTGGTGCCCCGTGACCTTCAACGTCCCCCCTTCAGGTGGTATCTGTACAGCAGTAACACTTGATCCGAACCAGCTCCTGGTGCCAATCAAGGTGCAATGTACAGGATTTGTCGACCACAATGCACCTTTGTCTTACGCGATGGGAACAGAGGTAGATGGAAGGGCAATCATTGATAAGCCTTCATATCGTGCCGAGATGACCACTACAGTTTTCTTCGGTACTACAAGTGCTCTCGTACGTATCTTTGACAACTTAGGTGCCTTCACCGATGTTACAGCATCTATACAGGGAGCCGCATCAGGACCATTGCCGCCGCTGGATACAGCCACTCAAAGCAAAATCCTTGCCGATGCCATCACTGAAAATGTTGTTCAGAGCAGCATTATCCACATCTCCCGAAGCGCGCAATCAGGCCAGACATCTGTTCATGAGACGCTGCTTAGGACTCTGATGGATCGGCTACTTGAACTGGTCAGCGTAGCACCGCCAACACCCGACCTTGCTATGCGTGTTGTTCAGACTCTACTTTTTGTGACACAGATCCCGTCCCCTCTCACTGGGCTGAGGGGCTCCGTTTCAGAGATACTATTGGTAATCTTGCATCCAGCAGCTCTGCCAGCAAGGCGACTGTCCGAAGGTGAGCTGCACCAGTGCGCTGTTCTTGTGAGCAACATATATGCTCAAGGGGAGACATCTGGGTACACATCCACTGAAGAGTACCGATTCGCCGTTGCCATGGAGAAGATGGGAGTGGCGATTGGCAAGGCAGCACTGGGCCAAATTGTCTCTGGAGACCCGATCGTGGAAGTGAATGCCGATAATCTCATTCTCAGTCTTAGAAAACTTGAGCCGGGGCGCCTCAAAGATGCTGAGTTCAACTTCCCGATACCAGATGGATCAACCGTTTCTCTAGTCCTTCCTGCAAATTTGCCTGCAGAGTTGCAGCAGAAAGACTCTGCAGACGTGCAAATGGTGCAGCATCGGGCGGAGTGGGACGCAAGCGAAAGGCTGCTGTCCTTTCCCGTTTCATTGGCGGTCTCGCCCGCTCGTTTGTCTTCAGTTCAGGGGATAGACTTCGGTGAAGAGGAAGTATTCATCACGATTCCCTTCAACGCAACGTCTCTGAATTCCGAAGATGTGAATCGCGTATATCGTGGCGAAGGAATCTCGTGCGTGACGTGGCAGGAAGATGGAGCGGATATCCACGAGGGTTCTAGATGGACGTCGAGGGGCTGCCGAGTTGAGACAGTTCGTGTTGCCCTTGACGCGGCTGGCCAAGATGTATTTGGGCTGGGATCTGTGGTCTGTGCTTGCTCGCACATGTCCACTTATGCGCTTAGCTTTCGGGAGGAGCCCGTCAGATTTGAGGATCCAACCCCAGAATCAGGCGATTTGTTGGTTGTCACTGCCGGTCACCAGCTTCATCTGCGTGTGAAAGCAGTGGCCACAGGCGACAAGCTCTTGACCCTTTCCCGCCTGACAATATCGCCAAACACAAGCTCCTTTGTGCCTCCAACTTTGTCTGTTAACGGCGCTTCGTCAGCGGTTCAGGCACAGCGTGTTCCTGGAATGACTATCGTGAATGCCAGTGTATCGTGGACTCCTATGCTATCCGGATCTTTCACCATGTCGCTGAGCCTGTTTGCAGATGGAGAGCTCATCGAGACCAAACGATGGCGCATAGTTGTGCTATTCTGTGAACACTATGTACGGCAAGGCGACAACCTTCAATCCATAGCAAACACTCATGGCACATCGTGGCAAGCTCTCTTCAGTCTCAACCCGCATGTGAGCAGCGTCGCAGGAATCTCAGTACAGAAGAATGTGCGCCACGGTCGCTTGTGGAGTTGTGATCCTCCTTTGCATGCGGCAGGTGGCAACGTCCATTATCAAACAGAGGCGGAAGAAGTGAAGGAGCTGTTTGATCATGGCTGCGCTGTACAAGTGCCTACGCGACAGCCGTTAGGGGACACTACTATCAAGGTGGGGCAAATTATGGGCCCGCTCAGCGACAGCCAAAATGTGCCAGCGCTTGTTCGGGAAATGGGCAGTTCGCTTCGTCAGACTCTCGCTATGAATCCATCTAGAATCGATGTGATTTCTGAATTCCCGCTTGTTGCTGATATGCTGCATCCTCATGGAGATCGGCGCCTGTGCCTGATTTCATCTTTGTCAGAAGAGTGCCCGGCCCTACCCTATTGAACATAGAGGGGCCGGGCGACGGGATTGTATTTCATTATCTTGATTCTGTTTCCAGGTTTTATGTGGATGCAACTGATCTCATCATGATTCACACCTCTGTGACCAGTTGCACAGTTCCATCTTGTCATCATTCATTTATTTTATTTTAAGTCCTCATTAAAGCATCAC
>Ga0115101_1013433_pt1 | contig 11733 bp, 12 predicted proteins | sample MBTome_4_FD_89645 | JGI IMG/M metagenome (GOLD analysis project Ga0115101, IMG submission 89645) | Marine eukaryotic communities from Pacific Ocean to study complex ecological interactions - MBTS_20Mar14_M1_3um Metatranscriptome... | ecosystem: Environmental > Aquatic > Marine > Oceanic | place... | reverse complement strand
GTGTTTATATTTCTCCATATAGTTCAAAATCAGAAAATATCTTAGTAGTTGGACCAATTGCTGGTGACAAACACCAAGAGATTATTTTCCCAGTACTTTCACCGGATCCAGCAACAGATAAATCGGTTAACTTTATTAAGTACCCAATTTATGTTGGAGCAAATCGTGGACGTGGTCAGGTAAATCCTACAGGTGATAAAACAAACAATAACAGTATTCTTGCTTCAGCTAGTGGTCAAGTTACTAATATCGTAACTAAAGAACAAGGTGGATTCGAGGTAGCAATTAAAACTTCTGCTGGCGAAACTATTACTCAAGCTGTTCCAAAAGGTTTAGAATTATCTGTAACGAATGGAAAATTCGTTAATGTTGATCAGCCTCTTACTAAAGAACCAAATGTTGGTGGTTTTGGTCAAACAGAAACTGAGATTGTATTACAAAGTCCTGAGCGTATTTATGGTTACATGGCGTTAACTTTCTCAATTATGTTAACACAAATCTTCTTAATTATTAAGAAAAAACAATTCGAGAAAGTACAAGCTGCTGAGATGAATTTCTAAGTAGTTTTTTTCTTTATAGTCCACCTTCAATTATGGGTGGACTTTCCCTCATTTGGTCTTAAAAAAAATACTAATCGAGTTTCAGGGATGGTAAATAACAGCTTTTAAACTTTAAATAAAATTATTACAACAAATTACGTAGTAGTTAGGTATAAATAGTTTAGAAAATTTTTCTAAACTATTTAAATATTAGAATCTTATTCTAAATCTTTTCTGTTTGGGTTTCTTGATGGATCACTTGATAGGAAACCAAAGATAAACAGTGATACGAAGAAAATTACTGTCGAATATACTAAAATTTTTAATGTTAACATAGCTAAAATTTTTTACGTTATAATAACTTTTATTATTAAGAACAAAAAAACCTGACCTATTATATACCTGGAATCTATTAACATATCTTTTAGAAGTTAAAATTTCCGGAACTAGTTCAATAATTTTTAAGTTGGTTAGTTAAGATTTTGAGAAAATCTTACGATAACTAATGACTTTTATTATAGCTTAAATTTCAATTTTTTACTTAGAATGTTAAATCTTTTCTTCTTTGAGCTTGTCCTTGATCGTAATTTAAAGTTTTTAAACGTTTTAATATATCTTCAAAATACTCTTGGAAGTAATCCGTTAATTCAATAAGTTTGATATCTGGCAGACTACTATCGAAAACCTGACTCTTATCTTCCATTTTTGTATTTGAAAGCATTTCACTAAATGCTAAACGATCTTGAATATCCCATGTCCATTTAGAAAAAGACATAATTTGCTTTGTTAGACCAATTAAAAATGGCGATAAGAAACTTACAACTGCTGATTGACCTGAAAGTTCTTCACATAACTTAATTATTTGTTCTGAATTCCAAGCCTTTGGCCCATTCATAATAATCTTTTTCGAAGATTTCTTTAAATCACCTGAAGATAAATTTAATAAGTATTGTGTACATAATTTTGCTGCATCACGTGAATCAATATAAGAAGTCGCAGCTGATTCTTGAGTTGTATAAATAGTTTGTTGGTCTAAAATTGGAATACCATATTGACTAATTAAACCTTGATAAAACCCAGAAATGAAGAACACAGTATAAGGAATACCAGATTCATCTAAAATGTTTTCCACTTTTTGTTTCAAACGAAGTAATGGAATTGATTGGAACGTATTATTTTGACGAATTGAAAAGAAGATAAATTGTTCAACATTTGCAATTTTTGCCGCTTTAACCAAAGCAATTTTTCCAATTAAATCAACTTTTTTTAGTGTTGCTGTTTCATCTTCTGCTCTTAGAGTTGCGGCATCAATTACAGTGGAAATTCCTTTTAATGTCATTGGAATTGTTTCTGGTAAAGTTAAATCACCATAAACTAATTCCGCTCCCCATTCTCTTAAAAAATTCGATTTACGAACATTACGAACCATGCATCGAACTGAATAACCTTTATCAATCAAATCTTTTACAATTTGTCGACCCAATGTTCCTGTGCCACCTACAACCAATATTGTCATGTCTTTATTTTTATAAGTTAGTTTTAATTAATTCTATCATAATAAAGAATTAAAAAAATGACCAGTTTGTCGTATTTATAAATTAGGTAGGAAGGGATTCGAACCCTCATAATTTTCATTGTCACATTTTGAGTGTGATGCGTATACCGATTTCGCCACCTACCTGATTAATATTTCTGTAATTAAAACTTAATTACTGTCTAAATTTGTAATTAACGAACGAATAACATTTTTATCTAATTTCAATTTAGTTTGATAAATTGGTAAGATTTGTGGTGATGAACGGAAATACATTTCTACAAAGTAACCAATTTTTGCATTTTTTGTAGTATATGCAAAATCACGGCGTCCACGTGATACGACTGAGATATCAGAAGCACCAAGTTTTTTCAATTGTTGAGCATAGCTATGTGCAATGGTTTTTAATTCAAGCTCTGTGCAGTTTGAAGATAATACAACCATTGATTCATAACTATTTGTTTCGTTAAGATATTTCATAAATAGTAATTAAATTTAGGGTAAATTGAATTAATTGTATCAAAAAGGAAATCTTATTGTAAATAGTTTATTTTTTATTATAATAATTGTTAGTAATACGAATAAGTATTTTGTCTAACTGTGAAAAAAGAAAAAAAATAGAACTTTTATGAGTAAAGTTTACGATTGGTTTGAAGAACGTTTAGAAGTTCAAGCTATTGCTGATGATATTACAAGTAAATATGTACCACCACATGTTAACATTTTCTACTGCTTTGGTGGTATTGTATTAACATGTTTCTTAGTACAAGTTGCAACAGGATTTGCAATGACATTCTACTACCGTCCAACGGTAACTGAAGCATTTGCTTCAGTTGAGTATATTATGACTCAAGTTAATTTTGGTTGGCTAATTCGTTCAATTCATCGTTGGTCAGCAAGTATGATGGTACTTATGTTAGTACTACACGTATTCCGTGTATACTTAACAGGTGGTTTTAAGAAACCACGTGAGTTAACTTGGATGACAGGTGTAATTTTAGCGGTTGTTACCGTATCATTTGGAGTAACAGGTTACTCATTACCATGGGATCAAGTTGGATACTGGGCATGTAAAATTGTAACTGGTGTACCAGAAGCAATTCCAGTTGTTGGAACACCATTATTATACTTATTACGTGGTGGTGTAAGTGTTGGTCAAGGAACATTAACTCGTTTCTACAGTGCACACACTTTCTTACTACCAGTTGTAGCAGCAGCATTAATGCTAGCTCACTTCTTAATGATTCGTAAGCAAGGTATCTCTGGTCCTTTATAATAAATTAGCTAAAATTAAAATAAATATATATGAGCGTTATTAAAAAACCTGATTTAACTGATCCGAAATTACGTGCTAAATTAGCAAAAGGTATGGGTCATAACTATTATGGAGAGCCAGCATGGCCAAATGATTTACTTTACATGTTCCCAGTTTGTATTCTAGGTACATTTGCAATTTTAATTGGTTTAGGGGTATTAGAGCCATCAGCACTGGGTGAAAAAGCAGATCCGTTTGCAACTCCTCTAGAGATTTTACCAGAATGGTACTTCTTCCCAACATTTAACTTATTACGTGTTTTACCAAATAAATTACTGGGTGTTCTAGCAATGGCTGCAGTACCTGCAGGTTTATTAACAGTACCATTTATTGAGAACGTTAATAAATTCCAAAATCCATTCCGTCGTCCATTAGCGATGGCAGTATTCTTATTCGGAACTGTGTTCGCAATTTGGTTTGGTATTGGTGCTTGTTTACCAATTAGCCAAGCAATTACTCTTGGTTTATTCTAAAAAATAAAAACTAATTCTATAAAATTTTTATAGAATTAGTTTTTAGAACTTTAAATTATTTTAATTCAACTTTTGCTCCAGCTTCTTCAAGTGACTTTTTAGCTTCTTCAGCTTTATCTTTAGATAAAGCTTCAGCAATTACTTTAGGTGCTGATTCAACCATTTCTTTTGCTTCTTTTAAGCCTAGACCCGTAATTCCTCGAACAACTTTTAAAACAGCAATCTTCTTATCGGCTGGTACTTCAGCTAAGAAAACATCAAATTCAGTTTTCTCTTCAGCTGCTTCTTCAGCACCGCCACCGCCACCTGGAGCGGCCATCATCATCATGCCGCCACCTGCAGAAGCATCAACACCAAATTTTTCCTCAATTTCTTTTACAAGCTCAGCTGCTTCAAGCAGTGTTAAAGCTTGTAATTGTTCCATAATTGTTTCAATTTTACTCATAATTAATTTTTTTATATAAATTTAAACAAATCAACTAAACTTTTAATTTTTCAATAAAAATTAAGAAAAAGACTCAAAATCAACGTATACAGCTGGACCCATCGTTGAACAAAGAGTCAGCTTTTTAATATATTTACCTTTGACACCTATTGGTTTATTAACGTTAACGGAATTGTAAAATTCTTTTAAATTTTCAACCAGTTGAACATCAGAAAAATCAGCTTTACCAAAACTAATATGAACGATTCCTGTTTTATCAGCTCTGTATTCTAATTTTCCTTTTTTAAACTCATTAACAGTCGCTTTTAAATCTGATGTAACTGTACCTGCTTTAGGTGATGGCATAAGACCTTTTGGACCTAAAACACGACCTAATTTTGCTAATTTTGGCATCATATCAGCTGTTGCTAGTAATAGATCGAAATCTAATATTCCTTTACTGATAGTTTCGATTAAATCTTCACTTCCGTAAACATCTGCACCGGCCTCTTGTGCTTCAGAAACGCGATCTGAGCTAACTAATGCAGCAATACGCAAAGATTTACCTGTACCATGTGGTAAAATAACTGTTGTTCGTAATTGTTGATCAGCATATTTTGGATCAATATTTAATGAAATATGAGCTTCAATTGATTCGTTAAACTTAGCTGATGCAGTACTTTTAACTAATTGAACAGCTTCATCAAATGTATAGAGCTGATTCTTATTAATTTTTTTCTCTTCTTCTTTTAATCTTTTAGATAATGTTTTCATATAATATGTGATGTGTACAATAATTACTAAATAAATAATGGATATTCTGAAAAAATGTATCTAATCAGAAACCGTAATTCCCATATTATTAGCGGTACCTTGAACAATTCGCTTAGCCATATCCAAACTTTTTGTATTTAAATCTGGTAATTTTGTTTTTGCTATTTCTTCTAATTGAGCTTGAGTAATTGAACCAACGACTTGTTTATTCGGCTCAGCCGCACCTTTTTTAATATTTGCTGCCTTAATTAATAATACAGAAGCAGGTGGAGTTTTTAAAACGAATGAATAGCTTCGATCTTCATATACTGAAATTTCAACTGGAATAATTATATCACCTTTATCACCTGTTTTGGCATTATATTCTTTACAAAATCCCGCAATGTTTGCACCATGTTGTCCTAATGCTGGTCCAACTGGTGGTGCTGGTGTTGCTTTTCCAGCAGGTAATGCAAGTTTAATAATCGCTACAACTTTTTTAGCCATAATTTTTTAAATATTCTAGGGTTCTATGATTTATTTTATTTTTTTAAAAAATAATAAAAATAATGATCTTTAACGTTAAAAATTCAATTTATAGTGCATTTCACTCACTATCGGGTTAAATTTATCACTTTCTAGAATTTTTATCAAGTAAAAAAGTATTGAGTACATAAAATTAACACGCCCTGAAGGACTTGAACCCTCGACATTTGGTTTTGGAGACCAACGTTCTACCAACTGAACTAAGGACGCTCTAGAAATAACAGGACTTAAATTATTCGTAAATCAGTCATTCATGGTTTTATTTTAACATAAAAACTATAAAAAAACAACACAATTTACAACTGATTTAAATTAATTATGATTTAATTTTCTCACCACTTTTTATATATGGTAAAATTAAACCTAAAAATTCAAAGCGCAAATTTAATTTTGCTCGATTCACCTTTGCACTTATAAAGTATGTTTCTGTATTTTTTGCCAACCAAAATTGTGTGAATGAAAAATAACTAATAACACTACTAATCATTAAGATAGCGAAGCCAAAATAAATTAGAGGGATACCAGGATCAGCTTTAATTTGTAAGCCGGTTTCACTCATAATTTCAAAAATTTCTAGGTCAGAAAATTGTGGAATGGGATCACCAATATTGAAGTTTCCTAAAAAAGTTCCATCAATACTATAAAGTGAAAATGTACCATTCAATGTATTAGTAATAAACGTAACTCCTTGCTGATTAAAAGTTGAAATCGGAATCCATGTAGCCCATAAATTTTTTGCTTTTGCTAATGATTTCAATGGTAACTGATATGAATTATTATTTAATGACAAACGTAATCCAATCGCATTCCAATCAGTTTGATAGAATGTTAAATTTTTAAATCTTAATGGAAAATTAACAGAAATTGTTTTACGCGTTAATTCATTACCATTTTTATTAAGAATCGATAAATCCGAATAAAATTGTTTAATGTTATTTTGTGGACCATACTCAATCCAAAAATCGTTAACTCTAACCGGATCATCGGGAATATTTGTAAAGAAACTTTTACTTATAATATTTTGAACTTGAAAAATTTCACCTTTTGTTATTAATTCTTGAGCATTAAAACTTCCTAAGGCCGCAACCGTATTTCCTAATAATACAAGTAATAAAGCAATATGTACGATAATTGGAGCGAACCGTCCTAATATACCTTTATAGGCATAAATGACATTTTTTTGTTGTAAAATGTTATAATTTTTAGTCTTTAAATCTGTTAAACAGCTTTTAAAAAACAATTCGTTTATTTGAGTACAATACTCCTGACGCTTTAAACTATTAGCATTTAGTTTAAAATTACAGCGACGAGCTAAATTTAATGCTGGAAATTGCTGCGTAAATGTACAACTGATTAAACAAGTTCCAAATAAAAACAATAGTGTTAAAAACCACCATGTTTTATAAATATGATCTAAGCCGCAAAATAATAAAAACTGCCAAAGCATTATATTACCAGGTAAATAAGAATCATTATAAAGCTGCTTGTAATACTCAACAGTTTGATCTTGTTCAATGATTGTTCCTAATACACTAAACCCAGCAATAACTAACAACAAAATAATCGCAATGTTAAGCTGGGCAAAAAGTCTTAAAAATTTTAATTTCATATTTCTTGAAAAATTGATTTACTTAAGATTGAGATGCTAATCGAATTCGACCAGCCAATGCCCAACTTTGAATTTGTTTAATTCTATCGGGATCAATTTGTGAAAGTGGAATAATTTGGTTTAATCCAATTACAATATCTTCGTTTGTAAATTCACGCTTTTGATTAAATGCAATATGCATACCTTCGATAATTGCCTGTTCAATTTCGGCACCTGAAAAACCATCTGAATTTTTACTTAATACGTCGAGGTCAAATGCTGAACTTTGAGAAGGACGAAGGCGTTGTAAAAAAACTTTAAAAATTTGTTTTCGTTCAGATAGCGTTGGTAAGCCTACGAAAAAAAATTTCGTCAAATCGACCTTTACGAATAATTTCCAATGGTAAAACGGCAAAATTATTCGCCGTAGCAACAATAAAAACTTGGGCTTGTTTTTCGGAAAGCCAACTAACAAAAGTTCCTAAGACTCGATTAGTTGTTCCACTATCACCATTTTTTGCTTGATCTGAAAAGGCTTTATCAATTTCATCAATCCATAATACACATGGTGCTAATGCTTCACTTAATTGAATCATTTGACGTACACGATTTTCTGATTCACCTACAACGCCACCAAAAAGACGTCCAATATCTAAGCGTAAAAGTGGTAAATTCCATTCGTTAGCGATTGCTTTGGCCGTTAAAGATTTTCCTGTACCTTGAATTCCTGTTAAAAGTAGACCACGCGGACTAGGTAAACCATATAACTTAGCTTTTTCGCTAAACGATTGTTTGCGATTATCCAACCATTTTTTTAGATTTTCTAAACCTCCAATGTCATTAAATTGAGTATTTGTATCTTGAAATTCTAAAATTTGAGTTTGGCTTATAATTTGACGTTTCTCAATAAGAATAAGATTTATTGTTTCTTTATTTATTGATCCATGTTTAGCCAAAGATTTAGATAAAGCACGACGAATTTTTTCAATTGAAAGACCTTGACAAGCACGCGTCAAGATTTCTAAAAATTCCGGCTCAACTGTCTTTTCCAAAGAAAGAAATAAACGGTTTAATTCACTTTTAATTTCTACACTATTAGGCAGTGTAAATTCTAGAATTGTTATTAGATCAGTTAATTCTTTTGGAATTTCAATTTCCGTAGCCAAAATAATTAAACTTTTGGGTTGTGTCTTTAATATTCCTACTAAATTACGTAATTTTCGAGATATTGAAATATCAGATAAAAACTTATTAAAATCTTTCAGAATAAAAACGGCAGGAGTAGTGCTTGTTAATTTTTCTATTAACTCTAATGCTTGCAGAGGATTTTTAGCAGCAAATCTAGGATTATTTAGATTTGTTTTATATCCTTCAACAAAATCCCAAGTGTGAATTGCTTTATTGCTATTGGCTTTAATAGTCTTTCGAATTGTATATTCTACCCGATCTTCTTCTAAACTTGAAATATATAAAATCGGATAGCGTGCTTTTATTAATAAAGTTAATTCCTGGCTAAATCTCATACAAATAAAATTTTTATGAAAATTCTAAGTACTTTTAAATGCTTAAATTTTTACGACCTTTTTTTCTACGTAAACCAATAATTTTTCTTCCAGAATGAGTTTTCATGCGTGCACGGAATCCAGAAACACGTAAAGCTTTACGATTAGTTCCTCCTAAGGGTCTTTTAGTCATAATTCTATTCCTTTAATATTATTATAATTTAATTTTTATTGAAACTGGGATTTTAAAATATCATAAACAGAATTATATTTGATTTCCCGAATTGTTTCAAGAAATAAGTTAAATCCTTCATTTTTATACTCACGTAAAGGATCCAATTGTGCATAACCACGCCATCCAATTGTTTCACGTAATAGGTCAGCTTTTTGAAGATGATTTTTCCAAGCTGAATCAATTTGATTTAATAAGGCTGTTTTTTCTAACAAACGAATTAATCCAGGTGTATAAGTTTCGAATTCTGCTTCTTTTAAATCATAAGTCAACCAAAACTGTTTTAAAATTTGAGATACAATTTCCTGTGAATTAGACGATTCAACCGCTTGATAATCAAAGAATAGGTAAGGAAGACTTAATAAAAAAGAAATTTCCTCATTTAATTTTTTAAATTCTAACTGATTACGCTCAATATTGGTCTTTTTTAACTTTCTAGATAAAATACAAATTAAGTCTTCACCATACGCTATCATTTCAGGACGTATTGTTAAGTTTTTTAATAAAGCTTGGCGTTCACGATAAATAGAAAGTCGTTGAACATTAATTACTTCGTCATAATCAAATAGACGTTTACGTGAATCATAATAAAAATCTTCAACTTTTTTTTGCGCTCCATCGATCGTCTTAGTTAAGAAATCAGCTTCTAAAGGAGCATCATCGGAAACTTGTAAATTCGCCATTAACGTTTTAATTTTATCACCCCCAAAAATTCGAAGTAAATTATCATCTAGACTAAGATAAAAGCGTGAGGTTCCTGGATCACCTTGTCGTCCAGCACGTCCACGTAATTGATCATCAATTCTCCGAGATTCATGTCTTTCAGTTCCAATTACGTATAATCCCCCTAAATTTTGAACACGTGTTTTTTCGGCTTCAGATTTTGATTTTATTTTTTTATAAAATGACGTATATAATGACTCAATATATACATCTAGAGCGTTTGTTTCATTTAAATAACCATTCTCCGTAATATTAATAAGTATTTTTTCTAGATTTTCTGACTTAGTTAATTTAAATAATTTTATAATATTATTAATTTTTATAAGTGGAATATTTAGAGCTTTATATTTTAAAAGAACTTTTTGTATAAGGTAAAAAGATTCAAGTTGACGCGCAAATAACAATAAATTTTTTCTTGGAATACTTTGGAGTTGTGAGGAATTAAGCGAAGTTATTAATTTTCGTTGTAAAGCAAATGATTCGTCTAGGACGGCTTGTTCAGTGAATTTATAAACCTGTTGACGAGTCTGGAAATCAGGATTACCTCCTAATAAAATGTCAGTTCCACGTCCCGCCATATTTGTGGCAACGGTTACCGCATACTCTTTTCCAGCTTGGGCAATAATTTCCGATTCTAATTTTATGTTTTCTGGTTTAGCATTTAAAAGACGATGCTTAATTCCCAAATCTGTTAATAACTCAGAAATAATCTCCGATTTCTCAATACTGGTTGTTCCAATTAAAAGTGGACGACCAATACGGTGAATTTCTTCAGATTGTTTTGCAATAGCTTGCCATTTTGTAAATTCATCAACATAAACCCAATCTGGAAGGTCTTGACGGAGCAATTTGCGTGCCGTCGGTAAAACAACAACTTCACGTTTATAAATTTTTTCAAACTCCCCTTCTGCCGTTTTAGCAGTACCTGTCATGCCTGCAAATTTAGGATAAGATAAAAAGAAATTTTGATAGGTGATTGAACCAAGTGTCTCCGAACCTTTTTTGATTGGTACCGATTCTTTTGCTTCAACAGCTTGATGTAAACCTTCTCCCCAACGGCGATCCGACATTATTCGGCCAGTAAATTCATCAATAATAACAACTTCATTATCTCGGACAATATAATTTACATCTTTTATGAACAAAATTTTTGCTTTAATAGCATTGTTTATATACGGAATCCAAGGATCATTTAGGTCGTAAAGTGTTGGAACATTAAGAAGTTGCTCGACCTGCTCAACACCACGATTAGTTAAAGTTACATTTTTAGCCTTTTCATCAACTTTATAATCAATATTAGGTTTTAAATAATTACAAATTTCATCCGCCGTAATATACTTCTCGATTGGATCATCCAATGTTCCAGAAATAATCAATGGAGTTCGAGCTTCATCAATTAAAATTGAATCAACTTCATCAATAATACAGTAATGAAAATCACGTAAGACTAGCTCATTAATTGAACTAGCCATATTATCACGTAAGTAATCAAAAGCTAATTCACTATTCGTAACATAAGTAATATCAGCTGCATAGTTTTTTCGACGTTGGTTTGAACCCATATTTTCTTGAATTAAACCAACTGATAAACCAAGATAACGGTATAGTTGACTCATCCATTGTTTATCTCGCTTTGCTAAATAATCATTAACTGTAACAACATGAACACCTTTCAAAGTTAAAGCATTTAAAACGATAGGCAATGTACCAACTAGAGTTTTTCCCTCTCCAGTTTTCATTTCTGCAATTTGACCTTTGTGTAAAACGATCCCACCCATTAATTGGGTATCAAAATGTCTTAAACCTAAAGTTCTTTTACTTGCTTCACGTGTCAAAGCAAAACTTTCACATAAAAGAGCATCTAAATTTTTCTCAGCCTGATAACGTTTTATTAATTTATCAACACGCTGTTTTATTTCTGATTCAGTTAGTAAAGAAATTTCTTCTTCTAAAGAATTAATTTTTTGAACTTGTTCTTTAAGACTTGTTAAATTATCCTGATTAAAGTTATTTATATTTAAGAATTTAAACATAACTGTATATTATTTTTTATATAAAGAGACCCTACGATATCATTAATATTATAAACTAATTTAAAGTAAAT
>Ga0115101_1512175_pt1 | contig 12153 bp, 18 predicted proteins | sample MBTome_4_FD_89645 | JGI IMG/M metagenome (GOLD analysis project Ga0115101, IMG submission 89645) | Marine eukaryotic communities from Pacific Ocean to study complex ecological interactions - MBTS_20Mar14_M1_3um Metatranscriptome... | ecosystem: Environmental > Aquatic > Marine > Oceanic | place... | reverse complement strand
CGAGTTACCAATTACTCAACCTCGCGTTTTCTGTTTCAGATGTGACAGAAGATCGATGGTTAGGTGCGGCAGGGTTTGAACCTGCGGCCATTAGGTTAAAAGCCCAATGCTCTGCCAACTGAGCTACGCACCCGTTCACCCACCCGTACACCTTTTATGAAAGTGGTTGATGATAGAGTTACGGATAGAGGGACTTGAACCCCCACGAAAAAATTCACCAGAACCTAAATCTGACATGTCTACCAATTTCATCATATCCGCACTTTTCTGGGCTTAGCAGGACTTGAACCTACAACGTTACCGTTATGAGCGGTACGTTCTAACCAGTTAAACTATAAGCCCATTGGAAGAAAGCCCCGTTGCCGGGGCTAGAGAGATTAGAATACGAAAAGAATAAGGAAAGCCATCATAAGTGCAAAAAGAGCAATCGCTTCTGTTAAAGCGAATCCAAGAATTGCATATCCAAAAAGTGTTTTTGTTAATGATGGGTTACGTGCAACAGAACTAATGAAAGATCCGAAAACGATTCCAATTCCAGCACCAGCTCCTGCTAACGCGATTGTTGCACATCCTGCTCCGATTAATTTAGCTCCTTCAGCCATAGTATTATATCTTTTTCTAAAAAATGATAGCGTGGCATACTTCTTCGTAAGAATGAAAGCCTTTTTCTTTTTTTTGATCGAATAATTCATGAAATGAACCTAATGATTCATATATCCACCGCTTAAGATGGATCAAAGAAAGAGAGTCCTTTTAAGGGATAGAAAACGGCTCGTGATATTAATAGATTACACGCGACGTTTTCTTGGTGGTCGGCATCCGTTAAAAGGCACTGCTGTTTTATCTTGAATAGAAAGAATAGAGAGCCCTCCACTTTCTAATCCGCGAACAGAAGCTTTCTTTCCATTTCCAATACCTTTAACTACAACGTGTGCTTTTGAAAATCCTAGCATCTGACTTTTTTTTGCAAGATCTTCAGCTGCTGCTTGGGCTGCATATGTTGTTGAACGACGAGACCCTTTAAATCCACAAGTCCCTGCAGAAGACCAACATTGCACATTTCCACGATGATCTGCGCAAGAGATGATTGTATTGTTAAGAGAAGAATGAATATGGATAGTTGGAATCGTTTCTCTTTCATCCGAAGAATTTAAACGATAAAAAAAAGAATGTTTCATACCGATAGAAGAATAGGTGTTTAATCGGTGTTGCTTTCGAATAGAAATCCAAGGAATCATATCATAGTTCTTTTTTTTAGTTTTTGGATCTTCAAATTTACTTCACAAAAGAACGTCTGCGACGTGCTGTTCGAGCATTTGTATGTGTTCGTTGTCCACGAAGAGGTAATCCAGAAACATGACGAAATCCTTTATAACATCCAATAGCAACTAGTCGTTGAACATCCTGAGAGATCGCACGAACAAGTTCAGATTCCGTATAATAATAGTTTGTTAAAATTCTTGTCAGTTGGTCAATTTGACTTGTTGACAACTGTTGTACTTGGTAGACTTCCCCGATACCTATTTGATCGCAAATCTGATTTGCACGATATGACCCTATCCCAAAAAGTGTCGTAAGAGCATGTCGAACACGTTTCTTTGGCGAAAGAGTTTTTTGAAGGAGAAATGTCATAAAAAATCCCTTTTTTTATTTCCAAAAATTTTGAGAAATGCAATCCGTTCTATCACCAAACCTGTCATTTTTCTTCTGACCAACTTCCGCTTTCCGAAGGCGTCTTATAGGCGCCTTTTCTTGGGGTTGGCACTCCGTTGAGCAGCATCTTTTCGCCTTTATTTCATCCTTAAAAAAACTAAAAATAGAAGAAAGAGAAAAGAAAAATAAAGAAGATTACTTTTTCTTCCCTTGCTTTAATGTTACAGTTTGGTGAAGTTTACGAATACCTTTTCCTTTGTAAGGTTCAGGCATTTTCATATGTTGAAAACTTGCAACTGTCTGCATTACTTGATTTTTATCAATACCATAAAAAGAAATAAGAGTAGGCTTGGGACAAAAAACTCGAACATCTTTAGGAACTGAAAAAATAATGTCATGACTTTGCCCTAAACGAACGATAAGACGTTGTCCAGCATTTGAATCTTGTGGTGATTTGGTTGTGTCTTCTTGAACACGATACCCAACACCAACAATCTCAAGAGAGATCAAAAAACCAGATGAAACCCCTTGGACAGCCTGTTTAATAGCTGCGAGGATACTGTGAACAACCTGGAGAGCATGTTTGGGCCCTTTTGGGGAGATAGCATGTATTGAAAGATGTGTTTGCGTTGTGCGAAAGAAACAAACGCCTTTATCATCTAATTTAGATAATGAAAGTGAAAGGCTTCCAAGAAGACCTTCAAGATGAAGAATGCGATTCATTCCGTCCTCTTGAAATGATATTGCAACATCGGACGGATAAGCAAAATTTCTTTGGACCATAGTATGTTTTACCTTTTGTACTTAGGTATTCATTATTCATCTATTTCTCCAGGCCTTATTTTCATAAGGTGGGAAATAGATTGAAAGTGAATTAAAGACGAGTTACTATTAGAAGACTCGTCCAATCATTTCTCCTCCAAGTTTCCATCCTCGGGCATCTCTATCTGTAAGAACACCACGTGAAGTAGAAAGGAGAAAAAGTCCAAGACCACCTTTATATTTTGCCACTTTTTTGGATTGTGTATAAACACGTCGTCCAGGTGAAGAAATACGGTGAAGTTCTTGAAATACTGGACTTGCTAGATCATATTTAAGAAAAACGGTGATGCTTGTCCATTTGTTTGCAGAGGTTTGAGATGCTTTTCTTTTACACCCACGAATAAAACCTTCAATATACAATGTAAGCATAATATCCCAAATATGAGATGAAAAGGGTATTTCTACCTTGTAGAAACCACGAGTTTGGGCATTTCGAAGGGTGCAAAATGCATTTCCGACAGTATCCATAGATTCTAGATCTTTTTTGTGAATATTACCAACTAGCTTTTAAAACTCCTGGAAGAGCTCCCTTGAGAGCAAGATCACGAAAACGGAGTCGAGAAAGTTTAAATTTACGATAGACACCATGTGCTCGACCTGAAAGGACACAACGGTTTTGAATTCGAACACGCGAACTATTTCGTGGCAGGCTTGCAAGTTTTTTTTGAGCGGTATATCGAACTTCTTTTGGAAGACTTGTATCTAAAAATATAGACTGTAAGAGTGCACGATGTGCCTCATGTTTTTGAAACAATTTTCGACGTTTTTCATCGCAACGGTTAGCGTTAAACATAAGAAAATTCTTTTTTGTTGTTCCTCTTCTTAAAAACTCCTCTATTAAGAATGAAAAGGAAATTGAAACGCACTGATTAAGAGTTGTGCATACATTGGTGAAGAAGAATCACAATGTAAACTCAATTCTACTCCAGAAGAAAGATCTACAACATCATAAAGAGCCTCTAATTCTTGAAAAATCAATGTGGTTGATAACCCATATGAAAACTTTCCTTGAACATTAACACTCTTCGGTGTAAACCCTGAAAAATCGCGTAAACGAGGAAGAACTACCTGAGAAAGCATTTCAAGCATAGACAACATCCGTTGTCCTCTTAAAGTTACTTTACAGCCTAACAAACTATCTTTTCGTAGTCGGAATGCTGCGACAGGTTTTTTTGCACGCGTAAGCTGTGGTGTTTGACCACTGATAAGCATAAGTGTTAAAAAAGGTGAAAGAATATGTGTAGATTGATTAATTGCTTGTGTTGTACTTGTATGAAGAGTTATTTTTGAAAATGTTGGAAGTTCTGCGATTGTTTTAACTTTTAATTTCAGCAAAAGGTCTCGTGGAACTGCAACTTGGGAAACATGAGAAAAAGAAGTCATAAAAAAACTGCTTTTTTAGCAAAAATACTTTAGTTCTTTTTCTTCGCAAGAAAAAAAAGGAATTATCCATTTTCATTAAATCGATTATTTGAAGATGAAGTAGGATACGTTACATAATATATGTTGCAAGTGAAAGAATTTTCACAGAGTTCTTTTTTCGAAGCTCATACGATACTAATCCCCCAAGACGACTTCCAATAGGAAGACCTTGTGATGTTAATAAGATGCTAGCATTTCGTGATGATGAAAATATTGAACCATCTGATCGACGCACGGGCTTGCGAGTTTCAGTCACAAGAGCCTGTAAAACATCTCCTTTTTTCACTTTACCTGTGTGTTTAACTTGTTGAACAGATACAAGGATACGATCACCAACTGATGCATACTTGCCTCCTTCAACTAAATGAATGCATTTCACTTTTTTCGCTCCGCTGTTATCAGAAACGGTTAAAAAGCTTCCAGGAAGGATCATACGAATTTTCTTTTCTACGGCTTAAAAATAATATTGAACGTTTTCGTTCTATGAATATGCGCACTTGCTCAGAATACGTCTTTGATATTTGTGCTTTTCTGTTTTGTTTTGTTCTTTTTTCTGATTCAAACAATAAAAATGAAACCGCTTCACAGGGTGCCAATCTAAAGAAAAAGAGCCTAGTGGAAGAAAGCCACCTAGCGGAAGTTGGTCAGAAAGAGAAAGAAACATGGTATTACAACTTTGCAATTGCTGAATATTTTTGCGCACGTGTCACAAAACGAATAGCGAAAGGAAACTTACATGCAGCAAGTTCTGTTGCAGCTTTTGCTTGTTCAAATGAGACTCCATCCATTTCGAAAAGCACTTGACCGGAACGAATACGGCAAACCCAAAAAGAAGGACTTCCCTTTCCTTTTCCCATACGAACCTCAGCAGGTTTTTCACTCACAGAAATGTCTGGAAATACTCGAATCCATACTTTTCCGCTTCGACGAAACGCTCGAGTAATACTTCGGCGAATAGTTTCTATCACTTGAGCAGAAAGACGACCTGATGCCATGCTAACAATACCGTATTGACCAAAAGCCAGTTGATTCAGATTAGTAGCTAATCCTCCGCAACGACCTTTTTGATGCTTTCGGAATTTTGTATTTTTAGGGCGAAGCATACGTTTTTACCTTTTTAACATCTACATATTATACCACGAGGAAGAACTCTTTGCACAGGTATAATACCGTTGTACTTCACATCTTTAGGGAGTGGGCTTGGAGCATTTGCTTATGAATAGCAGATCCATACTTTAACACCAATACTTCCAAAAGACGTTGAAGCAGTATATCGAGAGAAATCCACTTTTTGTGAAAATACATGAAGTGAACTTTGACCCCATTTTCGAGATTCACTTTTTGCCATTTCAGCACCTCCAAGACGACCAGCACAAACAATTCTGAGTCCTTGAATATTCTTTTGACTTGAAAGTTCTTTTGTAAGTCCTTTCCAAACAGCTCGAAATGATTTTCCTTGTTCCATTTGTGAAGCAACTAAACGAGCAACACTTGAAGCGCTTTGGAAAACATGATCTAATTGAACAGGAAAAAAGAATAAAGAGGAACCTGTTTGTTGAAAAGAGAGATTTTCAATATATTGAGGTGTTTGACGAAGAATATATTTAGCATGCAAATCTTTTCGTCCATTTTGCGAAAGAGAAAGCATAGGAACAGGAGCATATGATTTGCCATGAGCTGCTAAAGAAGAAGCAGAAAGTTTCTCATTGAGATTTTTTGCTGTATGAATATTCTGAACCCAAAATGACGTTTCTGGCGTGAGTTTCTTCTTCTTACACAGAAGTGTATGAAAAATAAAAGAAGTAAGCATCACATGGTTTTGAGTATTTTTGAAAGACGAAATTTCACCAGATGAGAGTTTGTTTTTTTCTTCTACAGTATTTTTAATGAAAGGATTTAAGAAAAAGGCAAAAAAGGCATTTTTCGTTTTTTGAATAGATGGCATTTTGCGATTATCAACACCACTCTTTGCTGTTACAGAAGCACGAAGTCCTTCATTAAAAAATGTAAAGAAACCTTCTTGATGAAAAGCAGCATAAAGTGAGTAAAATCTTGCAGGGATACATTTTTCTTTATTCAAAGATGCTGAAAGAAAAAATGCGTTCACATATTCTCTTAAAAAAACATCTTGAGAAAGAATTTGTGGGTATGTATGCTCTGCGTACCACCAAGCATTAAATGATCGATTTGTTGAAATTCGAACAGCTATTGGATGTACTTTCTGACCCATATATGATTACTTCTTTTTTCCTTTCTTCTTGTGCACACCTTTTTTGCGAGTTGAAGCAAATTCACCATATTTATGCCCAACCATATCCTCCGTAATACGAAAGTTTAAAAAAGATTTTCCATTATGCACTTCTACTGTTCGACCTACTATTGTGGGAAGAATCAGCGAACGGCGTGACCACACTCGAAGAACTTTAGAATCTTCAATCTCTGAATTCCAATTTGCAAGTCGAAAAAAAGATGTATCTACAAAAGGGCCTTTTTTAAGAGATCGTGCCATAAAAAACGGTCTTTTTTTTAACTCTTTTAGAGTGATCCATCGATTATGTATTGTTTATTCACCTCAATGCTTACCCATCGGAGATGGATTAGAAAATGAATGAAACATCTAGTTTCAATAGATAAACGACTCATGATGCATCAAATATTCATATCATACAGTAGAAATTGTTCGTTTTATTCTTTCAAGAAACAAAAAAGATGAAGAGAATAAAAAAGGGTGATATGACCCATTGTGCATGTAAATAAGATATGCGAAAGTGGCGAAATTGGTAAACGCGTTATCTTGAGGGGGTAGTGAGCTTATGCTCCTGAGGGTTCAAGTCCCTCCTTTCGCAAACTTGTCCAAGAAGATGTTTGAACCTGTACCTCTACTCCTTGAAAAGGTGTACTTTGTAAAACATGAAAAAAACTATCTGACACTTTTGATGATGAAAGCGCTGTGCATCGTATCTTAAAACGAGAAAGCTCGAATTGTTCACGTGATTTTTTGTTCACATGTGGAGAACGAAGAACAGTAAAACGATGTGTTTTTTTTGGAAGATACGACGGTGACGAAAGAGTCATATCACTGTTTTCACAAATATGTGTAAGTTGTTTATATGCTCGTTGAAGAAGTGATGGGTGAAAAGATTTGAGCGAAAATTGAAACACCATAATACATTCTTTTTTTGTAAAAAGCCTACGGCCGGACTTGAACCGGGGACCTTTCCCTTACCATGGGAATGCACTACCATCTGAGCTACGAAGGCCAAATATATTTATTTTCATAAAAACAATTTTACGAAAGAATAAAAACAAAAATAGACTTAAAAAAATCATTTCTGGGGACGTAGTTTAATTGGTTGAGCGCATGCTTTGCAAGCATGAAGATACCGGTTCGAGTCCGGTCGTCTCCAAAAATATGATTTAGAGAAACAATTATTAAGTACCTATGGATTACACAACGGAGGAAACGGGATTCGAACCCATGATACAAAAATTTTTGTATGTTGGTTTAGCAAACCAATGCCTTAAGCCACTCAGCCATTCCTCCCTTCTTCCGAAGGCGTCTTATACTTTCAATAATAGATTCATTTTTTAGATTTATAACATGCCAAATTAGTTTTTATTGCAATTTTGTTGTTTATAAATTTTTTTAAAGCTCCATGTTTTTCTTCTAGAAAAATGAAAAAAAAGCATATACAATGGCTATTGAGCATTCAATTTCATCAAAGAAGGTAAAAAATTTTACCTTAAATTTTGGTCCTCAGCATCCAGCTGCTCACGGTGTATTACGCCTTGTGCTTGAGATGAATGGTGAGGTTGTAGAACGTGCAGATCCACATATTGGACTTCTTCATCGTGGAACCGAAAAACTTATTGAATACAAAACATATATTCAAGCTCTTCCTTATTTTGATCGCCTTGATTATGTGTCTATGATGGCACAAGAGCACGGATATTCATTAGCAGTAGAAAAGCTTCTTGAATGTGAAGTTCCTCTTCGTGCACAATATATTCGAGTACTTTTTTGTGAACTTACTCGTATTTTAAATCATCTTCTTGCATTAACAACACATGCTATGGATGTTGGAGCTTTAACTCCTTTCCTATGGGCCTTCGAAGAACGTGAAAAGCTCATGGAATTTTATGAGCGAGTTTCAGGAGCTCGTATGCACGCTGCTTATATTCGACCAGGAGGTGTTGCACAAGATCTTCCTCGTGGATTAAGTGAAGATATCTACACTTTCGCTGAACACTTTGCATCTCGAATTGACGAGATGGAAGAAATGTTAACAAATAATCGTATTTGGAAACAGCGTCTTGTTGATATTGGAACAGTAAGCGCAGCAGATGCAATGGATTGGGGTTTCAGTGGTGTTATGCTACGTGGATCAGGTGTTGCATGGGATCTACGAAAAACACAACCTTATGATATTTATGATCAATTAAGTTTCGATGTTCCTGTAGGAACACGTGGGGATTGTTATGATCGTTACTTGATCCGTGTTGAAGAAATGCGCCAAAGTATTCGTCTCGTTATGCAATGTCTAAATAACATGCCTACTGGTATTATCAAAACGGACGATCGAAAGTGTACACCACCTTCTCGAACACAAATGAAACAATCAATGGAATCTTTAATTCACCACTTTAAACTTTATACAGAAGGTTTTACTGTTCCTGCTTCAGAAACATATACCGCTGTTGAAGCACCTAAAGGTGAATTTGGGGTATATCTTGTAAGTAATGGAACAAATCGTCCATACCGTTGTAAGATTCGTGCTCCAGGATTTGCTCACTTGCAAAGTCTTGACTTTATGTCAAAGAACCACATGTTAGCAGATGTTGTGACTATTATTGGAACACAAGATATTGTATTCGGTGAAGTTGATCGCTAAATAACAAATCATACCGGTTATCCATCTTAGATGGGTAGCCGACTATTCTCTTTGCATAAAAAGGCTTTATTCCGTAAGGCCGCTTCTTTTTGTAAAATCCTATTTTTATGTAGCATGCTATGAGAATGTAGAAGGGTGATTAGCTCAGTTGGTAGAGCATCTCGTTTACACCGAGAAAGTCAGCGGTTCGAGTCCGTTATCACCCATAGAACTTGAATATGAAAGGGAAAGTAGCTTAGTTGGTTAGAGTCCTGGCCTGTCACGCCAGAGGTCGCGGGTTCAAGTCCCGTTTTTCCCGTAATCATTCTACGACCAAATAAAAGACCTCAAGTATAGTAGGTCCCGCTCACCTTAAAAAATAAACGTGAAGCATCTATCGAATTCATCAAAGATAAACGTAACCCATTTTCATGGATCATTCCTAAAAAAGGGGGTGTGCAAACCAAAAAAAGCAGCATATATGATCGAATACGTACCTATTCTTCTTTATATCTTGATTAGTAGCGGCCTTTCTTTTTTAATCCTTGGATTATCTTTCCTCTTTGGTACAACCCCAAAGGAAGATCCTTAAAAACTCTCAGCGTACGAATGTGGTTTTGACCCTTTCGATGATGCACGAAGCCGTTTTGATATTCGTTTCTATCTTGTTGCAATCCTTTTCATCATTTTTGACTTGGAGGTTACTTTCCTTTTCCCATGGGCTGTAACGTTAGCAAACGGAAATTTCTTTGCATTTTGGTCTATGATGGTCTTTTTAATCATTTTAACCATTGGTTTCATTTACGAGTGGAAAAAAGGTGCTCTTGATTGGGAGTAAAACGCAACAAGAGTTAAAATATGTGTGCCTCTCTTATTGGAGAGGCACATTTATGTGGCTTACAGATCTTTCTCAGTAAGTTCCCACGGACTTGTAAAATCAAAATATCGGAAATCTTGAGGAAGTTCGATTGGTTCAGTTACTACACGCTTTTCAGAATCATCATATCGTACTTCTACATAACCACTTAACGGGAAATCTTTTCGAAGGGGATGCCCTTCAAATCCATAATCTGTTAAGATACGACGTAAATCCGGGTGATCTGAGAAAAAGATACCAAACATGTCCCAAGTTTCTCGTTCCCACCAAGAAGCTGCGTTATAAAGTTGCACAAGAGAAGGCAACGGTGTCATTTCGTCCACACAAGTTTTTACACGAAGACGTGCATTATAATGAATACTTAGAATATTGTATACAACTTCGAAACGGTCTTTTCGAGATGGAAAATCAACAGCAGTAATATCAATAAGAACTTTATACTGAGTTGTTGTGTGATCACGAAGGTATTCGAAAAACGGAAGAAGATATTCAGGAAAAATATAAAGAACAATTTCATTTTTTTTTTTGATATAACGTTGAATCCACTTTGGTACACTTCGAAGAAGACTTCTTACAAAAAGTTTTTCCATACTACCATTCTTTTTTGATTTAAAATTGCGTATCTTTGCCTCATATTCCAAAAATTCTCATTTGAAATACATTCGCGAAAAAGGTTGGTTTTATTACAATTGAAAATATAGGAATATGTCCATGAACTTATTTTATAAATTGAAATAAGTCTTACAAAAATAGAAACTAAATTTTTTACTCTCCATGCCTCTCATAAAGAAGAGACATGGTTTACGTTTTTGAATCCTCTAAAAAAGCTATTTATTCGTCTATTCATCGAAGAAATGAAATGAGTTGTAATGTGGTAGCTTTTACTTTGAATACCAAAGAAGAGTATTTTTAGTTCGTTTAATTTTTTTTCTGTAATTGGAGCAAACCAAATAGGAGCGCTTCAGCTGTAGGCGGACATCCTGGAACATAAATATCTACAGGAACAATACGATCACACCCACGTACAACAGAATAAGAGTAGTGATAATATCCTCCTCCATTTGCGCAACTTCCCATAGAAAGAACCCAGCGTGGTTCTGGCATTTGATCATAGACCTTACGCAGAGCTGGAGCCATTTTATTTGTAAGTGTTCCGGCAACAATCATAACATCTGACTGACGGGGGCTTGGTCGAAAAATAATTCCAAAGCGATCTAAATCGTAACGTGCTGCTCCTGTATGCATCATTTCGACGGCACAACAAGCAAGCCCGAAGGTCATAGGCCACATTGAACCTTTACGTGCCCAGTTGACGAGGCTATCCACTTTTGAAAGAATGTATTCAGCTTTCATTTTTATATTTTTCTTTTTTCCTTGCTTGTCCAAAAACGAGCAATAAATAGGGAGTCCATCAAAATACCCACCATACAATGGGTCAATGATGAATAAATAATGGACTAGAAGATATTTCGATTAAAAGTTATATTCCTTGTCACAAGAAAAACTCCACCTTTAATGGATGGATTTGATCTTTAACAAAAAAAAGACTCCTTTCCTTATGTCTTTATTAAGAAAACAAAAACTTTTGGTTTCATCATCACCTCTTTTTGATACACGTGCTTACCCATTCTGTCTATTCTTTATGTATACACATGTTTCGGTAACTCAATGGCAACTTGTGCGCCAAAAAATTGCAGAACTCGCTTCAGAGTCTAAGCTTCAGGTTGTGAAGAACAAAATCATTCTCCATCACTTCATCGAAAACAAAGAAAAAGGGGCTGCTCTTTTTCAGGGACCTACTTGCATGATTGCAAGTCCAAATGAGTCTCAAATGCGAGCTGTGGTGTCTTTAATTAGTAATTTTCCAGAATTTTCACTTGTAGGTGGAAAGATAGAAAAAGACCTTTTCCATTCTGCTGATATAAAAGCCTATTGTAAATTACCATCTGCTCAAGATGTTCACAAAGAACTTCTTGCAAGTATGCAAAATACGTCTCCACTTGTATCTACTCTTCAACAAGCGCATTTACCTTTAATTAACCTTTTACAAGGTTGTACAACTGAATTATACAATGTTCATCTTGTGATGAGCAAAGGTGGAAAGGGCGAATAACGGGAATTGAACCCGTATTTTCAGAGTCACAGTCTGACACTTTCACCGATTAAGTTATATTCGCCATTGTAAAGTTCTATTTTTGCAAAACACTTCTCAAAACCTTCTAGGTTGTGAAAAGATATTGCCCATTAAAAAATGGGCATATTTTTTTCTATTATCTCTAAATGTAAATTGTTTTTTCGTAAAGTGGCTTTATTCCGTAAGGTGGCTTCTTTATTAAGCAAGAGAATGGTCAGATAACATAATGGCAATGTATTGGATTGCAAATCCTGTAATGGCGGTTCGACTCCGCCTCTGACCTTCTTCCGAAAGCGTGTTATTTGTAAGTAGGATTTGGTATTATATGTTAAGAAGGATAGGCGCCAATGCATCAAGTGAAATATATAGCAGTT
>Ga0115101_1468625_pt1 | contig 12365 bp, 19 predicted proteins | sample MBTome_4_FD_89645 | JGI IMG/M metagenome (GOLD analysis project Ga0115101, IMG submission 89645) | Marine eukaryotic communities from Pacific Ocean to study complex ecological interactions - MBTS_20Mar14_M1_3um Metatranscriptome... | ecosystem: Environmental > Aquatic > Marine > Oceanic | place... | reverse complement strand
CTTTCTTACTAATTAATATATAATAGATGGACAACAACAATCCATAAAACGGATTTTCCTTCAAGAAAGGAGGTAAGCAATTACCCGGACAAGGTGGTGGTCAAGCCAACATCTTCGCCATGGCTGCCTCGACTTCTTAGAGGTAAGATCGCTCATACTATAAGAGTCTTTACAATTTCGAACCAGATGTTGAACTCGCCGAGTATTCGTTGCCTGTGCTTTCAAACCAGAGAGCAGGAGGACCGAGGGGCTCAGGTGCGGGCAAAGCAGGTTTGAGTGCACAAGGTAAGGGCTCTTCAGGTATGATCAACAACACTTCTCTACCACCCATCAGCGGAAAGGGTGGCATGCAACAACTCCAAGATATTCCAGAATAATAAATGATGGACGACATGGAGATGGATGAAGAAATGGAGCAAGAATATGCCCAGATGGAGGGCATGGAAGAAGAGGACGAGATGGAAGACGGCGATGAGAACCTGTTCGAAACATTCAAAGGTGTCATCGAGAAGACCGAAGATGCCAGCAAGGACTAAGCTTCTCAAGCCAGAACTGCCAACTATATCAGTAAGGGTACTTACATTTGGCAGCTGCTCAGCCAGATTGAGACTGGAGAGTAAGCTATCTCCTTCTTTGCCAAGCACGGTCACAATACCCCAATCAAGTTCGTCAACTGCAAGAGGAAGCCAGTCCCTCTCGACTAATTCCGCCCATATGACCTCGTCAAGATCGACCCAGATGATGAGAACGCCAAAAAGGCTCTTGAGAGTGAATACTTCACCATCTCAGCCCAAGGTGTGGTCCATGTCATTCAAGAAAAGGGAAGACGTGGCGCCCAGACTGAGGTTATTCCTACCGAATTTCTCTCCTTGAGCGAGTGGATGCAGTAATCTACTATGTTCAACGTTCTCACCAGCATGAAATTCTTTAAACACTACATTGTGGGTAAAGTCTTCTCACTATGGAAGGGTAATGTTAGATTTAATATGTATAACAGAACCAGGCAAAACTTAGCTAGAAATCTCATCCAAACTAGACCAGCTTTCTTGAATAGTTTCAAAGAAATTAGTCAAGGCCTCTACGTCATGAGGGAAAAAGAGACCTTCTCAGTACCAAAGGGATCCAAATTCCCAGAGTTGACCGACTTCGTATCCGAACAAAAGACATACAGGGAGTCAGCCAAGTAGCATTACAACACTGAAGTCGATAATATCATCAACTAGAAACTCTCAGTCCTTGTTGGAACAATCGCCGACTCTAGAACCCTTAAAGAAGAAGAGGATCTAGAACACTCTAAAATGGGCCAGGCTGCCAAACACAAGTCTATGGTCCTCCAAAAGCAAGAAGACGAGCTCAAAAACAGAGTCTTGAAGCTTGCTAAGAGAAATTACAACAGCCTGGGAACTTTCATCAGACTGATTGACTACATGGTGGTTGAGACCCAAGTTAGTATCAACCAGGATAGTGCTGAGTCCATTCTCAATGAGATGAAAAAGGATCAGAAGAAGTACGGTATTCAGACCACTGTAAGCTTTGATCTGGGAGGAGGCGAAGGTATGTCCTTCGACCCAGCCAAGAGTGAGTTCATCACTCAATTCGAGAAGATTTTGCAGGACATGCAAAGTGTTACCGAAGAGGTCAGCAGAGTTATCAGTCACCCAGACTTCCACTAGTTCATCCATGGACTTATCAGTGATAGTGGACCCAGATTCAGAGCTATTGTTGAACGGTCTGAGGATTACTCCATGGCTAAGTAGACCATTTAGGCTCGAATCAGCCAAGATTTTGATGATCTTCAGATTGCCGTCGACAAGTTCTCCGCATGCAGAGATGTTGATGACTTTGATCGTTCTTTCGTCTTCCAAGACTGGAAAGAAACCCACTCCGATATTGATAGCATCAGAGATATCATGTAGCGTCTCCAAAAATGGGACGGTGACATTGTCAAGAAGATCAAGCCCCAAGAGAGCAAAGGTCTCATTTTGGTGCAAGGTAGAAAACTTGCGGGCCGTCTTAGTACTAGAGTCAAAGAGGAGCAAACCAATATGAGAGAATACTTGATGGAGCTTGCCCTTGATAAAACTCAAGATATTAATCATCAAATTAATGATATCAAGAAGGTCATCAACTAGCCTCCAGCTACTCTCTCGAGCTATGTCGAGTATGTTAATAAGCTCGAAATGTGCTCCCTTCAACTTGAAGGTCTCAGAGAGGAGAAGAAGAAGCTAGAAGACATGAAGAGTCTTATATCCAAGCACAGAAGCAAGGATGAAGGATATCCAAACGTCGCTCAATCGTAACTCCAATCAAAGATTGAGAACATTCATACTGAGATCACCGATGTCCAGGGCAGTATTGAAAAGGCGAATACCGAAACTGAAGGACAAAAAGAGGCTAATGTTGAGGAACTCGAAAAGAAATTGGTCCAAGAAGTCGAAAAAGTTCAAGGACTCATCGATGCAGTAACCACTAATGAATCCCTCATCAGACATGAGACTCTACCAAAAGATGCTCTTGCCGAAGCTGATAAAATAAAGAAGAAGTTTGATGAGAGTGTCAAGAAAGTTAGGCAATATAAAGAGTATCAAGACACTTTGAAGGTCGAGCAAGAAGACATCAAAGAAATCGAAGAGTTTGAGCAAAAGTTCAATTTCAGACATAGAATCTGGTCCGTCAGAAGTGAATTTGGAGGATTAAAAGCCAAGTGGTACGGAGAAAACTTCAGAGATTAAGATGCCACCCACATGGTGCAATTTACCAAGGAAAGAGAGTCCGAGCTTAACAAAATGAAACTTAAGCTAGGTTCAAATGGCAAAGATGAAGTCCTTGACACAGCACAAGCTGAGATTAAAGACGTCTCCAGACACAATGCACTCATTACCGCTCTTGGTCAAAAGGCCATGCAAGATAAGCATTGGGCAAAGGTGTGGGCTCTTGTTGAGTAAGTTCCTCAACCTCCAAAAATTACTTTCACATTCAAACAACTCCTTCAAGCTGGTGTTGACCAGCATTTCGAGGATGTTGAGATGATTTCTGCTTTCGCCGTCGGTGAAGCCAACATCCTGGAAACCCTCACAAACATCATCAAATTGTGGGAAGAAACAAACTTTGTGGTCAAACAATACAGAGATACCAAGGATAGATTCTTCATTACTGAAGTTGATGAACTTATCGTCCAACTCGAAGACAACCAGATGACCGTCCAAACTTCCATGGGATCCAAATTCGTCGCTGAGATCAGAGACACCGTTGAGGAGTGGGAGAAGAAACTTGGATATATTTCTGATTGCATTGATGAATGGCTCGTTTTCCAAAAGTCATGGATGTATCTTGAAAACATTTTCAACGCCGAGGATATTCAAAAGTAACTCCCTCATGAGGCCAAGATGTTCTAGGGCGTTGATAAATTCTGGAAAGATATCATGCAAAGGACTAAGAAGTTCCCATTGGTCATCGAGGCATGCAGCAGTAGTGTTCTTCTTGAAAGATTCCAAGGAAACAACAAAGCTCTCGATGAAATTCAAAAGAGTCTTGAGGACTACCTCGAAACTAAAAGAGGAGCCTTCCCACGTTTCTATTTCCTCTCTAACGATGAGCTTCTAGAAATTCTTTCGCAAACAAGAAATGCCAAAGCTGTACAGCCCCATCTTAGAAAATGCTTTGATAATATGGTCAAAGTAGAGTTCACTCCAGGAAATGAGTCACAAGAAATCATTGGTATGTGGTCTGCAGAAACTGAGTATGTAGCTTTCTCCGAGTCTGTCTTTGCAAGAGGACCAGTCGAATTCTGGTTGTCCAACATTGAAAAGATGATGAGAAAAACTCTTTACGATCAGGGAAAGAATGGCCTCGATACCTATCCAGAAGATGGAACAAAGAGAGACGAATGGTTCTTCCAACAGTGTGCCTAATGTACTATTGTTGGTGATCAAGTTCAATGGACGACTGGTGTCACTGCAGCCATTTCTGAGATCATGAGAGGTAAGAACAAGAAGGCTATGGAAGAATTCCTTGAATTCTCGATTGAGCAAATCAACTCTATGGTTAACCTCGTCAGAGGTGACCTTAACAAGCTCCAAAGAAACTGCATGGGTGCCCTCATTGTTATTGATGTACACGCCAGAGAAGTCATCAGAAACATGATCAAGGTCAGAGTTGATAATCTCAATGACTTCGATTGGACTTGTCAATTGAGATACTATTGGGAGCCATTTTCCGAAGAATATGATGATGTCTTCGCCAAATAGACCAACACTCGCTTCCAATATGCCTATGAGTATCTTGGAAATGGCCCAAGACTTGTCATTACACCCTTAACTGATAAGTGTTACATGACTCTTACAGGTGCCCTTCACTTGAACTTCGGAGGAAGTCCTCAAGGTCCAGCAGGAACTGGTAAGACTGAAACAACCAAAGATCTTGCCAAGGCACTTGCTATTCAATGTGTCGTCTTCAACTGTTCCGATGGTCTTGATTTCAAGATGATGGCCAGATTCTTCTCTGGTCTCGCTCAAGGTGGTGCCTGGGCATGCTTCGATGAATTCAATCGTATTGATATTGAAGTATTGTCTGTCATTGCCCAATAGATGCTTACAATTCAAAGTGCGATTAGAGGTAAACTCCCAGAATTCGAGTTCATGGAGAAAGTGATCCCTCTCAACCTCAGATTCGGTGTATTCATTACCATGAATCCAGGTTATGCAGGAAGAACTGAGCTCCCTGATAACTTGAAGGCTCTCTTCAGACCAGTAGCTATGATGATTCCAGATTATAGACTGATTGCTCAGATCATTCTATATAGTGAAGGTTTCGTAACAGCCGATGATCTCGCAAGAAAGATGGTGCAACTTTATAGACTTTCTTCAGAGTAGCTCTCAAAGCAAGATCATTATGACTTCGGTATGAGAGCAGTCAAGTCCGTATTGGTCATGGCCGGTTCTCTTAGAAGATTGGATCCAGACACTCCCGAAAATATTGTACTTATTAGAGCCATGCGTGACTCTAACGTCCCAAAATTCTTGGAGCATGATCTTCCTCTTTTCGAAGGTATCGTAAATGACTTGTTCCCAGGTGTTGATGTACCATTCATTAACTATGGTAAACTTTAGACATCAATCGAGACCGAATTGAGAAATAGATGCATGTAGATTGTACCAAAATTCGTCAGGAAAATTATCCAGCTCCTTGAAACTATGATGGTCAGACACGGTATCATGCTTGTCGGAGTAACTGGATGTGGTAAGACCACATGCGGTTTCATCCTTTCGAAGGCCCTCACTGCTCTCCATGCCGATGGTTCCGAGGACCCATGGCACAAACCAGTCAGGATCGATGCTCTTAACCCTAAGTCTGTTACTATGGGAGAGCTTTTCGGTGAAACCAATCTTCTCACCAATGAGTGGACTGAAGGTTTGGTATCTAAACTCGTCAAAGATGCCGTCGAGAACTTAGAGGACCAAAAGAGAGAGGGCAAGATTGAGACCAAATGCTGGGTTAACTTCGATGGACCAGTAGATGCCCTTTGGATCGAAAACATGAACACAGTACTTGACGATAACAAGACCCTGTGTCTTGCTAACGGTCAGAGAATCAAGATGCCAGAGACTTGCACCATGATGTTCGAGGTCAATGACCTTAAGGTCGCTTCTCCAGCCACCGTCTCTAGATGCGGTATGGTCTATCTTGAGCCAGTCCATCTCGGCTGGACCCCTCTCATCGACACTTGGAAGGAGCAAATGGCAGAAGAAATTCCCGAGCCCTATCTTAGTACAATCGTAGACAACGTGAGAGATATCTGCAAGGTCATGTTGCCAATGATCAGAAAACAATGCAAGGAGGTCGTGCCATCAGTCAATGCCAACCTCATCAAAAGTTTGTTGAAGCTTCTCCAGACTTTCCTCGACAGCAACGGTCTTGACCTCAAAAAGAATGCGGCCTCACTTGCATTCCCACAAAAAGCTGTGATGGTTTATCTCTCCTACTCTTTGATCTGGTCTCTTGGAGCCAACCTCCACGAGTCATCTAGATCTGCCTTCGGTATTGCTCTCAGAGTCGAGATGAAGAAACGATTCGCCGAGTTCCCAGATGGCGATGTTTTCGAGTATGGAATTGACCCCGAAACCCATCAACTTGACTCATGGAAGCCAGAAAGTTTCTCTTACGACCCTGACCAGAGCTTCTTCGAGATCCTTGTCCCAACTTCCGATACCATCAAGTACAAATTCCTTCTCAACACTTTGATGGGTGCCGGGCACAACGTCCTCATTACTGGAGAGACTGGTGTAGGTAAGTCGGTTGTCACCAAAGATTTCTTGAAGACTGCCCCAGAGCACATCGTATCTGCCTGTGTGAACTTCTCTGGTAAGACCACCACTAACAATCTCCAAGCTGCCTTCGAGGGAAATCTTGAAGCAAAGAGAAAGACCCTTCTTGGTCCACCAGGTGGTAAGAAGATGATCTTCTTCATCGATGATGTCAACATGCCTCAACTTGATAGATACGGATCCCAACCACCATGTGAATTGCTCCGTCAAACGATCGATTCCGGTGGTTTCTATGACACCAAAAAGCTCATCTTCAAGCAGGTCAAAGATACCATGTTTGTTTGCGCTTGTGCTCCACCAGGTGGTGGTAGAAATGCTGTCACTCCAAGACTGTTCAGACATTTCAACATGGTTTGGGTACCAGATCTATCAGAAGTCAGTATGAGGACCATTTTCACCTCTATTCTGAAAGGTTTCCTCTAGGGAAATGCGGACTCTGGTCTCAGCATGTTCGCTGAGCCAATCGTTAAGTGCTCAGTCGAGCTCTATCAAAAGACCATCAATGACTTCTTGCCAACTCCAGCAAAATGCCATTACACTTTCAACTTGAGAGATCTCTCCAAAGTTGTCCAAGGTATGCTTATGATGAAGTTGCCTGATATCAGCGATAAAGACGTTCTTGTTAACCTATGGATTCACGAGACATTTAGAGTCTTCAGAGATAGACTCATCAACTCGGACGACAGAGATAAATACAGTACCATGGCTCAGGAGGGCCTGGAAAGATACCTTGACATGGGCTGGGAACTGAAAGACTACAAAAATGTGCTGTTCGGTTCCTACGAAGTGGTAGGGGGCGAGCAATATTTGAAATTGAGCGAAGTAAACGCTCTTATCCCAAGACTCGACCAATACCTTGAGCTCTATAACGCCGACAACGCCCCAATGAACCTCGTCTTCTTCGATGATTGCATCCAACATCTCAGTAGAGTTGCAAGAGTGCTTGGACAATAGAGAGGTAACTGCATGTTGGTAGGTGTCGGTGGTTCTGGTCGTAGATCTATGGCCAGACTTGCCGCTGCCATGAAGGAGATGAAGACCTTCTCCATTGAAATCACGAAGAGTTACAAAGAGAAGGAGTTCCACGAGGATATCAGAGGTCTCCTCAGAAGATCTGCTATCGATGACGAGCCCCAAGTCTTCTTGTTCTCCGACACTCAGATCGTCAAAGAATCCTTCCTTGAGGATATCAACAACCTTCTCAATAGTGGTGAGATTCCAAACTTGTTCCCAGCCGACGAGAAGATTGCCATTTGCGACGAGATGTCCAAGAAGGCACAAGAGGCCGAACAGGGTGATAGCAGAGATCAGATTTACAACTTCTTCGTTCAAAAGTGCAGAGAGAACCTGCACATTTGTCTGGCTTTCTCCCCAGTCGGTGACCAATTCAGAAACAGATGCAGACAATTCCCAAGTATCATCAACTGCTGCACTATGGACTGGTACAACCCATGGCCAGCGGAAGCCCTTTACTCCGTAGCTCACCGTCAATACGCCGCTTAGGAGACCCAGCTTGGTATTGCTGAGCATCTCGATGTCCTGTGCCAAACTTCCGTCGAGATCCACAACTCAGTGAGCCTTGCCTCCGAGGACTTCTACGCAGAGCTCCGAAGAAAGAACTACACGACTCCTACCTCATATCTCGATCTCATCAAGACCTACAAGGAAATGCTTGCCCACCAGAGAGGCATCGTCCCAGTCAAGATCCAGAGATATCAAGGCGGTCTCAAGAGATTGAAGGAGACCAACGAAATGGTCGACGATCTCAAAGCCACCCTCATCAAGCTCAGACCTGAGATTGACAAGAAAGAGGAGGAGACCCAGATCATGGTCGTCGATCTCGAAAAGCAGCAAACTGCCGCTGCTGAGCAAGAGAAGACCACCGCAGTCGAAGAGGCTGCCTCCAAGAAGCTCTACGACTCCGTGTCTGCAATCAAGGCTGACTGCGAGGCCGAGCTCGAAAAAGCCATGCCTATCTACAGAAAGGCTCTCGCTGCACTCGATACCCTGGATAAGAATGATGTCACCGAGATGAAGGCTTACGCCAACCCAGCCGCAGAAATCGTCATGGTTGTCAGCGCCGTGTGCCTCTTGCTTGGAGCAAAAGAGACTTGGGACGAGGGTAAGAAACTGATGGGTAACCCCAACGACTTCCTGAATAAGCTCAAGAACTACGACAAAGACAACATCAAGGAGTCTCTTCTGAAGAAGCTTAAGAAATACACCGACGACCCAAGATTCGAGCCGGACAACATCGCCAAGAAGTCCAAGGCCGGTATGTCCATCTGCATGTGGGCCCAAGCCTTGGATAACTACTCCGCAGTCATGAAGGTCATCAAGCCAAAACAAGCAGCTCTCGCCCAATCCGAGGGGGAACTGACGGTGGCTCAGGGTGAGCTAAAGCAGAAACAGGCTGCCCTCCAGAAGGTCAGAGACCATATTCACAATCTCCAGTCTAACTATGCAGCCAATCAGAGAAAGCTCGAAGAACTCTAGAAAGACAAGGAAAGAATTGAGGTTCACCTTGGAAGAGCAGAGAAGCTGGTCGTGGGCCTTGCTGATGAGTCCGTCAGGTGGACTGAGACCGTTAAGGTCCTTGAGAAGGATCTCATTAATCTTATCGGTAACATTATCCTCGCTGCTGGTTACATTTCCTACGTTGGACCCTTCACCGCTAGCTATAGAGCGCGTCTTCTCAAGAGCTGGTAGAAATTTGCCACCCTTAAGAAGATCCCATACTCCAGTGATTTCGCCATCGAGCGCATTCTTGGAGACCCAGTCCAGATCAGAGAGTGGAACATCCAGGGCCTTCCAGCAGATGAGCTCTCCATCGAGAATGGTATCGTCTGCTCGCAGGCTAAGAGATGGCCTCTCCTTATTGATCCACAATCCCAAGGAAACAAATGGATCAAGAGCATGGAGAAGGACAACAACATCCAGGCCATCAAGCTTTCCAACCCTAAATTCTTGCCAATCATTGAGACCGCAATCAGACTGGGTCAACCAGTTCTTCTCGAGAACGTCGAGGAGCAACTTGATCCTTCTCTTGAGCCAGTTCTTCAAAAGAATGTTGTCAAGGACAAAGGTTCCTGGGTCATGAGACTCGGAGATACTGATGTTCCATACTCATGGGACTTCAAATTCATTGTCACCACCAAACTTGCTAACCCTCACTACTTACCAGAGATCTGCATCAAGGTCGCCATCATCAACTTCACAGTAACTCCAGATGGTCTCGAAGATCAGCTCCTCGTCGAAGTAGTCAAGTATGAGCAACCAGAGCTTGAGCAGCAAAAAGATCAGCTCGTCGTTCAACTCAGTGATTTCAAGAGACAGCTTCAGGAACTCGAGGACAAGATCCTCAAGCTGGTGTCTGAGGCAGGAGAAGATATCCTCGCAGATGAAGAGCTCATTATCACCCTGGATCAGTCCAAACAGACTTCGATTGCCATTAATGAGCGTATGGTTGAGGCTGAGCAAACAGCCAAAATCATTAACGAAAACAGAGAGAACTACAGAGGTGTTGCTCGCCGTGGCTCAGTGCTCTACTTCGTCATCGCCGATCTTGCCCTCATTGATCCAATGTATCAATACTCTCTTGAATTCTTCGGCCGTCTCTTCAACAGAAGACTCGACAAATCTGCCAAGAGTGAAGTTCTTGCGGAGAGACTTGAGATTCTTTTCTCAGATATTACTGAGTCATTCTATCTCAACATTTGCAGAGGTCTTTTCGAGAAAGACAAGCTCCTTTACTCATTCCTCAACGCCGCTTCCATCCTACGAAGAAATGGAGACATCACCGCCGAGGAGTGGGGAAGCTACCTCAGAGGCTCGACCAGCGATTTCTCCGAGAACAAGAATCAGACCGATTATCTCAGTGATGAACTTTGGGGCAAAGTTCTTGGCCTCGAGGAAGCTCATTTCAACTTTAAGGATCTCTCCGCCAGTTTCGCTGACGACAAGACCAAAGATGCTTGGAAGAAGATTCTCAGGTCCGAGACGCCTACTCAGCTTCCATTGCCGGGAGCATGGGACGAGAAATTGTCGGCTTTCCAAAAACTGATGGTGATCAAGGTCTTGAGAGAGGAGAAGCTTGTGCAAGGCATCAAAGCCTTCGTTGGTGCTGAACTCGGCCCAGTCTTCTGCGAGAGTCCACCATTCGATCTTGAGGGTGCTGCCAATGATTCTACGAACAACACTCCAGTCATTTTCGTCCTATCTGCCGGTGCAGATCCAATTGCCGATCTCATTGAGTTGGCCAAGAGTCGAGGACTTGGAGACAAACTCAAGGTTCTATCTCTTGGACAAGGTCAGGGAAAGATTGCAAGCAGACTCATCGATGAGGGCCAGAAAACTGGTAACTGGGTATGTCTTTAGAATTGTCACTTGTCTGCCAGTTGGATGCCCGAGCTTGAGAAGACTCAAGAGGCGCAGGATGAAAACACGATGCACCCAGATTACAGGTTGTGGCTCACTTCCATGCCAAGTAGCACCTTCCCAGTTCCTGTACTCCAAAGTGGTATCAAGCTCACCAATGAGCCACCACGAGGATTGAAGGCCAACTTGAAGCGTACCTACACCGACATCAAGCCAGACGAGTTCGAAGGTTCCACGAAACCAAAGGAATACAAGAAGCTTCTTTTCGCTCTTTCCTACTTCCACGCAGCCATCTTGGAGAGAAGAAAGTATGGTGCCATCGGCTGGAACATCCCATATGAGTGGATGACTTCCGATTTCCAAACCTCGATGAGACAAGTCCGCATGTATCTTGATGAGCAGGAGCTCGTACCTTATCAGGCTCTTAACTACATGGTAGCCGAGGCCAACTATGGTGGTCGTGTAACTGATGACAAAGATGTTAGACTGATCAGAGCTATGCTCAGAAGATACTTCTGCCCAGAGGTGATGAATGATAACTACAGACTCTCCAAATTGGACATTTACTATGCTCCACCAGAGGGACCAATTGAGGATACCATGAAATACATCGAGAGTCTTCCTCTTGATGAGGATCCAGAAGTCTTCGGTCTTCATCCAAACTCCAACATCGTGTATGAGAAGAAGACTGTTGCTCAAATCTCTGACACCATCCTCATGATGCAACCAAGAGTTGCCGGAGCCGCTGGTGCCAAGACTCCGGATGAACTGGCCCAGGATCTTTGTAGGGACATTACGGCCAGACTTCCGCCATCCTTGGATACAGAGAAGGCCCATCCCGAGACCTTCCCAGTTACTGATTCTGGACAGCCAGGCTCCCTCGGTGTATTCGTGGCCCAGGAGATTGAAAGATTCAACGTTCTCCTTAAGGTCATGCGACACACCCTCGACCAACTGGACAGAGCCATCCAGGGAACAGTCGTCATGTCCATGGAACTTGAAAACATGGCTGTTAGATTCCTCGACGACAAAGTGCCAGCCCAATGGGAGAATGTCGGTTACCCATCTCTCAAGCCTCTCAAATCATGGGTTCCAGACCTGATCAAGAGAGTCGAATTCTTGACCAAATGGCTTCTCGAAGGACCACCAGATACCTTCTGGGTGCCTGCGTTCTTCTTCCCACAAGGTTTCATGACTGCAGCTCTCCAATCTTACGCCAGAAAGTCAGCCATTCCAATCGATGCTCTTACCTTCAAGAGTAACATCACTGGAGTCTTCGCAGAGGAGATCAAAGAGCCTCCAGAAAATGGAGTGAATATCCACGGTCTTTACCTTCAGGGTGCCAGGTGGGACTTCAAACGATCCTGCGTCGAAGACAGCGAGCCCAAGAAAGGTATCGTGGACTTCCCTGTGGTTTGGCTCGAGCCAGTCGATGTTGGAGAAAACCTCGAACAAGGATGCTACAGCTGCCCTCTCTACAAAACCAGTACTAGACGTGGTGAATTGAGTACCACCGGCCATTCTACTAACTTCGTCCTCTATCTTCAACTCCCAACCGAAGCACCAGCTGACGACTGGATCAGAAGAGGTGTCGCACTTCTCTGTATGACGGATGATTGAGAATCAATCCGCCTCTTTCTTAAAAATGACAATCGTTCATATAAT
>Ga0115101_1204944_pt1 | contig 12617 bp, 7 predicted proteins | sample MBTome_4_FD_89645 | JGI IMG/M metagenome (GOLD analysis project Ga0115101, IMG submission 89645) | Marine eukaryotic communities from Pacific Ocean to study complex ecological interactions - MBTS_20Mar14_M1_3um Metatranscriptome... | ecosystem: Environmental > Aquatic > Marine > Oceanic | place... | reverse complement strand
TTACTAATAAAACTTGACCATGTACGGTTAAACCGGCTATATTCCAGTATAAATGTGTACCTACTTCAACAGCAGCTAACGAAAAAAACATAAACAAATTTTTAACTCGATATGAGTAATGCAAATTTTTCTTATTGCCTGAATTAATTATACCTAGCTTCGTTGTAAGGTTACACTTTTTTCCATCTAGGTGTTTTGTATTGTTATTATCCGACCTTTCAAAACCTTCGTATTAAAAATCTGACTGTTGAACTACTTCTTACTTGCTTGGGGAATCCTCAAATGGACTCTTCTTCCCAGTTTTCGAAAAAGTCTACAATTGTAGGAATTTTCTTAGGGTTAAGCTTAAGCACTTTATTCTTATCATTTAAAGCGAGTAATAGTTACGCGGTATTTTTTTTATATCTTATTTAATAATCCGTTTAGTAATATGTTCACTTAGGCACTAGTTTTTAATATGCGACTGCCAATTTTTGATTTTATGATCGAGTATTTGTTCCTAATAAAATTCCATTGGACAACGTAGTTAGAATTAATTTAATCGAACGAACGGCGTCATCATTTGCAGGAATTGGGATATCAACCATGTTCGGATCACAATTTGTATCGAGTATTGAAATAATAGGGATATTTAACTTACGACATTCAGCAATAGCGGTGCTTTCACGTTTTGGATCCACTACAATGGCAATATCGGGTAGTTGAGTCATCTCGCGAAGACCACCTAAGTTGTGCTTAAGCTTTTCATGCTCTCGCCGTAACAGAGCAGCCTCTTTTTTTGGTAAGCGGTCTAATTCCCCACTTTCTTCTTTTGCATCTAGCTCTTTTAGATATGTTACACGTCCTTGAACAGTTGTCCAATTTGTCAAAGTTCCTCCCAGCCAGCGGTTATTTACAAAGCTCGCCCCACATTTTTGAGCTTCTTCTGCGACGATAGCTGACGCTTGTCGTTTTGTACCAATAAACAAAAATGTTTTTTGTTCATTAGCGGCCGTTTGAACATAATTGTAAGCATGTGTAAGTAATCGTGCAGTTTGAACCAGATCAATAACATGAATTCCATTTTGTTCTGTATAGATATACGGGAACATTTTTGGATTCCACCGACTTGCTTGGTGTCCAAAATGAACTCCTGCATCTAATAATTCTCCAAGTGTAATAACTGTCATTCTTATATATTTAGTTTGTTGTTTGTAATGTAAGGGCTAAGTAAGATAAAAATTTTGTTCAAAACAAAATTAGAATCAAGTAGTTTAGATTTTACGTGAATAAAATTCAATTACGAATAATTCATTTAATTTTAATGCAACCCACTCACGATCTACCACCCCCAGAATTTTTGCTGTTAAAGATTTTTTATCAAAATCTAAATGTTGCGGAATATTAGATAATGCAGGAGTTTCCAAGAAATTTTTTACTACAGTTTGGGAAGCCTTTGATTCTTTAATTGTTATAATTTCACCGGGTTGGCATTGATAACTAGGGATAGAAACACATTGCTTATTTATTAGAACATGTTTATGCACAACAAGTTGTCTTGCGGCTGCAATTGTTGGTGCCATACCTAATCGAAAAATTAGGTTATCCAACCTCATTTCTAAAAGCTGCAATAAAATCGTTCCCGTTGCTCCTTTAATTCTCTTTGCTGCTTTAATATAATTCATGAGTTGTTTCTCGCTCAAGCAATAATTAAAGCGTAATTTTTGCTTTTCCTCTAATCGCATTGCATATTGCGTTAGCTTTTTAGGAGTCGCACCATGTTGACTGGGTCTTTGATTTAATTTCGATTTCTTACTTGTAAACGCAGGAAGATCTCCTAATCTACGTGTCACTCGTAATTTTGCTCCTGTATAGCGGGCCATATATAGATTTGTTTTTAGTAAAATGTATCACTATAATTTAACATTTTTTTTACAAAAATAGAATATCAAACTTTTATCCTATTCTCGTTCACGTAGTCTTGAACTTAAGATATTAGTTTTGATAAGTCCGAGTTTACTATGTGTTGAAATATTATTTTCCATCATGTTTTCGTTTCTTCTTTTTCGAAAATGTTCATAACAATTAAAGCCTGTTCCGGCAGGAATTAATCGGCCAATAATCACATTTTCTTTCAATCCATTTAACCAATCTTTTTTTCCCTCAATAGCTGCTTCGGTTAAAACACGGGTTGTTTCTTGGAAACTGGCTGCGGAGATAAAACTATCACTATTTAATGAGGCCTTTGTTAGTCCAAGCAAAATGGGTATATAAAACGGGGGTTCATTATCCATCGACATAGCAGTTTTGGTTATAATATTAGCATTATATAGGCTAAGAATTTCTCCGGGTAGAAGTGTTGTATCTCCACTTTCTTCAACACGAATTTTTGCAGTCATCTGCTTTACTATTACTTCAATATGTTTATCAGCAATTTGTACCCCTTGTGCAAGATATGTACGTTGAACTTCATTCACCAAGAAGAGTTGTAAATATTTGAAACTGATCTTACAAGCTTCGTCAATCGTTAATTTCCACCGAAAATATTCAAATAAAATTGTTAACATTTCATGGGGACTTATTTGACCATCCGTCAGTTGATTACCTACATTTACAAAGTCGCCATTTAGATATTTAATTTTCACTTTTGGATCAATCATTAAACCTACTTTACTTCCGTCTTCCGCAACAATATCGAGACCAGAACTTCGCAGAACTATCTGACCATCGCACGGGGCAATTAAACAACTATTATTTACTTTCCTCGCTTCTAAAATTTCTTCAACTTTTGGTAAACCCTGGACAATATCGACTGTTTTTAACTTTTCATAAACTAGTGTTGCTAATATATCAGACTGTTGAACAATTGATCCATTAGGAACGCGTAGAATTGTTCCTTCAGAAATTAAGTACGGTCGGCCTGGCCGTACAAAAATTGTACTACTTGTAATATTGTAAACTTGACCGGAATATAAAGATTTTCGTGTTTTTGTAATCGGACTTCCCACTCGAACAAGGTCTCCTACTTTAATACAGAGACTTTCAGTTTTAGCTGACCAGGAAATCATTTTAATATCATTTTCCTTTAGAATTAAAAGTTGGTTATTCTGTAACTGTTCGTTTCCTTTATTAATTAATGTCCCTGAAACGGTCGAAACAATTTGTCTCCTTGCTACAATTGTCCTACCATGAATGAACTGGTTCTCGCTAACGAGATAATTAGTATTGATATTTTGTTTTTCATTTTCCGTTGTCTTAAAAACTTCATATAATGAAAACTTAAGTCGTTTTCGAATCTTTGTTTCATCAATTGGGCTAGTTTCTAATTGCGGATGAAGTTTCGCATAATTCTCCTTAATGTTAAGTACGAGAAATGTTTGTAAAAGGTCAACCCCAACATGAGATCGAACCCGCTCCCAGTTTTTATAAAAAATTCGCTTAACAGTTTTCAACTTGATCCTTTGTTCTACCCGTTCAGGAAAAAATAAATGCTCGAAAAGGAAGCCTTTCTCACGGGGTACCCGAAAATGGGTAACTGGTCGAATTAGAAGGTGTGGAATTTCTCTTGCTTCAACTATTTGAATATACGATAGTCGTTGAGCAACTAAGGTTGGTGTAATATATTCGCCGGGTTGGACAAATCGACCTTTTTCATATTCCTTTTTCGTAAGGTTATCATTTATTCGGAAAAGTTCTCCGGGCTGAATAATGACCTCTTGCGTCACGGTGTCTACTTCTACTAAACCACCTAATTTAGAAAATGTTCCTGGCCAAATTTCGGATCCTGGTGTAATAATTGTCCTTTCTTTTACTAATAAGTTGTCAAAAAGTGAAGACTTTAAGGCAAACGTTTCCTCAGGTATCCAATATAATGAACCAGAGAAAACTTTTTTAGTACTCTTTTTTTGTTTAGTTTGGTGATTAGCTGTTATATCGTAGCAAATTATCCCACCGGTTTGTGTTTTGTAATTATCATCTTCTAAAATAGCGAGAGTCTGGCCGTTTTTTAGAACATCATTTTTGCCTACCTTAAGTCGAAATTGTTTTTCAGTATTATTATGAAAAACTTTTAGAATCGTCTCTTTTTCATTGACCTTTATGACTTCGGTATTCTTTAACAGTAAAGAAAAATTTAAAACCTTTAAAATTTTTCCAGCCGTAGAAGGTTCAAACTTAACAATTCCTGGATAATTGTTTCTGATTGTTTGTTGTGCAACAACGTCTTGATTTCTTAATTTTTGTCCGATTTTAAGGTTTAAAGTTGACGCTTTGGGTAAACAGTACCTTTCTCCATGTAAAATCCAAATTAGACCTGGGGTTCTACTAATTTTATTGAGTGTCCCTTGTTTATCTAAGACATCTTCCACCTCAATATTCTGAAAAAATGTTTCGCCGGATACCTGAGTATAAACATTTTTACTATCTTCTTCTAAAATTAAGTTTGCATCTTTCTTAATTTCCGCTAAAATTTGACTCTCATAGACTTTCTGTTTATGATTTACCAGTAATATGTTTTCAGCTGGTATTACCAAAGATGTTCGTGTTCCGTTAATATTTTTAAGGTACAAAGTAGCTTTTTCATGCAATCTAAACCCTTGTTCCCCATGCATTGTTCTTACCAACGTAGTTCTAGCATGAAGTTTATATGATATAGTCCCTGCAAAGGGAGCACGAATTTGGCGCGTCAAATCACCTGAAAATACACCTCCTGTATGAAATGTGCGCATAGTTAACTGTGTTCCTGGCTCTCCAATTGATTGCGCAGCAACAATCCCAACAGCTTCACCAAGATCGACTACCCGTGAATAAGATAAATGCCATCCGTAACATTTACGACAAACCGAACGATTTGAATTACATGTTAAAGGGGAACGGACTTTGATATCGGTAACTTTTCCTTTTTGCAATTCACTGGCTAATGATAATGTAATTTCAGTGTTCCGGGGTGCTATGAGTTGTTCCTTGTCATACGAAAAAAATGGATCCGCTAACAGTCGACCTACTAATCTATCATTAAAAGAAAGAGTTGTATCATACCGCTCGAAAAGATCATTGTAAGACAAGCTATCACTCGTTAAGCAATCTTCGTCCCGAACGATAATATCCTGTGCTACATCCACTAATCGTCGTGTTAGATAGCCTGAATCTGCTGTTCGTAGAGCTGTATCTACTAATCCTTTTCGAGCTCCATATGAGGAAATGACGTATTCTGTAACTTTTAACCCTTCGCGGAAGTTACTTTTAATTGGTAGATCAATAATTTGACCTTGTGGATCAGCCATTAACCCGCGCATTCCTACAAGTTGACGGACTTGTGATATATTACCTCGTGCTCCCGAAAATGCCATTATATATAACGGGTTTAAGGGATCACTTTCACGAAAGTAAGTTAAGACATCGTCTTTTAAAGTATTACTAGCATTATTCCAAATGTCGATGACTTTTTGAAAACGTTCAACACTCGTGATGGTTCCACTATTATACTTTTGCTCCGTTGTTTCGACTTCATTGTTTGTTAAGCCAATTAATTGTCTTTTTCTATAAGGAACACGAAGATCTTCGGCGTTTAAGGATATACCAGAACGCGTTGCATAATGGAAAGTTAAATTTTTAACTTTATCCGCAATTAGTGAAGATTTAACGACTCCGTAACTATGAAAAGCTTGATACATTAAATCTTGTAATTTTCGTTTATTAACTACATCATTGTAAAATGTCAATTTTCTATTCATATTTTTTCGCTTTCGTTACTGCTAAATTTTTTACTGGAAGGAATAATTTAGAAGAATACGTCCTGGTGTAGTCCGTATATATTTTGAGACAATTTCGCCATTAGGGTTGGTTCTCACTTGTAAATACGAGGAGACAAATGTTCTCTCATTTTCTTTTTTCCTAGAAAGATTGTTGTAATCTGACTGTTGAATAGACTGATTATTTTTAATCCAAATGAACGTATGCAATGTAACTTGACCTTGTTGGTACGCTAATATAGCGTCCTCAAAACTTGCGAAATAGTAATCCTTTAGATATTGTTGGGTTGGATTATTTGCCGTGAGGTAAAAACAACCCAATACCATGTCTTGACTTGGAGTAATAATTGGTTCACCTGTTGCTGGCGATAAAAAATTATTTGGGGCTAACATTAGAATACGAGCTTCTGCTTGTGCTTCAAGACAAAGAGGAATATGGACGGCCATTTGATCGCCATCAAAATCGGCGTTAAAAGCAGGGCAAACTAATGGATGAAGTTTTATAGCTCGTCCCTCCACAAGAATTGGTTCAAATGATTGAATACCAAGTCGGTGCAAAGTTGGTGCTCGATTAAGTAAGATCGGATGTCCCTTCATTACTTGTGCTAAAATTTTCCATGTTAAGGCCGCATTTTTCTGAATAATATTTTTTGCTGCCTTAATATTATTGACTAGTCCTTCGTAAATTAATCGATGTATAACAAAAGGCTGAAAAAGTTCAATTGCCATCTCACGTGGTAATCCACATTGGTTCAATTTTAATTCCGGTCCAACAATAATTACAGATCGACCTGAGTAATCAACTCGTTTCCCCAACAAATTTTGACGAAATCGACCCTGTTTCCCTTCAATAATATCTGATAAGGATTTTAACGGTCGGTTGTTTAACCCAACTACAGCTCGACCTCGCTTACCATTATCGATTAAAGCATCAACTGCTTCTTGTAACATTCTTTTTTCGTTTCGGATTATCAATTCAGGGGCCATAATTTCTTGTAAACGAGCCAGCCTATTGTTTCGATTAATTACCCGCCGGTATAAATCGTTCAAATCAGAAGTTGCAAAACGTCCACCATCCAATTGAACCATTGGTCTTAAATCTGGTGGTAATACTGGGATAATTTTCAAGATCATCCATGAAGGATCACATTCAGATGCAATGAATTGATCAATGACTCGTAATCGTTTGATTAATTTTTCCCGGTCACTTCCTTTGGTTAATGGAATTGAAGTACGTAAGTTTCTTGATTCTGTCTTGAGGTCAAAATTTTCCATTAAGGTTTGAATGGCTTCAGCACCAATGGAAATTCCCACATCAGATTCTCCATCACAAGCATAATCAAATGCAACCCAATCCGTTTCGCCCAGGAGTTGCTTTTCTCGTAACTCTGTATTTGTGCCAACATTTGTAATAATGTATGAATTAAAATAGACAACCTGTTCTAATTCTTTTACCGAGATATTTAATATGGTTGCAATTTTACTTGGTCGACCTTTTACGTACCAGACGTGTGTTATAGGCGACGCAAGCTCAATAAAACCCATGCGATGCCGACGTACGTTTGATTCAATAACCTCAACCCCACAACGTTCACAAATAATGCCTTTATGACGTACACGTTTATATTTCCCACAATGACATTCCCAATCATTAACGGGACCGAAAATTCGTTCGCAAAATAACCCATGCATTTCCGGTTTTAAGGTTCGATAATTAATGGTTTCTGGTTTTGTGATTTCCCCAACTATTTGCCCACTTGGTAAAATTCGTTCTCCCCACTTTCGAATTCTGCTTGGCGAAGCCAAGTTAATTTTTACATAATCAAAAGCTCTTTCTATCCTTAACATAATATTTTAGAAAAAATAGTTATAACAATCTAAATCGAAAAGAAAGTTTATTAATATCAGTTACTTATACCAAAATAATTAGAAAAAGTTGGAAACTTTTGTTGTCTGAGAATTAACATAAAGTTCACTTGAAAATGAGCTATCCCCATTCTCGCAAGAATTGATACTTTCAGACAATTCTTCCATTAAATTAATTTCATTATCTTCTATTTTTTGATCTTGTTTTATTCCTACTTTATAAACAGCAATATCTAAACATAATGCTTGTAGCTCTCGCATTAGTACTTTAAAAGATTCGGGTGTCCCAGGTCGTGGAATTGGTCGACCTTTAACAATAGAGTTTAAAGTTTCATTTCGACCTTGCATGTCATCGGATTTAATCGTAAGTAATTCTTGTAACGTATAGGCAGCTCCAAAAGCTTCAAGAGCCCAGACTTCCATTTCTCCTAATCTTTGCCCCCCTTGCTGAGCACGGCCTCCTAATGGTTGCTGAGTCACGAGTGAATACGGTCCAGTTGAACGAGCGTGAATTTTATCATCTACAAGATGTACCAATTTAAGCATATAAGCTTTTCCTATGGTAATAGGATTTTGAAAATATTGGCCAGTTAAACCATCCCTTAGTAACACTTTTCCCGGGTAGTTTGGACTAAACAACCATGGTTTAGTTTCACTTGCTAATTTTAACTTTTTGTTTATAAGCCCACGTGAGGCCTCTACACCATACATTTCATCGAATGGGATAACTTTAAATCGCGCATTTAATTGTTCCGCAGCGACTCCTAATAGACATTCAAATATTTGTCCGACGTTCATTCGAGACGGTACACCTAATGGATTCAGTAAAATATCAATAGGTGTTCCATCGGGTAGAAAGGGCATATCTTGTCGCGGAAGTATTTTACTTATAATTCCTTTATTTCCATGACGCCCCGCCATCTTATCTCCAATTTGAATTTTTCGTGTTTGGGCAATATAAACTTTAATAACCTCGTTTGTCCCAGGTGGTAAATCATCTTTATTACTACGTGAAAATACTTTAATATCTAATACTCTCCCACATGTTCCATGTGGAAGTTTTAAAGAGGTATTGCGAATATCTCGTGACTTTTCACCAAAAATTGCTCGTAGTAATTTTCCTTCCGGTGGATAATCGGATTCGCCTTTTGGTGTTAATTTTCCAACCAGAATATCTCCTGGTTCAACCCATGTACCGATTTTAACAATTCCGTTATTGTCCAAGTTATTTACTGCAAATTCATTAACATTAGGCAAATCACGAGTAATTTCTTCTAATCCTAACTTCGTTTGCCGAATATCAACCTCGAATTTTTCTATATGAATTGAAGTGAAAAGATCGTCATAAATTAATTTTTCACTTACAACAAAGGCATCTTCATAGTTATATCCTTCCCATGGCATATATCCAATCAGAATATTTTGTCCTACTGCTAATTCACCACCTTGCGTTGATGCCCCATCTGCTAAAATTTGGCCCGTAAATACCTTTTCATTAATACAAACGATGGGTTCGTGGTTGATACAAGTATCTTGATTTGAACGTTGATACTTATTTAGACCATATTGACTGACATTTCCCCCTCTATCCGTTACAGATATATAGCCCTTTTTTAACTTACTTATCTTTCCAGTATGTAAACTTAATACAGTCATGCCCGAGTCTCGAGCTGTTTGTCCCTCTAGCCCTGTCCCAATAAGAGGCGCATCAGAATATAATAGTGGGACAGATTGACGTTGCATATTCGAACCCATAAGTGCACGATTCGCGTCATCATGTTCTAAAAATGGAATAAGTGAAGCAGCTAATGACACAACTTGAAGTGGAGACACGGCAACATAATCAACATCTGAAGAATTGACTGTTATCAATTCTTGATTGTATCGAACAGGAATTCGGGGCTCTGCAATATGACCTGTTTCTTGGATAATTAAATCTCCAGCTGCAAGACGATACTTATCTTCATCAGTGGCATTTAAATATATTGGAAAATTGCCATTAATTACTCGCCCTTGTTCAACTTTATAAAATGGGGTTTCAATAAATCCATATGAATTGATACGTCCATATGTTGAGAGTGAACCAATTAAACCAGCATTTGGTCCTTCAGGGGTTTCTACTGGACAAATTCTTCCATATTGACTTGGATGAATATCACGTACGGCAAACCCTGCACGATCACGTGTAATACCTCCTGGGCCTAATACCGATAAACGTCTTTTGTGAGTTAACTCCGCTAAGGGATTTGTTTGATCCATAAATTGCGATAAGGGGTTCGAACCAAAGAATTCACGAATAGAAGAGACAAGAGGTTTGGGATTAATCAAGATATTCACTCGCAAATATTTTTGTTCACAAATAGTCATCCGCTCACGCACAATTCTTTCTAATCGGTTTAAACCAATACGAACTTGATTTTGAAGTAGCTCACCTACTGATCGAATTCGTCGATTACCAAGATGATCAATATCATCTTCAACTGTGGGTGTTAGACGAAATTTAATTAATTCATTAATAATTGCTAGGACATCGTTTGGAAGTAAAATTCTAATATTTTCTGGCGTCTCTAAATTCAACTTTTTATTAAGCTTATGACGCCCTACGCAACCTAAATCATAACGTTTAGGATCAAAAAACTTCGAATATAATAATTGTTGTCCACCTTTAATAGTTGCTGGTTCGCCTGGTCTAAGTTTGTTATGAACTTCTAGAAACGCTTCGTCTAAATCTTGGATTACTGTTGATTGTAAGGTTTTTTGAAAATAATCAGGGTGGGTTAAACTACTTAAAATTTCGTCATCGTGTAAACCTAAAGCTTTTAAGAACACAGAGCCGGATAGCTTTTTTGCTTTGTCGACTTTAACATGCACAAGTTCATCTTATCAATTTCAAATTTTACCCATGTGCCACGATTTGAAATTAAACTAGCAGTATAAACATATGAATTCTGCTTTCCAGCTTCCCGTTTATAATAGATTCCTGGACTCCGAACAATCTGGTTAATAATAATTCGTTCAATTCCATTAACTAAAAAGGTTCCTGCATTTGTCATTAAAGGTATATCACCTAAAAATACTTCACCCTTTTTACTTTCAGAGGTAGCTAAATAATTTAGTTTTGCAACAATGTAAAGACGTATACTATATGTTGTATCACGCCTTTTTGCTTCGGTTAAAGAGTACTTTGGTCGTTTTATTTTATATTGTTTTGCAGACAAACTTAATTCTAATTCCCCTGAATAATCCCGAATGGCAGCGAAATTTTCAATTTCTTGGAGTAGTCCTTTTTCAAGAAACCAACAGAAGCTAATACGCTGAATTTCTAACAAATTGGGCAGAAGGCATCGATAAATATTTTGGTTTAAATTAAGCATTAGGGTTTTGTTTTATCAACCAATATAAATACGTGGAATTAAATGTTATCAAAAGTTGAATTATTAATACATCCTTGACGGTTATGTATACACTTAAAGTGTAGAATAAAAGAAAAGACTGACCTACGAGAAATTTGTGTTTTGGTATTTTTGAAACATATATCCAGTTCCACGCGCAGTTATTATTAAATCTGGATTGCTTGGATCTTCTTCTAACTTTGATCTTAGGCGAGAAATATGAACATCAACTACCCGCGTATCTAAATAACGTTCCGGACTATAACCCCAAATACTGTCTAGAATTGTCGATCTAGAAAGACGTTCACCAGCGTTACTAATAAGTAATTCTAAAAGGTTAAATTCCATCCCTGTTAGTTTAATACGCTCTTTACCTTTAAATACTTGTCGTTTGTTCGTATCAATTTCGAGATCGCCGAACTGAAGAATATTTTTATTGGGGTATGGAAAAGGTGCAGAATATGTGAATTTAGTTCGTCGTAAGACTGAACGGATACGTGCTTCAAGCTCTTTTGGTGAAAATGGTTTTATCATATAATCATCTGAGCCAAGCTCTAACCCCATTACACGGTCTGAGATATCACCTAAGGCGGTCAGCATTATAATCGGAACTTGGGATTCTTTTCTAATTTCATTACAAACATCATACCCATCAATCTTGGGTAGCATAATATCAAGAATAATGAGGTTCGGTTGTTCCTTTTTAAATAAAAATAAAGCTTCTTCTGCATTTGCTGCGAGAAAAACTGTATATCCTCGAATAGAGAGGCGCGTTTCCAGAATTTGACGAATTGTTACTTCATCATCGACAATAAGAATTTTTTCGTTAGATATTTTCAAGGGTATAAGAAACGAATAATTTTATTAAGAGAGAGAATCGCAAGTAACATTAGCATAGTACAGACTTTCAAAAGTTAATTAAGATATGCTATACTTTTCTTTATAGAATACAATCGTAGGCGAGCGTAGCCAAGTGGTTAAGGCACTGGGTTGTGGTTCCAGCATTCGCGGGTTCGATTCCCGTCGTTCGCCCTATTTATAAAAAAAGTTACTATTTAATAATCCATTGGTTAAAGCCAAGATAAGCTAGGTTTTGAGTTGATTTTGTAAACTTTATACAAGACTTTTCGTTTACCTTTTTTACGCCCACGTTAATCCATTGGAAATTTTTAAATTTGTTATCCCGCCACTAAAGTACCTTTGCCATTTTAACTTGCTAGGGGTAAGTAAGGTAAGACCGAATAATAGCCTCATAATCATATGTCTTGGTATCAAAAACTTATCCGCTTTAACAAATTCATCCTGTGCTAGATGCGAATTGAATTATGAATAAAACGGGAGGAAAAAAATGCGTTGGATTTGAGATAGCTCGTCCCACATCAACAAAGTACTTATAATTTTAAGGCTTAACATTATAAAATTAAGTAAACTAATTGTAACTATAAAATATAGGCTTGTCTATTCAATTAATCTACTAGGTATCCAGTTAATGAGCCCATCAGGGCTCAAATTGCCAAACTAGTTAGAATAAGTATAGAACAAGAGCTTATCGCTTACAGATCTTCAATTCACGGAACCAATCAGTCGTTTATCTAAAAGTAACGAGATTGCAATTGGGAAAATTGTTGGG
>Ga0115101_1441432_pt1 | contig 12679 bp, 18 predicted proteins | sample MBTome_4_FD_89645 | JGI IMG/M metagenome (GOLD analysis project Ga0115101, IMG submission 89645) | Marine eukaryotic communities from Pacific Ocean to study complex ecological interactions - MBTS_20Mar14_M1_3um Metatranscriptome... | ecosystem: Environmental > Aquatic > Marine > Oceanic | place... | reverse complement strand
CATAAATGAATGTTTTTAAGACTGAAAATTAACTAAACTCTAAGAAAGAGCCTAATAATTTATGAGATAGATCAATATCTAAGAGCGAGGAAACAGGCAACTCCAGCTCTGATCCATTCGTCTTACTCTCTATCAGATGGAAGCTCAATCCACATAACGAAGTTAGTGGAGTGACCAGTTGTAGAGAGAGTACCGGTTCTGCTCAACACCTTGTAAACGGGTGTCATGTAGATGCCGGTATCTGGAACAGCTCTCTCTTCTTTAGGAATGAGCGCCAAGAGAGGCAATTCAACGAAGAGCTTCTTTGGAGTTGAATCGTTTAAGAGATGAGTTTCGTAATCCCATTTACATCCTTCTAAGAAGATACCATAGACGACGCAGCCACTTTCTGGCTTAGAGGTGATCTGAGTATGATCAATTTCATCTCTAATAACGAAATCGAAAGCAAGCTTATCTACAGCGATGGTATTAGCTCTAGCATAGTTTTGGACGGTTCCAGTAAAGAAGGCTTGTGGGAAGAAGAATCCTGACACCCAGAAGACATTAGGAGTACCGTTGGTGATCCAAGATGTCAAGAAATCGACTCTAGCATTGCAATCTTCAATCCAAGAAGCGAGTGGTTTGAGAGACAAGAAGCCTTTCTTAGTCCAAGTTGGTGGCACTCTGTTGTCAAAGATAGCATTAGACATCAATTCAAGATCTTCACTCATGACGACCTCTCCGACAAGAGCTCTTCTAACCTACTTGAGCATGATTGCCATATCTGCAAGAAGAGCGTTATATCTAACACACTCCTAGAAGAGGACAGTATTCATGGACTCGTTATAGCTGGTTGGGAATGCCTTGGAAACAGCCTCAAGATTGAATACTGGTGGAGCTCTGCTTTAGATATCCTTGGCCATCTTGTCGATGATTTCCTCTCTGGTCAAACCACTACCTGCGCTGGCTCTTGGTTGCATGCTCAATACGTTAGACAGAAGAGCACTAGTCTCATTTTGAGAAGTAGTAATCTCAGCGTTCTCATGGAGACCAAAAGCCTCTGGCTTTGGATTGAGTGGGAGAGACTTGATATAGTCAATGTAATCATCCTTTTCTCCTGGCTCAATGACGTGATAGAGACCACTGGTTGAGTACTTGTGACCAGTATTCATGGCTCCTGGGCAGATATAAGTCTTCAAAATGGTGGAGATGAGACGGGAGTCCTTGTCGTCTGTTACACGACCTCCATAGTTTACCTCAGCACCAATATAGTTGAGTACCTTGTATGGAACTTCAGAGTAACTCTCAACAAAGATCTTGAGCTGCTTTCTAGAGACCATGAGATCCTCATTGGTGAAGGCATATGGGATGTTCCAACCGATTGGTCCGAACTTTCTTCTATCCTAGACGATGGCGTGGAAGAAGCAGAAACCGAAGAGGAGTCTCTTTACTGGATCTGGCTTTTCACAAGTCTCCTCGTAATCTTTCCAGTCGAGAGCCTCATAGGTACCAAGGACGTTCTATTTAAGACCGCTTGGTGGCTCCAAGGTCATCTTTACAGAGTTCTGCAAGACAGATACTGGGAAAGACTTGGAGGGCATGGAAGTCATCCAGAGTCTGAAATCTCTATGATTGCTGTCATCAAGGTTCTCGACAATCTTCTCAAGCTTGGGCATGAAAGAAGTAGCAAGATGGCAGTTCATCATGAGAGCCCATCCACCTCTAGCAGCGTTATCATTGATACAGTTCTCAGCTTTCTTATCCTGTCCTCTACCAAGTGAAATGGTATCGAACTTCTTGGACATGTTCATTTCCTCTGCGAATCTAACGAAGTCATTAACTGGATCAGACCCTGCGGAAAGGACGAAGATGAGTGGAACGGTGACGGAAGCATCTTTGAAGGACTTGGCAAGAGAGAATGTTGGTGGCTCAATGAATTAGCTACCGATCTTCTCAGTTACGAAGTTTTGGACGGCAAGAGGAATCTTATCTGGTCTGATACTCTTGAGAACGATCATCTTTTGGAAGTACTCAAGTTTCTCGTTCCATGGAGCTGGAAGATCGACGTTATGAGGCTCCTCAGAATCGAAGATTTTTTGATACTCCTTGTTGTTCTCCATGAAGGAGCGATCAAAACCTTTAAGAGCATCAAGTTGACTCATGCAGTAGAGTTGCTTGTAGGTTTCGGCCCACTCAAGATCTCCAAGCCAATCAGTTGGGTTCTTTGGAACGTCAATTGCTCCTGATGGACCAGCAAGGAAGAATCTCCATTCTAGAGGATCCATAAGCTTGTCTCCGAAAAGAATCTGAACAGCCAAGATCAAAGAGAATAAGAGCTTGTGCTTTTCGAAAAGAGATCTACACACGTTGTCATACAAAGAAAGAGTGAAATGATCATTCAGAGCCTTGATACGTCCTGGAGCATCGGGTGCCTTTGGTGAGTTGTCAACTGATGATCCGAAGAGAGTTGCGAACCATTGAAGAGAATACTGATACATGGGGTCAATGACAGCAAGATCAATAATGGTGAAGAACAAAACACTTGCTCTGTAGGCAACTGGTCTGTAAATTTCTCTAGTCTTATCGATCTCCTTTTCAGTAATTTCGGACTCAGCAAGACGCTTCTTGATATCAGTCGATGTAACCTCCGACTCCTCGAGAATAATAATGAGGTCATCATCTTCAAGGATATCGGCGATGTTTTCATTCTTTGTGAGACCATTGAGAATCTTATCTTCAATCTCGACAAGTGTCTTGGCTGCTTGAGCGTTCTAGGTGACAATCATATCCTTCTTCTTTTGGAGATCGGGCATCTCCTGACCAATGAACTAGTTAAGCATCTACTCCTCAAGACCGAATGGAGTAATGGCAAAGTTCAGAATGGTGACCTTTACGGATGTCTCTGGAGAGTAGTGAGGATTTGGCAGGGTACTCGTCATCAAGAACTTGAAGTTTTGATTATAAGGAATACTCTTATCACCGAGACGTAGCTGACCACTCTTGTCAACTTGTTTCAGAAGAATGGGCTCAAGTGCTGGATCGAGCTCTTCACCTACATTTTCGATGAGGACCCACTTACCGAATTGGATACCAAGTTCGAGGTTTCTCAATAGGTTACTATCAGACATTTTGAAAATGTCAAGGCCATCGGCGGCATCAACACCGAATTTCTTGATGAATTTGTTTGCCTGATTTTGTGGATCAATCATGAGTGGCCATCTTCTTGAACCGAACATGATGATACCGTTCTCGATAGAAAGGTTATCAGAAGGAAGACTTGCAGCATTCCACATCTTGGTCTCAACTGGATCTTCAAGAAGCTGTTTCATGGAGATGTCGGGCAAGAGAATAATACCATTTTCCTCGATTTGCTTTCTCCACAATGTTTCAAGTTCAGATCTGAATTTGGCAGTAAAAGCTCCGGAGTATGCCATCATACCTGCAGCAACGAGGCAGTTACCAATGAGGAAACTGTAGTCTTTGGTGAGTTTTGCGACGGTCAATGTCCAACGCTCCTTCTCACCTGCGAGACCACGGATGATCTTACCAGCTCTATCTAACTTTTTCATACAATCATCAATCTATTTCTAAAGTTTTGACATGAGTTCCGTCTTCTCGGCGGCCATTCTCTCGAGACCATCGATCTTGTCGACAACCTACTTCAATCTGGCTCTCTTTTCGGCGAGACTCTTTCTGACGATAGCAAGCATTTCGTTCATCTCCTTGACCTTAGCTCTCTTGGGGTTAACGATCTTAAGGAGTTCATGATAGGACATCATAGCTTTGGACCATTTGAGGATGGCGACCAGGGCCTAAGAAGCACTCTTTACTTTTTCCATGGTGAAGTTTTCGGAGTTAATGATGGCATTTACACGAACGACGACTTTCTCACTGATGCTCTCTTTGTCGTAATCTTTCATGTCTTGCATGAATTTACCTGGGTTGTTAAGAAGACCAGTTCTGGCGCATTCGAAGAAACCACCCTCGTCACCTTCGACTTTGTTCTTTTGTTCCTTCTTTGGTTTAAGACCCATCATATTGCATGAGACTTCCATACCAAGAACAACAGCTGGTGTTGGTTTTTTAATACCGGCAAGAATATAGAAATCATCTTTTTTGAGTTCTCTCAAGACTGCAGCAGCTTCTTCCAAAAGTGGAGTAGCCTTACCTAGCTCGGTCTCTGCATCACCTTTAAGAACTTCAGCTTCTGCCTCTTGTGTAGAAGCCTCAGCTTCATCCTTGGCGACGATCTCTTTTTCTTGATCTGCATCAGCCTTATCAACTTCAAGTTGAGCCATTGTAGCAGTTACATCCTTCTTTGTGACCTCAAGCTCTGGAGCCATCTTGTCGATATGCTCTTTCAAAAGAGCAATCTCAACACCTGCTTTCTCAAGTACGAGAAGACCTTGAACGAGTCTGTTCTTGGAGAAGTTAATGGTCTTTCTCTTTCTTCTGAGGATGGTTGCATAGGCAGCAAGAAGTTCAAGGAAAGAGGTTGGGGTTACATAGTTTTGTCTGTTGAGTTGATCTTTGAATTCAAGAGATTTAACCTCGACAGATTTATGAATGTTTTTGAACATGGTAACGCAGCCATCAAGATTGTCCTCAAGTTCAAGATCCTCAGCGATGATTTGACCACGACCTACACCCAAGAGAGCCTCCTCTGGCCATTCAGAGAACCAATCGATGGTACAGCAGTTGACAAGAGATGGGAACTTTCTCAACCTAGATCTGAAGACTTCACCGAGTGGACTCATTGCAATGATCATGTGAATATTCCTCTTAACTTGACTCAAGTAGCAAGAGAACATGTTCATCTTACTGACTTGTAAGTTCTTCTCCATGCAAATGAGTTTACCAATCTTGAAAATTGGCTCGAAATCCTCGTTCTTGTATAGATTTGGGATATCACCGGAGTTAAGAACGTTGTTAATATCCTCTAGCATTTGTTCATTTACAATTTGAGTATCGACGAAAAGGAAAGATGTTTACTTGTTCTCAACACCAGCTTGCATGAGAGCCTTTTTGGCATCATCACGCCAGTTTTGCATGTTATAACCTTTAACGACCTCAATTTGGAAGAGCTTGTAGTTGGCCATGAATGTGGCGAGTCTGGAAAGAGATTGTCTTCCACTACCTCCTACACCGAGAAGAAGGGCATTTCCAAGTGGTTGTCTAATGACTCTTGTGATTCTAGATACATGATCACAAGCATCAAGGAACATGACAAGCTTCATTTGGGTCTTTACAGAGCCGTTATATTCTTCAAGATATTCAATTACCTTGTCGACAAGAATTTGAGTATCAGTAATTTGTCTATAGATTCTGGTCTCAGCATCAATACCGTCCATGTAGTCACCATAAATAATCCTATTGGCATTCATGAGCGCCTCTTTCTCGAGTTTGAAAGTCTCGCAAGATTCTTTGACCAAAATGCCTTCAAGCCATTTTCTGTCAACGTTATCAATAAGACGATCTCCGAATACTCTGGTGTTTTCGTGCACCCACATACGAGCAAGATGAACTGGCTCATATTGGTGGCGTCTATCAGCTGTACAGAGACCTTAGGCAATTCTGGAGATATCTCTAAGGTTGAATGTATAGTGAGACTTGTTTGGAGTTGGCTTCAGTGGACCATTCAGGACTTGGTCATATACTTTCAAAGTAATCTCAATCAATGGGGCAATTGAGTCTTTGATCTCTTGACTGAAGTTGAAATAGAAGGCATTGATAATGGTGTCGAAGATAGTGTTCATACTCTCGGCTTGCAAGTCGGTATAGGTGATGACATTGAAGTGACGTTGGAAACGAGGAGTGATGACAGACCTACCACCGCCTGGTGGACCCATGGCAGTCACGAATCTGATATCCTCGATTCTGTTGAATGGCTTCTCCTTCGACTTTCTATCATACCAACCCTTATGATCCATGAACTATCTAAGAAGTTCGAGAGGTGGCTAGGCACCATATTCTTCCTTCTTTGGCATGTTCAGATCATCGACGAAAACAATGAATTTCTTTCCGACTGGTGGTCCATAAACTCCCTTTCTCCTCTTCTCGAATTTTTCATCAAGGAAATCTTGAGTCTGATTTGCCGAGGTCTAGGCGGAGAATGTCATGAAGAGGGTCTAGAATTCTTCTGGAAGCTCGTAAACAAGCATTTCGGCTGTGTTCACAGACTTTCCTGTACCAGTTGGACCTGGGCACATGACGTGTTTACCTCCCATGAGTAAGAGCTTGACAAGATATTTAGATCTTACAGAGTCTTGAGTTGGAACAAGAATCTCATTGAAAGACACTTTGATGTCAACTTAGTATTCCTTGATCGTTTCGAGCCATGGCATCCATTTCTTTTGATTAATATCGAATTGATAGTCATGGACTAGTTTATCTGCTGGGAAATCAGTAATACCGAGCTTTGGAATGATTGATCTGAACCATTTGTCGAACTTTTCTCTTCCTACTAAGTTAGTTGTGCAACCAATCGACCAGATGGCAGAGAACAAGAAGAGTTGTGGACAAATGCTAAGGAGCTCTTCAATCTTTTCGCCAGTGATTTTCTTAATCTCGGTTTCGACATAATCAGCCAAGTAGCAGTCCATAATTCTGAACAAACTTTGAATGATGTTGTTGTCGCAAGTTACAACTGGCTCCAGGACGTCGTGTCTAAGGAAATAGCAACCATCTTCTAGGATGACATCTCCAAGGAATTAGAGTTTTTCCTTAACAGCTGGATTTGAGTAACATCTAGGTGGAAGGGTGTTGAGCCAAGATGTAAAGTATGGCTTGAGACCGATGGAAACTGGCTCCATATAGACCATACCGCAACGGGATACAGTAGCAGGAGATGCGACAGATAAATCTTCGACCTCAAACATCATGGTCATCATCGGGGTAAGAGTAATGATCTGACCAGAGTTAAGGCACAATTTCTTGTTGTCATCAAGTACAGTGTTCATGTTTTCAATCCAAATAGCATCTACTGGTCCATCGAACATGACCCAATGCTTGTCTGGAGACTCATCCTTGGTGCAATCCAAAACGAGTTTGGCGAGGACACCATCTTGCCACTCAGTGGTTTGAGGATCAACGAATCCGTAAAGCTGACCCATTGTAATAGATTTAGGGTTCATAATATCTACATGGACTTTTTCGAATTTCTCCTAGTCTGAAAGTTGAGAGCAGGCATGGGCAAGAACTTTGTAGTTACTGGTCTTTCCACCACCGGTAGGTCCGACAATCATGAGACCATGACGTACTTGAATTGTATCATAAAGTTGCATGATCTTTTGATAGAAAAGATCAACGATTTGAACGTTGTACTTCTCACAAGAAATTTTGATGGCTTTATCAAGATCACCATAATCAACTTCTGGCTTTGAGATACCTGGGAAGAGATCGATAATAATGTTCTCAAACAATGGGATATCATCCTTCAAGAATTTGGGGACATTGACATCTCTCAAGGCTCTCAGAAGAAGCTGATGCTCATTTGTATCTGGGAAATCGGCTTTGAGGAGACCAGCTGCATTAATGACAGATCTTACAGCTCTCATACCATAATCATAATGATCTTGAGAGGAAAGTTGCTCAGAACTGAGTTTGAAAGTGGTGACCATCTTCTTGGCGAGAATTCTACCTTCAAGGAAACCGAAGGAGTAAAGCATGATTTCACCAATTAGAGCATAATCAGGAACCATCATAGCGACTGGTCTGAACAGAGCCTTAAGGTTATCTGGAAGTTCAGAACGTCCAGCATAACCTGGGTTCATGGTAATGAAAACACAGAATGTTGGCTTCATCTTGATGAGACTTTCTTCGAAGACGATTTCTGGAAGTCCGCTACTTTTAGCTCCGAAAAGAACCAAAAGTTATTGTGCAATAACAGACAGTACCTCAATGTTAATTCTGTTGAATTCATCGAAGCATGCCCAAGCACCAGCAGAGGTCAAACCCTTAAAGAATTTGGCAACCATGATGTGATCCATACCATCAGAACAGTTGAAGACGACGCACTATTTAGCGAGGGCCTTGGCAAGATCTTTTGTTGACTCAGTCTTACCTGTACCGGCAGGACCAGCTGGAGCACCACCAAGATCGAGGGAAAGAGCACCCATGAGAGTCATGTAGCATTTATCTGTGAGAGGGGTAATAACAAGTCTCATGGAGTTACCGAGATACTCGTAACCGTATGGGAAGTTGGTCTGAACACACTTGACATAGCAGTCATCATTCTCCCAGTAGTATCTCAGCTGTGAGATCCACTCGAAAGCACCGACATCATCAACTTCCATCTGGACAAGCTTACCAAGTACATCCTTGGCGTGTACATCAATGACAATAAGAGCATTAAGAGTCATCTTTTGTTGTTTGGTAAGTTTTTGTCTTACAAGAACGACAGATTCAGTGAGCTGGTTCTCAAGGAATTGGAAGTACTTCTTTACACCTAGAGCTCCCTCTTCTCTGATGTGATCCTCTACGTGGGTAGTCCAATGGACCTGAGATCCATTCAAGACACACATACCTGGATGATTTTTGACCCATTCAGTTCTTGGAACTTCGGTGTAGTTCTCAATAGACAAGAGAAGGACATGTCTAACTGATGAAGTCATCTACTTCTCGACATCACCCATCCAGTATTCGACATTTCTGTCTTTTGGATCAATCTTTTTGACAAATTCGACTTCTTCTGCCTCGGCGGAAATCATTTTAACCATGGTATCATCATCTTTGAATTCGAGATCGGCAATAGCCTCGAATACCTTTCTTAGATGGGGTCTAACATTTCTTACTTCTTTGGTCTGGGACAGGATCTCAAGCAACTCATCATTTGAGAGGAAGTAGAATCTAGCGAATACGGATCTTTTCTTCTCAAGATAGTCGGCAAGACCCTTCTGTACGATTTCAAGGTTCTTGTTTGCTTCTTAGAATTTCTCTTTGAGGCCTTCTTTGGAGCACACGAAGAGGATGCTTGGGTTGGCCTTAGCAAGATTAATTTGTTGTCTCCAGGTGGAGTCCACAGACTTGAATCTCTTAGTCTCTTGGGGCAGCTGTTTCATGATATCTGGGGAGTCAAAGATGGGTTGGAGATACATCCACTGACCTTGACATTTAACCCACTCTTCAAGAGTATCGGAAACAAGGAGCAACTTAGTGCTCCAGTTTTCAATGTCTTCTTCAAATGGTTTTTTGAAGGGAGAGAACTGCATGGCTTGAGTTGTGACGATGTGCTCATCAAGCATTTGAACTGCATCATCGAAGGCGGAAATGTAGTTGGTGGTGGTAGTCTTGAACTATGGTAGGGCGAAGTTAAGGCCTTCCCATTCTCCTTGCATCTTAGTCAAACTCTTTTCGATGTGATTCTCCTTGTAGGCTCTTTCACCTACGTCTTCACAAAGCTCGGTGTGACTGACGAGACCAACCTCAACACACTTATTGAGAGTGAAGTTTTCATCTGGTCTGATGTCGAATCCTACAGCTTTGGAGATTTGGTCCCAATGTCTATCGACCATACCTTCTTTTCTCAAGGAAAGTGCAATAGGAACGATTGGTTTGAATTCATCAATTTTAGCTTTCATGTCAGCAGCATTTTGGAGGATCTTAGGGTGGCCCTTGTCTTTGAAGTATCTCACGACTTGACCCATTGCTTTCATGACATTTTCGAAAGTGGTTTCGAGCTCTTCTGGTTCGATTTCGTCCCAAGCGCCTTCAGTCCAGGCTTTGTGTCTAACGAACCAAGTACGGGTGTTCAACCAGAGATTGGAGTAGGGTTGGAAGTCTTTCATTGCGTCACTTAATCTGCTGTAGTTCTTCTGTTCCTTACCGACCAAGAATTCTTGTTGGTTATATTTTCTGGATCTCTCGAGGCATTCTTACATACGCTCATTGACAGATTCGACGGCAACAGCAATCTCATCATATTTGTTGATATCGTCATAGGAAGCGAATCCTGCAACAGTGATGGCAAGAGAATCGAGAGTCTCTTCGAATTCTTCTTGTTCTTGCTCCATTTCCTTAATGAAGGCCTCCTTTTGTTTCTCAAGGACTTGAGTTTGCGTTTCAATGGTCTCCATAATCTTGACTGGGGATCCATAGAGTGACCACTTGTTGTCATTCTCACCGCCAGAGAACTCGTAGTTGAATTCATTGCAGATGTCATAGATTCTCATACAACCATCAATTTCGATCTTGAGCTTCTCAATAACGATACCGATGTCACTGATATACTTCTTGATCTCAGTGAGCTCCTCAATGTTCTTTGGCTGAGTCAAGATTTTATCTTGGATCTTAGCGAATTGAGTGGAGATGTCGTAGTTTTTCTCGATGGCTCTGTTGGCAATCAATTTGATTTCCTTCTCGACGATTGTTTGATACTTGCCGACATATCCGTTTCTGATATCCTTGATATTGATTTCAAAGATTGAAACGAAGACTTCCTCAGGGATTCTCTCTTTGAGTTCCTCCTCAAGCTGTCTATGTCTGAAGATATCATTTCTGAGCCATTCGGCATCAACTGGCTCTTAACCCTCCTCAACATTGTCAAGGCCGCTGACATATTTGTCTGGGTTGAGTTTTTGTTCAGTCTCGAACTGGGAGAATGTCTGATTATACTCGAAGAGTGGTTAAATGGCCTTGGTAAGAGCAGTTTTGATGGTGTCATAAGCATCCCACAACCAGGTGTACTCGTCTGGAAGCACTGACTTTTTGTCTGGGTTAATTGGCTTTGGTTTTTGGCGTGGTCTTACTGGAGCCTTAAGAGTCTTTCCATGGTTTTTGAAAAGGTGTCTCAAAAGATGTGGCTCGAGTTGAGGAATGTGCTGGAGGCACTCAATACCATCATCAAAGACCTACATGATCTTGGTGACGATATCCTCTGGGTTGGTTGAATAAGTTGGGATCAAGGAACCAGTTTTGAGGATAAGATCCAAGACGAAGAGGGGCTCTGGGTCCTTGTTCTTATCGAACATCTTATGGAGCATTTACATGGTTTGTTGCATCTCATTTTGTTCTTTGGCGGGAATATCCTTGAATGGCATCTCCTCAAAGTCGCTGTCTTCAGCAGAGATTTCCTTCTTCTTGAAGGTGTTGATAACCTCTTTGGTTGAAACAATCTTGGTATCCTCTGGGCAGAATTTCAAGATGAAGTCAACGAATTCATGAACGGACTCTCTGCTCAAGGTAAGGACGGCGTCTTGCATCATGAAGTTGACAAGGGTCAAGAATTTCTTGAGTTTACCGAACTCATAAGTCTCTTTGGAGGTCTCATGGATGTTGAACCAACCCTTGCCGACATCATCGAAGGAAGCCTTGATAATCTTAGCAAGTCTTAGAATCCAGCCTTGCTCACCAGTGTTGTGGATGATCGTAGCAATGGAGGATGATTGAATCTGCTTGAATTCCTCAACTCTCATTGTCTTAGAGCTTTGAACATTGAAGATTCTATTCTCCTTGAGCAAGAGGTTGCAATCAGTTCTGATTTCGACCATGGCTCTGATAGCTTCTTCCTTAATGTACAGAGACTTAAAGCAGAAATTGGAGAATTGTTCTGGGAAATCGTGCTGAGGAATTGGGACCATTCCAAAGTATGGGGTTTCCTTTGGTGGTGCGTTCTCAGGGAGTTGAAGGTTGGCTGGGATCATATCCTTAAGCTCCTCTTCAGATTTCTCAAGAGTCTTCTCCATGATGATCTTATTCATAGTTCTAGCAAAGTCTTGGTTCACCTCGTACATGATGCCAGTTGTATCGACATTTTGGCGGGATTTCAAGTAGCGAGAAGCAGTGGCCATATGGATGATTCTGCTGATTTGCTCTGGATCAAGTTCAGAGAGGTCTTCTATTGGCATGTTGTCAATGAAGAAGTTATATCTGATTTGAGAGTCAGCGAAGATTCTCTCTTGGTGGGCTTGAGCCACTCTTTGAGCGAAGATTCTTGGGTCTTCAGAGTTGAAGAGAAGATTGATTCTCGTGAGTTCAACATACTCGCCAGTCATGTCCCACTGACCGCAGTATACTGTTCTCTGGTCGTCCCAAGACTCGATAAGGACAGCTTTCCATTCACAAGAGCCATCATCATTCTTGAAGAGACCTTGAGCTGGAATTGGAGCAACATGGCCCTCTTAGTCGACTCCTAGCTCGATCCACTCTTGTGGGAGACGGCAATCATACTCGAGATCATCGAATGGTTCGAGTGGAAGCCAATCAGCTTGATTTGGCGCTGGGTTTCTGTAATCTATTCCAAGCTCAAGAAGAAGCTCCTCGATATCGAGAGATGCGAAAAGCTTTCTTTGACGATCGATAACGACCTTTCTTGGTGGTTTACCGGGGATAGGCAGGAATGGCTCCATGACCTTTGGGTCTGGATCGGCAACTCCTTCTCTCTTTCTAGAGTAGAAACCTTGGTTGACATTTGGGTTTCTGAAGTAGTTCTTGCCGACGATCTTGACCTCTTCGGTGAGAGCTCCTGTATCCTACTCGGCCTGCTTAGCCCTTTTTGCAGCAGCGGCTTTGATGCCCCTAGCTCTTGGAATTCTTTACTTAGCGTTTGCTTCGATCAGGTTCGAGTTTTGTGGACCCGTGGTTGATACAAGCTTGAGGTTCTCTGCGTCCTCGGTGGCGAGAATTTCAGAGTAGATACCTCTTTGTTTTGGAATATCGTCTTACATGTTGTTCTTTGGTGATATTCTGAAAAATTCAAATTTCT
>Ga0115101_1240203_pt1 | contig 12808 bp, 2 predicted proteins | sample MBTome_4_FD_89645 | JGI IMG/M metagenome (GOLD analysis project Ga0115101, IMG submission 89645) | Marine eukaryotic communities from Pacific Ocean to study complex ecological interactions - MBTS_20Mar14_M1_3um Metatranscriptome... | ecosystem: Environmental > Aquatic > Marine > Oceanic | place... | reverse complement strand
GTCCATCTTGAATAGAAATTAACAACAAATGTATTGAAGGTAAAAACTGATTTTTTCGCTTTACTTCGCTCGAATTGTGCAACAACAACATTTTGAAGAATATGGACCAAGTTGAATTTGACTGCAGGCCATCAGAATAATATTTACATAAATAACCAACCATTTCTACTGTAATATACATGAGAGGGTTAACAAAGGTTTCAAAACAATAAATAAGATGAGCCGTAGTTTGGGTGACATACCCGATACCCAAACTAAAGGTCTCTTATCAGATATTAGGATAAAAATCAACAGGACTGTGGTGGGTGGGCAATGTCCCTTTCCTTGGCCAGTTTGGGGTCTTTTTTTTTATAAAAAATCTGTGTTTTTTGTCTTTTACTTGCTGCCTTGAATTACAGTCTTAAGTTTTATTTACAATCACTTTGACATTGCAAGTGCTAAGCTAAGATCTTAGTCCAAGTTTTGTTCTCAGGACTAAAATTAACATGTAAAAAAAGATTTTTTTTTATCAAACTAAACTTAACAGATTTACAGATTTGGGCGCCCACAAATGTAATAGGAATCATTGAAGTATATTAGAAAACAACCAGGATACCCTTGCACTGCTGAGAGTTAACCCTACTGAAGTTGAGAAGGTATAGAAAATTGTAAAATACAGAGAGTGTCGAAAATTTCGACTTCCCACAGTCTTCCTCAAGTTGGATCTGATCTTGGTAGGGTCAACCCCAGCCTCTGACCAAAGAGTTGTTACAGAAACAACATTATCACAGTTAGAATATAATAATGCACTTATTATCAGTTGGCTTCAACTTGGTGGAAGTTTCAATGACTTCTTCAGCATGATGTGGTCTGCTGGACCCTACAGTTCTGATCAATCAAAAGAATTGCTATTTTTCACTGTCACTGTCACTAGCTATCTTTTTTTCTGATCACAGGGAAAGAAGACACTTTTGATGTTAAGTCTGAGCGAGCGCGTATGAAAAAATTGTTTATTCTTATTTCATCTTCACTTGCTCAATGCTTGGAGAAGCTCATTCAGACTGATTTCACCGTCTCTGTCATGGTCAGCAAGTGCAAAAATGGTTTGGATTTCCTGGTCAGCGAATCCTGCTGATCTCAAACTGATTGAAAGTTCTGTGGAGCAAATAGATCCGTCTTTGTTTGTGTCTATGATGTTGAATGCTTGCTGTACACAGTATTTAAAGAATTTGGAAATTGCATTGGAGGAAGATCCACTAGAGCTGCTGAGAAGTTGTACAAATTCAGATAGGCTCACCTCGCCATCTCCATCTCTATCTGCAACGGCAAAGCAAGTTTCAACTTCTTGTTCAGTGAAGAGAATTCCACAGCTGCTCAGTCCAGACTTCAATTCATTGAAGGAAATAGCACCATCTTTGTTGGTGTCAAACCTTCTGAAGGCTGATTCAATTTCTGATCTGTTTCTAAAGCACTTCTTCAATTTTGCTATTCTTTCAGGTGCAGAGGGAATCATTATCTCTGCGAATTCAGAGAAATCAATCTGTCCATTATTATCCTTGTCTCCAAGGATAAAAAGAGTGTCAATTTCTTCGGCTGAGAGTTTGAGTCCTGATGCACTTGCTCCCTGCATTACTTCTTGTCTTGAAATTGCACCATCACCATCAGCATCAAACTTCTTGAAAGCATCCTTCACACTTGAGACTGTCTTGAAACACTTCCAGAATTTGTTAAGGGCATCTTGGCATGCAGGTAGCATAATTTTGGAAAATTCAAGGAAACTAACTTTTCCATCTTGATCCGCATCACCCATGGCAAAGATAGCATTGATCTCATTTGCTGTGTACTCTCCTCCCATTCCAGTTACAAGTTCTTCATAGCAGATTTCACCATCTCCATCAACATCATATAGGTCAAAAGCATCTTTGGCATTCTTCAATGATTTGTGGCTCCTTCTGAACTTTGAAAGAGCAGTTGATGCTGCTGGGAACATCATACTGACAAATTCATCATAGCAGATTTCTCCATCAGTGTTGACATCAGCAAGAGCAAACACACACTCAATTTCTTCAGATGTGAACATCTTTCCAAATGAGTTCATACCAGCAGCAAGCTCTTGCTTGGACAGAGATCCATCATTGTTTGAGTCAATAACCCTGAAGGCAGATACAACATCTTCAATTGCTGTGAAGGTGTTCCTGAACCTTGCAAGAGCAGCAGCGGTTATGGGAGACATAACTCGAATGAATTCTCCAACACTGATCTCACCATCACCATCAAGATCTCCAAGAGCAAAGACAATTTCAAGATCTGCATCGGAGAGCCTCATGCCATTCTTCAACTCATCTCTTGAGATCTGTCCATCCTTGTTTATATCAAACCTCTTAAAAGCCGACTTGATATCAGTAACGGATTTGAATTGAGCTGAAAGCTTCTTGACAGTGGTTGGTGCATCTGGAACCATCAAAGAAATGAATTCTTGATAATCAATTCCTCCAGATTTGTCCATGTCTCCAAGAGCAAATACAGCATCAACCTCAAGATCAGAGAACTTTGACATCACTTGTCTAAGTTCAAGTCTAACAATGTGGCCATCTCCATCTGTATCATACTTTCTGAAAGCTGCCTTGATGTCATTCAGACTTTTGAATGACTTCTGAAGTTTGCTCAAAGTTTCAGTGGAAAGAGGAAACATGAGCTTGATGAATTCTTGGAGATCAATTTTACCATCTCCATCAATATCTCCCTTTCTAAAGAGGGCATCAACTTCACCATCGGATGGATTTTTGCCAGTTGCAGCAAGCATTGATTTGAGCTCGGTGCGGTCAATGCTTCCATCATTATCCTTGTCAAATCTAAAGAAGGCGGCTTTTACATCTTCAACTCTTCCAAAGGATACTGCTGTTCCAAGAAGATGCTCAAATTCAGCCAGACTGATTTCACCATCACCATCCAAATCAGCCACAGCAAAGATCACATCAACCTCCTGGTTTGTGAAATTGAGCCCAGTTGACTTGAGACCATTCTGGAGCTCTTGGCTTGAGATCTTTCCATCATTGTTCAGATCAAACTTCTTGAATGCAGCGGCAACTTCATTTCCTGATCCAATGGACTTTTTGAGCTGGCTAATTTTCTCATCAGCTGAAGGAATCACAATGCGAGCAAATTCAGGGAAGCTAATTTTGCCATCATTGTCAATATCGCCAATAGCAAAAACAGCAGAGATTTCTCCTTCAGAAAACTTTCCAACAGTACCAGCTCCAGCCTTGAGTTCTTGGATGGAAATTTCACCATCGCCATCAGCATCAAATTTCTTGAAAGCCTGTCTAACACATCCAATGTCTTTCAATGAATTTCTGAATTTTGCAATTCCATCAGCAGCAACTGGGTACAGTGCAGAGACAAATTCTGTGTAGTTAACTTCTCCATCTTGGTTGATGTCAGCAAGAGTGAAAATAGCCTTTACTTCAGCTGAGCTCAAATTAAGACCAAGTGACTGTGTACCTGCAACCAATTCTTGCTGTGAAAGAGCTCCGTCACAGTTTTCATCAAATCTCTTGAAGGCAGATATAACCTCATGTATATTTCGGAATGAATTTCTGAACTTAGCAAGTCCACTTTCGGCAGCTGGGCACATCAGTCGGACAAATTCAGCCATGCTTATTTCGCCATCTTGATCAATATCACCAAGAGCAAAAACAATCTCAACTTCCTGGTCGTTCAATCTCATTCCATTCATCAGTTCAGTCTTGCAAATAGCTCCATCACCATTGGCATCAAGTTTTTTGAACCCTTCCATGACCTTCTTTTCAGATCCAAATTGTGAAGAAATCTTCTTCAGAATGCTGCCAGAATTGGGAATCATCATTGCAATAAACTCAATATAATCAATTCCCCCAGATTGATCTCTGTCCCCAAGAGCAAATACAGCATCCACTTCTGAATCAGAGAACTTGGCCATCACCCCTTTAAGTTCCTGGCGGGTAATATGACCATCTCCATCAGCATCAAACTTCCTGAAGGCAGCCTTAACTTCATTAAGGTTTGCAAAGGATTTCTGGAGCTTGGAAATGCCCTCAGAGCATGCAGGGAACATCAATCTTATGAATTCATGCATATCAATTTGACCATCACCATCAAGATCTCCCTTTTGGAAAAGAGCGTTTACCTCACCGTCAGACACTTTCTTTCCTGAGGCAGAATTCATCATCTGTTTCATTTCCTCTTTGTCCATAACACCATCTCCGTTTATGTCAAATCTTTGGAAAGCAGCCTTGGCATCAGAAACACTTCCAAAGGTCATTCCCACAGAACAGAAAGAGGTTGATGACACTGAAGTGAAGGATGATTTGGTAACAGTTGTTTGGGAGAAGGATGAAGATGATGATTGAACACAAACAGATGTTTGAGAAAATCCAGAAGATGGAATCATAACAGCCAAGAATTCTTCCAAGTCAATTTCACCATCATTGTTGCTATCACCAAGTTTGAAAATAGCATCAACTTCAGTTTTGCTCAGCTTGCTTCCTCCTATGACTGCAGAGCTCATTTCTTGCTTGCTAATAAGACCATCGCCATTAATGTCAATCTTGCTGAATGCAGCTGCAGCTCCTTCTTTGCCCTTGAAAACTTGGCTGATCTTAAAGACAACAGCTGTTGCTGATGGGCACATGACTCCAATAAACTCATCAAGGTCAATCTCTCCATCTCCATTGGTATCTCCAAGTTTGAAGATTGCATTAACTTCTTGTCCACTAAGTCCAGCAGTAGCCATTTCTTTCTTGCTGATCATACCATCATTGTCCTTGTCAAGCTTTTTGAATCCTTGCTTGATCTCCTCAAGATTACCATAAGTCTTGCTCATACGACCAACAACAGTTGAGGCAGATGGACACATGACTGAAACAAATTCATTAAGACTGATTGCCCCATCATTATCAACATCTCCAATTGCAAAGATTGCCTCAATTTCTTGAGCATTGAATCTGCTTCCACAGGCTCTCATCTCCTCCTGGCTGATGTTTCCATCACCATCCCTGTCAAGGATGCGGAAAAGCTGCTGGGCATCTCCAATGTTATTGACATTTCTTGTAAGTCTTGCAATTGCCATACCAGCCATTGGGCACAGAAGGCTCACAAATTCCTCAAGATCAATGTCTCCATCTCCATTCAAATCACCAAGGATGAAAATGGCTTCAACTTCCTGTCCATTGAACTTTCCACTTCCAGCAAGCTCTTCCTTGCTCAAAAGTCCATCCTTGTTTATATCAATGGCAAGGAAGGCTTTCTTTACCTCAGAAATGTTCTTGTACTTGCCAATCAATCTAGAAACTACACTGAGAGCAGAGGGACACATAACAGCAATAAACTCATCAAGATCAAGTGCTCCATCATCATTAATATCACCAAGAGCAAAGATAGCTTCGACTTGAGCAGAATTGAACTTTTGACCAGATGAAGCCATTTCTTGTTTGGAAATTGAGCCATCACCATCCTTGTCAAGTAGTTTGAATGCCTGCTTTACATCATCCAGAGTTTTGAAGGTTTGGCTTACTTGAAGAGCAACATCAACGGCAGATGGGAACATAATGCTGATGAACTCACCCATATCAATTTGACCATCACCATTAACATCTCCAAGAGCAAAGATGGCATCAACTTCTTCAGCATCATATTTATTTCCTGATGATGTCATCATCTCCTTCTTACTTAGAAGACCATCATTGTCAGTATCAATTTTCTTAAATGCTGCCTTCACATCATTAAGATTCTTGAAGGATTTGCTAATTCTTTGAACCACACTGGAAGCAGAGGGGCTCATGAGAGCAATGAACTCCTCAAGAGTGATTTCACCATCTCCGTCAACATCTCCAAGGCTGAAAATAGCAGTGACTTCTACATCCGTGTAAGATTCACCAGAGCTCTTAAGAGCTGCGGCAAGCTCGTCCTTTTCAAGGGCACCATCTCCATTTCTATCAAATCTCTTGAATGCAGCTTTAACATCATTGACATTTTTGTACTTTGCTCTAAACTTTTCTACAATGTCAGAGGCAGATGGGCACATCAGTGCAATAAATTCCTCATAGTCAATTTCTCCATTTCCATCAATATCAGCGGCCAGGAAAATAGTATCAATTTCTTGTTTTGTGAAGTTTCCACCAGTGGATGAAAGTGCACTTGTGAGCTCAGCTTTGTCAATAGCGCCATCTCCATTACGGTCAAATTGTTTGAATGCATTCTGAACATCCTGTACAGTTTTGCGGATAGATCTAAATTTTGCGACAACATCAGAGGTTGCTGGCATCATCATCTTGAGGAATTCATCAAGATCAATTTCACCATTTTGATCAATATCTCCAACAACAAAGATAGCATTAATATCCTCTTCTGTCAGTTTTTGTCCGGACCTTTGAACAGCAGACTTAAGTTCATCAAATGAGATTTGTCCGTCTTTATTTGAGTCCCAGCTTGCAAAGGCAGCTGTGACATCAGCCTCGGAAGCAAAATTTTGCTTCAGGTTTGAAATAAGTTGGCCGGCTGATGGGAACATCAATTGCACAAACTCACCGATGTCAATTGAACCATCTCCATCGGTGTCAGCAAGGTCAAAGACAAGCTTGGATTCTTGGGCTGTGAACTGACCAGACTTGACCATTCCTTGTTCAAGCTCTTGTTTGGAGATACTTCCATCTCTATCAACATCATATTGATTAAAGGCAGAGCGAACTTGGTCAATGGTCTTGTATAGGTTTCTGAACTTGGCAACAATGGCAGATGTACTTCCACTAGCTGAAGGGGCAGATAATTTTGCACCTCCTCCGACTCCCAAGAGTTGGCAAAATTCTCCCATGTCAATTTGACCATCTCCATCCAGATCAGCAACAGCAAAAATGGTCTCAATTTCTTGGTCAGTGAGACAAACACCGGAATTTTTTAATCCATTTGTGAGCTCCTTTGCATCAATAGCACCATCATTGTTAGTGTCAAACCTCTTGAATGCAGCTTCAACTGCGGTTTTGTTGTTAAACTTCTTTTTCAGCTTAGAAATGCGCTCGGGGGCAGAAGGAATCATAATCAGAGCAAATTCAGGGAAATCAATTTGGCCATCACCATCGCGGTCAGCCAATACAAAAAGTGTATCAATTTCTTCACTAGTGAAGTCTCTTCCGGAAACTTTCATTCCTTGGATTACTTCTTGTCTAGTAATAGCTCCATCATTGTCAGCATCAAATTGCTTAAAGGCTTGTCTGACAATCTTCATGTCTCTGAAGCATTTCCAGAATTTAGCTAGAGCATCAGTTGCAGTTGGAATCATTAGTTTGGCAAACTCTAAGAAGCTAATGCTTCCATCCTGGTCAGTATCTCCAAGAGCAAATACAGCTTTGACCTCATTGTCAGAAAAGTTGGGGCCCATTCCATTTTTCAGTTCTTGTAGATTAATTTCTGCATCACCATCTGTATCAAATTTGTTAAATGCATTCTTTGCATTTTGTACATTTGTGAAGGCTTTTCTGAATTTCAGAAGAGCGTCTCCAGCAGTAGGAATCATAAGTGATACAAATTCAGTGTATGCAATTTCTCCATCCTGGTTAATGTCTGCAGCTGCAAAAATTGCATTGGTTTCTTCATTGCTGAAGCTCATTCTCATATTTCTCATTCCAGCGGAAAGTTCCTGCTGGCTAATGGCCCCATCATTGTTGGAGTCAAATTGAGCGAAGGCAGAAATTAGATCATGGATATCTTTAAAGCAGTTTCTGAATCTGTTTACAGCATTCTTAGCCAATGGGCACATAATGAGAACAAATTCACACATACTGATCTCGCCATCTCCATCAAGATCACCAAGAGCAAAAACCACATCTAAGTCAGCATCTGAGAGCTTCATTCCATTCTTCAGCTCAGTCCTACAGATCTGGCCATCATGGTTAACATCAAACTTCTTAAAGCTCTCCTTGACATTACCAATGGACCTGAATGACATACCAAGTCTTGCAATTGTGGCTGGTGCATTTGGAAGCATAAGTCCAATGAATTCTTGATAGTCAATTCCACCAGATTGATCCTTATCTCCAAGGGAGAAAATAGCTTCAACCTCAGCAGCAGAAAATCCATTCATAACCTGCTGCAGTTCACTCTTGGAAACATGACCATCTCCATCAGCATCATACCGCTTAAATGCTGCTTTCACATCATTAAGGCTGCTGAAGCTTTTTTGAAGTTTCTGAAGAGCTTGGGCAGACTGTGGAAACATCAGCTTAATGAGCTCTTGGTAGTCAAGTTTGCCATCACCATCACTGTCACCCTTCTTGAAAAGAGCATCAATCTCCAGATCAGATCCACCTCCACATGCTGAAACAAGCTGCTTGAACTCATTTCTATCCAGGTGACCATCGCTGTTAACATCAAATCTTTTGAATGCATTTTTAAGTTCATCAATGGATCTAAATTGAATAGATCCAGATGACTTAGCTGCTGCCTGTTGAGGCTGGGGAGCAGAACCACCACCGAGAAGGATAGAAAATTCATTCTGACTAATTTCACCATCACCATCAATATCAGCCATGGCAAAGATAGTTTGAACTTCCTGATCATTGAATCTCAATCCACAGCCATTAAGACCATTCTTCAGTTCTTCACACGAAATCATCCCATCCTTGTTAACATCAAACTTTTGGAAGGCAGCCTGTACCTCTTGAGGCCCCTTGAAAGATTTCTTCAGTGTGCAAACCTTTTCTCTAGCAGCAGGCAAAACAAGTTGGGCAAATTCAGCAAAACTGAGTTTCCCATCCTGATCTGAGTCTCCCAAAGCAAAGACTGAAGCAATTTCTCCAGTAGAAAAGCCTGGTCCAGCGCCATTCTTAAGTTCCATAATAGAAATTTCACCATCTCCATCAGCATCAAACCTCTTGAATGCCATTTTTACATCAGTTATGGCACCAAGTCTGGATCTGAACTTGGAAAGACCATCAGATGCAGCTGGGAAAAGGGCACTGACAAATTCAACATAGTTGATTTCTCCATCCTGGTTAAGATCAGCCATGGCAAAAACCATGTTACATTCCTGACTATCAAAGTCCAGTCCAGTACTTCTCATTCCAGACAGCAGCTCATTTTGAGAGAGAGCTCCATCCTTATTGCCATCAAATTTCTTGAAGGCAATAATGACTTCAGTAATATCCCTGAAAGAATTTCTGAGTCTGTTCATTGCAGTTGCGGCTGAAGGGGACATGAGGGGAATGAACTCAGCCATGCTAATTTCTCCGTCTTGGTCTATGTCACCCAAAGCAAAAACAACATCAAGTTCCTCATCACTGAGATGCATTCCTTGTTTCAACTCTTGTCGGCTAATAGCACCATCTCCATTTGTGTCTACTCGTTTGAATCCATCCTTTACAGATTGGATGGAGTTGAATTGAGAAGCTACTCTTTGAAGGATTGTTGTAGAGTTGGGCATCATCATTGCAATAAATTCCTGATAGTCAATTGCACCAGATTGGTCTTTGTCTCCAAGAGAAAAGATTGAGTCAACCTCTGATTCAGTGAAGCTGGACATTACTTGACGGAGTTCAGTTCGGCTAATGTGGCCATCTCCATCAGCATCAAATCTTCTGAATGCTGCCTTAACATCATTCAAGCTCTTGAAGGACTGTTGAACCTTTGTTAAAGTTGCAGTTGCTGCTGGGAACATCATCTTGACAAACTCTTGAATGTCAATCATGCCATCTCCATCAACATCTCCTTGAGCAAATAGAGTAGCCACCTCTTGGTCGCTCACATTCTTTCCACTTGAAATAAGAAGTTGCTTCAATTCATTTCTGTCCAGATGTCCGTCACCATTAGAGTCAAACTTTCTGAATGCTTTCTTGACATCTAGAGCACTTGAAAATGAAACAGACACAGTTGAGGCTGATGATGTTGAATAGCTTGTTGTTGCAGAGTATGATTGAGAGAAGGATGACGAAGAGCTCTGCTGGAAAGATGAAGATGAAGAGGATGAAAATGATGTTGTGGTTGACTTCTTGATAAATTGGGTATTTGATGATGAGGAGAAGGATGAGGAAAATCCTGCAGATGGGACCATAACAGCCAAAAATTCCTCCATATCAATTTCACCATCACCATTAGCATCGCCGAGTGTGAAAATTGAGTCAACTTCAATTGCATTCAATTTGGTGCCATTGGAAAGTGATGCAGATGCCATTTCAGCCTTACTAAGAAGGCCATCTCCATTGATGTCAATTTTTTTGAAAGCTTCAGCAGCCTTTTCCTTGCTGTTAAAAAGCTTGCTGACTTTGAAGACAACAGCAGATGCAGATGGACACATGCAGCTGATAAATTCTTGGAGATCAATTTCTCCATCATTGTTTGAATCACCCAAAGTGAAAATGGCATTAACCTGTTGTTCGTTGAGACCGCAGGATGCCATCTCCTTTTTGCTAATGACACCATCACCATCTTTGTCAAGCTTTTTGAACGCCTGTTTAACATCTTCAAGAGTTTTAAATCCCTTGCTAATTCTTGCTACAACAGTTGAGGCAGATGGGCACATGACAGCAACAAACTCAGAAACATCGATCTCTCCATCATTATTCACGTCTCCGAGAGCAAAGATAGCATCAATTTCTTTTGCACTGAATTGCTGGCCACAGTTCCTCATCTCTTCCATGCTGATCATACCATCACCATCCTTGTCAAGAATCCTGAAGAGCTGTTGAGCCTCACTCATGTTTCTAACAGCCTTGGTCATTTTGGAAATTGCCTCTGCAGCTGTTGGGCACATAAGGCCTATGAATTCTTCAAGATCAATATTGCCATCTCCATTAACATCTCCAAGAATGAAAATAGCATCAACTTCTTGAGCATTGAACTTTTGAGAAGCTGACATTTCCTGTCTTGTAATCTGTCCATCATGGTCAATGTCAATGCTCATGAAAGCTTTCTTGACCTCATTGATGTTGTTATATCTTTGAGTGACTCTAGAGATGACTGTCTCAGCAGAAGGACACATGACTCCAATAAATTCATCAAGATCAATAGCACCATCATCGTTGACATCCCCAAGAGCAAATACAGCCTCAATTTGTTCTTGGCTGAACTTGTGGCCAGAAGATGCCATCTCTTGTCTTGTAATTGAACCATCACCATCAACATCCAGAAGTTTGAATGCTGATTTAACATCCTCAATGTTGCGGAAGGATGAGCTCAACTTGGAAATAACCTCAGTTGCAGGTGGGAACATGATTCCAATAAATTCACCCATATCAAGTTGACCATCACCATTAACATCTCCAAGAGTGAAAATTGCATTGACTTCCTCAGAGTCATACTTGCAACCAGGAGAGTTGAGCATCTCTTGCTTGCTGAGAAGGCCATCATTATCAGTGTCGATCTTCTTGAAGGTAGATTTAACATCTGCAATATTTCTAAAGTTCTTCCTAAGCTTGGCAAGAACCTCTGATGATGATGGGCTCATGAGTTCAACAAATTCTTGAAGAGATACCTCACCATCTCCATCAGTGTCCCAAAGACTGAAAATTGCATCAATTTCAACATCAGAATATGATTGTCCAGAGCTTTTCATAGCAGCTGCGAGCTCATTTCTGTCAAGAGCTCCATCACCATTGGAATCAAATCTCTTGAATGCTGCCTTCACATCATCAAGGTTCTTGTATTGGCTTCTGAATTTGCACACAATGGCAGCAGCAGAGGGGCACATCAAGCAAATGAACTCCTCATAATCAACCTGTCCATCCTTGTCAACATCAGCGGCATTAAAAATGGCATCAATTTCTTGCTGGGTGAAGTTCATCCCTCCGCTAGTCAGAGCATTACTGAGTTCAGATCTGTCGATGGCGCCATCATTGTTACTGTCAAATTTTTTGAAAGCCATCTGGACATCTTTGGTAGTTTTGTGAACAGATCTAAATTTTGAAACAACATCATAGGCAGTGGGAATCATCATTCTCTTGAATTCATCCAAATCAATCTCACCATTCTGATCAACATCTCCAATAACAAAAATGGCATTCATCTCTTCCTCTGAAAGCCTCTGACCACTCTTGGTGACAGCGGACTGAAGCTCACTGAAAGAGATAGATCCATCTCTGTTCAAGTCCCAGGAGTTAAAGGTGTTGACTACATCATCAATGGATTGAAAGTTTCTTTTCATCTGAGAAATGATTTCGGCAGCATTAGGGAACATCAACTGAACAAACTCAGCAATGTCTATTTCTCCATCTCCATTGATGTCAGCAATGTCAAAAGCAGTACGAGCTTCATCGAAAGAGAACTGTCCAGATTGAACCATGCCATCTTCAAGCTCTTGTCTGGATATGTTTCCATCTCTGTTGATGTCATATTGTAGGAAAGCAGCTTTTACCTGTTCAATTGTAGAGTAAAAGCTTCTGAACTTTCCAACAACTCCAGATTTGGAATCCATCTTTGAAGTTTGTGAAGAGGAGGTTTGAGTGAACTCAAGATTGACTCTTTCTCTCCCCCAAGGAGTGGGTGTTGGGTTGGTCCAGGCCCTAGCGTTGCTGATCTTGAAAGTTGGTCCTCCGTCGTGGGCCTTGAGGTCGCACTTAGTGTATCCACTTGGGAAGCAGACTTCTTGTTGGTTTGCCATGACAACACTTCTATTTCTTTTCTCAGTGAAGACTGTTGATGTTTTTCTCTCAGCGATGCTTATTCCAGAATTTGGAGAGAAAGACCCATTCCTTGGAGGGGGTGATGTGACTGACAGACTTCTCCTGAAGTCGGTGCAATGAGAGCACAGGTGACCAACCAATAGGAGCACTCAGCCGTACCTGGCTGGCAGACTGGTTTGACTGGT